>Ga0209160_1002539_pt1 | contig 15163 bp, 10 predicted proteins | sample GraSoiAngelo_153_FD_186167 | JGI IMG/M metagenome (GOLD analysis project Ga0209160, IMG submission 186167) | Grasslands soil microbial communities from the Angelo Coastal Reserve, California, USA - 14_1009_12_40cm (SPAdes) (version 2) | ecosystem: Environmental > Terrestrial > Soil > Grasslands ... | reverse complement strand
ATTGAAAAACTCGGCGCGAAACTGAAACCGGGTGTTCTCCGTGATGGAAAAATTGCGAATTACGGCGAAGTCCAGCGTCTGCCTGCCCGGCCCATAGATCGAGTTGCGACCAGAGTTTCCAAAAGTGAAAGCTGCTGGCGCAGCGAATGCGGCTGTGTTAAACCACGCTGCCGCAGTACGCGTGCCCGAGGGGAAGACAGGCGGGCCGGTAACATTGGCGCGAATCGGGTTTTCACCCAGTACCGTGCCAGAGTTAGCGGTATCTCCGAACACAGAGACAGTGAAGGGAAAGCCAGACTGAATTTGATACACGGTCGAAACTTGCCAGTTATGTGTCAGTTTATCCAGTAAGCCAGATTGCTTAAGCCCGGGCAATTCGTACACAGCGCTTAGCGCGAAGCGGTGCTTGACATCGCAAGCTGGTCCTTTCTCCGCGGCCAGATCGTTATTGTTCTGCGGAATCGCGGACTCGAACATCGGAGAACGAAAATCAGGCGCGTCACTGAGGTTTTTTGCCCAAGTGTAATTGCCCAGAAACGTGAGACCGCGCGCATAGCGCCGGCGCACGTTGACATACCCTGCGTCGTACCAACTTTGCGCGGTATTCTCCAGCAGGTTAATCGTGCTCGCTGGGAAGCAGATGGTGCCATTGGGGCAACCAACCACTGGCGCGGTGTAAGTTACATTGGCCGGCAGCACGGTGTCCGGCACAAAGCTGATGCGAGGGAAGGGACGCCAGGGCCCGATAGCTCCCGGTCCCGGCGGGGCATTATTAATAAGGTGGGCGCGCTGCAGATGCACTCCGTGTGAGCCCAAGTATCCCACCTCGAGAGTAGTCTGCTGGCCCAGGCTCTTTTCCACTGACAAGCTCCATTGCTCGATGTACTGCGAGGGCGCTCGTGGATCCATCGATCCGAAGCTCACGGTAGTTTGCCCGAGAACCGGATTACCGAAGTTGAAATGAGAACTCACAATGCCGGCAGACGGAGTGAAGTTGTCGCTCTGCTGCGTTTCAGGAAAGACATAGGGGACATTGTGGCGCTGGTTGCACCATGTATTCATGTCCACGGGCGTATAGAAGATGCCGAACGCCGAATGCAACACCAGCCCGTAGCGCGGAATCGCCTGCGAAATACCAAAGCGTGGCGCGAAATTATGCCTATTTGGATACTTCAGACCCTCGGGAAATCCGTTCTGCCCCCCAATAAACGCAGAAGGAATTCCGCTGTCGAAAGTCAGGTTTGAATTGGTAAAAGCAATATCTACCAACGGGTTCATGTACTCGTAGCGAAGTCCCATCTCAATTGTGGTCGTGTGAGTGAGCTGAAAGCTGTCCTGCGCAAACCCATCCGCATACCATTGCCGAAGCTGCATCTGTGGGATGCCGGCCTGGCGCTGCTTCACCGCCGGCAAACCGAGCAAGAAGCTGGCCAGAGCTGAGCCAGTGCCGTCGTTGGTGGCCGTCCGCGTAGTAAAGCCGCTGGTGAATTGGTAGTAGCCCCGGTTCTGGAAGAAGCCCCACATCGGCCAAATGAAGTCGCGGTAACTTCCCCCGAACTTCAGACTGTGACGACCGTGCTGCCAACTAAGCACATCACGGCCCTCAATGACGGTGTCCCAGGCCTTCATCGGCGTCGCTGCATAGTTGTCTCCCATGGGCGAGAACCCCTGCACGTTGAAGAACGGGGACCCAAAAGCTCCTTTGCCACCAAAGCCAACGCCCACAATTCCGAGTTCGGAAACAATGTCATTGTTGTCGCTGTTTTCGGAGGAGCGGTGCATCGCGAGCCGCGAAATCGTGATCGACGCCGTGTTCAGGACGCTCGGATTGACGACCCGGTTCCACGAAATGCTGCCCTGTTGCGAAAAGTTGTCGTGAAAGGAGCCGAAGCCTGGCAGCAAAGAGCCGAGTCCGGACACCATCTCTCCCGGAGTAAACCCGTGCTCGCTGCTCGCCGAGTAACGAGCCGACAAGCTATCCCCACGATCGAATATGTGGTCAATGCGAATCGTGCCTTGATCGTTGGCGTTGTAAGCGTTTCGAACGTCAATGTAATTATTGCAATCATTGCCCGCGCCAACCACCGTCGGCGCTCCCATCATGGCTCTGCCGCAAGGCATCGTACCCATATCCATCATCATGTCGGCGTTGGGCATGGGCACATGATTCATCAGGAAGGCCTGCGCCACTGGATTGATCAGATTTGCGGGGATGACGTTATTGACGTTGTTGTCTTGAAACCGATCACGAATGAACTGCGGATTACTCGGACTTACCGGCTTGGTTGGATCGAACGCCGGATTAGGATTCGAGCTAAAGGGATTGTAGATATTGATTCCACTCTGCGTGAAGTCTCCGTTGACTTCCGCCAGCGTCGGTACGGTGTCGATCATGGTGTGAGCCATGGCATGGCGGAAGCCTTCATAGTTCACAAAGAAGAAAGTCTTGTTGTGCGCTATTGGTCCCCCGAAGGCTGCGCCGAAATTATTCTGTACCAGATGGTTGTTGCCCATGGAATTGAACGTTGTGGCATCAAGCGCCCCATTGCGCAAAAATTCGTATGCCGTGCCGTGAAACTTGTTGGAGCCGGAGCGAGTCACGATATTGATCTGCCCTCCACCCGCCCCGCCCATTTCCGCGGAATAGCTTCCGGTTTGTACTTTGAATTCCTCTACCGCATCTGGGGATGGGCTCAGATTGAGTGTATTGAACGTCGGATCCGTGTTCGTGGTGCCATCGAGGAGATAATAGTTTGCGTTTGGGCGGTTGCCGCCGATACTTACCGCCGAGCGCTGCCCCGGCCGCCAATACAGAGGATTCATGTTGCCCGTTTGCGCACCATGAGACTCATGCGCGCCAGGAACAGTAAGTACCAGGTCGATCAGCATGCGCCCGTTGAGAGGCAGTTCCTTAATAGAAACTGGTTCCACCACCTCACCCACCGCAGCATCGGAGGTGTGCAGCACTGGAGCCTGGTCAGCCACCTCCACTACGTTCTGCACGGTGGCAACCTTGAGTGTCAGATTCAGCGAGAGTTCCTGGCCAACCTCCAGACGCAAGCCCCGGTTCAGCGTGGCGAAGTGGGCCGCTTGCACTTCGAGGGTATAGTCGCCTGGCATTAAGCCTGGCACCTGGAAGATCCCCTGCTCATTGCTGCCGACGTGGCGTTCGGCGCCCGTGTTCGACGCGATAAGCCGGACAGTCGCGCCCGTAAAAGGATGGCCTTGCGGATCCATTATCGTCCCACTCAATACCGCATAGTTGCTCTGGGCAAGAGCTGTCAGGGAAAACAAGAAAACACAGAACAGCAACGTCTTGACCAAGACCTACCTCCGCAAATTTCCATGGACTAGAAGTTTGAATTGCAGCTTCGTCGTTGGGATTGAAGCGTGACCTTAGGAGAACGGCAATAGTAGAAAAATGCTAGGGAGGTGGATTTGAAAGGGCACGGCTTCAGCCGTGCGGAAAGAACTTCAACGATTGGGGCTTTAGCCCGGGGTTTGAGCCGGCTGCCTCGAAACTCCACCCAGTAGCATCCGCCAACGCGGGTGAACGGATAGGAGTAAAATATTCTCCTTCAACAACGGCAACCTCTATTCATCCACGGAGGTGGTTGTGATGCTCTCCTTCATCGTGAACAAGCAGCGCGTAAATCTGGACGTGGATCCTTCCACTCCTTTGCTCTGGGTTCTGCGCGAAAACCTCGGTCTCACCGGAACTAAATATGGTTGCGGCATGGCTCAGTGCGGGGCGTGTACCGTGCACCTCAATGGCGAGGCGGTGCGGTCCTGCGTAGCACCGGTATCGAGGGCCGCAGGCAAGGAAGTGACAACCATCGAAGGTCTCTCTCCCGACTTGAGCCATCCATTGCAGCGCGCCTGGATCGCGGAAGACGTGCCCCAGTGCGGCTACTGTCAGTCGGGTCAACTGATGAGTGCAGCCGTGTTGCTGCGCGAAAAGCCACAACCTACGGATGAGAACATCGACGAGGCGATGACGGGAAATATCTGCCGTTGCGGCACCTATCCCCGTATTCGCAAGGCGATTCACCGCGCCGCCGGCATGATGACGAAAGGAGAAGCCCGATGAGCGCTCCCCGGATAGAACGTCGTGAATTCCTGAAGTTCTCGCTGGCCGCCGGTGGCGGTTTGCTGATCGGCTTTTCACTTCCCGGGGCAGACATGTTCGCGACTGCGCAAGCTCAATCCACAACTGTCTTCATGCCCAACGCGTTCCTGCGAATCGGGACGGATGATCGAGTCACCGTCATCGTCAATCACTCGGAAATGGGCCAGGGTGTCTATACTGCATTGCCGATGCTGCTTGCCGAAGAACTCGATGCGGACTGGAACAAAATCGGGTTCGAATCCGCGCCCGTCGACCCGAAGTACAACCATCCCGTCTTCGGTATGCAAATTACAGGCGGGAGCTCCAGCGTATGGTCCGCCTTCGAGCAATACCGCAAAGCCGGTGCGGCCGCGCGCGGCATGCTGATCGCTGCCGCAGCGCAACAATGGAACGTGAATCCCGCGACGCTGCGAACCGACTCCGGAGCCGTATTCGACGGCACAAATCGCAAGCTGACTTATGGCCAACTGGCCGAAGCTGCAGCGAAATTGACCCCGCCCGCTGAAGTGACGCTGAAAGATCCCAAGACATTCAAGCTGATCGGCAAGCCGGTGAAACGGCTTGATACCTCAGAGAAGATAAATGGTAAAGCCGTCTTCGGACTCGACGTCAAAATGCCGGGCATGCTGACGGCAGTGGTCGCCCGCCCTCCGATTTTTGGCGCAACCATGAAGAGTTTCGACGATTCCCGCGCCCGCACCATGCCCGGCGTTCGCAAGATCGCTGCGGTGCCGTCCGGCGTCGCCGTCATCGCGGATTCTTTCTGGCAGGCAAAAATGGCGCGAGAAGCCCTTCACGTCGATTGGGACGACAGTGCGATGCGCACCTTCAGCACCAATCAAATGATGCAGCAATTTCGCGAGCAGGCAAAGTCGCCCGGTACAAACGTGCGTCGCGAAGGCGATCCCGACGCAGCCTTCGCCCAAGCGGCAAAAAAGATCGAAGCTGTTTATGAGGTCCCTTATCTCCCGCATGCCATGATGGAACCTTTGAACTGCGCGGTCGATTTGCGCGCCGACACTTGCGAGATCTGGACCGGAACTCAGTTCCAAACCGTGGATCGTGCGAATGCAGCCAAGATTGCCGGCCTGCCGCCCGAAAGAGTGCAAATCCACACGACTTACTTGGGCGGCGGCTTCGGCCGTCGTGCCAACCCGCAGTCCGATTTCGTAGTCGAAGCCGTTCATGTAGCAAAAGTAGCCGGTGCCCCGGTGAAAGTCGTCTGGACGCGCGAAGACGATATGCAAGGTGGCTGGTATCGCCCCGCGTTTCTGCACGCCATCGCCGGCAGCATTGATTCCAACGGAAATCCGGTGAGCTGGAGATCGCGTCTCGTAGGTCAATCGATTTTTGCGGGAACAATGTTCGAAGCCATGATGAAAGGGAAGGAGTACGATCCCGCATCCGTCGAGGGAGTTGACGATCTCCCCTACGCCATCCCGAATCTAGCCGTCGAGTCTCATAAGGCTGACGTCAAAGTTCCGGTTCAGTGGTGGCGCTCTGTGGGGCACTCCCATACCGGCTTCGCGACCGAATGCTTTATTGACGAACTAGCGGTCCTCGCCCAGAAGGATCCTTATCAGTTCCGGCGTGCTTTACTGCCCAAACATCCTCGACATCTTGCCGTTCTCGACCTCGCTGCTCAAAAAGCTGGATGGGGTAAGCCGCTGCCGAAAGGCCGCGCCCGGGGGATAGCTGTGCACTTCGCCTTTGAAAGCTATAACGCGCAAGTGGCGGAAGTCTCGGTCGACGACGGAAAAATCCGCGTGCATCGAATTGTGAGCGCGGTGGATTGTGGACGTTACGTCAACCCAGGCATCATCGCCGCTCAACTGGAAGGCGGCGCAATCTTCGGCGCATCGGCCGCACTCTTTCAAGAGTTCACATTTGAGAATGGCCGCTTGCAGCAGACAAATTTCCACACTTTCCCAATGATGCGCATGAATGAATGTCCAGAAATAGAAACTCACATCGTCGAGAACAATGAAAAGTCCGGCGGGATTGGCGAGCCCGGCGTCCCCTGCACCGCCCCTGCGATCGCGAACGCGGTTTTCGCCGCCACCGGAAAGCGTATCCGCAAACTGCCCATCCGCATGACGGAGGCCGTATGAAGCCATTGCGAGCGTCATTCCGATTCCCTGCGGTCGGCATAGCGCTCCTGATCTTCGCCGCAGCGATCTCGTTCTCAGTTTCAATCAGCGCGGCGGAAAAGCCCTCCGCTGAGACGACCGCTTTTGCAGCTCCATCGACAGGAGACGGAGCACTATTCACCGCCTTCGTCTCCGTCTTACGCCATCCCCGCTGCATGAATTGTCATTCGCGCGGCGACTTCCCTCGACAAGGCGATGATGGCCATCCCCACGCGATGAACGTGCGGCGCGGCCCGGAAGGCCACGGCGTAACCGCAGAAAAGTGCAGCACCTGCCATCAGGATCACAATCTCGGCGCACACTTGCCTCCCGGAGCGCCAAATTGGGCCCTCCCGCCACCCGCCACTCCCATGATTTGGCAGGGCCTGACCGACGCGCAGATCTGCCGGTCCATCAAAGATCCAAAGCAAAACAAGAATCGCAACCTCGACCAACTGGTGGAACACCTCACGGAAGACAAACTAGTGATGTGGGGTTGGAACCCTGGCGAAGGCCGGACTCCTATTCCCATGCCGCACGAAGAATTTGCGGCGAAGGTAAAACAATGGCAAGCCGCCGGAGCCACCTGCCCGACGGAGACCGGTAAGCGGGCAAAGCTGGATGTGCCAGGACAGTGAACTCCGGCTAATTCTCAGTGGGCATACTTGACCGAACAGCCGTATGGACGACTCGTCGGCATACCCACTGGTTTGCCAGCGGCAGCTTCCTCCAGCGCCTGAGAGACGTAGTTTTTTGCTCCTGCGATGTCGGCCTGCTCAGTTGTCGCTTTGTCGTCAATGGCCCCGTCGTAGATCAGCACACCCGCGGGATCGATGATAAACATGTGCGGAGTGGTCTTCGCAGAATAGAGTCGTCCCACCTCTCCTTGAGGATCGAGTAGCGCCGCCGTGGGCGAAGCGTTCATCTGCTTCAGGTACTCATTCTCCTGCTGGGCAGTGACGTATCCCTGCTGGCCCGGCGCGGAAGAGATAACCGTAAACCAGACCACGCCCTTGCTTGTCCAGTCTTTCTGCAGGCGCTGCATGTTGCCGCTTTCGTAATGTTTCCGGGTATAGGGACAGCCGTTGTTGTGCCATTCAAGCACCACGAATTTTCCATGCTCGCTGGAGAGCTTGTGCATCTGGCCATTGCTGTCGGTGGCTTGAAAGTCCGGTGCAGGCTCGCCTACCTTCACCGCGTATGCAGAGGAAATCAATAAGAGTGTGACCATCAGACCGTGTATCAGGTTCCGATTCATGTGTCCTCCATTAATGTCTTGTTTGCGTGTAGTCTCTGCCACTTTGTAATACGGGAACGTCTAACAGATATCCCCCGCCTGGACTAATAACAATGACGCCTTTTAGACGCGAAGCAGGCTTCAACAGGTGCTTCGATTTTTTCAGATGCAGACGGATGCCACCAGGAATCGCGGTCGCTTCCTGCGGGGCGGCATTTTCGATTTGTTCCGCTTCCAAGGGAAAGAATTCAGGCTCTTTGTCCAACTTTCCGATCCTTAGATTCAACAGAAACTCGTCTCCTCTCGAGGTGGCCGAGATCCTCCAGCTAGGTGGCACTGGTCGAGGGAGCCTCGAACGGGTGGCCTCAAACAGTTCGCGCGACTCCGACGCAGCATGAGTCTGAACGGGGAGCGACAACTCAAGCTCCTTCCGTCCAGGAATACAGACCTCGCGACACACAAGATAGCGCACCAGCGCGCCAATCTTCTGTGTTTGCCCTTCCTTTAATCCCGCCGGCGGCCGAACCGGAACCATTAGCAAAACCTGATGCTGATAGCCGTAGTCTGCAAAAGGAGGTGTGGAAAGGCGCTCGGGGTAGGGCCATTGAATCGCTCCTGCTTCATACCCCGCCGGCAGGTGCCAGTCGATACGAGCCGCTTCACCGGAGTCTCCAGGATTAGTCCAGTAAGTGTGCCACCCGTCCTGCAAATCAATGCGGATGCCAAACCAGAGTTCCTTGCCGGGCACAACTGCGTTCTGTTCTGAAATCAGCTCCAGCTGTACGTGTTCGTCGGCAGGGTTTTTCGGAAAGCCAAATACCGGTATTACGAGCCAAACGGCGCATGCAAAGAAGACACCGGGCCAACGAATGCAGGAGCGATTCAACATTTGGATCTCTTTGGAATTGGATGCTCAGATATGCGAGGACGTCTTTAAGGTGCTGTCAGGCTGCCACAAAAATGACGGGCTTTGAGGCATGCTCTACCTCACCGATTTCGACGGCTTCGATGCTCGCAGCATGCAGCGCATGAACAAGGTCGAGTGATGCTTCTGGCGCGATCGAAACCAATAGTCCTCCAGCCGTCTGCGGATCGAACAGTAGCGTTTCGGGAATTCCCTTTTCGTATCCCACCACGCACTCCGCGAAATCGCGGTTAGCTTTCAGGCCTCCAGGAATGTGTCCCGCGCGAATACAATCCAGCGCGCCTTCGAGTACCGGAATGCTGCTGGCACGCAGGCGTAGAGCGACATTTGAAGCGAGGGCCATTTCGCGGGCGTGACCAATCAAGCCGAAGCCGCTTACATCAGTCATCGCGTGGACGCGAGATGGGTCGTTGGAAGATGGATCGTTGGTCGTTCGTTGTTGGTCGTCGGTTGCTGAACGGCTTTCCAGGTTATTGATAACGATCTCTGCGGCCGTCTTGTTCAGCGTCGTCATGGAAGCGACTGCGGCGTCGATCCAGGACTGCTTTGCGACTCCCTTTTTAATCGCGGTGGAAATCACACCGGTGCCGAGAGCCTTAGTCAGCAGCAGTCGATTGCTCGGTTTCGCGCCTGCGTTGGTAAGCACCTGGCTGGGATGGATAAGACCGGTGACGGAATATCCAAACTTGGTTTCCTCATCACGAATGCTATGGCCGCCCACGACCGTGCACTTTGCTTCCATCATTTTCGAAAGGCCGCCGGCGAGAATGCGTTCCAGAATATCGAGGTCGCCTTTCTCCGGGAAACAAACCAGCGCCAGGGCAGTCAAGGGACGCCCACCCATAGCGTAAACATCGCTTAGTGCGTTGGTGGCGGCAATCTGGCCGAAGGTGTAGGGATCGTCGACGATGGGCGTGAAGAAATCAACGGTCTGCACCAGCGCGGTCGCGGGTCCGATTTGATACACCCCGGCGTCGTCGGCCCGGTCGAAACCGACAAGAACGTTGGGGTCATGTTGCCGGGCTAATTTCCCAAGCACTGTGTCCAGCGCCGCCGGACTCAGCTTGGACGCTCAACCCGCGGCTTTAACTGATTCCGTCAGCCGGAATGGCTTTGTTTCGGACATCCGGCAATTGTAATGGAATTACGATTTTCGATTGACGATTGCAGAGCGAGACGTTCAGGTCGACTACTTCAGTGAAACATTCATTACGCGCAATTCAGGAAATTCATGGTTCCATTCCTCGGTAACATGCTCGAAGGTGAGGCGGAATGGTTTGCTCTGGCCGGGCGCCAGCGGCGATGTGCTGAGATCGACCGCATCGGGATAAGGGCCGCCAGTCTGCAGAACATGAAGCGGAACATCTTCCGCCTGTGCGATCTGTCCAAGAGAGTCCTTGAAAACGACATGGACTGCAACGTGAGTGACGATCTTATCACCGGTGTTGGTGACCATACCATCGAGATAAGTTACGGTTGCGCCGACGAAGTTCTCTGCCGCGCTCATTTTCAAATCAGAGATTTTAAGGTTAGCAGCGTACGGATGTGGAGCTGCGCTACCTTTCGATTGTCCTCGGGAAAACAACGCGATGATTCCCACGATCACAATCACCAGCACCATCCCCACCAAAATGGGGATCCGATTCGAATCGCGCTGTTGTATTGAAGGAGAAGGCTCGATGAAGCCGCCCATGGTGGGATTGTAGATTGTCAGTTTCCGATTGTCGATTTATGCAGAACTTACTCGCCGCCGACGGTCAGGCCATCAATTCGGATGGTAGGGCAAGCGACTGCGCCGCGAAATTCTAGATCGTTACCGATTTCGGAAATATTGAAGAAGATTTCTTTCAAGTTACCTGCCACCGTGATTTCTTCTACTGGGTAAGCGAGTTCACCGCCGGAAATCCAGAGACCGGAAGCGCCACGGGAGTAGTCGCCAGTCACCAGGTTTACGCCGTGGCCGAGAAACTCGGTGATGTACAAGCCTTCGGGAATCCCAGCAATGATCGCTTGCGGCGTTTTTGTTCCGGGTTGCAAAAAGTAGTTGCCTGGACCGATGCCCGGAGTTCCAGCCAAACCTCGCGAAGCGTTGGCTGTGGTCTGGAGGCCGAGTTTCCTGGCGCTATATGAATTCAAGAGATACGACTTGAGCACGCCATTCTCAATGACCACAGTGCGACGGGTTGGTACGCCCTCGCCATCGAACGGACTTGTACCGAAACCGCCAGGCATGGTCCCGTCATCGATCACGTTCACTGAGTCGCCGGCAATCTTCTGTCCTAACTTGCCGGCCAGGAAAGAAGCGCCGCGATAGACCGAGTCTCCATTCACTCCCTCGAAAATGTGGTCGAGGATAGAGTTGGCAACCATAGGATCGAAGACTACGGGGACGTGAGCAGTTTTCACTTTGCGCGCGCCTAGCCGGCGTAACGTGCGCTGGGCAGCTATCGTCCCGACCTTTTCTGGAGATTCCAAGCGGCTCAGACTTCGTGCCACGGAAAACCAGTAATCGCGCTGCATGGCGCCGCTCTCGGTTTGCGCAATGGGCACGGCGGCAATCGAGCAATAAGAACGGCGGTATTCGCCTACGAAACCATGTGAGTTGGCGAGGATCTTGTGACCGGTGGCAGCATCGAACGAGCCCCCTTCGGAATTCTTAATGCGCGGATCGTAATCGAGTGCGGCTTTTTCTGTTCGCCGCGCGTAGCTGATGCGTTCTGTTCCCGGCAGGGAATAGACATCTGGAAAGTAAAGATCAAGATCGCCTGGTAGAGCGCCGAACTGCGATGGGTCGGGTATTCCGGCGTAAGGATCTTCGGACGTAATCTTTGCCAGTTCCAGGGCGGAACTCAGCATGCGATCGATGCCTGCGCGAGAGAAGTCACTCGAATACGTGCTGGCCGTACGCTTACCGTAAAAAACTCGAACACCAACGGCCTTGGAGCCTGATTCTTTCAGCGTCTCGACTTGTCCAAGCCGCACGAGGGTTGAAAACTCGTCGTCTTCGCGGATCACACACTCCGCCGCGGTAGCGCCCCCGGACATGGCGCGGCGGACGATATCCTGAGCAAGATCTTTTAAGTCAGTAGCGAGTTTCGGGTTTCCGGTTTCCAGTTGGGCGGTAGACATAGAAGAACATTTTTGATTGTTGATTGCGGATTTCGGACTATTGCATGAAGCTGCCTACATCCTTTTTCGCCGTGCCGCCTACGGTGAGACGATCAATTTTGATGGTCGGAATTCCAACTCCGACCGGGACCGCTTGACCGTCCTTGCCGCAGGTGCCTACACCTTCATCGAGTTTCAGGTCATTACCTACCATGGAGACCCGAGTCAGCACGTCCGGGCCGTTGCCGATCAGTGTTGCGCCCTTGATTGGTGCGGTAATTTGGCCGTCTTCGATGAGATACGCTTCGGACGCTGAAAAAACGAATTTGCCGTTAGTGATGTCCACCTGGCCGCCGCCGAAATTCACGGCATAGACACCACGCTTGACTGAATGGATGATGTCCTGCGGATCCTCCTCGCCAGCAAGCATGTAGGTGTTGGTCATGCGCGGCATGGGAATGTGCTCATAACTTTCGCGACGTCCGTTACCGGTGTCGGCGACTCCCATTAGGCGGGCGGAAAGCTTGTCGCTCAGATAACCTTTTAGTATTCCTTTTTCAATGAGCATCGTGTTCTGCGTGGGCTGACCTTCGTCATCTACATTGAGCGAACCGCGACGCCAAGGCATGGTCCCATTGTCGACCACGGTGCACTTTTCACTGGCAACACGTTTGCCTATCAGTCCTGTGAATGCAGAAGTCTGCTTGCGGTTGAAATCAGCTTCGAGGCCGTGGCCGATAGCTTCATGCAGAAGCACACCTGGCCAGCCGGGGCCGAGTACGACTTCCATTTCCCCAGCGGGGGCTTCGCGGGCATCGAGCTGAAGGATTGCCTGGCGAGCTGATTCATTGGCGAAGTATTCTGGCGTCTTCTCGCCGAAGAAAAAATCCAGAGCAACGCGTCCACCACCACCAGAACTGCCGCGAGCAGAACTAGCGTCTTTCTTCGCGATGCAGGAGACGTTCATACGCGCGAGCGGTTGCGAATCTTCCGCGAAAGTACCGTCAGAAGCAACTACGAGAATGTGGCGCAATTCGTCGGCATAACTGGCACGAACTTCCTTAATACGTCGATCGTAGGCCCGAGCTGCGCTGTCAGCGCGCATCACAAGTTCGACCTTGGCGGTAATCTCGGCATCCACGGAGGGAAGCGTTACGGGATACAAACTGCGCGCAGGTTTTTCCTGAAAGCCTACCGTCGGAGTCTTAGCCGGGCCGCTGGCAATGAGAGCGGCGGTGTGAGCAGCGTGCAAAATGCGCTCCGGCGAAAGATCGTCGGTGTAGGCATAGCCGGTGCGCTCGCCCGCAATGACACGAACACCGCATCCAGCGGAGATTCCCTGGGAAGCGGACTTCACCATGGATTCGTCGACCATCAACGAAGTGGAAGATAAATATTCGAAGTAAAGGTCGGCATAATCGCCGCCCGCCGAAAGGGCAGCCGCTAAATAGCGTTCGAGGTCGCGTTCGTTCAGGCCGTAATGCTGGAAAAAGAACCTATTTCTGTCCACGTTTATTAGATGTCACTCGAGCAGAAAAAGCTGCTGACCCGATGATTCCATTATCCCACACCAGAGAATGGTCACTCATCACAGACGAATAAATATTCTCCTGCAATAATCGTGATGTGAACCCGGAAACTCTGGTCAGAACAGTCGAAGACTTTCTCGTCGGGGCGCGAAACGCCGTCGTGATGGAAGATGGCGCGGTGGCATTTGATTTGGCACAGTCCAAGTATTCCATCTCCGGGGAGCGCAATAAGTGCGTGCTGCATCTGTGGTCGTCCGAGCGCGATGTGGTGCGGCGGGTGATCGAAGCGGAAATGAAGAACGAAGTGCTGCGTTTGGAGGTGCAGCGGCTGGGACAGGCGCATCCCAGCAAGTTGGAAATCTGTCGCGAACGCGAACGGCGTACTCCCACTGCGAAGCGGGCTGCGCGATTGCCATACGCGCGAGTATTGCAACGCGTACTGGAGAAAAACCTTCGCGGCTATACCGTGGCGAAGCTCACCACTGCAATGGATTTGGAGCGTTCCTTTGGTCCCATCTACACACGCGGACTTTTACGACAGGGCCAGTCTGCCATTGCCGTGCTGGGCGTGAACCTCGAGGAGACCCAGGCTTCCATTGATGCGGCGTTGACCTTCGGCATTTTGTGGCTGGATTCTTGCCGCCAGGAACAGGCGGGGAAGCTGGTTGTCGAGGGACTGAGTCTCTTTGTGCCTCCTGGAACTTCTTCACTGGTTCGAGAACGGATGTCCCAGTTGCATCGCGAGGCAGCAAAGTGGCGTTTATATGAATTCGATGAACGCGAAGATCGATTGAAGGAAATTGATGTTTCTGATCGGGGGAATATTGCAACGCGGTTGGTGCACTGGACCGATGAGCGGGCTGTGCGGGAACGTTTTGCGGATTCCATTGCTTATGTCGGTTCGCTGATGGGGGAAGTAGAGATAGCCATCATTTCCGCTGCCGAGATTGGCTTCCGTTGTCACGGTTTGGAGTTCGCGCGCGCCCGATTAGTGCAGGAACATGGATCATTTCGCTCTACGCCGCAGATCGTGTTTGGAGTGGGAGCGGAGGAAAGGGTGCTGTCAGAAGAAAACAACGCACTCTTCATAACGTTGCTGCGAAGCGTTGGGGAGGTCCGCCATGCTGAAGGGCCGCGTGATCATCCTTTCTGGCGATTACATCCGGAGCGCTGGCTGGAATCGCTGGTGGTTCAGGATGTGGGTGCAGTAGACGAGCGGCTTTATGCATCGTGCCTGTATTCGCAGGTGCCGGCATTTTCGGCTTCTGATCGCGCCATGATTGATGTGTTGACAGTTACTCGCGAAGGGCGGCTGGCGGTGGTTGAACTCAAGGCGGATGAGGACATCCACCTGCCCTTGCAGGGGTTGGATTACTGGTCGCGGGTTGCGTGGCACCAGGCACGAGGCGAATTCCAACGATTCGGATATTTCCCGGGAAAGGAACTTTCGACAGAGGAGCCGTTACTGTTCCTGGTGTCGCCGGCGCTGCATGTTCATCCCGCGACCGATACGTTGCTCCACTACATCTCGCCGGCCGTGCGGTGGACATTAGTTGGTATTGACGAGAGGTGGAGGAAGGAAGTGAAGGTGGTGTTCAGAAAACGAGCGGTGAGGGATTTTCGATTGACGATTGACGATTTGGAAATCAGCTTGCGGTCATGTTTTAGACCATGCGCCCAGGAGCCGGAGTACAACCACTAGCTGTCCGAGGTGATAGGCGTTGTGATCGGCCACCAGCAGGGCTTCGCGAAGGATGGTCTGGCCGTCGCCCCAAGGGATTTTGGCGAATAAATCGGTGTTGGGATTCGCGATCAGGTTCTCCAGAAACCTCAAATCTTCACGGAACTTTGTGACGCTTTCGTTCCAAGCTGCGGCGTTGGGTGGAGCTTCGGTTGGCGGCCAATAGTCCTGGGGCCAGGTGGGAGATTTGTATTTCAGGTTGCGGCTGAATTCCAGGATGTCCCATTGGGCGATGCGCATGTGTTCCAGCAGCATCCAGGGTGAATGCGGCATGCCGGCGGGTTTTTGTCCGCGGAGTTTCGGGGGGATAGCGGCGATGCCGTCGTCAAATTTCGCGTGGGCGCCGCCGTCGGTCAGAAGATAGA
>Ga0209160_1002532_pt1 | contig 15188 bp, 12 predicted proteins | sample GraSoiAngelo_153_FD_186167 | JGI IMG/M metagenome (GOLD analysis project Ga0209160, IMG submission 186167) | Grasslands soil microbial communities from the Angelo Coastal Reserve, California, USA - 14_1009_12_40cm (SPAdes) (version 2) | ecosystem: Environmental > Terrestrial > Soil > Grasslands ... | reverse complement strand
TGAGCAGCCGGGCGCTGACGGGGAACGCGCGAAAGCGCCTGGGATCGAGGAAGGATTCGCTCTGCGCCAGCGCCACCAGCCCGAACCAGATGCGGCCGGCGAGCACCATCGAGACCCAGGCGGCGAACAGGGAGAGCGGTCCGCCGCGCATCGCGAGCAGCTCCGGGCGGCGGCGCAGCTCCCGTCCGGTCTGGAGCGCGAGCAGGCACAACGAGGCGCTGAAAGACGCTCCCATGATCGCCGCCAACGCGCCGATCAGCAGGCGCGCCCATTGGCGGCCGTGCACGATGCGCCTCCACCAGAGCCGCACCCGCAGGCCGATCAGCGCGCGCGCCTGCTCTGGCCAGGCAGCAGTCACGGAAGGAAGGAGAGAGCGCGCGTAGCGCTCCGGCCCTCTCCGACGAGCCGCACGAACGCGTCCGTCAGCGAGGCCGCGCCAGGAACCGCGCCGACGACTCCGTCGAGGCTCCCCTGCGCGACCAGACGGCCGCGATGGATCACGCCGACATGGTCGCAGAGTCTTTCGACGACTTCGAGGACGTGCGAGGTGAGGAACACCGTGAGCCGGCCGCGGCGGACGAGGTCCGACAGCAGCGCGGTGAGCGAAGCCTTGGCAACCGCGTCCACCCCTTCGAACGGCTCGTCGAGGAAGAGCAGCTCCGGACCGTGGATGAGGGCCGCCGCCAGCGCCAGCTTCTTGCGCATGCCGAAGGAGTAGTCCGCGATCAGCTTGCGGGCATCGCCCGCCAGCTCCATCGTCTCCAGCAGCTCGCCGGCGCGGCGGGCCGATTCCGCCCGGCCGAGGCCATAGAGCCGCCCGACGAAGACCAGGTGCTCCCGGCCGGTGAGCCGATCGAAGAGGAGCAGTCCGTCCGGAACCACCCCGATGCGGCGCTTCAGGGCATCTCCGGCGGGCAGCTCCAGCACCCGCAGCGCTCCGCTGGTCGGAGCGAGCACGCCGGTCAGCATGGAGATGGTGGTGCTCTTGCCGGCGCCGTTCTCGCCGAGAAAGCCGTAGAAGCTGCCGCGCGGCACGCGCAGATCGATGCCGTCCACCGCCACCTGATCGCCGAAGCGACGGGTGAGCGCGTCGGTCTCGATGGCGAAGCTGCTCACGCCGCGGCGGGCTTCTTTCCCAAGGCGACGGGCTGGGCCTGCCCGACGCTGCCCGAGCGCGGCAACGCCGCCTGCCGGGCGAAGGCGAGCGACTCCTGGACGAGCTGCTCGGGAGCGCGCTCGACCACCGCCGGGTGCGATTTGTCCTCGAGGTGGGTGTGCGCTTTCATCGAGCAGAACTTCGGGCCGCACATGGCGCAGAACTCCGCGGTCTTGAACGCGTCGTGCGGCAGCGTCTCGTCGTGCTTCGCCTTCGCGGCCTCCGGGTCGAGGGAGAGCGCGAACTGCTGGTTCCAGTCGAACGCATACCGCGCCCGCGAGAGCGCATCGTCCCGATCGCGCGCCCCGGCACGGCGGCGGGCCACGTCGGCGGCATGGGCGGCGATCTTGTATGCGATGATCCCTTGGCGCACGTCGTCGGCGTTGGGCAGGCTGAGGTGTTCCGCCGGGGTCACGTAGCAGAGCATGGATGCTCCGTGCCACCCGGCCAGCGCCGCCCCGATGGCGCTGGTGATGTGGTCGTATCCCGGCGCAACGTCGGTGGTGAGCGGACCGAGCACGTAGAAGGGCGCCTCGAAGCACGCCTCCTGCTCGATCTTCATATTCATCTCGATCTGGTCCATGGGAACGTGCCCGGGACCCTCGATCATCACCTGGACGTCGTGCTCCCAGGCCTTCTGCGTGAGATAGCCGAGCACGCGCAGCTCTGCGAACTGGGCTTCGTCGGATGCGTCCGCGAGGCAGCCCGGCCGCAGCGAGTCCCCCAGCGAGAAGCTGACGTCGTACCTGGCGAAGATCTCGCAGAGCTGGTCGAAGTGGGTGAACCACGGGTTCTCGCGGCCCGTGGCCAGCATCCACTGCGCCATCAGCGCGCCGCCCCGGCTGACGATGCCGGTGATCCGGTGCTGCGCCAGCGGGAGGAAGTCGCGGAGGATGCCGGCATGGATGGTCATGTAGTCCACGCCCTGCCGGGCCTGCTCCTCGACGATGTCGAGCAGGTCCTGAGGGGTCAGGCTCTCGACGCGTTTCACCCGCTCGACCGCCTCGTAGGTGGGAACGGTCCCGAGCGGCACGCTGCTGGCGCGCAGCAGCTCGTTGCGGATGTGCGGGATGTCGCCGCCCGTGGACAGGTCCATCACGGTATCCGCGCCGTACCTGAGACAGCCCCGCAGCTTGTGCAGCTCGCTGCGGGCATCGCCGTCGATCTGGCTGTTGCCGATGTTCGCGTTGATCTTGCATGAGGAAGCGATGCCGATGCACATCGGCTCCAGCTCGGGATGGTTCGAATTGGCGGGGATGATCATCCGCCCTCGCGCCACTTCGCTGCGGATCAGCTCGGGCGGCAGGTTCTCGCGGCGGGCGACGTGTTGCATCTCCTCCGTCGTCACGCCCTGCCGTGCGAAGTGCATCTGCGTCACGTTTGCAAGCCCGCGACGTCGCTCGATCCATTGTGCACGCATGTTGGTCCTCCGACGGGGGTGGCGACAGTAAATCCCGCGTCGCGGAGCGTCAACACGCCCCCTCCCTATCTGGCCGCCGGTCCGGTCGCCGTCACGGGAGCGCCCTTGAGCTCGGTGACGATCCGCTGGGCGCCGTAGACATGGTCGAGCGCCTCGATCAGGGCCGAGCTGTGCACCGCGACCGCCCGGTTCACGGTCTCGTCGAAGCCGTACTCGCCGCCGAGCGACTGGATGTTACCGTCGAAGATCAGCCCGACGAGCTGGCGGTCCTTGTCGAACACCGGCGACCCGGAGTTCCCGCCAATGATGTCGTTGGTGGTGCACATGTTGAACGGCGTGGAGGGATTCAGCTGCTGCTTCTCGTTGGCGCGCAGCCAGCTCTCCGGAAGCCGGAACGGGTCGCGTCCCGTGGCGCGCTCGAACGCGCCGCCGATGGTGGTCAGCGGGTCCACGCGATGTCCGTTCTCCTCGTAGCCCTTGACCGCGCCGTAGCTGAGCCTGAGCGTGAACGTGGCGTCCGGATAATTGCTCTTGCCCTCCATCTCGAACTTGGCCGCCGCTATGCGCTCGGCGCCGACGGTCTCCCGGGTCTCGACCTCCTCCTCGTACCATTTGCGGATGGCGCGCGCGTCGGGATCCACCATCCTGGCGAACTGGATCATCGGATCGCTCGACGCCAGCACTGCGTCGCGACCTCCCTGCCAGAGCTGCTCGCGCACCTTGACGTCGTACAGCTTCGTCTTCACCAGCTCCTGCGCAAGCTCCTGCGGACTTTTCTTCCCCAGGACCTTCTTGACGAACGGATGGTCCGCGCCCAGCTCCTCGCGCACCTTCACCAGCCCGTAGGACAGCTTGAAGACCTCGAAGCCCTCATAGAGCGGCGCCTTGGAGAACAGCCCCTGCTTCAGCTGCGGAAGCCGCGCATCCGTGTACTCGCGCAGGCGCTGCTCGTTGGGCTTCTGCAGCTCCTCCGTGCCGCGCACCAGGTCCCGGGCGATGCGGTAGAGCGGCGAATTGAAGCCGGCCCCCTGCTCGACGTACCTGTACTCCTTGCGGCGCGGCTGGAACATCGCCACCACCTTCGCCACGTCGTCCCATGCGCCCGCGTACTTCTGCCGCAGCGAGGAGCGGGCGTCGACCTTCGCGCGCAGCGCCCTCTCCCGCTCCGCCTTCTGCTTCCATAGGGTGGGCGCGACCAGCGCCTCGAAGCGCCCCTTGATCGCCTTGTAGCTGTTCTCGGTGCCGAACAGCGCGTTCTCCGCGATGCGGTGGTGCTCGGGCGACTGCTCGGTGAACATGGTGAGCGCCCCGCGCAACTGGGCGAGGTCGAACAGCCGCTCCGGCAGCGCCACGTCGCGCTGGTACTGCAGCTCCGCCATGGTCAGCTCCCGGTCGGTGCCTCCGGGATGGCCGGACACGAACGTCAGCTCACCCTCCTTCGCTCCGGCGGGAGAGAATCTGAAGTAGTGCTCGGTCCGGACGGGCTTGCCGGCTTCGTAGGCGCGAAGGAACGAGACGTCGAGGTCGTAGCGGGGGAAGTTGAAATTGTCGGGATCGCCGCCGAAGAAAGCGATGGCCACTTCCGGAGCGAACACCAGGCGCACGTCCTGGAAGCGCTTGTACTTGTACAGGCTGTACTGCCCGCCGTGGTACAGCTCGACGACGTCGCAGCGCAGCCTGTCGTTCCCGGCCGCGCACTCGCGCTCGATGGACGCCATCGCCGCCTTTCGCTTGTCGTTGAACTCCTTGCCCGGCTTCAGCCCCTTCGTCGCGCCCTGCACCCGGGCGGTCACGTCCCCGATCTGGATCAGCTGGTTGAGCTCGATCTCCGGGCACTTCACCTCGTTCTCCAGCGTCGGCGCGTAGAAGCCCTCCGCGACGAAGTCCTTCTCCTTCGTCGAGAGCTGCTCGATGCAGGAATGAGAGCAGTGGTGATTCGTCATCACCAGGCCCTCGGGCGAAACGAAGCTGCCCGAGCATCCGCCGGCCAGCCTCACGGAGGCGAGCTGGGCTTGCTGCAGCCATTGCGCGTCCGGGGAGAAGCCGTACTTCTGGCGCACCTTCTTCGCAGGGAAGTTGTCGAACGTCCACATCCCTTCGTCGGCGCGTGCGGCGAGCGCGAAGGCGACAGAGAGCAGGGCGATTCTCCTCGAATGGGGCGGTTGCTTTCTGTTGTACGGGTGGGCCGGCGTCAAGGCGAGTTTGCGGGGGCGAAGGCGACACCATGGAATGCCGTCCTGCAGGCAGGCGGGCATGCGGCGCAATGACTACGGCGGAGCGACCCCGCCGAGCAGGGCGGCTACGCGCGCGATCTCCAGCGCGAGGTCGGACTCGCTCAGCCAGTCCACGGGAAAATGCCGCTGCGCGCGCAGGTATGCGTCGAGCTGCGCGTCGCGGCCGTAGAGCGCAAATGCCGCCTTTACCGCATCGGCCAGCTCGCGCCGCGCGATCTCCGGCGTCCCCAGGTTGACCTGCGCCGCCTCGAGGTGCCTGCCCGCCCGGGCCAGCTTTGCCCGGTCGTGCAGGCGCAAGTTCTCGCGCCGCGAGACCACGGACATGGAATCGAGGAACCGGGCGAGGTTCTCGACCGACTGGCGGATTTCCAGGGCGGGGGGCGCAGCCGCCTTCACCAGCGCATAGAGGGTCGCGCGGGTCTCCAGGAAGATCCTCTTGTCGCTGGTGCGCAGCTGGTGAAGCGCGCGGGTCCGCGAGAACGCGTGCACGTCCTTCAAGGCGTCCTGCAGCGCGGCGACGATGCGGTCGTCGGCGGCCGCGCCGATTCGTTTCGCGTGCCCGCGGAAGAGAAAGGCGAGATTCGTGGTCGCGTTGCGCACGAGCAGGCTGTTCTCGAGCTCCCCGACATATCCGGGAACGACATCCTCGCGGTCGACGACGGCGATGAAACTGCACACCTGGTAGATCAATTCCCCGAGCCCCAGACGGACGCGCCCGCGGAACTCGAGCAAGTCCTGGATGAGCATCCAGGGATCGCCCATGACCGTGGGGTTGCGCAGCCGGTCGCCGAGCCGGGTCACGTCACGGCGCATCCCCGAGCAGACCGCCGCGACGAGCGACGCGATCCCTTCCGCGGTGCTCTTCGGGGCGCCTTCTTCCTTCGCCTGGGCGCTTGCGGAGGGAGCGAAGGCGGCGTCGAGATCGTCGAGGCTCTCGTCCTCGGCAGGCGGGGGAAACTGCGTCGTCGCGCCCGCGATCACCTCGTTGACCTGCTTGACGGTGCCGCTCATGACCGGCGCCAGATCTTCCCAGAGTGCGAGGGTGTGACCGCCTTGCTCCTGGCCGGCCTCGAACTGGACCAGGTCCAGATCGGCCAGCTGGACGATGGCTCGTGCCGCCGCCGTCAACAGCAACGTGACCCGGTCGCGCAACGCGGCGTCGAAGCTCTGGGCGATCCCGACCAGCCGCCGTTCGACGGTCGATGCCACGTTGTCGTCCAGCGGTGCGGTCGCCGGCATCGGAAGCTCCATAGCGCACTTTCCCCGTACAGGCAGTGACGGACCACACGGCGGTCCTGTTCCGATGTGACGGCCTGGGCGCTGCGGCCTCACAGCCCTGCTGCGTCATCGTGTCCCGGCGAAGTTGAGCTCGCCCCGCCAGCGCACCGCGACGGGCTTGCCGTCCCGCAGCGCTGGCGCATACGTGCAGCTCGCGATGTACCTCTGGATCGCCTTGAGCGCGCCGGCCGACGCCTTGCCCGTCACGCTCACGTCGCTCACCCTGCCGTCCGCGCCGACGAGATAGATCGCGCGCACGACGCCGGCGACGGTCTCCCCCTCCGGAATGCGGGGGCCGCGCCCCTTGCATGACTTCCGGACCGGCGCGGTCTGGTCCTCGCCGGCCTCGGCGCGGGTTTCCAACGAGGCAAGCTCGACCTCTTGCGGCGCGGGCGCATGTGCGCAGGCGAGGAGCAGGAGCGCGAGGGCAAGGAGGGACCGCGGCATCGAGCGGAGGCTACCCTGCCCCTGCCGCCAGGGCACATCTCATGCGGATACGAGAAGGGCGCACTTCGGGGGAGGAAGTGCGCCCTTCGTCGTCGCGTCTGCTCCCCTGGCTTACGCCGCCTCGTCGAAGTCCGCGAGGTAGCGGCTGAGGAAGTTGCGCGTGCTCTTCTCCACCTGCCGGACGCGCTCGCGGGAAAGGCCCCACTGCTTGCCGAGGTCCTCCAGCGTGCGGGGATCGTCCTGAGTCAGGCGGTCGCTGAGAATGTCCCAGGCCAGCTCGCCCATGCGCTTGCGGACGCGGCCGAGCGCATTGCGCACGTCTTCGTTCTGCTCGGCGCGCAGGAGCTGGGCATCCGGGCCCGGTCCCTCGTCGGCGAGACGGTCGAGGTGCGTCGCATCGCTGTCGCCGTCGGTGCCCAGCGTCTCCTCCAGCGAGATGTCGCGTGGAGGCAGGCCGCCGTTCGGCATCGTGCGGCGCACCGCGGAAGGCCCATCCTTCAGACAGCGCGTGATGTACGCACGGATCCACCACACCGCGTAGGTCGAGAACCGGTTTCCCTTCTCCGGGTCGAAGTGCTCGATGGCCTTGAGCAGGCCGTAGTTGCCTTCCTGGACCAGATCCTCGAGGCGGACGCCACGCCCCATGAACTTGCGGGCGACCGAGATGACGAGGCTCAGGTTGTGCACCACGAGCTTTTCCTGGGCTCGCCGATCGCCCTTCCGCGCCTTCCGCGTGACCACGAGTTCCGTCTCGCGGTCGAACGGCGGATGCGCGCGGATCAGCTTGATCAGCGGCGCCAGATCGTCGAATTCACTGCGGTCGCGCGGCATCTTCCTTCCTTCCTCTCATTCCCTTTGAAACGCTCGAAATCACCTGTCGATCTGACTGCCTGACGGCCCAACCGTTCACGTATTCCTTTGATGCACAACGCGGGCCGGTGTTGCGCATTCCATTTCGCGTCGTTATGACGCAGGGTCCATCTCTCGGGTCGTTGGATGCCCGGGGAGCGGATTCGTTGCCAAAGTCAGCCGCCTTCAACGACACCGTCCAGCGGTGGTTCGAGGCGTCGTTTCCAGCCCCTACGCGCGCGCAAGCCCTCGGCTGGCCCCCGATTCTTGCAGGGGAATCCACCCTTTTGCTCGCTCCCACCGGGTCTGGCAAGACCCTCGCTGCCTTTTTGACGGCGATCGACCGTTTGATGTTCACCCCCGCTCCAGCAAAAAAAGAGCGCTGTCGGGTGGTTTACGTTTCGCCCCTCAGAGCCCTGGCGGTGGACGTGGAGCGCAACCTCCGTGCGCCGCTGGCCGGAATCGCGGCGCAGGGCGGCGCCCTTCACGTTCCCCAGGTCGGCATCCGGACGGGCGACACCCCGGCGAGCGAGCGGGCGCAGATGTCGCGCACACCGCCGGACATCCTCATCACCACGCCCGAATCGCTCTACCTGCTGCTCACCTCGCAAGCGCGCGAGATCCTGCGCCCGGTCGAGACCGTCATCGTCGACGAGATCCACTCGCTCGTCGCAACCAAGCGCGGCGCGCACCTCTTCCTCTCGCTGGAGCGGCTGCAGCTGCAAGCGGGGCGCGAGCTCCAGCGGATCGGGCTCTCGGCGACCCAGCGTCCGCTCGACGAGGTGGCGCGCCTGCTCGGGGGCGGCGAGCCCAGCGGCAAGAAGTGGCGGGCGCGGCCGGTCACCATCGTGGACGCGGGATCGAGAAAGCAGCTCGAGGTCCGCGTCGAGGTGCCGGTCGACGATCTCTCCAGGCTGGGGGAGCTCGAGGAGCTTCCGTCCGGACCGGCTTCGGCCGGACCCCAGCGCCGAAGCATCTGGCCGTCCATCCATCCGCGGCTGCTCGAGCTCATCCGCGCACATCGCTCGACGATGATCTTCGTCAACTCACGCCGGCTGGCCGAGCGGCTCGCGGGAGCGTTGAACGACCTGGCCGGCAGCGAGGTGGCGCTCGCGCACCATGGATCGGTCGCGCGCGACAAGCGCCAGGAGATGGAGGATCGGCTCAAGCGCGGCGCGCTGCCCGCCATCGTCGCCACCTCCTCGCTCGAGCTCGGCATCGACATGGGCTCGGTGGACCTGGTGGTCCAGATCGAGGCGCCTCCTTCCATCGCGTCGGGGCTGCAGCGCATCGGCCGTGCGGCGCACCAGGTGGGCGGCGTCCCGAAAGGCGTCGTCTTCCCCAAGCACCGCGGCGACCTGCTCTGCAGCGCCGCGGCCGCCTGGGGCATGGCCGCAGGCCAGGTGGAGGAGACGTTCTATCCCCGCAACCCGCTCGACGTGCTCGCGCAGCAGATCGTCGCGCACACGGCGGACGGCGTGCACGAGGTGGACGAGGTGTACGCGCTGGTGCGGCGCGCCGCACACTTCGCGGATCTCCCCCGCAGCTCGTTCGAGGGCGTGCTCGACATGCTCTCGGGCCGGTATCCGTCGGACGAGTTCGCCGAGCTGCGTCCGCGCCTCACCTGGGACCGGATCGCGGGCACGCTGCGCGCGCGCGAGGGGGCAGCGCGCGTGGCGATCGCGAACGCCGGAACCATTCCGGATCGCGGCCTCTATGGCGTGTTCCTGGAGACCGGAGAGCCCGGAGGCGGCAAGCAACGGCGCGTGGGCGAGCTGGATGAAGAGATGGTCTTCGAGTCGCGAGAGGGCGACGTGTTCGTCCTCGGCGCTTCCAGCTGGCGGATCGAGGAGATCACCGAGGACAAGGTGATCGTCACTCCCGCGCCCGGCGAACCGGGGAAGATGCCCTTCTGGCACGGCGATCGACCCGGCCGCCCCTTGGAGTTCGGGATGCACGTCGGACGCCTGTCGCGCGAGCTGGCCCGCGCCCCGAAAGCCAAGGCGCTGACGAGGCTCCAGAGGGACGGGCTCGACGAACGCGCGGCGGCGAACCTCGTCCAGTACCTGCACGACCAGGCCGACGCCACGGGCGAGGTTCCCAGCGATGAGACGGTGATCGTCGAGCGTTACCTGGACGAGGTGGGAGACTGGCGCGTGTGCGTGCTGACCCCATTCGGCGCTCGGGTTCATGCCCCTTGGACCACGGCCGTGGTGCGCCGTCTCGAGCAGGATCGCGGGCTCGAGGTGGAGACGATGTGGACGGACGACGGCATGGTGTTCCGCGTGCCGGAATCCGACGCGCCTCCGGAAGTCGAGCTGTTCTTTCCCCGCGCGGACGAAGTCGAGGATCTGGTGGTCCAGGCGCTCGGCACCACCTCCTTGTTCGCCGCGCGCTTCCGCGAGAACGCTGCGCGGGCGCTGCTCTTGCCGCGCCGCCATCCCGGCCGCCGCAGTCCGCTCTGGGCACAGCGGAAGCGCGCGCGCGACCTCCTGCAAGTCGCCTCCCGCTACGGAAGCTTCCCCTTGCTCCTGGAGACCTACCGCGAGTGCCTGCGCGACGTCTTCGATCTGCCGGGGCTGCAGGAGACGCTGCGGCGGCTGCAGGATCGGCGGCTGCGTGTGGTGTCCGTCGACTCGCGCACTCCCTCGCCGTTCGCCGCCTCCCTGCTCTTCAGCTACGTCGCGAACTTCATCTACGACGGTGATACGCCGCTCGCCGAGCGCCGCGCGCAGGCGCTCTCGGTCGACCAGGCGCAGCTGCGGGAGTTGCTCGGCGAGGCCGAGATGCGCGAGCTGCTCGACGCGCGATCCATCGCCGAGCACGAGCACGCCGCCCAGAGGCTCGGCCGCCCCGCGCACGGGGTGGACGGGTTGCATGACCTGCTGCTCGCGCTGGGCGACCTGTCGGAAGGGGAGATCCAGCAGCGATTCGAGGGCGAGCCGCCGCTCCAGCAACTCTTCGAGGAGCGGCGCGCGTTTCCGCTCAACCTGGCCGGCGAGAAGCGCTGGGTCGCGGCCGAGGACGCGGCGCGGGTGCGCGACGCTCTCGGCGTGCCACCCCCGCCGGGACTGCCGCGGGAGCTGCTCGAGCCGGTGAAGGACCCGCTCGGGGACCTGGTCTCGCGCTGGGCGCGCACGCACCGGCCCTTCCGGGCCGAGGACCTCGCGGCGCGGTGGGGTGTGGGGACGGCGGTGGTGCGGAGCGCCCTGGAGCGACTGGCCGGGCAGGAGCGGGTGCTGGAGGGAGAGTTCCTTCCCGGCGGGCGCGGCCGGGAGTGGGTCGACGCCGAGGTGCTCAAGGCGCTCAAGCGGCGCTCGCTGGCGAAACTGCGCAAGCAGGTCGAGCCGGTCGATCCTGCCGCGCTGGCGCGCTTCGTCGCGGACTGGCAGGGCCTCGCCCGCCCCCGGCGCGGGCTCGATGCGCTCCTCGGCGCCGTCGAGCAGCTGCAGGGCGCGCCGCTGGTCGCGAGCGCGCTGGAGCGCGAAATGCTCTCCGCGCGCATCCAGCCCCTGCGCCCGGGCGACCTGGACATCCTGTTCTCGGCCGGCGAAGTGATCTGGCGGGGCGTCGAGCCGGTGGGCAGCCGCGACGGGCGCATCGCGCTGTATCTCACGGACCACTACCGCCTTCTAGCGCCGCAGCCGAAGAAGGCCGAGGGCGAGCTGTGTGAGAAGCTGCGGCAGGAGCTTCGCAGGCGCGGCGCTTCTTTCTTCGCCGACTTGCAGACGGCGACCGGCGCGTTTCCCGCGGACCTGCTCAAGGCGCTGTGGGACCTGGTCTGGGCGGGCGAGGTCACCAACGACACCCTGGCGCCGCTTCGCTCGTACCTGCGCGGGGCGCCGAAGGAGGACCGCCGCATTCCGCACCTGGGCCGCGCGTTCCGCTCGCGTCGGATCGGTCCGCCAGGCAGCGAGGGGAGATGGTCGCTGCTTCCCGCGCCGTCTGGAACGCCGACCGAGCGCGCCACGGCGCTCGCGCAGACCCTGCTCGCGCGGCACGGCGTCGTCACGCGCGAGACGGTGCATGCGGAGGAGATCACGGGCGGATTCGCGGCGGTGTACCCCGTGCTCAAGGCGATGGAGGACGCCGGCCGCGCGCGGCGCGGGTACTTCGTCGCGGGCCTGGGCGGCGCGCAGTTCGCCATTCCGCGAGCCGGCGCCGGAGCCGCTCACGCTGGTGGTCGCGGCAACCGATCCGGCGAACCCGTACGGGGCCACCCTTCCCTGGCCGCGCACCAATGGCGAGGCGCGCGCCCAGCGCGCGGCCGGCGCGCAGGTGGTGCTGCACGATGGCGCGCTCGTCGGCTGGCTCGGCCGGGGCGAGCAGAACCTACAGACGTTCCTGCCCGGTGAAGAGCCGGAGAGGTCGCAGCGTGCCCGCGCGCTGGCACATGCCTTGGCAGCGCTCGTGGATGAAGGGAAGCGCAAGGCGCTGCTGATCGCCCGCGTGGATGGCGAGGACGTCGAGGGCTCGCCGCTCGCGCCGGCGCTCAAGGCAGCGGGATTCACCTCCGGGAGCAAGGGGTATCTAAAAACGGCGCCGCTCGGGCGCGGAGCGATCGCGCCGGAGCCAGCGGAGGCTCTGGAAGAGGAAGATGCCGGAGGGTGACACCATCTTTCGCGCCGCGACGGCGCTGCGCAAGGCGCTTCAGGGCGCGCGCGTCACGCAATTCCACAGCGCAAGGCTCGGGCGCGGGCCGGTCGGCGAGCGCATCGAGGAGGTCACGGCCCGCGGCAAGAATCTGCTGCTGCGCTTCGAGAAGGGCCGCACGCTGCGCACGCACATGATGATGCACGGGTCCTGGCACATCTACCGCGAGGGCGAGCGGTGGCGCCGCCCCGGGTTCCAGGCGCGGGTCGAGCTGCACGCCGACAACGGGCTCGTGGCGGTCTGCTTCGCCGCTCCGGTCGTCGAATGGCTGATGCCGGGGGCAATCGCGAACCTGGGTCCGGACGCGACCGCGGACGCATTCGATTCCGCGGAAGCCGCGAGGCGGCTGCGCCACCTCGACGGCGTTCCGCTGGAGCGAGCGCTCTTGACGCAGTCGGCCCTCTCCGGCGTCGGCAACGTCATCAAGTGCGAAGCGCTCTTCCTCGAGCGCCGCGATCCGTTCCAGCCCGTCTCCTCGCTCGACGACGAGGCGCTCGCCGCGCTCGTCGACCGATCGCACCGGCTGCTGGTCCGCAACCGGACCGCTGGACCGCGGAGCACCCGAAACGCCTTCGGCGCCGTGCGCTTCTGGGTGTATGGCCGCTCCGGGGAGCCATGTTTCGTCTGCGGCGAGACCGTCCGGGTGAAGAAGACGCAGCGGATCACGTACTACTGCCCACGATGCCAGTTGGACCTGCGCGGCCGAGGCGAAGGATGAGCGCGACGGTCGGAAAGCTTCTCGTCGCCATCGGCCTGGCGATCGCGCTCGTCGGCGCCCTGGCGTGGCTCGCGCCGCGTTCGCTGCGCTGGATGGGGCGGCTGCCCGGGGACATCCGGGGCGAGCACTTCGCCTTTCCGATCGTCACCTGCCTGGTGATCTCCGTGGTGCTGACGATCGTGCTGAACGTGCTGGCGCGATTGCTCCGTTAGATCTGCCGCCTCAGTTCCGCTTCGGCGAAGTGCAGGCGGTCGTTTCCCCAGAAGCTGCGCTCTCCGACGAAAAGCGTCGGCACGCCGAAGACTCCGCGCGCGAGCGCGAGATCGGTGTTCTTGCGCAGGGCGTCCTTGATCTCCTGAAGATGCGTCGCGGCGACGAGCCCCTTCCCGTCGAGCCCCGCCCTGGCGAGGGCCCGCTCGATCACCGAGCCGTCCGAGATGTCCTCGCCGTCCGCCCAGTAGGCACCGAAGAGGGCGTGCATCGCCTCGGCGCCGCGCTCCCGGCGATCGGCTGCGATGCAGGCGCGCAGGGCCTGGATGGTGCTGATCGGAAACGCCCTCGGGATCTGCATCGGCACGCCGTACTGGTGCGCCCAGCGCGCGGTGTCCTCGCTCATGTACTTGAGTTGCTGCGGCGGCGGAACCTGATGGCCGGTCGCCTTGCGCAGGCCCCCGAGCGTGATGGGCAACAGCCTCGCGTTCGCGCCGGTTCGCTGCTCGATGCCAGCGAGCTGCGTCGAGGCGAGATAGCTGTAGGGCGAGCCCAGGTCGTAGAAGAAATCGAAGGTCTGCGGCATGCGGCGCACCCTAGAACAGATTTCATAACCCGTGCTGGCACGGTTTGCGCTCAAACGTTCGACGGCATTTCCGCGGCGCGCAATTTTCTTCAAGAACGACACGGCCGCAGGCGGGCTACAGTCCATCCGGACTGGAATCGAGGAGATCCCGATGCGATCGGTCGTTTTCGCGGCACTGCTCGTGAGTCTCCCCGCCGCGGCGCAGTACACCGCCACCGAGGTCACGAACGGCGGGACCGTCAAGGGAAAGATCATCTACAACGGCAAGCCGCCGCCGCCGAAGAAGATCACCATCACGAAAGATCCCAAGGTGTGTGGCGCCTCGCGCGACGACGACACCTTCATCATCGCGCCGGACGGCGGCGTGAAAGACGTGGTGGTCTACCTCTCGGACATCAAGGCCGGCAAGAAGATGGATGCCAGCGCACAGCCAGTGCTCGATCAGAAGGGTTGCCACTACGAGCCTCATGTGCAGGCCGTGCCAGTGCACTCCGTCCTGCAGGTGAAGAGCAGCGATCCCATCCTTCACAACGTGCACTCGTTCCTCAACGGCAGCACGGTCATCAATTTCGCCATGCCGCCGCAGCCCGGCCTGGTGCTGACCAAGAAGCTCGACAAGCCGGGCGGCGAGCAGCTGAAATGCGACGTCCACAACTTCATGACGGGCGGGATCTTCGTCGCCGACAACCCGTATTACGCGCTGACCGGCGATGACGGCTCGTACGAGATCAAGGACGTCCCTGCTGGCACGTACACCGTCGCGACATGGCACCAGGCGGCGGGTCCGCTCAGCGGATCGGTGACCGTCCCGGCCGGCGGCAGCGCGAGCTTCGACGGCAAGGTCAGGTAGCTCGCGCGCGGATGCGCGGTGCGTGCAGGACGCCGGCGGCGGCGAACAAGAGCGCCGCCGGAGCCAGGTATGCGACGATCGTGCGGGCCGCGCTGGCATTGCGCAGGTATGCGAGGCCGGCGATGGCAAGAGCGGCCGCGATCACCGAGAGCAGCAGCCGCGCCCAGCCGCCGCGGAATCGCTCCATGAACATGCCGAGCAGCGCGGCCCCGCACCCCCGGCAACCCGACGATCGCCGCGAGCGTCAGACAGGCGCCCGCTCCCGCCAGGATCGCGGCGCGCCTGTCGGCGGCACCGAGCTTTTCCCGCGTCGCTGGATCGCGCGGGGGCTGCTCTTCGAGGAGCGCCATGCGAAGAATCTGCGCCGCCCGCGACGGTTGCGCTACTTCGCGACATCCTCCGGAGGGGGGGCGAACGCAGCCTGGTGGGCGAGACTCTCGCGCAGCTCGTCGGCGGCGCGGGTGCCTTTCAACTCCAGCAGGGAGCGGACGTACCAGGCGATCGCATAGACGTCCGCTTCCTTGTTCGGAAGCGTGACGGGGTTCCAGGCCGGCATCGCCGCTCCGGTGACTCCCGCAACGAGGATGCGGTACAGGTCGTGCAGCTCGGTTCCCTTGTCGATCGAACGCAACTCGTTGAACAGGAAGTCCGGCGGCAGGATCTTCACTCCATACTCGCTGTCCTTGAGCTCGGGCTGGTACATGTCCACGCGGAAGTCCGTGGTCCCCGTGCCCAGCGTCGCTTTCGACGCATCGTAGATGTACTGGCGGGTGGCGTACGCCGGGTG
>Ga0209160_1002524_pt1 | contig 15209 bp, 11 predicted proteins | sample GraSoiAngelo_153_FD_186167 | JGI IMG/M metagenome (GOLD analysis project Ga0209160, IMG submission 186167) | Grasslands soil microbial communities from the Angelo Coastal Reserve, California, USA - 14_1009_12_40cm (SPAdes) (version 2) | ecosystem: Environmental > Terrestrial > Soil > Grasslands ... | reverse complement strand
GAGGCCCTCGCTGTCGCGGCGGGAACCCCCGGTGTCCGGCGAGAGACGCCAGAGGGCGAGTGTCAGCGCGAACGCGAGGGCCATGCCGGCAAGGAGGAGTCCGAGCAGGCCGTAGCCCCACCGCCAGCCGAGTCCCGCCGCGAGCGTCGCCGTCATCAGCAGCGGCCCGAGCATCGCGCCGACGCCGTAACACGCGTGCAGCCAGGTCACGACGCCGGCCGAGAAGCGCGCGGCCGCGAAGGCGTTGATGCCCGCGTCGATGGCGCCCGCGCCGAGCCCCGCCAGCAGCGCGCACGCGACCATGACCGGCCACGCGGAGGCCACGGCGTAGCCCCAGGAATTGGCCACCATGAGCAGGCTGCTCCACACGAGCAGCGCGCCGACACCCATCCGCGCCACCAGCCAGCCGGCGCAGAAGCTGGAGGCGAGGTAGCCGACCATCGCGCTGGCGAGCAGCACGCCGAGCTGCCCGAGCGTGACGCCGAACGCCGTCCGGATCGACGGCCAGGCGACGCCAAGAATGCCGTCCGGCAACCCGAGGCTCACGAAGGCGAGAAACGCGATGCCGAGGAGCACCGTGCGCCCCCGGAACGGGCTCACCGCTCCGTCACCTGGAACGCGTGGCCGTCGGGGTCGCGCCCGAGGAATGCGCGCGCGAAGCCGAGCTCGCGTCCGCGCGTGGCGACCACGGCGGCTGACGCGATTGCGCACGCGCCGCCGCGAACCGCGCGTTCCATCGCCGCGGTGTCGGCGGTCATGAGCGTCGTCTGCCAGTGCACGAGATCGTTGGGGCGCGCGTCGGCGGCGACCGGCCGGCCGTCGCGCGGTGCGAGATATTCCAGGAACTCGATGCCGGGGCCCGCCGGCGCGCGCAGCGTGGTGATGCGCAGCCGCGCGCCGGCGACGTTGTTGAGCCGCTCCTGCTCCGGCCCCCAGTTCTCGCTCTCCCCAGCTACCACGAGGCCGAGCGCGTCGCGATAGCACGCAAGGCTGCGGGCCGTGTCGCCGACGACGATCGCCGTGTGGTCGATGCCGAGGAACAGCGCGTCGCGGCGCTGCCACTTCGCGGCGCCCTTGCCCGGCGGAAACCAGAGCACCTCGAGTGCGTGGCCGTCGGGATCCTTGAAGTAGAAGGCCCGGATGCCGCCCGCCTTCGCGTTCCAGTCGGGTAGCCGCTGGGGTGCGGGCGAGACGTGATCGACGCCGGCGGCGCGCAGTCGAGCGTAGGCACGATCCATGTCGCTGACGATGATCGCGACGTGCTGGAACCATCGGTCGTGGCTCCGCGAGTCGGCCGGGATCGGCCGGCCACGCGGCGTGAGGTACTCCATCAGCTCGATGCGCTCGTCCCCCAGCCGCATGCCGACCACGCGCAGGCGCAGGCCGGCGACGCCCAGCAGCCGCTCCCAGTCCCCGCCCCACACCTCGACGTCGGAGACCTTCTCGAACCCGAGCACATCGGAGTAGAAGGTGATCGAGCGCTCGACGCTCGCCACGGTCACGGCGATCGCGCCCACCGCGCTCACGTGCGGCGCGACAGCGTCGGCGCGGCGGGAGGGCGCCGGCGCGACGAGGACCAGGGCCGCCAGGACGACGAGGGCCGCGCGCCGCATGCCGCTACCCGAGCCGCCGCTTCAGGTGCTCGCCGACCCGCAGCGCGTTGGCCACGATCGTGAGCGCGGGGTTCACCGCGGCGCTCGACGGGAAGAACGACGCGTCGACGACGTAGAGGTTGTCGACCTCGTGCGCGCGGCAGTCGACGTCCAGCGCCGAGGTCGCGGGATCGACGCCGAAGCGCACGGTGCCGTTCTGGTGCGCGACCCCGGCGAGCGGAATGCGCTGGCCGGCGTAGAGGTTGCGTGCGAAGAGGCCCTCGTGACAGTCGTGGCCGTGGACACGGCACGTCGCCTGCCGCTTCATCGCCTCCTTCAGCTTCGCGATGAGCCGCGCGTGGCCGGCCTCGTTGTTGGGGCGATAGGAGAGCACGATGTTGCCCTGGCGGTCGAGCGTCACGCGGTTGGCAGGATCCGGGAGGTCCTCCGAGGTCAGCCAGAAGTCCAGCGAGTGGCGCGCCATCAGCTCGAGCGTCCAGCCGGGCGCGATCGCCGGCGCGCCCGCGCGCAGCGTCTCGGCGTCGAGCTTGCCGACGAACGAGATGTGGCCCATCGGGAACGGCCAGTCCGCCGTCCCGAAGTAGAAGTCGTTCACGGCCAGCGTCTTCTGGAAGATCGTCGGGTTCGGGCACTTCGAGATCGCCATGAGGATCGAGTTCACGTGCCCCATGTAATGACGGCCGACCACGCCCGAGCCGTTGGCGAGGCCGTTGGGATGGCGGTCGCTCGCCGAGCGCAGCAGCAGCGCCGCCGAGTTGATGGCGCCCGCGGAGACGACGACGATGTCGCCAACGTAGTCTTCGGCGGCCCCGTCACGGCGCACGACCACCCGCGTGACCTCGCGCCCGGACGCGCTCGTCTCCAGGCGCTCGACGTGGGCGCCGGTCAGCAGCGTCGCGTTGGGATGCGCGAGGGCCGGATCGACGCACATCGTCTGCGCGTCGGACTTGGCGCCGACGAGGCAGGGATGCCCGTCGCAGGTCGCGCAGCGGATGCACGCGCTCTTCTGCGGCTCGCGCTCGTCGAGCATGATCCCGAGCGGCACGTGGAACGGCCGCAGCCCCTGACGCGCGAAGTCGTCGGCGAGCGCCTGCATCCGCGGCTCGTGGCTCACGGCCGGATGCGGGTACGGCGCGCTGGCCGGTGGATCCGTCGGGTCCACGCCGCGCTCGCCGTGGACCTGATAGAGACGCTCGGCGCCCGTGTAGTACGGCTCGAGGTCCTCGTAGGCGATCGGCCACGCCGGCGACACGCCGGCGGCGTGCTTGAGCTCGCCGAAGTCCTGGCGGCGCATCCGGAACAGGGCGGCGCCGTAGAACTTCGTGTTGCCCCCCACCCAGTAGTTTGTGTGCGGGTGCAGGTCGCGGCCCGCGGCGTCGCGCCAGACCTCCTTCGTGGCGTACTTGCCCTCGAGGTTGACCGCGCGCGTGGACCAGTTGTCCTTCTCGCGCGGCACGTAACCGCCGCGCTCGAGCAGCAGGACCCGCTTGCCCGTCGGCGCCAGCGCGTGGAAGAGGGTGCCGCCGCCGGCGCCCGAGCCGATGATGATGAGGTCGTAGCGGTTGGACGTGGGCATGAGCCTCTCCTCCGGCGCCTCAGCGCCCGGGATGACCGATCTGCCGTTCAGACACGGGTGCGACGGGCTGCGGTGCGCGCGCGGTCCCGGCGGGGCGTAGCTCGCCGAACCGGCAGCGGAAGATGCACGGCCCGTCGTCGTGGTGGAGCTTGGCGCAGTGCGCGGCGCGCGTCCCGCGCTGGCGCACGTAGACCTCGGCGGCGAACACCATGCCGAGCGGCGGCGCGATCACGTAGATCCAGAAGGCCTCCCACGCTCCGGCCGGCACGGCGGAGGCCAGCGTGCGCGCCGGATTCATGCTCATGCCGGAGATCGGCGCCTCGAGCGTGATGTAGAAGGCCACCAGCGCGCCGGCGGCGAGACCGGTGAACCGCGCGAGCGACGCGGTGTTCGACATCCGCAGCACCACGCTCATGAGCACGGCCGTGATGGCGACCTCGGCCGCGAACGCGACGGCCGCGCCCGCCGGGCCCGGCACCGTCGCCACGTAGTCGACGGCGGGGTGCGCGAGCGCCGGTCCGAGCGCGGCGGCCGCGAGGAGCACGCCGGCGAGGCCGCCCAGCGCCTGTGCAACCGTGTATCCGACGGCGTCGCGCGTCTCCACCGTGCCGAGCCGCCAGAACGTGAGTGTCGTGGCGGGATTGAAGTGCGCGCCGGACCGCCGGCCCCACGGCGAGTAGATCAACGCGGCGGCCGTCAGACCCATCACCAGGCCCATGAGCGCGCGGCGCGCGAGCGGATCGGGCAGCGCGCGCACCACCGCCGACGCGGGATGGCCGAGCAGCACGCCGAAGCCGCACGCGGCGAGCATGAAGAGCCCGAGGCCCGCCGCCTCGATCGCGTACTCGGGCCAGTGCGCGCGCATCTACTCCCCGGACTGCTGCAGCAGCTTGGCGACGAGGCCCGTCCATCCCGTCTGGTGACTGGCACCAATGCCGGCGCCGTTGTCGCCGTGGAAGTACTCGTAGAAGAGGACGAGGTCGCGCCAGTGCGGATCGGCGGCGAAGCGCTCCACGCCGCCGTGGACCGGGCGCCGCCCATCCGCGTCGCGCAGGAAGATCCGCGTGAGTCGCCGGGAGAGCTCCGCGGCGACCTCCCACAGGGTCATCACCTGCCCCGACCCCGCCGGGAGCTCGACCTTCAGCTCGCCGCGATAGAAGTGGTCGAAGCGCTGGAGCGCCTCGACGATCAGGAAGTTCATCGGGAACCAGATCGGGCCGCGCCAGTTGGAGTTGCCGCCGAAGAGCCCACTCGACGACTCCGCCGGCTCGTAGTCCACCCGGTGCTCCCGTCCCTCGACGTGAAGCACGTACGGATGCTCGGCGTGGTGGCGCGACAGCGCCCGGATCCCGTGCGGCGACAGGAACTCGCGCTCGTCGAGCATCGTGCGCAGGACGCGGGTCAGCCGGTCGGCGCCGACCAGCGAGAGCAGCCGCCGCTTGCCGCCGCCGTCCGCCGCCTGCCGCGTGACGAGCCGGCAGAGGTCGGGGCGGTTGTCGAGGAACCAGCGCATCCGACGCTCGAACTTCGGCAGCCGCGCGAGCTGCTCGGGCTCGATCACCTGCGCCGAGAAGAGCGGCACCAGCCCCACCAGCGAGCGTACCTTCATGGGCCGCGCGCCATCGGGCGTGTGCAGCACGTCGTAGAAGAAGCCGTCGGCCTCGTCCCAGAGGTCGATGCCGTCGTGGCCCATGCTGCTCATGGCCTGCGCGATGTGCAGGAAGTGCTCGAAGAACTTGGAGGCCATGTCCTCGTAGGCGGCGTTGTCCTGCGCCAGCTCGAGCGCGATGGCCAGCATGTTGAGCGAGAACATCGCGACCCAGGCCGTGCCGTCGGACTGCTCGATGTGGCCGCCCGTGGGCAGCGGCGCCGAGCGATCGAAGACGCCGATGTTGTCCAGGCCGAGGAAGCCGCCCTGGAAGACGTTGCGCCCCTCGGGATCCTTGCGGTTCACCCACCACGTGAAGTTCAGGAGCAGCTTCTGGAACACGCGCTCGAGGAACACGCGATCGCCGACGCCGCGCCGACGCTTGTCGATCTTGTAGACGCGCCAGGCGGCCCACGCGTGCACCGGCGGATTGACGTCGCCGAACGCCCACTCGTAGGCGGGGATCTGGCCGTTCGGGTGCATGTACCACTCGCGCAGGAACAGCACGAGCTGCTCCTTGGCGAAGTCGGGATCCACCAGCGCGAGCGGGATCGTGTGGAACGCGAGATCCCACGCCGCGTACCATGGATACTCCCACGCGTCGGGCATGGAGACGACGTCGTCGTTGTAGAGGTGCGTCCACTCCGAATTGCGGCCGCGCTTCCGTTCCGCCGGAGGGGCGGGCTGAGCGGGGTCGCCCTGGAGCCACCGGCGGACGTCGAAGTGGAACCACTGCTTGCTCCATAGCATGCCCGCGAGCGCCTGGCGCATGACGTTGCGCGCGTCGTCGGAAAGGCGCGGCGGGACGACGTCCGCGTAGAATTCGTCCGCCTCGCGCCGACGACGCTCGACGATCGTGTCGAAGCCCTTGCCGAACGGCTGGCCGTTCGGCGCCGCGTCGGTCAGACGCAGGCAGACCGTCGCGCTCTCCCCCGCGTCGAGCGCGAGCCGGTGGTGGACGGCCGCCTTGGTGCCCACCTGGACGGCGTTCACGGCGTCCGTCCGCCCGCGAACGACGTACTCGTGGAACGCGTCCTTCACGAACGGCGTCTCGTTGGGCGCGCCGTACAGGCGCTCGCGGTTGGTCTCGTTCTCGGTGAAGAGGAGATCGGCGGCGCCCTCGCTGTAGAGCCAGCGCCGGCCGAGCGTCGGGTGCTCCGCCTCGATCGCCTGCCACCCGGCGCGGCCGCCGGCCGCGCGCAGGCGCGGCCGCGCGGCGCCGGCCTGCCACGACCAGGTGTTGCGGAACCAGAGCGTGGGCAGCAGGTGCAGCTCGGCGGCCTCGGGACCCCGATTCGCCACCGTGATCCGGATGAGCACGTCGTCCGGCCCCGCCTTCGCGTACTCCACCGCGACGTCGAAGTACCGGCCTTCGTCAAAGGCGCCGGTGTCGATCAGCTCGAACTCCGGCTGCCGCCGGTCGCGCCGGCGGCTCTCCTCCACGAGACGCGCGTACGGATATTCCGCCTGCGGGTACTTGTAGAGACCGCGCATGTACGAGTGGGTCGGCGTGTTGTCGAGGTAGAAGTACTGCTCTTTCACGTCCTCGCCATGGTTGCCCTCGGAACCCGTCAGCCCGAAGTAGCGCTCCTTGAGGATCGGGTCGCGCCCGTTCCAGAGCGCCAGCGCGAAGCAGAGGCGCTGGTGGTTGTCGGAGATGCCGAGGATGCCGTCCTCGCCCCAGCGATAGACGCGCGAGCGCGCGTGATCGTGCGGGAACGACTCCCACGCGGTGCCGTGCGCCGAGTAGTCCTCGCGCACCGTGCCCCACTGCCGGTCGGCGAGATACGGGCCCCAGCGTCGCCAGTGAACGCGGCGCGCGCGCGTCTCCTCGAGCCGTGTCGCTTCGGGGATCATGGGCTAGCCTCCGCGCGCGAATTCGGGATACAGCGTCATGCCGCCGTCCACGAAGATCGTCTGGCCGTGGATGTAGTCGGCGTCGTCCGAGGCGAGCCACGCGACCACCCGCCCGATGTCCTCGGGCTGGCCGATCCGCCCGTAGGGAATGAGCCGCAGGAGTGACGCGAGCGCTTCGGGCGTCTCCCACGCTGCGCGGTTGATCGGCGTCTGGATCGCGCCCGGCGCCACGGAGTTCACGCGGATCCGGTGGGGCGCCAGCTCCTGGGCGAGCGACTGCATGAGGAGCTTCACGCCGCCCTTGGACGCCGCGTAGTTCGCGTGGCCGGCCCACGGGATCACCTCGTGCACCGACGAGATGCAGACGATCTTGCCGGCGGCACGCGAGACGTCGGCGCGGACGCCGCGGCGGATCATCTCGCGGGCCGCCTCGCGCGCGCACAGGAACATGCCCGTGAGGTTGACGCCGATGACCTTGTTCCACTGGGCGAGCGTCATGTCGGCGAGCGGCGCGTCCTGCTGCAGGCCCGCGTTGTTGACGAGGATGTCGATGGCGCCGAAGTGGGCGATCGCCTTGGCGAACATCTCGCGCACCTCGAGCTCGTTGGACACGTCGGCCTGGAGCGCCATCGCCTCGGCGCCGCCGGCGCGGATCTCAGCGGCCACCGCCTCGGCGGCGGCGGGGTTCGTGACGTAGTTGATGACCACGGCCGCGCCGGCGGCGCCGAGCGTGCGCGCCACCCCGGCGCCGATGCCGGACGCGGCGCCGGTTACGAGGGCGGTCTGACTGTTCAAGATCTGTGGCATGGGGTCCTCCTGGGCTCGTGCGTTAGACGCGTGACGCGGCGTCCGAGGTGCGCGGGAAAGCGCCGGAGGAAGGGCGCCCACGAACCGTGCAAGAATCGGTGCTCCGAATGGACGGCGCGCGCGTCGCGGTCGCGATCATGGCGAAGGCCCCGAAACCGGGCGAGGTCAAAACCCGGCTCTGCCCGCCACTGTCTCTTGAGGAGGCGGCGAGCCTCTACGACTGCTTCCTGCGCGACAAGGTGGCGCAGGTGCGGGCGCTCGGCGGCGCGACCGGCGTGATCGCGTTCACGCCCGACGAGAGTCGGAGCCTGTTCGAGGCGATCGCGCCCGGGTTCCGGCTCATCGCGCAGCGCGGCGCCGACCTCGGCAGTCGGCTCCTCAACAGCCTCGGCGCGCTGTTAAGGGAAGGCTACGTCGGCGCCGTCGCGATCGACAGCGATACCCCGAATCTACCGACCGAGTACCTGCGCCAGGCCGTCGACGTCCTGTCGAGGTCGGCGACGGACGTCGTCGTCGGACCCGCCGACGACGGCGGCTACTACCTCATCGGCGTGCGGCAGGCGTGGCCGACGCTCTTCGACGCCATGCCGTGGAGCACTCCGGAGGTCCTGCCCGAGACGCTGGGGCGGGCGCACGCCGCAGGGCTCCGGGTCGAGTGCTTGCCGGCGTGGTTCGACGTCGACACCGCCGAGGACCTCGAGCGATTGATCGTCTCGCTCGGGGATCGCGTGACGACGAGGCGCCGTTGCAGACTCGACGGTTCCTCAAGAGGCGAGGCCGATGACGTGCGACGGCACGCTCATGTCGCGCGCTCCCGCCAGCCCGGCGTCGACAGCCGCGTGAGGAGCCACCATCCGGCCCCGAGCGCCAGCGGCGTGAACTCGACGGTACGCGCCCAGCCGGGAATCTGCCACGGGTCCTGCACGAAGAACGTGTAGGCGAACATCACGCTGCCGGAGAACGCGATCCACGGAAGCGACGGCGCCCACGCCAGAACGATCGCGAGCGAGACCGCATACCACGGGAAGATGTTCGGGGCCAGGACCAGCAATCCCCCGACCAGGAGAACCGCGCGCTCGCCCAGCGGGGTGGGGCGCCGCACCACCGCGAGGGCCGTCAGCCAGGCCGCGGCTGCGGCCGCGGTCACGACCGGCACGTCGACCACCGACCGCACGAGACCCAGATTGAAGTACTCCTCCGTCAGGTATCGCGGGAGCGACCCGAGCACCGCGGTGCCGGTCACCAGGCCGGGCGCATAGCCCAGGAGCACGACCCCGGCGAGGCTCGCCGCCGCCGCGGGCCACGCGGCGACGGGCAGCAGCCCGAGCAGCGCGGCCGGGTACAGCTTGAAGAGGGTGCCCACGCCGAGCAGCGCACCCGCCGCCGCGTACCGACTCCGCACGATGGCCCACATGGCACCCGCCACCAGCGGCACGAGGATACCGTCGATGTGACCCGTGCCCCACACCTCGACGAGCACCAGCGGGTTCCACACGTAGATCACCGCGTATGAGAGCGGCCGGCCCGCCGCGCGCAGCAGCCCGAGCACCGTCGCGACTCCGACGAGCTCCAGCAGCGCGACGGCCAGCTTCATGGCGAGAACGCTGTCGGGCTTCAGGCGATAGACCGTCTGGAAGAACGCCTGGGTGGCCGGCGGATAGAGCGTGCGCCACGTGGGATGGTTCAACCGAGGGAAAATCTCGGCGTCGCGAAGGCGCTCGAGCTCCCGGTCGGCGGGCGCGAACGCATACGGGCTGATGCCCGCGTGGGCCACCCGCGCGTCCCACACGTAGTGGTACGCATCGGTCGACAGGGTCGGCGCCGCCGAGACGAGCGTCAGCCGGGCGATCACGCCGACCACGATGACGAGCGCCAGCGCTCGGGGACCACGCGCGGCGGCCAGCCGCCAGCTCGCGAACGCATAGCAGAGGAAGGCGACGGAGAACAACACGAGGAACGCGGCAGCCGACTCGACGAGATTCGACAACCGCGCGATGGCGGCGCACGCCACGATGAGGCCGAGGCCGCCGACGATGGCGCCCGTCATCGCACCTCCGCCCCGCCCCAGCAGGCGGACCCGTCGCCGCGGCGCGGCTCGGTCACCACGCGCGCCCCCGCCCGGGCCGCCATGAGGCCGCCGATGACGCCGGCCTCGTTCCCTGCCGGAATGATGACGCTCGCCCTGCCGATCGGCCTCAGCCGGCCGCCAGAACCGTCGTGGATGCGCTCCCGGTCTTCAGCAGCTCCTGACGCGCGGCCGGCGCCCGGTCGAGCGCGACGCGCTCGCCGCGTCCGCACGGGGAGCGGAGGGCAGAGCCGAGTCTTGACCTCGCCCGCCCGGGGCGCTTTCGCCATAATCGCGACGGCGATGGGCTCTCTGGCAAGATCCACTAGAGGTCACGGAGGCGGACCATGGCCACGCGATCTTCACTCTTCAGGGCCAGGTAGAGCAAGCCAGCCTCGCGATTCAACGTGGCGCTCGAGACGTTCCGGGGGATTCGCCGCGTGCGTACGACTGTCAACCCGGCCTCGTCCACGATCGAGAGCGTATTCCCCCGATTGTTGACCACATAGACCCGCCCGGCGGCTTCATCGACGACAATGCCGATCGGATAGTCGCCGACGGCGAGCGTCGTGAGGACGCTCAGTGCTCGACCATCCAGGACGCTCACGCTGCCGGCCTCCGTGTTCAGAACGTAGACGATCCCCGTCTTGGCGTTGACCCGGAGATGCGTGGGGCCGCGGCCGACGGGGATCGCCGCGATCCAACGACCGCGCGCTCCGTCGATGACGAGCACCCGGTCCTGTTTCACGCTCACCACGAACACGCGGGCCGTAACGGGATCCACAGCAACGCCGCCCGGCCCGTCGCCCACCGGAACCGTGAAGAGGACCTGTCCGCCCCGACCGTCGAGAGCCGTGAGGGAGTCACCTCCCTCGTTGGCGACAAAGACCCGGTGCGTGAACGTGTCGACGGCGATCCCGTGCGGCTTTGGCCCCACAGGAATCCGAAAGGCTTCCTTGAGGTCCCGCGTGTCGAAGACGGCGACGAAGCCGTTGCCTTCGTTTGGCACATAGACATGGCCCAGCGCGGAATCCACCGCGAGGTGCCGAGCTCGGCTCACGAGCCGGATCATGCCAACTCGCTCTCCGATGGCGTTCAGGACCGTGACCGTTGCGCTCCCCTCGTCGGCGACGAAGAGGTGGCCTGATCCGGGGTCGAAGACGAGATCCTCCGGCCACTGGCCCACGGAGAGCGTGGTGACTCTTGGCACCTCCGCGCCAGCCACGCAGCCAGCAAGCGCGAGGGACAGCACGAGGTGAGAGACGTTCATCGGGTATCTCTCCGACGGCTTTTCTAATGGATGACACGCGGCGGCTGTGGCTTGTGGGGGAAGCTGAGGATGTCGGTCGTATTGCACTTGTGGTCGGCCACGACGAAATGCCAGTCGCGGGGATCGGAGGGCGATTGCGAAATGTCCGCGTCGAGCTGATAGACGCCGTCAGGGTACTTCGACTTGAGACTCCACACCCAGCGGGGAGGGGCCATCGCAAACGCGCGCCCCGTTGCCGCGTTGAACGCCAGCACCTGGGGCCCGAGGATGCCGTTCGGGTCCGAGACCTCCATCTTGACGATCATGACCTTCCCCTTGCCCGTCTCACTCGAGCCGAACTCCACCCTCTTGATGACGGGGTCGTTGGCCCGCGTGGGCTCGGGCACGAGCACGACCTCGACCTCCAGCGTCTTGCCGGTCTCGACCCTCACCGCATTCGGTTTATAAATGTAACCGCTCGAGTAGACATGCAGTCCGTATTGGCCGCCTTCAGCGAGCTCGATCCGAAAGCGGCCGGCGGTATCGACCAGCGTCCCGCGGTCCCAGCGGTTATTGTGAATCTCGCCTTTCTCGAGCAGAGCGAGGCCCGCGAGCGGCTGGCCGTTTTGGGTCCGCACAATGCCAGTGATTACCGTCGCCGCGTCCGCGCCAAGCGGGAGCGCGAGCGCCGCCAGCCAGAGCGCGAGAAAGATTGAGAGGACGGTATGGATCATGCTGTCTCCTTCACTATGGCGCGACGCTGAATGGCGCGACGCTGACAGGACGACCGGCAAGCCTCGACATGAGGAACGCGATGACGTCAGTGGAGGGTTGTCCGTCAGACCCGAGGCGCGGAAGCTCCGGCCGGTGTCGCCCGAGGAAGCGCTCGAGCGACTCGACCTGGCCGTTCGCAGCGGCTGGAAAAAGCAGCGCGGCGGGAGTGACGGCGCCGGCGTCGTGGCAGCTCCGGCACCAGCGGGCGTAGAGCCGTTCGCCACGCGCGACGCTCTCGGCGAGCGCGCGAAGCCGGCCCTCGAAGACGGGCTGGCCGGCGACAATTCCGGGCGAGATCGGTGTGCCGGCTCCGTGCGAGGTCAGATACGCGGTGATCGCGAGGGCCGGCCGCTCGGCGTCGGGGAGCCGGTAATGACGCTGCACCGCCTCGGCGTTCGCTTGGAAGAGCGTCATCACGCGGCCCTCGGGAGGCGGCAGCGGCCTGTACTTTGGAAAGCTCGCCGCCCATCCACGCGTCTCACCGGGATCATAGTGACAGGTGGCGCACGCGACCGGATCCCGAGGGTCGGGTGAGTTCTTCCACCATCGCTCGCCCTCCGCGACGAGCTCTGCCAGGCCGCCTGCGGGCGCGCCCGCCGATGCCCCTCCGGCCGAGGCAAGCACGATAACCACCAGCGGGATGAAGCGGACCATCTCGCTCGAGCCTCACATGCTCCCGGAACGGCGATTCCCGCGCGGCGCGCCCTGGATGAGCGTCAAGGCGCCGACCGTGAGGAAGCCCGTCGTGTAGAGCGCGAGCAACGGAGCGGCCGCATAGCTCTGATGGACGCAGACGAGCCACGTGCTCCAGCCGCAATAGAGTCCGAGGGCGAGCTCGACGACGCCTCCCCAGGGCCGCCAGTCCGCATAAGCCTTACCGCGCCAGCGCCCGTCTGCCTGACCGATGCCGAACTTCGGTGTGCGCACGAACTCGAGATCTCTTCTCCACAGCGCGTCGAGGACCGCCAGGCTCGTGCTCCACGCAACCCCGACGCCGATGATCATGATGGTAGGCAGCCGCCACAGGTGTCGAAGCCAGCCGGGATCGAGGACCCGCTGGGCGTAGACCAGCAGAAATCCGGGCCCGAGGACGCCCAGCGTGAAGGCGACGCTCACACCGACCAGGATGTTTCCTTCCAGTGGACCTTCCCTTGCGCTGAGCACAGGTGCGGATAGGAGGACACCGATGAGGATCGCGGGGTGAATCATGTAGTACGTCAGGTGGATGAAGGCCTGGTACTTGGTCCAGAGCGACAGCGGCGCGCGAGCGACCGCCGGCAGGAGCTTGAGCGCGGTCTGGATGGATCCTTTCGCCCAACGACGCTGCTGCGATTTGAATCCCGTGATCAGAACCGGTAGCTCTGCCGGGCAAACCAGATCGGGGCGGTAGACGATGCGCCAGCCGCGAAGCTGCGCGCGATAGCTCAGATCGAGGTCCTCGGTCAGCGTGTCGTGCGACCAGCCTCCTGCGTCCTCGATGGCGACCTTGCGCCAGACACCGGCCGTCCCGTTGAAGTTCAGAAGCAGGTTGCCCCAGAAACGCGCTGACTGTTCGACCGCGAAGTGGCCATCGATGCCGAGGGACTGGGCAATCGTCAACACCGAGAACTCGCGGTTCAGATGACCCCAGCGCGTCTGGACGACCGCCACTTGCGCGTCGCTGAAGTGTGGGATGGTCGTTCGGAGAAAGTCGGGGTTCGGCACCGCGTCGGCATCGAAGATCGCCACGAACTCTCCGCGCACCTCCTTATGCCCCGCTGCGAGCGCGCCGGCCTTGAACCCCGTGCGCTCGCGACGGTGGAGGTGGACCACCGTGAGCCCTCGCGCACGGAGCTGGCTCGCCGCCTCGGCGATGATCCCGCCGGTGTCGTCGGTCGAGTCGTCGAGAACTTGAATCTCGAGACGGTCGCGTGGGTAGTCAAGAGCGCCCACAGCCTCGAGCAGGCGGCGCGCAACATAGCGCTCGTTATAGAGGGGAAGTTGCACCGTCACCGACGGCCACTCGGCTGGCGGCTCAGGCGCCGCGGCCTCTCGAATACGCCGGCGGTTCCACCAGTGGATCGCGAGCAGGAGATACGCGTTCAGCCCATAGAGATTAAGCGCGACGACCGAGACGAAGTGGAGGACTCCGAGGACCGTTCTCATAGCGTCCTCGGCGCGAGCGCCGTCGGGACCCGGTGCGCGATCGTACGCCAGCCGGAAAGGAAGAGGAGCGCGAAGAGGGGACCATACTCCGCCAGCCACGCCCACCACGGGATGGGCGCCGGCTCCACCACATAGCTCAAGTACGAGAGCGACACGGCGCCGCTGAAGTACAGCCACGCCGGCCACGGACTGAAGCAGAGAAACGGGACGATCCAGAGCACGTACCAGGGATGCATACTCGTCGGCACGAGAACGAGGTAGGCGCCAACTGCGAGCGCCCCCGCGCGTGTCATCCCCGCCGCATTTCCCCCGTTGGCGCGGCCGATCCAGACGACGACCCCCGCCATCAGCGCGAAGAGGACACCCATCGCGACCGCCCGCGGCAACTCACCGGTGAGGCCCAGCGGGTACGTCAGGAGTGCGCGAAGACCGATGTTGTGGTCCTCGGCGCTGCCCAGGTATTCGGGAAGGAACCCGGCGGCGCCGAGCCTCACGGTGGCGGCGTGGGGAAGATATCCCAGCGCCACTGTGGCGGCCACGGCCGCCGGAAATCGCCAGTCGCGCGATCGCCACCAGGCGGGAAGAAGGACGAGGGGATAGAGCTTCATCAGCACGGCACCGCCGAGCGCGATGCCCGCGCGCATGGAGGAGCCGCCCCCACGCCAGGCGAGGGCCGCCAGCACCAGAGGAATCACGACGAGGTCGACGTGGCCTGCCTGAACGCCCTCGAAGATCACGAGCGGCGACCACGCATACACGATCACCGCCGCTGGACTCGACCTCGTTCGACGAAGGAGAGCGAGGAGGAGCGCAACCGTGGCGATCTCGCTTGCGAGCAGAAACACTCGCCACGCAACGATGCTATTGGGCGCGACCCGCGCCATGAGCGCGAAGACCGCTTGGGCGCCCGGCGGGTAGACGGTCACCTTCGTCGGTCGATTGATGTTGGGATAGACCGCTTCATCGCGAAGCGGCGCGAGCTCGTCTGCGGCCGGCGGGTACCGATACGGGCTGATGCCCGCCCATTGCACGCGACCGTCCCAGAGGTAGCGATAGAGATCGGACGAGAGCAGGACCGGGCTCGCGAGGACAGCGACCCGGAACAGGAGACCGAATGCGAGTACGAGACCGAGCAGGATGCGGTCGTCGGGACCCCAGCGTAGGAGGAAGCGCGTGGCCGTCAGGTAGACGAGGAACAACGCGCTGAACAGCACGATATACGCGACGTGAGTCCGCAGGCTGCCGGCGGCGAGCCGGGGCAGCCCGACCGTGTAGCCAAGCAGGCTCACCAGTCCGAGACCGCCGACGAGGGCTCGAGCTTCCGTAGGCCTCGTCACGCTTCCATCGCTGAGCGTCACGCGGCGTGCTGGAGCACCCGTGCCCAGGTCTGACCGGCCATCGCCCGCCGACGCAGCGCCGGCTCAAGCGCGCGATCGATCCCGACGATCCGCCCGGCGCCGGCGAAGGCGAAGCAG
>Ga0209160_1002523_pt1 | contig 15214 bp, 12 predicted proteins | sample GraSoiAngelo_153_FD_186167 | JGI IMG/M metagenome (GOLD analysis project Ga0209160, IMG submission 186167) | Grasslands soil microbial communities from the Angelo Coastal Reserve, California, USA - 14_1009_12_40cm (SPAdes) (version 2) | ecosystem: Environmental > Terrestrial > Soil > Grasslands ... | reverse complement strand
TGCCGGTCAAGAACATCATCAAGAAAGCGTGCCGCTGCTTCGTGGTCGGTATGGGCGCCGCCTTCCGGTTCGGGCACGATTTCGTCGACGATTCCCAATCCCTTCAAATCCTTCGCCGTAATCTTCATAGCCGCCGCTGCAGTTTCCGCTTTCGCCGAATCTCTCCAAATGATGGAAGCGCACCCCTCCGGCGAAATCACGGAGTAAAAGCTGTTCTCTAGAATGTTCACTTTATCGCCCACGGCAATGGCTAACGCTCCTCCCGAGCCTCCCTCACCTGTCACCGTGACAATGATCGGCACGGGCAACCTCGCCATTTCCCGCAGATTTCGTGCGATCGCTTCGCCCTGGCCGCGCTCTTCGGCATCCATGCCTGGGTACGCTCCTTGCGTATCGACAAAAGTGAAAATAGGGCGGCCGAACTTTGCCGCCAACTGCATGACGCGCAGCCCCTTGCGGTATCCTTCGGGTTTGGGTTGACCAAAATTGCGCACGAGACGCTGTTTGGTATCGCGGCCCTTTTGATGGCCGATAATGGCGACGGGCCGCCCGCGGTATTTCGCAAGCCCCGCGATGATCGCTTTGTCGTCGGCGTAACCGCGATCGCCGTGCAACTCCATGAAATCCGTGAAAAGAAGATTTACATAGTCCAACGTGTAGGGGCGCTGCTGATGCCGCGCGATCTGCGCGCGCTGCCATGGTCCCAGATGGGTGTAAAAGTCACGCCGAAGCTCTGCAACCTGCTGGCGTATACGCTCCAACTCCGTGTCGGATTCTGCTTCTCCCGCCAGATGCCGCAATTCTTCGACATCTTTCTCCAGCCGCTCGATTTCTTTCCGCCGATCGATGGGCTGCTTCTCCGGCTTGGCCTTTTCTTTTTCCTTTTCTTTCGTCCTCATACTTCCACCACCGCGACAGCGTGCTCACCGCAAACTTGCCGAACAGCCTCTGCCAATTTCGGCGTGGCTTTCACTCTTCGCTGTGTCTCCAGCACGGCAATGGAACCGTCCAGATGGCACAACTCGAACACAACCTGGCAGGATCCGGGTGAACTAGCTAGTAGCTCTTCGAGCCGTTCCAAAGCTTCTTCACGCAATTCCTGCAGCATCAGTCGCACACGAAACTCGTTGGCCGCCAGGCGCTCCGCGAGATCCTGGAGCCGCCGCGCTTCTTGAAGTGAAAGCCGAGTTCCCGCTTCCTCGACTTGCACGCGAGCTTTCAAGAGAAGCGGGGTCCCAGGCTTCAAGACTTGCTCCAATCTCGCGAAGCTCTCTGGAAAGGCCAGCAATTCTTGAATTCCAGTCATGTCTTGAATGGTGAATATCGCCCAGCGCGCGCCCTTCCTCGAGCGCATGGGCCTTGTGCCAACGATCAGCGCCGCAACGGTGATTTCTTTCCCGTTGCGTTGTTCTTCGACTAGGTCGAGAGAAACCACTTTCAATTCCGCCAGCTGCGAGGAATATTTTTCCAGCGGGTGTCCGGAAACGTAAAAGCCCAGCATCGCATACTCGCTCGCGAGGCGCTCTTCCTCGTTCCAAGGCTCCGCGGCGCGCAACTCGAAAGGTATCGGCGCCGGCGCGGCTGCCGCCCCAAACAATCCGTGCTGTCCCGATTCCCGAATCCGCGAAGCGCGCTGCAAAGCGGCAATCGCGTCATCCACGGACACGAGCATCGATTCCCGTGGACCGAGCGAATCCAGCGCCCCTGACTTGATCAAGCTCTCGAAAACCCGCTTATTCAGAAAACGAGGCCCGATGCGCTCGCAAAAATCGTAAAGTGACTTGAACTCGCCCGCTGCCACCCGTGATTCACGAATCGCCTTGGCAGTGTTTTCGCCCACGTTCTTGATGGCCGCGAGACCAAAACGGATCGCTTCGCCTACCGGCGTATAGTAGAGATCGCTCTCATTCACATCCGGCGGAAGAATGGAGACACCCATCCCCCGCGTTTCATTGGTGTACTTCACCACTTTTTCCGTGTTGCCGGCTTCGGAGGTCAGCAGGGCAGCCATGAATTCCACGGGATAGTGGGTCTTCAGATACGCGGTCTGATACGCCAGAAGCGCATAGGCGCAGGAATGCGACTTGTTGAAACCGTAGCCCGCAAACTCTTCCATCAGGTTAAAAATGCGCTCCGCTTTCTTCCCGGCGATCTTGTTGGCCGCGCAGCCCGCCATGAACTTCGCGCGCTGAGCGGCCATCTCTTCTTTCTTCTTCTTCCCCATCGCGCGGCGCAGGATGTCCGCTTCACCAAGGGAAAAACTCGCAAGGCGGTTGGCGATTTGCATCACCTGTTCCTGGTAAAGAATGACGCCGTAGGTTTCTTCGAGAATGTCTTTCAATTCTGGAAGTTCGTAGGTGACTTTGGTCTTGCCCTGCTTGCGGTTGATGAAATCATCGATCATGCCTCCCTGAATGGGTCCGGGGCGGTAAAGCGCATTCAGCGCGGTAAGGTCTTCGATTCGGGACGGCTGATAGCGGCGGAGGATGTCCCGCATGCCGTGGGACTCGAACTGGAAAATGGCGGTGGTCTCGCCGCGCGCGAAGAGCTTATACGTTTCCGCATCGTCTAGCGCGAGATTGTTGATATCAATTTTCACGCCGCGATTTTGTTCCACCATGCGCACCGTGTCGTGCAGAACCGTGAGCGTCGTCAGCCCAAGAAAATCCATCTTCAGCAGGCCGATCCGCTCCAGCGCATTCATGTCGTACTGCGTCGTGATTTCATCGCGATTCGTCCTGTATAGCGGAACGACATCGGTGAGCGGCTGAGGCGAGATCACCACGCCCGCCGCGTGGGTGGAGGCGTGGCGCGACAGCCCTTCCAGCCGCAGTGCCACGGACATCAAGTCTTTCAAACGTTCATCAGCCTTGACCGCCGCTTTCAGTTGTGGTGCTTCTTCCAACGCCTCCTCTAGCTCGATGCCCAGCGTCGCCGGAATAAGCTTCGCCAGCCGGTCCACTTCGCCGTAGGGGATATCCATGACACGGCCGACGTCTTTCACTGCTGCTTTTGCCGCCATCGTTCCAAACGTGATGATCTGCGCAACGTTCTCCCGGCCATATTTCTGAGTTACGTATTCAATCAATTCGCCGCGGCGCCGCATGCAAAAATCTATATCGATATCCGGCATCGATACGCGTTCCGGATTTAGAAAGCGCTCAAAGAGCAAGTCGTACTGCAGCGGGTCCACGTCGGTGATACGCAGCGCGTAGCTTACCAGGCTACCGGCTGCCGATCCGCGGCCCGGTCCCACCGGGACATCCTGTGCGCGCGCGTAGTGAATGAAATCCCAGACGATCAGGAAGTACCCCTCGTAGCGCATCTTCTTGATCATTTCGATTTCAGAGGTGAGGCGGCGCTCGTACGCAACCAGCGGATTTCGCAGAGACCCCTGTTTCGCTAAGTGTTCGAGATAAGGAACACGCGCGGCAAAACCCTCGCGCACCACTTTTTCAAAATAGCTTGACGAGTCATATCCCTCCGGAACCTTGAATTCCGGAAACGGATTCGCAATCCGCTCGATCTTCACGTGACAACGCGAAGCAATGTCCACGGTGCGACTCAGTGTGTCGGGGATCTCCCCGAAAACTTGAGCCATTTCCGCCGCGCTCTTGAAGTAAAACTGGTCGGTCGCGAATCGCATACGATTCGCGTCGCCCATGGTTTTGCCAGTTTGGATGCAGAGCAGAACGTCCTGGGCGTGGGCGTCTTCGTGATGCAGGTAGTGACAATCGTTGGTGGCAACCAGCGGGATGCCCGTTTCCTTGGAAAGACGGACCAATTCTTTGTTCACGCCTTTTTCGATCTCCAGGCCCTGGTCCTGAATCTCCAGAAAGAAATTGCCTTTGCCAAATATGTCGCGCAAACGGTAAGCGTTCTCTCGCGCCTGGTCGTACTTTTGATCTGCCACCGCCTCCGTCACGGCACCGCGCAAGCAAGCGGAGAGGGCGATCAAGCCTTTGCTGTGTTTCGACAGAACCTCATAGTCGATGCGCGGTTTGTAATAAAATCCTTCGAGGAAGCCGGCAGACACCAGTTTGATTAAGTTGTGGTAACCCTCCAGCGATTCGCACAAAAGGACGAGGTGGTTCGTGCCCCGCATGCCTGGTTCACCATCGCCACGGTCTTGCCCGCTGCCGCCGTTCGTCTTTTCACCCCGGTCATGCCGGCTGCCTCTTGCTACGTAGACTTCGCAGCCGATGATCGCCTTGACGTCCCGTTTACTCGCTTCGTGGAAGAAATTCGCTGCGGCGAAGAGATTGCCGTGGTCGGTGATGGCGACCGCCGGCATTTTCTGTCGCGAAGCTTCATCCAGCAGCTCGGAAGTTTCACAAGCCCCGTCGAGCAGGCTGTAATCTGTATGAACGTGGAGATGAACGAACTGCGTCTGCCCCATGGCACTCGATTCTAAGACTCTCTCAAGAGATTTGCATTACAGAATCTGACTTTTCTCACAAGTCACAATCATGGATCCCGGGCGAGTTCACTAACGGCCTCTGCTTTTCCTGGCCACACCCGAATGCTTGCCCTGATAAGCGCCGCCGGCTATTTTCCCGGAGTGTTTGGATGAACCACGCTTCCCTTTCGAAGCCTGCTTCATCGCCGCTTTTGCCGCAGCGTGTTTTTGCTTCGCGGCCTGACCGATTCCTGCAGCCGCGCGCGCCTTGCTGCTGCCTTTTGACCCCTTCTTTTCTTTCTCCTTCTTTTTCGGTTGTTCCTTGATCCCGCTTAGCTTTCGTAGAATTTTCTCACGCTCTTGCGGTGTCTTCCCCCGTCCGGTAAGCTGAATGGCGAAGACCTGTTCTACAATTTGATCGAACTTCGGTTCTCGGGGCATTCCCAGCGCTTCCAGTTCATTCGCAACCTGCGGCAGACCGTTGCGCGTCGGGCGCCACTTGTGCAGGTACGCGCGAATTTTGGAAAGGGCCGTGCTGTTATTGGATTCCGCCAGCAAATAAGCAACTTGCTCGAGGGGAAGCTTCTCGAGAAATCGGTATGCGTCGATCGGCGCCTGCTTCTTTTTCCCCGAAAGCTGTTTCTGGGCGTCATGCGCTTTTTCCTCGAACGTCAGCACGGATTCCAATTCGGAGGAACGGAACCCTGCCTTGGAGAGAACACTAGCTTGTTCGCGATCTTTCAGACGCCCCAAGATGGCAAGCAGCATCGGCGTGGCAAGTCTGGGGCGAAAACCCGCGGTGAATAGATCTTCGCGTACCTTCACCAAGCGACTGATCGCCTCGTAGTCGGGATGTTTCTTCGCCAGGACCGGGTTGACGGCTTCCAGCAATTCATGTTCTTCCCAGGATTTCAGTACCACCGTTGGCCGTTCTTCCTTGGCGGCTTCGCGGAGTTCGGTGCCGGCGTCCTCCGGATCAATCGTGTGCTGGAGCTCTCGTTCGAGGGCCAGATCGAACCATTCCTGCGTACGCTGCTCAATCTTGAAGCCCATCCGGGCGGAAAATCGCAACAACCGCAACAAGCGCACAGGCTGATTCGTGAAACTGTGAATGGTCAGGGCGCGTACCTCGGCCCGCTCGATATCGGACAACCCGTTCGTTGGGTCCAGCAACAAGCCGCGCGAGGCGGGATTCAGGGAGATGGCGATGGCGTTCAGGGAAAAATCTCGCCGCCGGAGATCCTCCATGATCGTCGACCAACGCATTTCGGGACGTGTTCCCGGGCGGACATAATAATCGTCGCGCGCCGCCGAAATGCTGCCCTCGCAGTCTCCGGCGAACAAAACCTCGATGTGACGGTACTTCTCATCCTCAAGGAGGATTTTCGCGCCACCCTTTTCCAATTCACGTGCGATTCGCGACGGATTTCCTTCCACGGTAAAGTCCAAATCGCGCAGGGACGCGCCGGTAATCAGGTCGCGGACGGTTCCCCCCGTCAGGTACACATTGAACCCCAGCGCGGCGGAGAGTTCCTGCACGCGCATCATGGCGGCCCGCTGCTCCGGTGAGAGACGGCTTTCCAGCAAGAACATGTAATCTGGCATTGCGCTCCTTCTGCTTCAGGGTGTCCGCGCTGACCGCCACGGAGGCACCCGCAATGGGTTCCCTTGGCCTTCCGCGTTATGCACGCGGGTGATGCGCCTTGTAGATCTGCTTCAACCGCTCTTCCACCACGTGCGTATAGATTTGCGTGGTGGAAATATCCGCATGGCCCAGCATCAGTTGCACTGACCGCAAGTCCGCTCCACGCTCCAGCAAGTGCGTGGCAAAACTATGCCGCAACGTGTGGGGCGTCAGCGGGGCGCGCAAACCTGCCCGCCGCCCGTAAGCGGACAGAATCTTCCACACGCCGACGCGGCTGAGGGCCACGCCACGGCGATTAACAAACAGGGTCGGGCTACCTGCTGCCTTGCGGATCAACTTCGGCCTGGCGTCGCGAAGGTATCTTTCCACCATACTGAGCGCTTTCTTGCCAACCGGGACGATCCGCTCCTTGTCCCCCTTGCCGATACAACGCACGCAGCCCACTTTGCTATCCAAATCCGTGACTCGCATTCCAATCAGTTCTGAGACACGCAACCCGGCCGAGTATAAAACTTCCAGCATGGCGCGGTCGCGTAATCCCAATGCCGTCTTCGCGTCAGGCTGCGCCAACAATCGTTCAACCTCTTCCAGCCGAAGATACCCGGGCAGGGAGCGCCGGATTTTCGGTGATTCGAGATTCACGGAAGGATCGGCAGGGATCAATTCGTGAATCTGCGCGAACCGGAAGAAATTTCGTAGCGAAACCAGGTGCCGGGCGACGCTTTTGCTCTCCAGCTTTTGTCGGTATAGGCCCGCCAGGAAGTCCACCAAGTCGTCGCGACTCACCGCCTCCAGTGCGAGCTTGCGCTTTTGCGCGAACGCATTGAACTTCGCCAGGTCGCGGCGATAGGCAGCCACGGTGTTGGAAGCCAGGCCTTTTTCGACCTTTACGTGTGTCAAGAACGACGAGGTGGCGGCCGAAATCTCCATCAGAGCTCCGCGTAACCACTTTCCCCGGCCGGCCGGCGCCGAACAGCGATGCCGTAAACCTCTTCGATCTCGCGGCACCGGAAGACCCATGCCAGAAGGAGATAAAGGACCGTGGCTCCCGTGATCAGTCCCGCAAAAACCGAGAGTTGCACGAGGAAGCGGGAATTTACTGTGAAGGCCGTGTAATAGTTCCCGAACCAGCACGCCACCCCCATGATTCCTGCGCACACGAAGATTTTCGAGAAAGAACGCAAGATTTGCATGGTTCCCATCGAACCGTACCGCAGCCGGAAAATGATGAACAAGGCGAAAAAGTCGAAGAAAGTTGCCAACGCCGTCGCCAGCGCCGGGCCGCCGTTCTGGACGCGCTTGAAGAAAACCTCAAGAAACAGGATATTCAGTAGGATGTTAATGACCAGTGAAATGGAAGCCACAATAACCGGTGTTTTCGTATCGCGCGTCGAATAAAACGCCGGAACGACCAATTTGACGGACGCCAGCGCCGGCAATCCGATCGCGTAATAGAGCAGCGCTCGCGCCGTTAAGCGCGTGGATTCCGCAACGAACTGGCCGTGCTGAAACAGCACCCGGATGATGGGCTCACGTAAAATCATAAGACCCAGCGCGGCCGGAATTGTGATGAACGCGACGATTCGTACGGAGAACGCTAACGTTTTCTTCAGGGACTCATAATCATTGGCCGCCGCCTGGTGCGACATCATCGGCAGGATGGCCGTCGCCACCGCGATGGCGTAACCCCCCAGAACAAGCTCCATGACGCGGTCAGCCACAGACAGCGCGGCCAGACTCCCCTGTGGCATGCCCTTTGCCAGGACAAAATACGTATCGACAAAGAAGTTGATCTGTCCGATCCCGATTCCGAAAAACCGGGGAATCATCAATTGCGCTACGTTCCGGATGCCGGGGTGATGGAACGATATTCCAAAATTGAATCGCATCCCCTTTTGAACCAGCAACGGAACTTGCATTAGAAACTGAAGCACGCCCCCTACCAACACGCCCACCGCCAGCGAAACTGCGGGCTCTTTGAAGTAATGCCAAACCGCTCCTACAGAAAAGACAATGATGGACAGATTCAGAAGCACCGGCGTCGCCGCCGGCAATCCGAAGGTATGGAAGCAGTTCAGGATGCCCATGGCCAGTGCAGCCAGCGCGATGAAGAAAAGATACGGAAAAATAATCCGGTTCAGCGTCACCGCTTCGTCCCAAGACACGCTTTTCCCCGAACTGGAAGTGAACGTGTGCACTACGATGGGGGAAAAGACCATGCCTAAGACGGTGATGACCGCCACCACCAGGGCCATGGTCCAGAACAAGCGGTTAGCGAACTCCCACAGCTCCTCCTTGGACTTCTCTCTCATATAGGTTGTGAAAACGGGGATAAAGGACGCGGTCATGGACCCTTCAGCGACCAGCCGCCGGAAAATATTGGGGATACGATAGGCCAGAAAGTAAGAGTCAGCCGTCAAGGTTGTTCCAAGGAGGAGCGTGATGCGCTGGTCGCGCACGTAGCCGAGCACTCGGCTGACAATCGTGACCAGAGAGATGATCGACGCTGATTTGAGGATATGCTTTTTATCGGTCAACGGGCCGTGCTCCGAAGCCCTAACCCTAATGAAAACAATAACTTGACAGGAAAAACCTGCTTAACATAACATACATTTTGCCGCTTAGCAAATTTACGATTTTCCGATCCGGGATTTGCCGATTTTGAAAACCAAGACCCCAGCCTCGACGCACAAGAAGGTCGTCCTTCTGCTTTCCGACAAAAAGTCTCAGCGTGGCTATTTGAATCCCACGCGCCTCGGCCAACTCGACCCCATCGACGTGCTCACTCCCGACGGCGAACACCTGGAAGTCCCCCTCGCGAAGATACGTTCCATCTATTTCGTTCGCGATTTTTCAGACGACTTCGAACCCGAGCGCAAAGTGTTTTTGAGCCGTCCCAAGCTGGACGGTTTGTGGGTTAGGCTTCGATTCAATGATGGCGAAACTCTCGAAGGGGTCATTCCCAACGACCTCCTCTCCTTATTGGAAAATGGTTTGCAAATCACGCCTCCCGACCTGAATTCCTCCACGGATCGAATCTTTGTGCCTCGCTCCTCGCTCTCCGAACTCACGGTTCTCGGCGTCGTAGGCATAGCCCGCCGCAAGCCCGCCGCGGCTGCGGCCGCCGCAGCGCAGCCTCGCCTTTTTAACGAATAAGCCAAAGCGTCTATACTTCCTTTGGCCTCTGTGAGACGGGGCTGCTTCGAGTCATTTCACCTGTAGGGGCGCAGCATGCTGCGCCCCAGCTTGGCAACCATCGCGGCTTTGGCACGTCCTTGCCAGCGCTCGCAGATGCTCTCTCGTTCTTGGTAAGAAATTCTGTTAGGAGTCTTCACGATGAAACTCTCCGAACTCGCACCAAAATTAGGCTGTCGCCTCGAGGGTCCACCCGACACCGAAGTGCGCGGCGTCGCTGGCATTGAGCATGCCGGACCCGATCAAGTGACTTTCATGGCCAACCGCAAATATTTCTCGCTCCTGAAGACCACGCGCGCGGGAGCTGTGCTGCTCGAGGAGGGTGTCGCCATCGAGCGCGACTCGTCTCTGCCCCCGCTCGCCGCTCTTCGCTCCGCAAATCCCTATCTGGCTTTCGCTCATGCCATCGAGCTCTTCTACCAGCCACCGCGTTATGCTCCGGGGGTTCACCCGACGGCCATCATCGCGAAAACCGCCAGGATTGGAGAGGGCGCGCACATCGGCCCGTATTGCTACATCGAAGAACAAGTCGAGATCGGCTGCAACGCCGTCCTGCACAGTTTCGTCAGCATCTACCGCGGCGCGAAAATCGGTGATGATTTCTTCGCCCACGCCCACGCCGTCGTCCGGGAATTTTGTCGCATCGGCAACCGCGTCGTTTTGCAAAACGGGGTCGTCATCGGCGGTGACGGCTTTGGTTTTGCCAAACGGCAGGATGGCACTTGGTACAAGATGGCGCAGTCGGGTCCCGCGGTCCTCGAGGACGACGTCGAAGTGCAAGCCAACGCTTGCGTGGACCGCGCCACGGTCGGCGAAACGCGCATCCGGCGCGGTGCCAAGCTCGACGACCTGGTTCTCGTCGGTCACGCTTCGCAAGTCGGCGCCAATACCCTGCTCTGCGGCCAGGTCGGCCTTGCCGGTTCCACGAAAATCGGAGCTAACTGCATTCTCGCCGGACAAGTCGGCACCGCCGGCCACCTCAGCGTCGGCGACGGCACGGTCATCACTGCCCAGAGTGGCGTGCCCAACGACGTCCCGCCCCGCGCCCTCTATTCCGGGTATCCCGCAGTCGAAAACCGGGAATGGCTGAAGATGATGGCGGCACTGAATCACCTTCCTGAATTGCACAAGCGCGTCCGCGACCTCGAAGCCCAGCTCGAACGCCTCCACCACCGCTGATCTTTGCTTGTTCCACCCCGCTCCCCATTCTTCGGGAGGGCACGACTTCAGTCGTGCCGTAACCGCGCGCCTCCGGGATGCGCGGTTCCAGAATGGGAATAATACCCCCACCCCCCGGCAGTTTTCGTAAGAGCGGCAAACAAAGGACTTACAGCATATGTACCGGCACGGCTGTGGCCCGGCCATCGGGATACTCCAGGAAAACGTGACTGCCCCGGGTGCGGTCTACGAAAAAGCCCGCCTTCTGAAGGGCGCGGACTACGTCCTTCCCCGTACCACGGGGAAGACGGGTCATACAGAGATCTGTTGGATGCCGACTAGCTCGAGGGAACCTGGGTCTGCATTCTGTTCTTCCAGGCAAAGCTGGATCACTTCGCGCACGCGCTTCATCAGAGTGTCGAGGTTCTTGGCCTGGGAGTGGCAACCGTGAAGAGCGGGAACAGTCGCGACGTAGTAGCCTTCCTCGTCCTGCTCAATCAACACGGTGAATTTTCTCTTTTGCTTCAAGCGAGTGTCCTCTTTGCGAAAGTCTATCATGAAAGGCAACGGGCATGGGCGCGAGGCGAGCAACAAAAGGCAGAGTCGAAACCCGCACCCTTTGATGAACCAAACCCCAAAGGGATGCGGCACCAAGATCATCTCATCGCGTCAAGGGTGCTCCACCCGCCAGCAACGGTGCTCATCGCATCGAAGAGAAGAAGGAGGCTAGCGAAGGGCAGAACTCCGACCAGGTCCGAGCGCGCGGGAAGCAGCGCCACCGTTGCACACCTCCATGGATGGGCCAGCCAGGAGGTCTTGGCGGGATCGAGCGTCGGCCCAGCACCCTCAAATTTGGAGGGTGCGGCAGGCGGCTGAGCATTGAGGACACGCACCTCGGTTTGGACTTAACTTCCTGCGCTTAATTGATGGAAAGATTTAGCTTGACAATGTGACATGCTTAACTTATTCTGGTTAAGTACGAGGAAGCCAGACGGTAACCTGAGCCGACATGAGTTAGCTGAAATTACCCTTGGCCAAGACAGAGACGTTTAAGAAGGTGGCTGAAATGAGAATCATGAATCGCTTGGAACTACCATTCCGCGGGGCTACGACCTTGCAGGAACAGATCAATCGCGTGTTTGGCGATGTGGTGGGACGCACCGGCGAGGAGTCGAACTTGACCCCTTGGGCCCCGGCCGTCGACATCTACGAGACCGAGAATGAACTGGTCGTGAAGGCGGACCTGCCGGATGTGAATCCGCAGGACCTGGACATCCGTGTGGAGAACAATGTCCTCACGATTCGCGGCGAACGCAAGTTTGAAAATGAGGTGAACGAGGACAACTACCTGCGCATCGAACGCGCGTATGGCTCGTTCTGCAGGAGCTTCTCGCTGGCGAATTCCGTGAAGTCGGAGGCCATCAAGGCCGATTATCAGAATGGCGTGCTGACGCTGAGCATACCGAAGCGCGAGGAAGCAAAGCCAAAGCAGATCAAGGTGAATGTGGGAACCCAGACCATGGGAACGCATGCAATGGCGGCGGTGGCTGGCGCTCGCTAAAGAGAGCCGGGCCGAAGACGAAGTAGCGAGGGGCTGGCGATATCGCCAGCCCCTTCTCGTCAGAACCGAGGGTTGATTATGGTCTCAATCCGCGAAGCAGATCGGCGAGATCGTGTTTCATCAACGAGACTTGATCCCCCACATCAGCAAGCATCGCTCTAAATCGTCAAGACATATCTTCTGCGGGCTGGTTGGAGCTGCGGCAGCGAGTTGTGCAGACTGAGAATAAGGATGCGCATACAATAGCTGGGGCGCTCATACTCGCTTCTCTTCAATCCGCAATTTCAGAGCTTCAAGCTCCTGCTTGGTCATGCCTTGCAGAGCCATCGCTGTGGGCAGATACAAAGCGGGAACGTGTTTCATTTTGTTGCCGCGTGCTACCTTACGACGGAGTTTCTGTACTTCTGGGTCAGCGCCCACTTTCAAAAACACTTCATACGCATCGGGGATGGACAGAGTTTTTTCAATCAGGCCATGCTTAACCAGAATGCGATGATACGAAGGTACTGCCAAGGCAGATGGATGGGTCTGCGGAGGGCGCTTGTTTTGTTTTGGGTGTTTCATTGCACTATGCTGACACGTTTTCTCCGCCAGAAGGAAGGTTCTCATTGCAGACAAATCCTCATGTGGTTGTATACCCGGAAAAGCTAAGTTTTGGCTGGACTAAATTTCGGGGAGCAGGTCACCACCCTTGCCTCTCCTGCTTTGTAAACTTTATCTAGTTGGACTACGCCTCTTGAATCTGCCAGTTCCAGAGCTGTTTGGCAACCGACTCATCTAGAAGACCTTAGAGCTTGGTTTCACCGCTTGATTGTTTGGCACATGAAATGCCCCAAAAAGATTGGGCGGTTGGGCCCTCGCCGGACCTGAGGAAGTAGGACATATGGACTGTCGAGACACCGTCCATTTGATTTGCTGGTACTTGGAAGGGAAGCTCTCGCCGAGCGTGGAACGTGAGATCGAGCGGCATCTGAATCAATGCCGTGATTGTCGCCTCGTTTTGGAAGCCGCAACCAAGACCCTGGATCAGCATTTTGGAACGGGCAGGGCAGCACACACAGCCTGAGGCCAGCCTCAAAGCGCCTAAGGCTTAAAGAGGCTCCGCACTCTAAGGGGCGGAGAAGCACATTTGCGCCTGCGAGTGTCTTGTTCGTTTTCACGGCTAGACTAATCAGAAGTAGAATGGCCCAACTGATTGATGGGGGTTCCGTGTGTCTGCTGGCTGCCGCGGGGGACGTGCGCATGCTGGTGCGCGGCGGCGTTCTTGGAGCCAAGCGCATCGCGCGGCATCTCTGGCGCATGTGCTTTGGGCTGTTCATCGCAGCAGGGTCGTTTTTCCTGGGACCCTCCAACCGGCCGCTACGATTGCTTTCGACAGTGGGGCTCGGGAAGCATCTATCCCCGGCTTTATTTAGCACAGGCTTGTATTTGGTTCTCACCCTACTTCCATTGATTTTGCTGATTTTCTGGCTAGTCCGAGTCCGCTTCACAAATGCCTACAACGGAAAGTCGATGATCCCGGGTAGACTTGCGCGATTCGTAGAACAAAAACCCGCACCCTGAAAACCGTAGCGAGCGGCACCCAGCTAATCCACCCGCTTACCTCTGATTCTCGAGGCCTCTGACGTACGCTAGTTTTCCTGTCTGGTCCCACAGGCCAGCCCAGGCCATGGAAAATCCGAATATTCGCGAGACTTCATCCATAATGTCCTGAACAACTGGGATCACCACATTACGTTTTTCCCCATCGAAGTCATGAATTTCAGAGAAGTTCGCCTCTCGGGTAACAGGCTCGTGAGGGCCGACGTACTTCGACGATGTATTTCCGAATCCGTATGCCCCTTCGATCTTCATCGCGAAATCTTCGATCTCGTCGAAATCAACGACCACGCGAATACGCTGCACACCGAAAGGCCCCAGCAAGGCCTTTGCCAGTTGTAATTGTCTCTGGAGTTCGTATGACAACCAGAACGGATTGAGAGCTTTATCACCGTTCATGAACGTGTCTGCAAGCGCGTCAAACGCCACCAGACCGTCCCTGTAGAGAGTGATTCGTGCAGTACTCTTTATGTCTTGCCGGATTGCCCTCGGAAAATATCCGACCGAAACACCGTTTTGGAATGTCTCCACTCCTGGAAAGTAGCGCATTGTCTCCGAAAAACGGTTGCGATGCACTTCGAGAAATTGAATCAGTTTGTGAATCGAAATTTCGACGCGACTTAGAGGAAGACAGCGGATTCCTACGAGACCAAAATCGGTGAAATTCTCAAGTTTTGGTCGGACCGCCTGCTTGTGCTGTTCCAGCCTTTCCGAACGCTCGCTCGTGGTGGTGGTCGCGACCGCTCCTTGCAACTCGGCAGCTCGGAGGAGGTGAATGGCCTGGTCTAACATCTGCGTCCTATGGAATTCTCGTATCTCGTCTGGCGACAGTTCTGCTATCCCACCGGAGGTCTTCTTGAAGAAGGTTACCCCCTTTGTGCTCGGGTCGTAGTAGCAATACGGCCTGTTAACCCCGGCGGGAATCTTCAAGATCGCTAACTTTTGCCCCTCCACGGTAAAGAAACGAATAGAAGGTGAAGCGATTAGCGGGTGTACTCTATCCTTCACCCATTGGCTAAGATCTTCTAAGCTCGGGTAATTTTGCAATCCTTTGATGTATTTGGGGTAGACCTGGTTTGCGTCCTTTATGGCGTCCGACACGCCATAGATGACCAGTCCGCCCTCCTCATTGGAGAGCCCAACAATATATTTGCAAATGTCTCTTATTTCGTACTTTCCACCTTGCGGCCTTTGCGGGAACTCCTGTTTGAATTCAATGTTTAAGTTCTCTGAGCCGAAAGCCCTGTTACGTAGGAAGACCTCAATGTCGCTATCCACGAGCTCGGCGAAATTCTTGGCTTCGTGGATTAACCGATCGAGATTCATAAATTTAATTGTCTATCGTAAGCCTTGTAGGTTCGCCGAGCGCACAATCGGCCTTTTACGCTTCGCTTCTTCTAAGATATCAAATTGGAGGGTGGGACAGGCTCTTGAATTGGGTGGCGCAACCCTCTGGGGTTTGGTATTTCAAAGGATGCGGTCTTTCCGAGTGCGCCTAACCGGCTGCCGACGATGAGGCTGCGGCGTCCTGCGCTGGCGGCTTGGCGCCCTTGATCAAGAGCCAAAACATGAACGCAATCTCCCCGAAGAAGGCGGGCTGAGAGTAGGTATCCACCTTGTCCTGAACTTGCGGCAACAGTATGCCCGTAAGGCTCAG
>Ga0209160_1002521_pt1 | contig 15218 bp, 11 predicted proteins | sample GraSoiAngelo_153_FD_186167 | JGI IMG/M metagenome (GOLD analysis project Ga0209160, IMG submission 186167) | Grasslands soil microbial communities from the Angelo Coastal Reserve, California, USA - 14_1009_12_40cm (SPAdes) (version 2) | ecosystem: Environmental > Terrestrial > Soil > Grasslands ... | reverse complement strand
AGATTGGAACTCTGCCTATTGCACTGTCTGCCAAATTCTACGGGGTCCCGTTCTATGTCGCTGCTCCAGTTTCCACCATTGACATGGCGACTGACCCTTCGATGGTTGTTATCGAGGAACGGAACCAACGAGAGGTCCTCTATGTTGCGGGGAGGAGGGTTGCGCCGCGGAATGTGGAGGCTCTGAATCCGGCGTTCGATGTTACACCGCCTGAGTTAGTAACGGGTATTGTTACGGATAGGGGAATTGTTGGTCCGCCGTTTGTAGATAGCCTACGCTCTATGTCCAGGTGAGTTTGAGGGTTCTTCGCTGATCTTTCTACTTTTTCTACGCTGAAAGGTAGTCCTACGCCACCATCTTGACGAGCGATAGGCCGATCTCCACGGGAACATTACCTACTGACTCTATCCGAGATTTCCATTCGTTTCCGATGGCTACGAGTGCATAGATGCCTATGACTTCCGCCCTTGCCTTGAGAATGACCTTCATCATTGCCCGCTGAGTCTCTCCGCTATCGATGATGTCGTCTGCGATGAGTACGCCCTCTCCTTTCTTGAACGCGTCTTTGGAGACGTAGAGACTCTTCATTATGGCGGTTTTGGGGGGGACGTAGAATTCCTCGATGAACTCTCGAACGCCAACCTCCCTGGATTGTTTCGCGACAATGAGTCTCGTGCCCAGCCGGTGAGCTAGCAACGTTGCGAGTGGGACTCCGTCGACAGCAGCGGTCATGACTTTGTTCACTCTCTTGCCTGCAAACTTTCCGACAGCTTGTTGCACTGCTCTTTCTAGTAGCATTGTGTCGTTGATTATTCCAGTGTTGTCAAAGTAGCCTAGGTCGTCGAATTTTATTCTCTCATGTAGTTCTTTTTCTAGGCTCATGTATTTCTGGAGAGTCCTGTTAATTTCTTCTGCGCGCTCCGCGGTTGGCAGTACGTGGCCTTTCACATAGCGACTCAAGACCGTCTCGGGCAAATGTAGAATGCCGGAGAGTTCTCTGTAGGTGTATTGTTCTTTTGCCAGGTTCAGGAGTTCGATCGTTTGGAGTTTGTACTTGAGATCTAGAATGCGCGAAGTGTCCTTCATTGCTTGTATTCGCGCTTTAGCACCGCGTACCCTGTATAACGTTTTCCATTTTGCGCAACCTGATCATTTTTCTCCGACGACTCTTGACAACTCCCCGACTGTTCTGATATTTGCCAACGTATGAATGTCTCGCAGGCATCCCGAGTCTTAACAGAGAGAGCTGGATGAACCTCTCGCCTTTCCTAAGACTAACCAATCTATCTCCAGCATTATGGAGACTGACTGTGAGCTGTCCGCGGAATCCCGGATCGACTAGAGCGAGACTCGCGACTATCCCCTCCCTAGCAAGAGATGACCGAATGTGAAGAATCCCGAGAAAATTCTCCGAAAGTTCTACCCGTTCAATAGTAGCCACTAGTTTCTGCTGGCCTGGTCTGAGTACTAGACTCCGATCGGCTCGCAGGTCTATACCGGCAGGATTCAGTTTTGGGTTTCGAGGGACGATGTGAAACTGGCCGGTTTTTATCGCACCGTTGATCTCATTGTCAGAGAGGGCCATTTCTGTCGGACTCGATGATAACGGTTTCAAAAAGGCTTCCAAGGACACCGAAGTCACGTAGGCGCAGAGGAAAATCTGCCGTCAAGAACGTTTTCTCTTCCCATCCAGGACCTTATCGTTGCAAATCCGTAGGGTCCTTGGCCGACCGTAGGGTCTGGCAGGGAGGGGTTCGACATTTGAAGAGAAATGATCCAATTCTCGCCAAGATAATCGGTAGAGTGGGTCCTGTCAAGTTCGAATTGGATGATGATCATTATGAAGTGGTGGTGGGCTCCATTATCTTTCAACAGCTAGCCGGTTCAGCTGCTCAAGCGATTCTGAACCGGTTCAAACAGCTCTACGGTGGAAGGCTCCCGAGTCCGAGAGAATACTTGTCAACTGATGTTGAGAAGTTGCGTGGAAGCGGGTTGTCCCCACAGAAAATCTCCTACATCAAGGACCTCGCTGAACGACTTGAGAACGGCACCCTAGACTTGAAGAGGCTGGAGAGTCTCCCTGATGAGGAAGCGCTCAACGAACTTGACAAGGTTAGGGGAATCGGCAGATGGACTGCCGAGATGTTTCTGATCTTCATGCTGGGCAGAACAGATGTATTGCCCGTTGATGATCTCGGTCTCCGAAAGGCGGCCCAGAAGGCGTACAGGCTTCGAAAGCTTCCGAAGAGAGACCTGTTTGAACAGCTAGCAGAGAAGTGGCATCCCTACTCTTCAATATCGACCCTCTACCTCTGGAAGAGCATGGAGAAATCTGAAGCTCCCGCGAAATGGTAGCTCAAGACTCCTCCGATTTCCTGAGTTTCGAATAGTAGATTGCTGTGAACCACAGCCGACCATGTCTCGTCCGCAGTCAAAGAGTTGAATCGGGATGAGAGAATTTAGATGCTGCGGTTGATTTCAAAAAACGCGGGATTCGCGACGAGTCCAAGCATCTCCGGCGGCTCCGAAGACGCATCACCTTTAGGCCTCAGACTCGTTACGTAATCCGATAGAGAGTTCAGACTTTAGACAACCGGATAAATTCACCCAATCGATCTAGCTGAGCAGTTGCTTCAATTTGCCAAACACTATGTTTTTGCATTTTTTCGGCCTATCCAGCACGCGTTCTTGCTCTTGTCATACCAAGAGTTAACGTATTCACCAGTCGCTATTTTATTGCAGACAAAACTTGCGTCGCAGTAATCACAGATCTCTTCGTTACCCATGACCCAGCCGGTCCCAGGGTCCATGTCTGTCTTCAGTTCGACCATCTCCTCCGATAATCCCTGTGTCAGAGTGTCGAAGGGATCCCGGGTGCACTGGTTGCATCCTTGAGCGCAGGGATAGGGTTCGACTGTATAGAAGGGCCCATTGGGACCGTTGGCAGTGTCGTGATAATCACAGAAACTGTTGCATGAGACGTCGCCTGAGAGTGACGCGGTGGTACCGGGTGGGAGGAAGATGTTGTAGGCACCGGTAGTGCCGAGGGTTGCTACAGTTCCAGAATTTATCCAAGCTGTGAGGGTCTTGGCGATCTGGTCGTTGGAGAGTTGGGAGGACGGGTCCTGCTGAATAACGATAGGCTGAATCACCTTGCCCGTTCCTACATTGTATTGGCGTAGCCCTCCTGAAAAGCTGGGGTCGGATTCTAGATGCGCTACGGCTAGCTCTACCATATTCATCCATTGAGACGAAGATGGTTTAGTATAGTAGCTGCCCCAGTAAATGTTCTGCCAGGCATAACCGTCCTGCCAGAGGGGCCCGCCGTTGTATTTCACAATCGATGGTGTTGCTGCCGGGTGGACTCGGTGATTGCAGGGTTGAGAATAGTGCCATATTCCGGAGGGCTGCTTGTCGTATGTGAGATTGTAGTCGACTACGGGAATCCTAAACCGACTCTTCGTCCCTCTCACGCCAACATGACGGAAGCTGTCAGAGGAGGTGCCGCAAATGGGGCACCTGAAAGTATTCTTGCAGGAGTCGCATCTGTCCATGATAGGCGGTCATCATCAGGCTCCGTTTCTAAAACTTCTCTGGAATAGGATGTTACCGGCGGAAGTCCGGTTGGGTTCAGACGTTGACAAATAGACTGCAAATGCCCAGTCTCTCTTAGAGAAAATGTCCAAATCTGCATCAACCAGCTTTGTCTTCGCAAACGCCAAGGGAGAACTCGGACACATTGTCAGCCAGCTCAAACGAGTCAGCAGCATAGAATCCGTCACTCCGGTCACCGGACGCTTCGACCTCGTGATTAGACTCAGAACCAACGAGCCTATCAAAGCATTCAACACTGTCGAGAAGATCAGAAGCATCACCGGCATCACATCCACCCAGACAGCATTCTCCATAGAGAACGTTACCAACGCCAAAAACAAGCAAGAATCCTCTGAGCCCCCGCTCGCCTATGCGCTGGTCAAGGTCAAAGGCAAGTTCCGAACCGTACTCCAGAAGCTAAAGACCTTCCCGAACCTCGTCGAGGCTCACCTGATTCCGGGAGAGTTCGATGTTGTCGCCTCGTTCAACGGCTTCAGCCAGGATGAGCTCATGGAGAATTCCGTTGAGAAGATCAGCAGAATCAACGGAGTAACTGCCAGCGAGACACTCATCACCTGGACTCCCACCAACCAACCATAGAAACCCCTGGCCAAGGAAGCATATCAGCTTCCTTCTATTTTTCTAACAAGAAACCTAGTTCCGCGCTATTTCTAAACTTGGATAGTATTGAACGACCGGTTGATGCGTGGATTAGACAGGACTACTCGTTGACTACCCGTTCTGGCTCTATCTTCACGAGGATTCTACCAACACCCGGTTGGTGATGCGGATTTTCGCTGGTTCCAAGATACTTCACGGACAGCTTGTTGCTGTGTTCTTTCGCTCCTTTCGACGTCATGTCCAGCACTCGTCCCCTGATTACGACCTTCTCGTAGGGATTCTGCTGATTGAAAATGCTCAAGGCCACCCTATGATTGGCCTTCAGATACTTCGCCTTCGCGCGGCCCTCAGCAGTGTTCACAAGGATCAAATCTCCGTCACGATCAACCCAGACGGGACTCACATGCGGCGACCCATCAGACATCACAAAGGCAAGATTACCAAAATTTTTACCATCGATCAACTTGATTGCTTTTTCAGAAAGTCTTGCATGTGGCATGTGTAACAGAACTTTGTCAGTAGAGACTCCGTAATTAAAGAGATGCTACGTTCGCGTAGTTTCAGAATGCTTCAATTTTCTATGCTGAACGTATTCAAGCTCATCTTGCGGACAAAGTAGATGGCGGGCCCGGTGGGATTCGAACCCACGATTTTGGGCTAGCTCCGAAAGCTCCATCCTCCATGTTGAGCCTTCTCCGAAGGCCCACGTCTTGGTCCTGGCTCGACTACGGGCCCCGCGACTATTTCCGGTTTACTAGCCCTTTTATTGCCTTGCGCAATCCGACGGGAACGTGGGTCCAGCGTAAATCCCAGAAATTCCCGGCCTAAGAATTAGAAATTTCGATCTGGAGATGACACCGCTTTCCTCGAGATCCTCCACTTGAGATCAGGTGGTAGGATTGAAGGTGGATATTTTCATCTGAAGAGAAAAAACCAGATCCTAAACTGCTATGCCTCTGATATCCAGATTCCGCGTTCCTTAGTCTAGTGCCCTATTCTATGCCTGACCCGCTCGATAGATGTCTTAGGAATCGTTGTATCGTGCGTCTTACTCCGTGAGCTTCAGGCTTGGCTTGGTTGAAAATCGATACGAAGTCAGCGTGGTACTGCTGCGCAAGTGCATTATCAGTTGCAAATGTGGCGTTCTCAAAATTCTTGTTCTCCGCTCTCTCTGTATAGTTATAGCTCCCCCACTCTACAGTCTTTCCATCCACAACAATGTACTTGTCGTGCATTATTCCTCCATTCGGTGAAATCAGCCGTACATCGCACCCAGCTCTTTCCAGTGTGTCGTGGAGTTCTGCCTGTCGACCCCGCGTCTCCAAGCGGTCTAGGACGAGCGCGACCTTGACTCCCCTTTTGACCGCCTCTAAAATTGCCTTCTCGACGTACATATTCGTGAATTCGTAGGCCGCCATCTCGATGCTCCCCACAGCGCTATCGATTAGAGCGACCGCTTGCCGTTCTATTCCTCCCGCCGGGGAGAACAAAGCATTAACGCGAGGGGTTGACAGTTCATGCCCCACTCTCTCCTGTATAGTGGTGTTCTGAGCTTCTTTCGAGACCAGCTCCGGACTGTCTGAGACGGCGTTCTCGATATTCCCGGGTGAAAGAACGGCTTGACCGCGTTTTGAAAAGGGCCGCAAGGTGAGCTTTGCTCCCGTCTTCCCTTCTAGCGAAAGGAAGAGCTCAGTCCGATTCCCAGATCGATAAGCGCCTTCGATCCAAAGTTCGATCGAGTCAACGTTCAGACCCTTGAACCAGTCCAAAAGCTCATCCAGCTTTAGCCTCAGACTCTTAAAGGGCGTAATCCCAGCTATCTGGGCCGCGGGATTTTCAGGTGGTCTGAAAACCAGAACTACGTCATCGGCTACGTCGGACCGACCCTGGCCAAGCAAGCTCATGTGCGTGACTCCCAACGGAATATTCATTGAATAACCGATTGAAACTGAGCACACCGCTCTTGAGTATTGGCGTCAAGAGAGGAGCTCTTCTATGGAGAGCCGTCGAGGAGGTCTTACTAGGTGACGACTAGGTTTGGGCAAGGGAAGAATGATGATGTGGGTTATTAAAGGGAACAATTCGTGTCTAATTCAAGCTGACAAACAGCTCATCGTACTGGAAGAGGTAGACCAATCTAGTGGCATCGTAAGGGCAAGCGTGCATAGAAATTCAATTCTCCCTGGTCATCATCAGCATGATAGGTCCTTTGACTGGAGATTAAACGAAATATTACATCCAGAGAAGAGGGGTCGGGGGTGAGAGATTGGATTACTATAGCCATTACTGAACGGTGATTGTGAGACGCGCCGAGACCTTGTCGGAAGTGCTCGCTCCCCTAACTGTGACGGTTACCGTGAACGTTCCAGAAAAGTCGTAGTCATGGGTCGCCGAACATGTGCTTGCACTACCTATGACCGTGGCGGATTCACCGTCGCCAAAGCTAAACGTGCACTTGAACGGCGCGGTACCTCCAGTGTGCGTCGCAGTTAAGGTAAGGTTCTGGTCCACGTTTGCTGTTTGAGCGGAGATCGTGAAGCTGGTTATTACCAGTGGTGGAACGGAGAATGTGAAGGTCACTGAATGTCCGGGAAAGACGGCTGATGCACCAGGAACCCGTAGTAGAATCGTAGCGTCTTGGGTTATGGTGACATTTCGTACGAGCCCAAAGTGACTCATCAGCGGGTCCTTGAACACGATCGTGTTCTGGCCTTGAACGACGAAGCTGGTTATGTCGAAGGGTCCGAACTTGACCCAGGTGTTCATGTAGGGTATGTAGTCGCCCGTGCCGCTGAGATGATTCAGGCCCGCAGGAACGTCTATCACCAAGTGGCCGTTGACAAAGACTTGAAGCTGGCCAGCGCCATTCTCGAAGTCATCCAGATCAAAGCCGCTGAAAGTCAGGTTTGCCGGGTGTGCTGATACAACAACGACTGTGAGAGGTTCACAGCTACTCCTCGCTGAGGTATTGTGTGCGTCTCCGCTGTATAGAGCATTCCAGCCGAAGACGCCAGTTACGTTAAACGTTCGAGCGGATGAGTTGGGAACCAGACCGTTGGTTACCGTCACATTAGAAATGGCAGTGGAGGTTCCTGAGCAGTCCCTCGTCGAGAACAAGTTGTAGACGACTGTTCCACCAGCAGAGGCAGTGTTTCCGAAGAGAGTTGCCGAGTCGGTCACTGAGCCACCTACCGGAATGCTTACCGCTGATAGGGTAGTGATTATCGTCACGCGAGCAACGGCTTGAGTCACGGAAACCATGTGAGAGGCCGTGGCTGACGCTCCGAGAGAGTCTGCAGCTTGGACGGTGACAGTAAAGTTACCAGCAATAACGTAGGCGTGTGTTGCGGGGTTGCCTGAGCCTGCTGGTGAGCCGTCGCCGAAGTTCCAGCTGAATGTGAACGGATTCGTACCACCAGTGGTCGTAGCAGTGAAGGTCACGGACTGACCTGTCTGCGGGTTTGATGGCGCGAAGGTAAAGTCGACAGTTGGTCCAGCGTTGACTGTGACAGGCGTCACAGACGCTGATGCGGTAACGCTGAGGCTGTCGGTCGCTGTAACAGTAGCGGTGAACGATCCAGCAGCAGCATAGGTATGGGTTGCGGAGCATGTACTGGCCGTACCACCATCACCAAAAGTCCAGGCGCACGATACTGTGCCGACGCCGCCTGCCGGAGTGGCCGTGAAGCTCACGGGTACACCCGCGTCAGTCGGGTTTGGACTCGCAGCGGCAGAGACAGCCAGCCTAGCGTTGACAACCAGCGATACCGAAGAAGACGTTGCAGTATGACTGGCCGAATCAGTGACAGATACCGTTACGCTGAATGTTCCCGCAGCAGCATAGGTGTGAGTTGTGGGATTACCGGTGCCAGTGGTTGAGCCGTCACCAAAGTTCCAAGTGAAACTGAACGGAGCCGTACCACCTGTAACAGTGGCGGTGAACGACACCGAGACACCGATCTCAGACGGAGACGGAGTGACAGAAGAAATAGTCGCAGCAAGACCTGTACCGACCGTCACTTGCAGCGAGTTGGAAGCAGTGACACCGAGAACATCAGTTGCGGTCACGGCTGCTGAGAAAGTTCCAGCAGTAGCATACGTGTGAGTCGTCGAGCAGCCAGAGCCAGAGGCCGAACCGTCGCCGAAGTTCCAGCCACAGGTGACCGGTGCAACTCCCCCTGATGTTGTTCCGGTGAGAGTAACGGTCTGTCCAACTGTGGCAGGGTTTGGACTAGCGGTTACAGCTACCGTCAGCTTGGCAGAGACAGTAATACTATGAGTCATGACTGCAGTCTGAGGCGGGACTGAAGAATCCGTTGCGGTGACCGTGATGCTGAATGTTCCGGCGTCGGCATACGTATGTGTCGTGGAACTACCTGACCCTGCCGCAGATCCATCACCAAAGTTCCAGCTGAATGCTATTGGAGATGTGCATGCGGATGTCGTTGCCGTGAAGGTTACTGGAGAGGTCGCCTCGGCATTGCCAGGGCTAGCCGTAAAGTCGGCGCTACAAATCAAAGGCTGATTTACTATCACAGAGACACTGTTCGACGCTGTCGCGCTAAGCGTATCGGTCGCGGTCATACTTGCTGTGAAGGTCCCAGCAGTATTGTAAGTGTGAATCGGGGAACAGCCGGTACCTGTAGAAGTGTCGCCAAAGTCCCAGCTGCACGCAATAGGCACAACGCCACCTGAAGCTATCGCAGTGAAGCTAACTGACTGTCCTACATTGGTCGGATTGGGACTGGCGGCAGCCGTCACGGCCAGCTTCGCATTCACAACTAGGGATTGAGTTGTTGTTGCGGTGTGACTTGCAGAGTCAGCAGCGTTGACGGTCACAGTGAATGTTCCAGCAGTATTGTAGGTATGGGTTGTCGAGCAGCCACTGCCAGCAGGCGAACCATCACCAAAGTTCCAGCTGCAGGTGTAGGGAGCCGTGCCGCCGACTGGAGTAGCTGTGAATGACACCGATACACTGACCTCGGAGGGAGACGGGGTGATAGAAGTGATGCTCACTCCGAAACCTCCTGTGACGATTATGGAATGGGTTGCGGTAGCAGTCTTTGCGACACCATCAGTCGCAGTTACCGTTACGCTGAACGTTCCAGCAGTAGTGTACGCGTGTGTCGCTGGGTTGCCTGAGCCTGCTGGTGAGCCATCACCAAAGTTCCAGCTGAATGTGAACGGACTCGTACCACCAGTAGTGGTGGCCGTGAACGTCACAGTCTGACCCGTGGTTGGACTCGCAGGACTGAATGTAAAGGCGACAGTAGGCACAGCATTCACAGTCACAGAGACTGAGGCTGAAGCAGTGACAGCGAGAGTGTCAGTAGCAGTGACAGTAGCGGTGAAGGATCCAGCAGCAGCATAGGTATGGGTTGCGGAGCATGTACTGGCCGTACCGCCATCACCGAAAGCCCAGCTGCAGGTCGCAGCACCAACACCACCAGAAGTGGGAGCGGTGAAGCTGACCGAGACAGTTGCATCAGTCGGATTTGGACTAGCAGCAGCCGTAACAGCCAATTTAGCATTAACGGTCACAGAGACTGCGGGAGACGTTGCGGTCTTAGCGGCCGAGTCAGTGACAGTTACTGTTGCGCTGAAAGTTCCAGCGGCAGCGTAGGAGTGGGTTGTGGAACCTGTCGTAGTAGTCGCGGTCATACCGTCACCGAAGACCCAGCTGTACGATGTGTAAGGAGGCGTTCCTCCCGAAGGCGCAGCAGTGAAAGTCGTAACGAATCCGACCTCCGTTGTCGTTGGACTGACCGTCAGAACCACAGCGAGAGCTGAGCCGACTATTTCAGAGACAGAGCCGGTAGCAGTGACAGCGAGAGAATCAGTCGCAGTAACAGTGACAGTGTACGTGTTGGCAGCAGCATAGGTATGGGTTGTCGAGCAGCCACTGCCAGCAGGAGAACCATCACCAAAGTTCCAGCTGCAAGTCACAGCACCAACACCACCAGAAGTAGTGGCGGTGAAAGTGATCGGGCCCGTAACTACTAGCTGAGGATTCGGACTACCGGTGACAGTTACAACGGCCAACTTAGCGTTGATTGTCACAGACACGCTTGCAGTCGCAGTCACGCCGAGAGTATCGGTCGCAGTGACAGTAGCAGTGAACGGTGATCCAACGTTGGTAGCATACGTGTGGGTTGTCGAGCAGCCACTGCCAGCAGGCGAACCATCACCAAAGTTCCAGCTGCAAGTCGCCGCACCGACACCACCAGAAGTAGTGCCGGTCAGGCTGACCACTGTGCCAACCTCGGTCGGGTTCGGACTAGCAGCAGCAGACACCGCAAGCTTTGCATTGACGACCAATGACACAGCGGGAGAAGTGCCTGTTGCAGCAGCAGAATCAGTCACAGTCACAGTGACGCTGAACGTACCAGCCGAAGCATACGTATGTGTCGTGGAAACACCTGAACCAGCAGGCGAACCATCACCGAAATTCCAGCTGAAGCTGACATAGGGAGGAGTACCACCAGTAGCCGTGGCCGTGAAGGTCACAAGCGTACCAACCTCAGAAGGACTCGGACTAGCAACCAAGGTCACAGACGGAGCCGCAGCCTGGTTAGCGAAAGTAGCAGTCTGAACATTCTCAGGGTCAAAGCCGCCTCCACCGTTCGAGATGAAGACGCAGTCAGGCGGATGACTCGAAGCGCCGCATATGGTTGGATCAGCGTTCTGGACATAGACGATGGGGCTGCCTGTTGTGAGACTCTTGACCTGATAGTTCACGTACATCAACCGACCGGTTGTGGGGGGATTGGATAGGCCTCCGAGGGATGTGACGGCCATGTGTGCCACACCGAGCCCGTCAATACCTGGGACACAGTTGGTCGCGCTGCCGCCTACACCGTTGTTGATACAGTTCACAAGCGTCAAGGGTGAGCCGAGAATGTTGACCAGAGTACCAGCACCGGTAATGTTGGCGCTGAGCGGAAGTAGAACGTTCGGGTCAGTCATGACAGCAACCTCAAAGCCGTTAGTCGTATCAGACCCGGCTACATCAACCTCCAGGGAGAACGTGCTACCCACCGTGAGACTTGTACCGCCTAGAAGAACCGGAGACGTAGAGCATCCGGTGGGTGCAGTGGCCTGAGCAATAGCAGGATCCATACAGACAGTACCAGTAAACAACTGTGCATGGCCCGGTCGTATTGCGGTAGGGGCTACTACGAGAAGCGCAAATATGAAGAACAAGGAAAGAAACCATATTTTCTTCAACAAGCTATATCAGACTCTTGAGAAGGCTCGGCTGCCGTTTTGCTAATAATACTTGCCTCATAGAAGTGAGGCCCCGATAGCTATCATGTGCTCTGGACATTGCCGTATTGCCCGCGATTACCAGAGCCACCGTTTAGCTGGGAATCGAGAACCACGGATTGCCGACCGAAACAATCAGCTAACTCTGAATTTGGTCGGACTTTATTCCTTTGGACGTGTCGAAGCTAGGTCGTTCCTGTTCTTTGAAGATTGATGTGATGATAAAAGCTAATTTCTCGACCTATGTCTTCGTGGGTTGAGAAGTGAGTGGAATGGCGGAATAGATGCCTTGCTCCACTGGAGACCCTTGAGAAGTCATTTGCAAGAGGCTAATTCGAACAGCATTTCGAGCGAAACCAGATGCTAGCAAATAGACGCAGAGAAAAATGCGGGATGATCGAGAATGAACAGTTTTGAAACTCGAACAAGGAGGATTTCTATTCAAAACTGCGGTCTTGGCTATCTCTGCCCCGCCTCGTTTCCTAAACAAGATATTATCGAGAAAAATCGTGATTCCTCACAAACTGTGCGACCCATCCCGTTGAGAGAGGACGGCAAGTGAAATCGTTGCAATCGTGTATGGAAGTCCGTTTCGTTACGAAATCCTACGGCAAAACGATAGCCCTTGACGATGTCACCTTCACCATACCATGCGGGGAGAGGTATGCTCTTCTGGGTCCAAACGGGGCCGGCAAGTCAACAACTCTGAAACTTCTGGTGGGGCTCTTGAAACCTGATACCGGGACGATCAGGATCCAGGGCTACGAACCGTTCAGTTCGGAAGCCAAGTCGATTCTCGGATATCTTCCCGAGGATGCAACGCCATATCGGACACTCTCTGTTAGGGAGAACTTGGAGTATATCGCCGCTCTTCGAGGAGTAAAAGATGTCCGCGAAGCAACGGACAGATTCTTGGATGAATTAAGCCTACGCGAATACGAACGGGCCAAAGTTGGAAAACTATCTCGCGGAAACATGCAAAAACTAGCCATCGCTCTAGCACTCATTCACAAACCGAGAATAGTTTTGCTCGATGAACCACTAAACTATCTCGACATCCCAACCCAGGAGCGAGTTTTCAAAATGCTGAAATCTCTGGACTCGACACAGATAGTCTCCACCCATATCATGTCAATAGCTACGCGGCTGACAGAGAAGGCCATCATGATCTCAAGGGGCAAGATTGTCTGGAATGGAACCATTGACACTCTAAAAAGTCTGGAACAGGGTGAGGAGCCGATAGAAAGCGTCGTCGCAAGGCTAATGACAAATGCTGGCTAAGCTCGTAAAATTCGTCCTCCTAACAAGGTTCTCCAAGCCACTCCTTGCTCTCGTAACATTCTTTTTGGCTTATGACGTCGTGATAAGGGCGTTTACGACCGGAAACTCTCCAGAATTCTCTGGAGGCTTCTCCTATTACGCTGTGGGCGCCTCGATCTTCTTCATTGCTGTGAGCCTGCTGTTCGGCGGTTTGTTCGTCCTAAAGTCGGACAGGGACTACTTGCTGACTCTCCCGCTGAAACGAAGAGAACTCAGCCTCTCCCTATTTACAGCTCAATTCGTCGGTTCCGGCATCACGATCCTCTTCCTCTTCGGATTCTATCTTGCAGGCGCTGGAACTCTCCAAACCACGATAGTGTTAGGAGCAGACCTGGCGATCCTGGCGGCTGTCGTCACTGCCCTCGGCGTCGTCTCGAATATTCTTTCAACCCGAGTTAGAGCGGGGCTCGCAGCAATTCTCGGAATCTGGTGTCTCTCTTCGATTCTTGGGAACCCGTTTACTCCGGTTTCGCCTTTCACAGGGGACCTTCTGTACGGCAGCATTACGCTGTTTGGATTCGCAGCCGTAACAGTGCCCGTTGCCCTGAGAGAGTTGGTCTATCTAGAACTGGGATCGATGAGGAGTCTATTGAGAGCTACCAGTTCGGAGTACAAGAAGACGATGAGTTTCGCTGGGAAGAGTCCTGTGCGAGCAATCTACTCTTACCACTTGTCATTCTTGGAGCTGGTGGGAAGAGTCAATCTTGCCGGCTCCACCAGTTACAGAGCAGCCCGCGTAAGAACATCTACTGTACTCATTATCTCCAGTGCTCTGGCAACAATCTACCTTTTCTTGACCGGGCTATCCCCATTTGCCGATCTCCTGTCTAGGCCCGTCGTCATCGTTTTGCCCATTCTCATGGGGATCATCACTCTAGTCCTGATGTCTCAGGGAACGTTCTCAAACGAGAGAGGCTGGCTCGCCTTTACGGCCATGGACCCGGCGGTATACTTGCGACATCTTCTTCTTTCGAGAGCGGTCTCGACCTTAGCAATAACAGGGCCGTTCGCCGTGGCGAATGTTGTTCTCGCCTTTCGGAGCGTTCCAGCCGCAATAAACTCTTCGATCGTGCTTCTCGTCACAGTTTCTTCCGCATCGATACTAGCAACATACCTAGTGGCGAGGCTGGGCGCTGTTCAGCAAGTCAAAGAAGAAGGCATGATGCCTGGACAATTTGACCTGAAACAGCTTCTTGCTATCATTCCTACCTACATTGTGATCATACTCATAGTAGTCTCTGAAATATCATTGATAGCCTCCATCGTCATTGCTGGAGTCCTTGGGATCCTCTCACTGCTTATGATGCTAAGCAAGAGCGTCTGGCGAGGAATTGCATATCGTCTTACCGAGAGAGGGTTCGTCTGACCGTATTCCTTTGGCCTCTTCGATCTAGTCCGCGAACTTGTAATGCCGGTAGCCTTGAGGAGTTACATCGATCAGAACGAACTCGTTTTCTGGTTCTGCCACAAACTTTCTCCCATCCGGCAAGGGTCCGGCTTCGTGAAGTGCCTCATATTCAATCAAAGACACTGGTCTGCGGTGTTGCAGCTTCTCTGAGTGACCAAACTTCTTCGCTACCTCATTCCATCCTTCCTGGAAGACCCAGCTGGAAACTTTTGCTTTAGAGCCGCTGCCATAGTTCCCGGAGCCCCCCCTTCTCCCTGCAAGATCAACACCCTTCCTGGCCTTCGTCTCCAGAAGCATCGAAAGACAGCTCTTCTCAGATGCTGAGTAACTGTTCCCGCTCTCTTTTGCGTGAATGAGACCGTCGGCCACCTTGTCTAGGTACTCTTTCTGAAATTGGGGCGTCTCCATGAAGTGCCTCATGTAATCTGATTCGGCCTTCTCAAACTCCTCCCTCTTCCTGAAACTCGCAACTTTCGGCTCAGGTCCAATCTTGTGCGTGACCTCTGTCCATCGAGGAAGTCCCCGCCAGAAGTGTCTCAGAAGGTAGGCGAAGCCTTTCTCAGCCATCTTCGGATAGGGTACGTGAAACGACATTGGCCCAACATGGTCAACCAATGACTCTCCGGGTCCAGCCTTGATTAGCTTGGCAGCTTCTGCCTGCTCTGCCCAGTCATCAACAGCGCCCTCCATGGCTTTCAAATAGCATTTCTCAGAATGCTTGCCATGTACTACTGCGGTTGTGGAGAATAATGGTCTCCAGAAATCGTCTTCATCCTCCATGTAAGTGCCGATGACGTTGTCGAAGCTTAGCAATCTTGGTTCCTCGCTGACCAGAAGAGCGACGGCTCCTGCTCCCTGAGTGGACTCTCCCGGAGTATTCAGCGGATACTTGGCAATGTCTGTTGAAGAGACGATGCTGGATCTGCCGTTGGCGCGACCTGCCCATGCCCAGTCCAGCGAGCTCTCTAGGGCATCAGCCGTACTAACACAAGCAAACTTGTATTCAACC
>Ga0209160_1002518_pt1 | contig 15234 bp, 13 predicted proteins | sample GraSoiAngelo_153_FD_186167 | JGI IMG/M metagenome (GOLD analysis project Ga0209160, IMG submission 186167) | Grasslands soil microbial communities from the Angelo Coastal Reserve, California, USA - 14_1009_12_40cm (SPAdes) (version 2) | ecosystem: Environmental > Terrestrial > Soil > Grasslands ... | reverse complement strand
CTCTTTCCTACGTTTTGAATCTGGTCGGGGTCCTCCCGCAGGCCAAGTACGTTGTGTTCTTTGGCTTCGACACCAACTTTGACGCAGTAGACAAACAAACCATCAAAGGCAAGTGGAACAGCATCGACATGGCCGAAGCCTGGCATCCGCAAAGTTTGCTCGCCTACGGTATGAACGGCCGGGAACTCCCCCCAGGCCACGGCGCTCCGCTCCGTCTGCGCGTACCCCGCCAACTCGGGAACAAGAGCACGAAATATCTTTCCTGGATTACGCTGACCGACACAGTAAAGGACATCGGCCAGGGATTCGGAGCCGGGGGCGTGGAGCGCGGCTTCTCCTGGTACGCCGGCATCTGAGCGCCGTGTTGCCTTAAGCAGCGCGCCAGCCGCACTCGAGGGCACCATGAGCGACCGACAGATCGGGCGGCGGAGTTTTCTTCAGGGCGCCGGGCTCGCGGCCTTGACGGCGGCAGGACTCCTTCCCTCTGAGTCTCAAGCGCAAATTGCGGTCCCGAATTCCAGCGGCACGGAACTGCCGAAATTGAAAGCGCCCGCGCTGGCCTGCGACTGCCACCACCATATTTACGATACGGCGCGCTTTGCACCCGTTCAGCGGCCGGAGCCCAATGCCCGTGTGACGGAGTATCGGCTGCTTCAGCGGCGCATCGGCACCACGCGCGACGTGGTGGTGACGCCGAGTGCCTATGGCACCGACAACCGCGTCACGCTCGACGCCATTTCTCAATTGGGAGCAAATGCCCGCGGAGTTGCCGTCATTCACCCGACGGTGACCGATGCCGAGTTGAAAACTTTAGACGCCGGTGGAATTCGCGGCATTCGTTTTTCCCTCAACAGCAACCCCAACGGCAACAATGCCGTCACGAAACGCGTGAATGCCTTGGGCTGGCACGTGCAAATCAACATGGCCGGCGAGCACATCGTCGCGGCCGAGGATTTGTGGAACCGCATCCCCTCGGCGATCGTGTTCGACCACATGGGGCACATCCCGCAGCCGATGGGCACGAAACACCCTGCCTTCTCGCTTATTCGCCGGCTGATCGACAAGGGCCGGACTTGGGTCAAGCTTTCGGTGACCTACGACAACACCAAAGATGGCCCGCCCACATATGCCGATGTGACCAAGGTGGCGCAGGCCTATGTGCAGGCCGCGCCGGAGCGAATGGTGTGGGGCAGCAACTGGCCGCATCCGAACGAAACGAACAAGCCGGATGATGCCCTGCTATTCGATTTGCTCGCTCGATGGGCGCCCAATGAGGCGACGCGGCATCGCATTCTCGTCGAAAACCCCGAAATGCTATACGGCTTTGCAAAAACTGTTTAGGTGACCGGCCGCCTCGAAGCGTTAAATCGCGTAGGCAACCACAGCAGCCGCAGCGCCAGCCACGAGGAACAGAAAATCCTCGAGATCGGAACCGCGCGTGACCGGATTTTCATAGCGTGGATCGTACCAAAACTCGTGCACGGCGGCATAAGCGACACATAGAGGCGCGGCGACGGCGATTCCCGTCCAGTGCCAGAATTTGCCGGCGGTGAGGACGATTCCGTACGTGGCGAAGAAGTGCGCGACCTGGGCAACAAAGTTGAAAAACTTCGGGTCGATGACGTTCTCGCCGGCGCTGGCCAGTTTCGTTTTTCTCATGGTCTCCTCGCTGGTTTAGGCCGGCGCTTTCCTCACCTGATTAGTTTGCTGCGAACCCCGTGATGCCTACGTCGCTGCTTGGGGGCGAAAATCTGCGGGTTTAAGCGAATCCTAAACGGAGAATATAGTCGTCAATCTTTCGTGTCAACCAACCGGAGCTAGAAGCAAGAGCAATTCGCTTCGTCCAGAATGGCCTTGGGTGTATAAGAAGCCATCTGAGCGGGACGTGCTTCTCGAGGATCGAAGGAGGATGAACGATGAAAACGAGTCGACTGACCAAGGCTGGCGCAACAGCGTTCGCTGTGGCCGCGCTTTCACTCGTCGTTGCGGGACGCTTCCTGCCGGGCCACCCCGGTATTCCGGCCGCGTTGGCCGCGGAGAAGTCGGCGAGGGTCTCCGTTACTGCAGGCGCGTTCGCGCCAGGCGCGATGCCAATGGGTTTGCCCTCCGAGGACGCCGCCAAGGCGGTGCTGAATGCGTCGCTGATGCGCCATCACCCGCAATATCTCGACGTGCCCATGGGCGGGGTCAAGATTCGAGTCTTCGTAATTTATCCCGACTTGGCCGGCACGGCGCCCGTCGCCGTGATCACCGCCCAGAATCAAGGGCTGAGTGACTGGGTGCGCGCAGTTGGCACCGAGGTCGTGAATCAGGGTTACATCACCGTCGTTCCCGATCTTTTGTCGGGCTTGGGGCCGAATGGCGGCGGTACCGACTCGTTTGCGAATCGTGAAGCCATCGCCATGGCGCTCGGCCGGCTGGGCGAAACTGAAATCGAGCGCCGCACGAAGGCAGTGCGCGACTATTTCCTGAGCCAGCCCGGCACCAACGGCAAGAGCGCGATCCTCGACTTCAACTGGAGCGAAAATCGGCTCGACGCCGTCATAAGCACTCCCACGCTGCGGCGCGCGGTCAAATTCGATCTGACCGAGCACGCCTGGCATATCACGCTGGCCCTGCTAACGAACTTCGCGGAGCCCGCGGCAATGCCGCAAGGCAACTCCGCGATGCCTCAGTCGAAAGACGACGCCGCTTCCGCGGCATCCGCCGCGCGTCAGCGCGATGCCCAGCAAGAGATCGCCAAGCGACGCGACATCGTGCCCGGCCATTTCGGCGGCCCCGAGAAAGTGGTAGACCAATCGCCTCGGCATGGCGAGTGGGTGGATATCCCGGCGAGCACCGCGAAAGGCGCCGTGAAGTTGCATTCGTGGCTGGTTCAGCCGCTCGGCAACGATAAGGCCGCGGTCGTGGTCCTCATCCATCCGGGACCCGGCATGGATATCGGCGAAACTCCGAAAAAAGGTGAAGGAGCAAATTGGATGCGCGGCGTGGCCGATAAACTGGCGCTTCAAGGCTTCATCGTCATCATGCCCGATCTGGCCTCGGGTTTGGGCCCGAATGGCGGCAATTTTGATTCGTTCAGGTACCCGGACGATCTGGCCAAGGCGTTGGGAACGCGCTCTGTCCCCGAGAAGATAGAGCTTCTGAAGGCGGCGCGAGACTATGCGCTCAAGCTGCCGCGCGCGAATGGCAAGAGCGGGATCACCGGCTTCTGCAATGGCGGCGGCTTTGCTTGGGAAAGCGCTGCGGAGATACCTGGGATCAACGCTGCGGTCAGCTTCTATGGCGCTCCGCCGGACCTCGCCACCATGGCAAAGATACAAGCTCCCGTGCTTGCCTTTGCCGGCGATGATGACCCCGGATTAGCTCCCCGGGTGGCCGCTGCTGCGTCCGACATGCAGAGGCTCGGGAAGACGTTCGAATTCAAGATTTATCCCAACGTGACGCACGCGTTCCTGGAGCACCAAACTCTGGGCGAAAATGCCGTAGCCACCCTGGATTCCTGGCCCCGGGCTATCGCATTCTTTAAGCGCTACTTGAACGCCCAGACCAGCAGCACGAACAGTCGGACGAACTAAAGCTGCCGCTGCCGTGTAAGCACAAAGCGCGCAAGGGTGCAGCTAAGTTTTGGAAAGCTCTTTATAGACGACGTCAGTAAAGGTCGGAAAGCCTGGCCCCCCACCGGCAGGCGGCGCGACCGCCTCGCCGAACTCCTTCTTGATCTCTGGCAAAGATTTCCCCTGGGCTACCAGTTCCTTGATTTTCTCGCGTCTTGCTGCGGTGTTCGCCAGGCGCTGTTGTAGCTCGGCTTTCGTTTGCGTCCCGTCATGGCCGGGCACAAACGTGTCGGCGTTGAGTGCCACGATGCCCTTCATGCTTTCAATCCATCCTGCCGATGAGCCTTCATCTTCGAGATGAATCAGCGGGTAAGGCCGCCGCATCACGGTGATATCACCGGTAAAGGCGATCTTCTGATCGGGCAGATAGATGATCAGATCGCCGCTGGTGTGCGCCGGCGCGAAATGCAGCAGCACGAAACGCACGCCGTCGATGGTCATGGATTCTTTTTTCGCCACAGTCTTGCTGGGAATGTAACCGCTGAGGTCGATATTTTGCGGGTTGTTGCGCGGATGCTCCATCTGCTGTTTGCAATTCTCCTGCGCGATGATGGTCAAGCCCTTGGGAAATCCGGGCAAGCCGTCGACGTGATCGAGGTTGCTGTGGGTGATGATCACATGGGTCACCGGCTTCGGCGTGAGTTTAGCAACCTCAGCCATAACCGCCTTTCCGGACTCCGGCGTCTGTTTGGCGTCAATGACGATGACGCCATCCTTACCGATCACGACGCCGGCATTGGAACCCACGCCTCCTTCAATCCAGTACACGCCGCCATTCAAGGCGTGCGTCTGGATCGGCGCAAACTGTGCTTGTGCGCGCAGCGAGGGCGCCGGCGCGCTCAGAGCCGCTACGACTGCCAAGCCAACGCCAAGGAAGGCCATTTGATAGCGTGACATTTCTCGTCCTCTCCTCCTAGCCCAGGCTATTTGGCCTTATCGGTGGTGGGGCCAGTTTGGCTGCCAAAATATTTATTCCAGTGCTCCTGGTCCGATGGGGAACACTCCATTTCCTGGATCTCCAGATTGGGCGATTGCAACCTCAAAGATAGTTTGTCGAGAGCGACCCAAGGTTTCGTGTACATCTTGGGATCAGTAATTTTGATGGACAGCTCTAAATGGTCGGCGTCTACGCGGTGATAGGTTTCTTCCACCTGCATCGCATCGCTTTGCGGAAGACCGGCATTATCCAGCCAGGTTCTGTCATCGTAGAATCCGTTCGTCTGGACGACAAACGTGTAGTCATCCGCCCACTTTCCCACCGAGTATCCCCACCACCGCGGTTCCGGGGGCAGTGCATCGGCGCTATTCGACCACGCCGGGCTCTCGGGATCCTTCGGCAGCTCGCGCCCATCGGTCCAGATTTGCCGCCAGCGGTGCTGGAATTTATACAAGATCACCACGTGGGTCGGAGACTGCAAGATCTCGCTGGTCCTGAAATTGTGAAGATTCATGCGCGGGAAGCCACCTGGGTCACATTTGAGGATGGGATCATTCGTTAACGCGTCGGGAACCATTCTGTATCCCTCTACGGGGATATGGGCTTTGACCGTTTCCCGCCCTAAAGGGGTGTACGGCGGCTCAATATCCGGTTTCAAGCAATCGGGGGTTGCATAACCAGTATCGGTGACAGGCGCATTGGGATCGACGGCGTACTTCCCGCCGGGTTTTTCGCGCTTGCACGATTCCATGGCCGCGGCGCCCTTGCCTTGGATTCCGCCCGCTACGCCGTTGGCGGGCTCCCAAATTCCAGAAATGTCCCGCCGCGGAGCGGGTCCTGGCTTCTCGCCCTTTCTATCAAAATCGTACACGGCCCCCGGCAGCCGAGCCTGACCGTGCGCCCAGGGTGAAAAAATCAATACCGGAATCAGCGCGATCATGGGAACCGTCATCTTTTGCATTAAAGGGCGCGTTTGCATGGAGAGGCTCCCTCCTCGTTCAAATTGGTTCAGCCACTATTGGGGATAGTCCGATCCGGATGCCGAGCCAGGGACGATGCCGCCTGTTCCCAGCTTCTTGCCATTGGGAAGCACGACCGACAGCAAACGTCCGAGAGGACGGCCATTCCTGACCGGTGTCAAAGTGACGGTGACTTCATCTCCAGGCTTGAAGGTCTGCTTGGTATAGCCGAGAGGGGTTATGTTGGGTCCGCTTTGCGTTTCGACGACCCACTGTACGGTTTGGCCGTTTTCATCTTTGACGTCGAACCTCAAAAAGCAGTGCGGATTGGCCCAAAACCATTCCACGACGGTCCCCTTCACAGTGACTTTTTTGGTCGTGTCAAATGACGCCGCACCGTGATGTGCGAACAGCGGAACGGAAACGATCAGAAGGCCTGCAGCCATGGCGAAAATCGCAATAACTCTAGGTCTCATTGGGATGCCTCCAATCGAAAATATCCTTCTTCATTAATCTCTCTGGTTGGGATCAGAATTTCCGTTTCGGGACCGCCGAGAGCGCTAAGTATATATGAAACAGCCCATGCCCAGCGTTGAATACAACAGAACCGATATGCTGTTGCGCCTTTCCGCGGTTACGATTCGACGGGATGAGGTTTCGCCTCGCCGCGGGCTGCTCACCAACGGAGTCTTGGCTCAAGCACGGGGACGAACCGGACGAAAGCGTGCGGTAAAGTGACGCAGGAATGGCGCTTGGTAGGCGATTTCAAAACCGCATATCTCGGCGCGGCGGCGCCACACTTCCAGGATCACTTCCACAACATAATCAATGTGGCTTTGCGTATAGACGCGGCGCGGAATGGCCAGGCGCACCAAGTCCATTGTGGCGTGCTCGCCGAACATGAGCGTTCCAATTTCCACCGAGCGGATGCCGCCTTCCACGTAAAGCGCCGCGGCCAGCGCCACGCCGGGAAACTGGGCCGGCGGAATCTGCGGCAGGAACGCCCGCGCATCGATGTAGATCGCGTGCCCGCCCGGCGGCTGCACGATGGGAACGCCCTCACGTGAGATGTGATCGCCCAGATATGCGGTCGAAGCAATGCGGTAACTCAAGTAATCCTCAGCCAGCGCTTCGTTCAATCCCACGGCGATCGCCTCCAAGTCGCGGCCGGCGAGTCCACCGTAAGTGGGAAAGCCTTCGGTGAGGATGAGAAGATTCTTTTCTTGCTGCGCGAGGGAATCGTCATTGGTACCGAGAAATCCTCCGATATTCGCGAGGCCATCTTTCTTTGCGGACATCGTGCATCCATCGGCATAGGAGAACATTTCCCTGGCGATCTCCAGAGGCGTCTTATCGGCATAGCCGCGTTCGCGCAGCTTTATAAAGTACGCGTTCTCAGCAAACCGGCAGGCGTCGATGTAAAGCGGGATGCCGCGCCGGCCGCAGATCTCCTTCGCCGCGCGGATATTGCTCATGGAAACGGGCTGTCCGCCGCCCGAATTATTGGTGACCGTCAGCATCACCAGGGGAATTCTCTCGCGGCCTTCTCGTCCGATCAATTCCTCCAGGCGGCTCGTGTCCATATTGCCCTTGAACGGATGTAGCAGCGACGGTTGATGCGCCTCCGCAACAGGCAAGTCCAGCGCCTGCGCGCCGCAGAATTCGATATTGGCGCGCGTCGTATCGAAATGCGTATTGTTCGGCACGATGCTGCCCTTGCGGCATATCACGGAAAACAAAATGCGCTCGGCGGCGCGGCCCTGATGGGTCGGGATAATATGTCGAAAGCCGAAGATGTTCTGAACCGCGGCCCGAAATCGCTCGAAGCTCGGCGAACCCGCGTAGGACTCATCACCACGCATCATGGCGGCCCACTGTTCGGTAGACATCGCGGAGGTTCCCGAATCCGTGAGCAAGTCGATCAGAATCGCTTCGGAGGAAATGAGAAACAAGTTATAGCCGGCTTGCTCGAGCAAGCGCTGACGCTCTTGAGCTGTGGTACGGCGGATGGGCTCAACGCTTTTGATCCGAAACGGCTCGATGATGGTCTTGACCACCGGCGTCCTCGATACTGCGAACCTCAAGAGGAGAATATACAGCAACGCGGTACGCAAACTAACGATGCACGCTCCGCAGGCGAGAACGTTGTCATTCCGAGCGAAGTGGACGGCCGTGTTTGCTTTTTCTGGTCCGTGTCTTCCGGACCGGCCGGCCACGCAGAGAGGAATCTGCAGTTCGGGCTTTAGTCTCAGCGCGCCGGATCTCGCCACTCGATGGAGCCGTCCAAGGAAGTGAAAACCGTGTGTTTGAGGCTGTTATCGGGGTTATACTTCGCCAAATCCAGCGAGATCAGATGGCGCTTTTGCCCAGCCAACGCCTCGGGCCCTACGAAATCACCGGCGCCATTGGTGCGGGCGGCATGGGTGAAGTCTACCGTGCCCGTGATACGCGCCTCGACCGCGTCGTTGCCAACTACGATGTCTCACCTAACGGCCAGCGGTTCCTGATGATCAAGGCCAGCGAGCAGGAACGGTCAGCAACGACGCAAATCAACGTCGTGTTGAACTGGTTCGAAGAGTTAAAGCGCCGCGTGCCTACTGGAAAATGAACAGAGCAATCGGCCAGACCTTCGCCAATCGTTATGTATTAAACGTCAGAATGGAGATTTGGAACTATGGCCACTCAAACACAAACTATTCCTGAAGCAGTAACCATACGAACGGCCAAGCCGGAGGATGCGCCTGAATGTGGCCGCATCTGTTACGAGGCATTTACGCAAATAAATGTGCGCCACGGCTTCCTACCCGATTTTCCTGGTCCAGATGTCTCTACTGGCGTTCTCTCTATGATGTTTTCGCATCCCGGCTTCTATGCTGTGATAGCGGAGCTTCGCGGGAAGATCGTCGGCAGTAATTGCCTGGATGAGCGCACGGCTATTGCTGGCGTTGGCCCGATCACGGTTGATCCGGGTGTTCAAAACCAGGCCATCGGACGCAGGCTGATGAAGGCCGTGCTGGATCGGGCTGCGGAGAAGAGGTTTGCAGGAGTTCGGCTTCTCCAGGCAGCTTTTCACAACCGCTCGCTTTCACTTTACGCGAAGCTCGGTTTTGATATGCGCGAGTTCATGTCCGTCATGCAAGGTCCGCCTATCAATAGGCCGCTAGACGGGTATAGAGTCCGGGCGGCAGCGAACTCAGACCTGGCAGATTGCAATCGGCTGTGCAGATCAGTCCACGGCTATGATCGCGGCGGAGAACTGATTGACGGCATAAAAGCAGGCACGGCGGTTGTTGCGGAGCGCGGCGGTCGCATAGCCGCCTATGCGACGGCAATCGGTTTCTTTGGTCACGCAGTAGGTGAAGCCAATCCCGACCTGCAAGCTCTGATCGCCAGCACTTCTGCATTCCTTGGTCCGGGCATCATCGTCCCGACGCGCAATGCCGAGCTATTCCGCTGGTGCTTGCAGAGTGGCTTGAAAGTGGTCGAACCGATGACGTTAATGACTGTCGGCCTGTATAACGAACCCACGGGAGCATATTTGCCGTCTGTGCTGTATTAGGTTTGATTCTTCCTTATAGCCGGAGCCATGATCGGGCAAACCATCTCGCACTATCGCATTCTGGAAAAGCTCGGTGGCGGCGGCATGGGTGTGGTCTACGAAGCAGAGGATCTCAAGCTCGGCCGCCACGTCGCGCTGAAATTTCTCCCCGAAGAACTGGCCCGCGATGCGCAGGCGCTCGAGAGATTCAAGCGCGAAGCCCGCGCTGCCTCAGCGCTCAATCATCCGAACATCTGCACGATTTACGAGATCGACGAAGCGGACGGCCGGGCGTTCATCGCCATGGAGCTGCTGCAAGGACAGACACTCAAGCACCTGATTCAAGGCAAGCCGCTGGATATCGAAGAGGTCCTCGACGTGGGCATACAGGTGGCCGACGGCCTTGACGCGGCGCATTCGCAAGGCATCGTGCATCGAGACATCAAGCCGGCCAATATTTTTGTCACCAAACGGGGACACGCCAAGATTCTCGATTTTGGCTTGGCAAAACTGACCGCCGAGCCGAAGTCTGTTCCTCGAACGTTCGCGGCAGGAGCATCCACAGCCGCCACGGAGGTTCCCGAGGCGCAGCTTACGAGCCCGGGCACAGCAGTAGGCACGGTAGCGTACATGTCTCCCGAGCAGGCGCGAGGCAAAGACCTGGATGCGCGCACCGATCTTTTCTCCTTCGGCGCCGTGCTCTACGAAATGGCTACCGGTTCCCTGCCCTTCCGCGGAGATACTTCCGCGGTCATCTTCGATGCAATTCTAAACCGCGCGCCGGTCGCTCCGGTGCGCTTGAATCCTGAAGTTCCGCCCAAGCTGGAAGAGATTATCCACAAGGCTCTGGAGAAGGATCGCCAACTGCGCTGCCAAAGCGCGGCGGAACTCCGAGCAGACCTCAAGCGGCTGAAGCGCGAATTGGATTCGGGCAAAAGCGCCGTGGCCGGCGTCGCTGCGCCTTCGAGCGGCGCCCCAAGCACGTCTACTCCGTCTGCTGGGAGCGCGATCTCATCAGCTGCGAGACCGACTTCGGGCTCGCAGGTCGCTATTGCTGCTGCTCCCGCGTGGTGGCGAGGAAGATCCGTCCTCGCGATTGCGACAATTGGCCTCCTGTTTGTGATTGGCGCGGGAGGCTGGTTCTATCGCTCCGGTACGCACGGTCGCGACGCAATCGATTCCGTGGCTGTCCTGCCTTTCGTGAATGCCGGCGGCGATCCCAACTCCGAATATTTGAGTGATGGGATCACAGAGAGCCTGATCAATAGCCTGTCGCAATTACCTCATCTGAGAGTGATGTCGCGCGACTCTGCCTTTATGTTCAAAGGCAAAGACACTGATGCGCAAACGGTCGGCCGGCAGCTCGGCGTTCGCGCGGTGTTCAAGGGCAGGGTGATGCAGCGCGGAGAAAATCTGGACATTAGCGCCGAACTCGTGGACGCCCGCGACGGCAGCCACATCTGGGGCCAGCAATATACCCGCGATGCCGCGGACCTTTTTACCTTGCAAAACGACCTGGCGAGAGAAATCACCTCAGCCTTGCGCATGCGCCTCACCGGTGACGACGAGAAGCGCATGACAAAGGCCAACACGGCGAATCCCGAAGCCTATGAGGACTATCTGAAAGGCCGCTACTGGTGGAATAAACTGAACGAGGAGGGAATGCACAAGGGCATCGAATATTTTCAGCAGGCCATTGCCAAAGATCCCAACTACGCTCTGGCTTATTCCGGCTTGGCCGATTGTTCCGGTGCACTGGCGGTCTTCGGTTTTGCCTCGCCGAAGGACGTTTTTCCGAGAGCCGAGGAGGCCGCTCTGAGAGCAGTGGAAATCGATGAAACTCTCGCCGAAGCCCACACCTCACTCGGATTACTCAAACTCGACTATGACTGGGAATGGCGTGATGCGGAGACAGAATTCCAGCGTGCGATTGCACTTAACCCGAACTATGCGTACGCCCACCTATTTTATGGCGAAGCTTTGGATCGGGTGGGGCGCTTTGAAGAATCCGTTGCGGAACACAAGCGAGCGGTTCAGCTTGATCCACTTTCGCTCATCGTTAATGCTGTGACGGGAAGGGCGCTCTACGAGGCACGTCAGTATGACCAAGCGATAGAGCAAGAGCGGAAGACACTAGACTTAGACCCAAACTACATTCTGGCGCACTATGACCTGGGCATGGCCTATCTCCAAAAATCCATGTACGCAGAAGGCATAGGGGTGTTTCAAAAGGCGTTGGCCATATACCCTGGCAACACCGAAGAACTATCAGGGCTAGGATATGCGTATGCAGTGGCAGGTAGAAGAGCCGAGGCACAGAAGGTGCTCGATAAACTAAACGACATCTCGAAGGAGAAGTACGTTCCAGGGTGGTACGTGGCCATGATCTATGCGGGTCTCGGGGACAAAGGAAAGGCATTCGAGTGGCTGGAAAAGTCTTACGACGACCGGTCTATAGGTGCAGGACAATCTATTAAGATGGACCCTGCCTTTGATCCGCTGCGCTCGGACCCGCGGTTCGCCGATCTGCTGCGGCGCATGAATTTGCAGCCTTAGTTGCTCGTAGGCGGAGAAAATCGATTCAAGGGAGGCACAGATGAACAAGATTTTTGCAGCGCGCATGAACAAAATCGCTGGACCACTGCTTCTCGCGCTCTTCGCCGCATTGCTGGCGCCACCCGCGACGCGAGCGCAGGTTAAGCCGCAACACCACGCGCCTGCGCCCCGCTCCCTGAGGTTGTACGTCTTCGATTGCGGAAATTTGAAGATTGATCCGACCCCCTACGGCTTTACCAAGGACGACCTCGCGGCAACCGATATGTCTGTCCCGTGCTTTTTGGTGGCTCACCCGAAAGGAGCCCTGATGTGGGATACCGGTGTTCTGCCCGACAGCGTCTTCACCTCCGCGGGCAGTGTAACGCAGGGAAGGGTCACGGTGACAAAGCCGCTGAAAGCTCAGTTAGCCGCAGTCGCCTACGCGCCGGCTGACATTACTTACCTGGCGCTCTCCCACTGTCATTTCGACCACACCGCAAACGCCAACGATTTCGCCGGCGCTACCTGGCTCGCGCGACAGGCGGAGCGCGATGCCATGTTTGCGCAACCCACCGCCTATGCCCGCTGCATCAATCCTGAGAATTTCAGCGCGCTGCGAAACAGCAAAACCGTCATCCTCAAGGAGGAGGATCACGACGTGTTTGGCGACGGCACGGTCATCCTCAAATCCGCGCCCGGACACACGCCCGGCCACCAAGTTCTATTCCTGAAACTGCGCAAGACCGGCCCCATTTTGCTCTCCGGCGACCTCTATCATTATCCCGAGGAACGCGCGCAGCACCACGTTCCGGCAACGGAATTCAGCCGCGAGCAGACCGCCGCGACCCGCGAGGCCATCGAGGCTTTCCTGAAGAAAAGCGGCGCGCAACTGTGGATTCAGCACGATTTCACCGCTAACGCGAAACTGAAAAAGGCTCCCGCTTACTACGAATAGCTCCGGGGTTCGGGCTCTCTCCTCGACTGAGCGCCCGCTGCCAACACACTAGAATGTTGCGAGCGCATTGAACGACGTGGCCGTTCCACCGGGAATTCTGGTGAACTGCGCGGTGACGAGAAATTCCCATCGCTTGCGGGCGGCCGCTTCGCGGGCGACGTCTTCGAGATAGGCATTGTCGACCAGCGGCACTCCCAGTACAGCGATTGCCAAAGTGTGGATGGGGCGGTTGGCTGCTTCGCCGGCTCCGACCACGCCCGAAGGCTGAACATCGTTGACGCCATCGCTTCCGAGCACGGAAATGTCTTTTTGCTTCAGCCAGGGCGCTACCGAAGCGTCCAGTCCAGCCGCTTCGCGAGCGGCGTTCCATGGACCTAATTTTGCCCGCCGCGCCCATCGCCCAGTGCGCACCAACAGTACATCACCGCTCCCGATCTTGACGCCGGCATACTTTTCCCACGCCTCGAGATCCGATACGTAGATCGGAGTGCCCGGCTCGAGATAGGGCACGCCTTTGAGCAAAGGGAGATCCACGAGAATGCCGCGCGTGAAGATGCCCGGGCCCATGCGGTCGATGGCGTTGGCCTTGCAGCCGCTCTCATCCAAATCCTGGGGATGCCCGTTGAACACCAGGAGCTTACCGTCAACACTCAGGCGATAGTGACACAAAGCATCCAAATGCGAGTTCGTGCCGTCATGAATTCCGAAGGTGATGATGTCCAGCGCGCCGCCGATCTTGCCGGTCTCGGGATTGTGAAACATTTCGTGCTTGGTAGGACCGAAGTTGAAGTTGTCGGCGGCTTTCTGCAAATCCGCGAAGTGTGCGAGCGATACGCTCACGCCATCCTTCACCAGATGAGCCGCCTGCACTTCCTTTTGCGGCGTGATGAGGTTCAGAGCGCCGCGCTCATCGTCTTTGCCCCAGCGGCCCCAGTTGGAGAGTTCCGTCTCCCAACGATTCACCTGCTCGATGGTGACGGGAGGATGCTGCGCGGAGTCCGGCTTGGCTTGCGCGGCAACTCGAGTGCGCAGGAACCCGGCTGTGACGAGGGCCAGCACGGCCGGCCCCAGAACGGCTGCGGAAATGAAGCGCTTCATGGCACGACCTCCGTTCGCTAGGCCTGGTCCCTCGTCTCCCGAATGAAGGCGAGGACGTTCGTTACGCATTCGTTCGCGTTGGCGACGGCGACGTGGTAAGCGTCGCTCGTCAAGACGAGCAGCCTGGAATGCGGAATTTTTGGCTGATAGCGCAAGACCGTTTCCACGGACTGCAATTTGCTGCGATCGCTGGTGATGACGAGCGTGGGAGCACTGATCCGCGGAAGCAGATTTTCCAGATTGAAGTTGGACATCATCTTCCCCACGCCGGCTCGTGTTCCCGGACTCGCCTCATCCCGCAGCTTGTCGAAATAGGCCATCTCTTCTTTCGAGGCCAATGAGCCCAGCCGGACCTGCTGCGAATTATTTTCATTTCCCGGGGCGACGGAGCTGAAGGGACCGCTCGCCACCACCAGCGTGCGCGTGCGCTGCGGATAAGTGGCGGCAAACTGCATCGCGATTGCACCTCCCGTCTTTGCTCCGATGATATGCGCGGACGCGACCCCGAGGGCGTCGAGAAAACTTGCCATTAATTTTGCGAAGTTCCCGAGCGACCATTCAAAATCGCGCGGCGCCGTCGAACGCCCAAATCCGGGAAGATCGGGACGAAGCAAGCGAAACTGCTGCGCCATCCGTGGCACCCATCCGAACCAGATTTCGTGTGTTTCGAGATTGCCGTGCAACAGGAGAGCCGGTTCACCCGTAAGCCACGGCGCGCCCAGCCAATCCTCTTTGTAGTACATCTGGATTCCCGAACCGAGAGAGACAGTCGCGCCGCCCCGTTCGCCGCTGTCTCCGGCTTTGTCTGGCGGTGCGTCTGGCGGTTCAGCCTTCGCGACGGCCAATCCTCCCAGCGCATCGGCAACCAGAGGAACTCCAGCGGAAGCGAGTCCCCACTTCACGAACGCTCTCCTGCCGGGCTTGGCTGGCGTCATCGTTTTGCTCCCTTCCGACCTACTTAGGGGATCGAGCAACGCATGATTGAGGTTGTCGAGCGCCAAAAGCGCGTGGCAATCACGCCGCTTTTGGCGCTTAAAAAAGTTCACCGCGCGCTGGTGCTCGTGGACTGTCCTGCCAGCAAATCCCAATGTTCCCCCGCGTGCTTGACGATTGCCGGCACATCGTCGGAAAGCAGGTAGCCCTCCTTTACGAGCGCCGCCGCCGCATCCTGCACGAGCTTCAGATACTCATCGCGCGAGTGGTAGCGCTCTTCGATGGAGAGGCGCGGATCGCGCGACCCCTCGCGTTCCACTTTCGTGCGCGCGAACGGGATGTACCCGCCCAGCAGCGGGAAGAACTGCTCGGTCCCACCGATCGCGTTGCTTCTGAAGTTCCATCCCGTGTAAGTCGCCAGCGGCATCGCCACATCCGGAAGCCGAAGGCCGCCCACAGGGTTGCCGTCGCGATCCACTTGCGGAACCAGGTACGGCAGCGGTGCGCCTGCGCCGTCTCGCGGCAGCAGGCGGTTCGGCCCGCGCACGCCCGCCACGGCCGTCTGCGGGGAAATCACACCGGGAATCTTCGGCCACGCCACGTTTCGAGCGGCCACCAGGGTGTGATCTTTCAAACGCGGATAGCGGCTCGCCGGCGGCGCG
>Ga0209160_1002516_pt1 | contig 15241 bp, 13 predicted proteins | sample GraSoiAngelo_153_FD_186167 | JGI IMG/M metagenome (GOLD analysis project Ga0209160, IMG submission 186167) | Grasslands soil microbial communities from the Angelo Coastal Reserve, California, USA - 14_1009_12_40cm (SPAdes) (version 2) | ecosystem: Environmental > Terrestrial > Soil > Grasslands ... | reverse complement strand
CGGTCGGCACGAAGGTGCTGGACAGGAATGGCAGCAGGAACGACAGGGGCAGGGTCAAGCCGTTCGCCGCGGCGACGCTCCTGGTCATCAACCCGATAGCCGCCGACAACCATGCCAGCGCAAACGAGAACGCCGCGACGATTCCGACGACGGCGAACCAGTCCGCGACTGACGCCGTTGGCCTGAAGCCGACCAGGAGCGCCACCCCGGTCACCGCGGCGGTCGCGACCAGCATGCGCAGGAGGCTGCCGCCGACATGTCCGGCCAGGAGAGCACCGCGAGAGACGGCCATCGTACGGATCCGGTCGACAAAGCCACCGGTCATGTCCATGGTGACGTTGATCGCCGTAGGCCCGCAGCTTCCTGCCACCGCCATGATGAGGATGCCGGGCACGAGAAAGTCGACATACGGGGCCCCTCGCGCCGCGTCACCAAGCCCGTGGCCGATCGTCCCACCGAGGATGTAGTCGAACAACAACAGCATGACGACCGGCACGACGATCGCGCTCACGATCAGCAACCGGAGGAGTCGGATGCTGTGCTTGATTTCCCGCCCCAGCATGGTGGCGGAGTCCTGGGCGGCGAAGGTCAAGCCGGTCATGAGTTGTTCTCCCTGGAAGCATCGCCGGTTACGGCAAAGAACACGTCGTCAAGGTCCGGTGTGTGAATGGACACGTCCTCCACGGCGACGTCGTCGCCGAGGCGGGCGAGCACGTTGCGCAGCGATCGGATCCCACCCTCGTTCGGTACCCGCAGTACCAGATCTTCGTCCTCGCGCGTGCCCTCGCGGAGCTCTCGCGCAGCCTTGTCGAGCGAAGCGGCATCGGCGAAGCGCAGTCGGAAGTGCGCACCGGGAATGCGCCGCTTCAGCTCCTCCGGCGGGCCCTCCGCGACGATGCGGCCATGGTCCAGCACAGCGATCCGGTCGGCGAGGTGATCGGCCTCCTCGAGGTACTGCGTGGTCAGCAAGATGGTGACGCCGTCGCCGACGAGCTCGCGGATGATCTGCCACATGGTGTGGCGGCTCCGTGGGTCAAGGCCGGTGGTGGGCTCATCGAGGAAGATCAGCCGTGGCCTCCCCATCAGGGTCATCGCGAGGTCGAGGCGCCGCTTCATTCCACCGGAATAGGTGGCCGGCGTCTGCCGAGCCGCCTCGACGAGGTCGAAGCGCTCCAGCAGCTCGACGGCCCGCGCCCGCCGCCCATCCGCCGGCAGATGCAGCAGGCGCCCCATCAGGAGGAGGTTCTCTTCACCGCTCAGCAGGTCGTCGACTGCGGAGAACTGCCCCGTGACCCCGATCACCCCACGCACCGCGCCGGCGTCGCGGCGGAGGTCGAACCCCATGACGGTGGCCGTGCCGGCGTCCGCCGGGATCAGGGTGGAGAGTATCCGTACGATCGTGGTCTTGCCGGCTCCGTTCGGCCCCAGCAATGCGAAGACTTCACCTTCGCCGATGGTGAGGGCGACGCCGTCGAGGACGACCTTCTCCCCGTATGCCTTGCGCAAGCCGGTAACGGAAACCGCGGTGCGTGTCGCGTGGTTGGTCAGTACGTTCATACGCCAAAGGCTAGAACCTTGACCTTGGGTCAATGTCAAGCCCCTCGCGGTCGTGAGCGCGCGCTACGGCTCCAGGACGTCACCGATCTTCAACGCCAGGTGCAGCGACAGCCGGACTTCGGCATTGCGCAGGTCGACACCGAGGAGGTCCTCGATCCGCCCGAGTCGATAGAGCACGGTGTTGCGATGCAAGTGAAGGCGGTCCGCCGCGTCCGTCGGGCTCCCGTTGGTCGCCAGGTACGCCCCGAGCGTCTGCAGCAGCACACCGGCCCGATCCTTCGCCCGCAGTCGCGCCAGCGCATCGTCGCGAAAGGCCCGCATCTCGGGCAGCGGCTGCAACGCGTAGAGCAGTCGATAGAGGCCGAGGTCGTTGAAGGCGGTCGCGCTATCCGGACCAAAGAGGCGGCGCCCCATGGTCAGCGCTTGCTCCGCCTCCCTGGCGCCCGCCGCCACCTCGCTCGCGCCGGAGCGGACACCGCCATAGCCGAGCGCCACGGGCGTATTGGCGGAGGCACGGGCGGCACGGTGCAGGTGATCCACCACCGATCGCGGGTCGGGAGCACGCCGCCCGGCTAGGCTCACGAGGGCCAGCGTCGCCTCACCGCGCTCCCGCACCAGCGCGGTGAGCCTCATGGTGGCCAGCTGACGCTCCCAGGCAGCCCGGATCCGGGGCGCGAGTCCGCGCTCCACCGGCTCGGCCGCGATCACCAGGTAATTCGCATCCACGTCGAAGCCCTTGCGCTTGGCGCGTTCGCGGGCCGCCTGGTGCGTGCCGGGCCGGCCGGCGGTCAGCACGTCAAGCAGCTCTTCCTCGACCTCGTCGCGGGCATCACGCGCTGCCCGGGCGCGAACCAGCTCGATGGCGCAGGCGTGCGCCGCGCGCCCGACCGCCAGCCGGTGCGTCTCCCCCAGCTCGCCGTCGGAGCCGAGCAGTGAGAGGAAGCCGGCGATGCTCCCCTGCACCAGGATGGGCGCGATCAGGCGGGTCTGGCCGTGCGCCAGCGGCCGCAGCGTGACCGGCGGATCGAAGGCGCTGAGGGGAACCTCGCGCAACCACTCCTCCAGGGCGGGACGCTCCTGCGCGATCAACGCGGCAGCACTGTCGGCGAGGCGGCCCGCGCCGACATAGTCAAGGCCCGAGTCGCGCTCGAGCACCACCGGCACACCGGTCAGCTCGTGGAGCCGAGCCAGCAGCGCCGGCAGCCCACGTCCGGCCAGCGCCAGCTCGCTTAGCTGCCGGTGCAGGTCCTGGGCGCGTTCGTGGAGCTCGGCCCGCTGGTCGACGATGTAGCGCAACACCTGCTGTTCGACCTGGTCGAGCGGCAAGGCCGGCGGCAACGCGAACAGCGGCAAGGCGTGCGCCTCGGCCGCCCGACGCGCCTCGGGCGAGACGCGACCGAGGACCGCGGCCCCTGCCACCCCCTGCCCCGCGAGCGATTCCAGCAGACGGGCGAGCGTGAGCCTGGGGTCGACCGCCGTTAGCACCTGGGGATCGATCAGGAGCAGCTCGCCCCCGCGCAGCGGCGTGAAGGCCGGCTGCCGGGCTCGCAGCGTCGTGCACCAGACCACCTCCCGGCGGGTTCCAGCGTTCCCGGCCACCAGCTGTGTGCCTTCCGGTAGGGCGCCGCGCCACACATCGTCGACCGTGACGTGGGGGTGGGGCGGGGCGACTGGTGTCTTCGGGCCCATGTTCGTGCGCTGCGCCCTAAGGGAGGGCGGCCGCCGACATTATCCCACAGGGTTAGGGGTTAGCTTCAGACATGGCGCACAACTTCATTTCCCTCCCCCGCTCACGGGCAGGCTTTTCGTTTCCCTCCCCCGCTCGCGGGGGAGGGAAAGGGTGGGGGCGGCCCTCAGGCGGAGCGGATGCGCCGCTTGGCCGGCCGCGCCGGCTTCTTGGCGGGGCGGGCGCGTTCTTTCGCCGGCGCCTTCTTCGACCCGTTTCCGCTGCTGGCCACGGCCCCCTTTCGGGCCGGCGCCTTCCAGAGGGACTCGAGGTCGTAATACGAACGCTCACCCGGGAGGAAGACGTGGACGATGACGCTGGCGTAGTCGAGGACGACCCACGACCCATCCTCGTAGCCGGCGGTGCGCAATGGCCGCACGCCTTTCGCCTTGCAGGCCTCGATGATCGAGTCGGTGATGGCTCGCACCTGGCGGTCTGTGTCTCCCTCGCAGATCACGAAATAATCCGCGATCGAGCTCTTCTGGCGGATATCCAGCCGCACGATGCCCCGCGCCTTCTTCTCTTCCGCCGCATCCGCGATAAGCCGGCTGAGCTGAAGGGGAGTCACCTTTCTAATTATCCCAATAGCGAGCCCCGGTGTGGAAAGGCGAGCGTGTCAGTAGCGAGCCCCGGTGTGGAAAGGCGAGCGTGTCAGTAGCGAGCCCCGGCGTGGACCCGGATCCGGCGTCAGCCATGGTAAAGGTGGTGCGCCCGGATGTAATCGGCCACCGTGGCCGGCACCAGGTCGTCGATGGACGCCCCGCGCGCCAGCCGGTCGCGGACCTGGTGGGCAGCGATGGCCGGAGTGTCGAGATGCACGATCTGGGTACGGGTGGGCGCAAAGCCGAGTTCGTGTAGCGTCTGCGGCGCCAGGGTGGTCTCGGGGCGATTGAAGATCACGAAGTGCGCCTCGCCGAGCAGCGCATCGGCCTCGTGCCAGCTCCGGATCTGGAGGGCGGCATCTGATCCCAACAGGATCGCGAACCGCCGCCCGGAAAAGACGCGCGCCAGCTCGCGAACCGTATCGAGGGTGTACGACGGGCCGCCCCGGTCGACTTCGAGTGCTGACGGCAACAGCCCCGGCTGGCCGTCGACAGCGAGTTGCACCATGCGCAGCCGGTCGTCCGCGCTCGCGGCCGGGGCCGCGCTCCGATGCGGCGGCATCGCATTCGGCATCAGCCAGACCTCGGCAAGGTCGGCGACGTCGCGCAGCTGGCGGGCCGCCGCCAGGTGCCCGTTGTGCACCGGGTCGAACGTTCCCCCCATGATGCCGGTGACTCGGGCATCTCCTTCCCCGCTTGCGGGGGAGGGTCGGGGTGGGGGGTTATCGCTCGGGATCATAGAGAAATTCCACGTCGGAAATCCGCACCGTCTCCCCGCCGCGCGCGCCGTGCCGCGCGAGCGCGTCGTTCAGCCCCCAGCGGTCGAGCATGCGTTGAAAATGCGCCAACCCTTCCGGGTTCGTCATGTCGGTCATCGCCAGCAGCCGCTGAAGCTGGTCGCCGGACACGCGGAAGCCGCCCTGGACCGGCTCGATCGTGAATGGATCGGCGGTGGTGGGGCCACGGTAGACCTTCAGCGCCGGTAGCGGCTCGGCCGCGGCCTTTTCACGGCGGCGCACCAGCGTCCGTTGGGTCGCCCACAGCAGGTCCTGGACGCCCTCGCCGGTGACCGCGGAAATCGGGAACGTCCGCCGGCGCAGCTTGACCAGCCGCTGCCGGAAAGCGACCACCTCAGAGGAGTCGGTCACGGCGTCCATCTTGCTCAGCGCGATCAACTGCGGGCGGCGCGCCAGCGCGGGGCTGTATTTCTTCAGTTCGGTGCGCACTTGCTGGTAGTCGTTCCAGAGTTTCTGCCGATCGCCCGAGCTGGCATCGATCACATGGATCAGCGCCCGGGTCCGCTCGACGTGGCGCAGAAACTGCAGGCCGAGCCCGGCGCCTTCGGCCGCACCCTCGATCAGCCCGGGGAGGTCGGCCATGACGAAGCTGGCGTCATCGGCCAGCTCGACCACGCCCAGCACGGGCTCGAGGGTGGTGAACGGGTAATCCGCGATCTTCGGACGCGCGGCGCTGGCGACCGAGAGCAGCGTCGACTTGCCGGCGTTGGGGAGACCGACCAGCCCGACGTCGGCGATCAGTTTGAGCTCGAGCCACAACCAGCGGGATTCGCCCGGCTCGCCGAGCTCGGCGAAACGCGGGGTTTGTCGGGTGGACGTCTTGAAGCTGGCATTGCCGCGGCCGCCCCTCCCGGCGCGCGCGACCACCAACCGCTGCCGGTCCGCGACCAGGTCGGCCAGGGTCTTGCCCTCCTCGTCTTTGACCAGCGTTCCCGGTGGAACCTGCAACACGACATCGGGCGCGTCCTTGCCATGGCGCCGGCTGCCGCCGCCCCGCCCGCCGCGGTCGGCGGCGAAGTGGTGCTTGAAGCGATAGTCCTGCAGGGAGTTGAGCTGGCGCGATACTTCGAGCACAACATTGCCGCCGCGGCCGCCGTTTCCCCCGTCGGGGCCTCCGCGCGGCACGAACTTCTCGCGCCGGAAGCTCAGTTGCCCGGCCCCGCCATCGCCGGCCTTGACGAAGACCTTGACCCGGTCAGTGAACATCAGAAGAACCGGCGCCTGAATAAGCGAGCCCCGGTGTGGAAAGGCGAGCGTGTCAAGCGCCCGGGCGGCCGAGGGCTAAACGGCTTCGGCCAGGACCGAGACTTTCTTACGCCCGTGACCGGTGCGCTCGAAGCGAACGACCCCATCGACCAGAGCAAAGAGCGTGTGGTCGCGCCCCATCCCGACGTTGGTCCCCGGAAAGATCGCCGTCCCTCGCTGGCGAAGCAGGATCGTGCCGGCATTGACCGCCTGGCCCGCTCCCGTCTTCATGCCCAGCCGCTGGCCAACGCTATCGCGTCCGTTTCGTGAGCTGCCTGCGCCTTTCTTGTGTGCCATGGCTTACTCCTGCTTGGTCGTTTCCGCGCTCGCTTTGGTTCGGCGGGGCTTGCTCGCCGGTCGCTCGGCCGTTACGGGCCGCTCGCCCGCCGCCGGTCCCGCCGCGCCCTTTCCGCCGGGCGCCCGGATGGCGCCGATTCGCAGCTCCGACAGCTGTTGCCGGTGCCCGGTCTTGCGCCGCTTGCGCTTGCGCGCCTCGAATTTGAAGACGATGATCTTGTCACCCGACCGATGCGCGACCACCGTCGCCTCGACGGCCGCGCCGGAGACGAACGGGGTACCGACCATCGGCTTGTCCTCGCCGCCGACCAGCAGGACCGAGTCGAGACGCACGGTTTGACCGACCTCAGCCGGCACCCGGTCGACCAGGATGCGATCGCCTTCTGAGACCCTGAACTGCTTTCCGCTGGTGGCAACGATGGCAAACATGGCTATAGCGCCCCCGGGCGCGACTCCGTAGTCTATCACGGCACCGCCTCGGGTCCCTGATCAACGTGGTTCTCGTAGAACTGGGTGATCGCGTTCTGGTCATACGAATCCAGGAACTCGATGTAATGCCAGGCGACTAAGGCGATTTTCTTCTGCATCCCGCGGCTGTAGGGGGTCATGACGACCTTCGCCTCGCTGTAGGTCGGCTCCAGCGGCGCCAGCTTCTGGACGTAGTTTGTCAACGAGTTCTTCAGGCTGGTGCAGTCGCTGCCGCTGGGGCAGTTGTAGAGGACCACGATCCCACCGTGCTCGAGGTCGTGCACGAATTGGCCCTCGACCAGATTGTCGACAGTTCCCCAGGGGACGGGGGCGCTTCCCGCCACCGAGTAGTGCGGGCCCGAGGTCGGCGGGTAGAACTTGTAGCTCCATTGGGTCGACGGATCGATGTGCGACGGCGTTCCCTCGTCCGCAACCTGCGTGCCGATGGTCCCGCTCACCGTCTGAAATGGGAGCCGGCTCGCGTTCGACTGCTTCGAGGCCTGGTTGAGGGCGAGGGCGACCAGCAGGATGGCGACGGCGGCCGCACCAATCACGCCGGCGATGATGAACAGGTTGCGACGGTCGCGCGCGCGCTGGCGCGCGGCGGCTTCCTCGCGCTGCTGCTGGCGGAGCGCCTTCAGCTCCCGCTGCGTTTTTGACACTGTGGTTATTCTCCCAAACGCGACGGTCGACCAAAGCGGAAGCGCATGTTAGCTGGCGGTGACGATCACGGGGGCCTGGTCTGAGGCGCCGGCGATCTGGGCGTTGCTGCTATTGCCCGAGACCACGTTGGCGTGCGGCCCGAGCGAAGCCCCGGCGACTTTGGCCGTGAAGGTGATCACCAGGGTCGAGCCGTTGAAGCCGCCACCCGGGAGCGTGAACGGTCCCCACTGCGGCGTCGCCGATCCAGCAGCCGGCTGCAGGCGCGACCCGGCATTTTGCCCGTTGATCACGATGCTGTTGGTGGACTGGAAGGCAAAGCCCAGCGGCAGGGTGTCCGTAACGGTCACCCCTTTTGCCGCGTCGGTGCTGTCGTTCTCGACCGTAATCACGTAGCTCACGGTTCCGTTCTGGGCGGCATAGGGCGCGGTCGGGGAGACCGTCATCGTGATCGGGATGGTCGTCCCTTTGCCGACGGCCACCGGGGCCGTGTTGCCGATCGTCTGCGGGGGTACATCTTTGGCGCTGGTCACCGCGACCGTCAGGTTGTAGAGTCCCGGCACCACGGCGGCCAGCACCCGTGCCTGGAAGGTCAGGCGCAGGAGTCCGGCCGCCCCATTCACCGCTCCCGGGATATCCCAGGAGGACCAGACCGGCAGCAAGCTGTTGCCGGGCGGGTCGACGGTAGCGACCCGCACACTGTTGCCTTCATACCCGGTCGTTGTGGTGTAGAGAAAGCCGGGCGCGAGACTCACCGAGACCACCACGCTCTTGGCCACGGCCGACCCGACGTTGCTGACGGAAACGACGTAGGTGGCCATGCCGCCGGTTGTCACCTGGGCGGTGGCCGCGGCCGCCGCGACCGTCAGGGCTGGGCGAGGCTCGACGACCAGGGCCACCGGATCGCCCTGCGAGGCGTCCGAGGCCAGCGAGGTACTGATTTTGACCTTGTTCTGGTAGTCGCCGGGCTTGACGGCAGCCTGCACCCTGAAGCTGAGGATCAGCGCGCTCACCGTATTGCCGTTGCCGGCAGGAATCGTCCACGTGCCCCAAACCGGATTGCCCTCCGCCGCGGGGTCACTATTTCCAGTGCGGATCGCGTTGCCGCCCAGCGTCGTGAGTTCGTAATAGCGAAAGCCCGCCGGCAGCACGTCCTCGACCGTGACGCCACGGGCCGCGCCGGCTCCCGTGTTGCGGATCGACAGCGTGATGCCGATGAGCACCCCCGGTGCGAGGTGGCCCTTGTGGTCGGAGCCACTTGGGACATCGCTGCTCTGGGTGACGACCAGCCGCGAGGCCTCGCCCGGCCCGCAGGCCGTCAACAACGCGGAGCTGAGCAGCAAGAGGCTAGCGGTGAGGCCGGTTAGCCAATGGACGCTGGTGAGACGTTTGCTGCAATTCATCCGGATTGGTCGCCGGAACCGGGACCCCGCATTCGCCCAGCAACCGCGTCAGCAGGCGCATCGGCATCCCGACGACGTTGTCGTAGGGCCCGCGGATCGAAGCGATCAGGCGCCGGCCCTCGCCCTGTATAGCGTAGGCACCCGCCTTATCCTGCGGTTCACCGCTTCGTACGTACGTGTCGATCTCGCGCGCCGAAAGTTCACGCATAGTGACATGCGTCCGCGAAACGCCCCGCGCTCGTCTCCCGGAGCGCCCATCGATCACATGGACCCCGGTGTAGACCTGGTGGGTCTTGCCCGACAGTGCCCGCAAGAAGGCGGCGGCCTCCGCGCCATCCTCTGGCTTTCCGAAGATCCGGCCATGCAGGACGACCTCGGTGTCGGCGGCCACGACGACACGACCCGCCGCCTTCGCCGCGACCGCCTCCGCTTTCGCTCGCGCCGCCCAGGCCACGAAGCGCAGCGGTCCCAGCGGCACAGGCGGCCGCTCGTCGATGCCAGGTGCGATGGCGCGAAACGCGATGCCTGACCGCGTCAGGATGTCGATGCGTCGCGCCGAGGTCGACGCCAGCAGAATGGTCAACGGGCCAGTTGGATCATCCGCAGCACGAGGGCCGGGGCGATGCCGCAGCCGACTGACAGGGCTGGGCCCACCCACCGCAACGCCGACCGCGGCCGAAGCGGCGCGGGTGGGGCGGCATGGCGATCAACAAGCGGCGCCAGCTGCAGCGCCGCGAGCAAGGCCGCCGCGAGCAAACCGAGCGCCAGCCCCGCCTGGAGGGCGGCGATCACGGTGAGGGTGGCGGCGGCGAAGGTGATCGATGCTGGCCAGTTGGAGCGTGCCAGCACGACCAGCCGCGACCATCGGGAGGAAGCCGATGGGACGTCATCGATGCGAACGACGGCCACGTCGATCAGGAGCAGCACCGCCGCGAGCGCGCCGAGACCGAGGGCGTCGCGGGCGCTGACCGCCAGCAGCAGGAGCGCGGCGACCAAGCCGTCGCGAACGACCTCGCGCCCACTGGTGTCCGGAAGCAACCAGGTCAGCGCGGCGCGCGCGACGAGCAGCAGTGCGCCGACCGCGGCGATCCACTGGAAGCGGACCAGTCCCGCGACGTTGACCGAAGCGAGCGCCACCATCACAACCAGCGCCGTCGTCGGCAGGACGAGTACGCGCAGCGTCGCCGCGCGGGCCGCGAAGAGCATCAGGGCCAGGCCGGCGGCGAGCGCGACCACCTGCACCCGAGCACTCCATGAGGGCGCGGCCAAGGGCGGGAGCACGGAGGTGATCGCGAGGGCCCCGGCCGCCAGCCAGGCGGCACGTTCGCCACGCCGATCGAGGGTCGTGGCAACCGCGATCAACCCCGCGAGCGCCGCCCATCGTAGAGCAGGCGCGACCGCCGTGACGGCCAGGATACCGAGCGCGGCCGCCCACTCGATGCCAATCGGGGTGGCGGCCGCCCCCGCGACCAGGAGGATCGCCGCGCCCAGCAGCACCAGGCTGTTGACATTCAGCCCGATGTCAAAGAGGACGAGGACGACGCTCACGGGAGCGACGGCCGCGAGCAGCGCCGCCGCCGCGGCGAGGAGGAGCAGTAGCGCACTCAACGCCGGTCGAAACCGGCCGGGCAGACGCCAGTGCTCGCCCGCGATCGGCGTGAGCGCCATCGCCCCGGCCAGCGCCGCCGTCAGCGGCCCCGCTGAGACCGCGACCAGGAGGATCGCAGCCGTCGCCGCCACCATCAGCGCCTGGCCTTGCAGCCGCTCGGGTTGGTCGATGGGACTGATGAACCAGGCCGCGCCCAGAGCGCCGAGGGCCCAGGGCACGGCGCTGAGCAGGACGGGGTTCTCGCCGAGCGGCAAGCGAGATGCCAGGATAACCCCGACCAGCAGCGCGCCGACGATCGTGATCACGCGGCGGGTCAGCCCCTCGAAGCTCGAGCGGGCGCGCGCGCCATGGCGCGGCAGGAGCAGCGTCGCCACGATGGGACCGATGGCCCAGGCGGTGAGACTCGGGTCGACCAGCAGCGCCATCGACCAGGCGGCCGCCAGCAGCGCCCCAATCGTCGCCGCCTGTCGTTGCCGGCCAACGGTGCCATAGGCTGCCAGCAGGCTGACGGCGAACAGGGCCGCCGGCAGGTAGAGGATCATGGCCGAACCGCGACCGCGCCCACGACGGCGGCGAACGCCCCCCAGAGCACAAATTGACTCCAGGCCGGCAATGTGGGCCGCCCGGGCCGCACCGGCACCAGTGATGGAAATCGCAGACCCCCGTCGGCGCCCCGCGCGCGCAACGGGAGGCGCCCATGGAGGCGCCAGCCCGCGAGGCCGACCATGATGCCGACCACCACCGACACCGCGAGCGCGGGCCACGCCCCAAAATCGGTGGCGAGCCCGAAGAGGCTGACCGAGATCATCCCCCGGGGAACCAGGCGGACGGTCGCCGCGGCGGGCACGACCAGCGTGCCGATCGCGATGATGGGAAAGGCGGCGACCAGCAGGAGCACCCCCGCCCAGGCGGTCGCGACGTCGAGCTGGCTGGGTCGCCGTACGGTCACGTGACGGAGGGCCGCGATCACCGCCAGCACCACGACCAGGCCGACCGGAATCATCGCGAGCAGCAGTCCGCGAGCGTTCAGCGCCAAACCGGCGAGCCACAGTCCCACGAAGGCGACGCTCCCGGGAACCATCGCGAGCCCCAAAAGGGTGAGGGCTTCAGGCGGCGATCCATCGCGGCGGTGAATGCCGGCCAGGCCGGCGAGCGGGACCAGCAGGAGCCAGAACCAGGTGCTGGCTACCGTCAATAACGGTTGGTCCCCGGTCGAGAGCGCGATCGCGAGGCTGGCCTGCGCCGCCAGCAGCAGCCCCGCGACCCGCGGTCCGGCCTGCTCGAAGAGCGCCATACCCACGAAGACCAGCGCGCCGAGCACGCCCACGGCGAACAGCGAAACCGCGGTCGGCCGGTCCGGGAGTCGCCCGCCCATCAGCGCCAGTAAGCGCAGCAGGAGGTATCCGGCGGGGGCAATCCACGCGATTGCGGGCTCGAACGACACCGCCGCCTTCGGCCCTCCCCAAATGTGGGTGAGCGCGCCGATCCGGACCATGACCGGCAGCAGGACGAGCACAAACGGCGCCAGCCCGAAGGTGTCGGAGGGCACGCCGGAGAAGGCGCTCGTTCCCACCGATTGGATCGCGCTCGCCGCCGCCAGCAGCAGGCCGATGTCGGCGACCTGGACTACCAGGCGAAGGCCTCGCCGGCGCGGCGACGCTTCATCGAGCGCGCCGCTCCATGCCAGCGTCAGGAGCTGGAGCGCGATGTAGACCAGAAGGAGGTCGTCGGCGAAGATCACGGCGCAGGTTGCCGCGCTCGTGAGCAACCAGGCGGCCCACGGGTCCCGGCGGTCGCCGCGCACCCGCTGCCTCGCGAGCATCAGCAGGGCCGACGTGATCAGTGTGATCGTGGCGAAGGCGAGCGAGAGCCCATCGAGGCGGATCGCGAGATCGGCGTAAGGAAAGGTGGTCAGGTAGGGAACGTCGACGTGCTCGCCGGGAGAAAGGCGAAGCAGCTCCACCAGGGCGATGACCGCGGCGAGCCCGGTGGCGCCGGCCGCAATCCAACCGTTGCCCCGGCGGCGAGGTCGCCGTCGCACGATCGCGGCGGCGCCCAGCAGCGCGCTGAACGGGAGCAGCGCCTGCAGTGCTAACGGCATGTCTACTGTGTTAGCAGGTCAGCGGGCCCGCACGACGAGCGACGCTATCGCGCGATGCGCGGCGTTGCTGAGACCGATCCCTGGAGCGGGACCTCTTCGGCGCAATAGGGGCACACGCTCCATCCGAGTTTGAGCTGCTTGTTGCACCGCGGGCAGAGTTTACTGAACTGCGTCTTGCAGTGCGGGCACAGCACGTACTGCGAATCGATCGGCTCGCCACAGCTGGGGCAGGGGCGCAGCTCGCGCGCGGGACCGCCCGGCTCCGAGAGCGCTTGCGTCTCCAGCTCGAGCGCCCGGCGCTCCGCCATCGTCAGCGGCGGCCGGATGATCATGTAGATGAACAGCCCGAAGATGGGCAGCACGAGCGACAGGCCGGTGGCGAAGACGTGAAAGACCACGCTGTTCGAGCGCTCCCGGGCATCCCGGAACGCCCAGTAAGAAAGGCTGAGCCAGAAGACCAGCAGGTAGAAGATCACGATGAACAGCAGCGGTTTTAACGACGATAGGTTGGGCAATGCGCCTCCTCAGCAGTCACGGAATTTGACTCCGCTACCTTACCCTAATTCGGGCGTTTCGCCCAAAAGGCCCCGTAGCCGTTCCGCCGCCTGCTGGGCCTGCAGCAGGCGGGCCCGCTCCCGCTCCACCACCGTGTGTGGCGCCTTGCCGGTGAAGTCCGGGTTATTCAACTTGCCCTCGAGGAACACGATCTCGTTCTGCTTCTTCAGCAGTTCGCCACGGAGTCGCTGGGCCTCCGAGCCGCCGTCTGCCGGCAGGCCCAGGCGCACCGTGGTCGGGCCGACCACGACCACCGCCTGGGGTGTACCCTCGACGAGCTTGCCATTGAGCTCGAGCTGGGCCAGGGTAGCCAGGTAACGCCGGCCGATCGGCTCGGTCAGCAACGGTCGGGGCGAGCTGATCTCGGCCGGCTGGCGGCGGACGCGCGGATCGGCGGTGTGGCGGAGGTTGCGTACCGCCCGCACCACCTCCAGCAGGTGGGCCATCTCGTCCATCAGCTTGGGGTCTTCGATCGTCTCGTCGGCCAGCGGCCAGGGCGCATACATGATGGTCTCGCCTTCATGTGGCAGCCGCTGCCACAGCTCCTCGGTAACGAACGGCATGATCGGATGCAGCAGACGGAGGATCGTCTCCAGCACGTGGATCGCGACCGACAGCGCGGTTGCGGTGGACGTATCGCCGGCCTGTAGCCGTGGCTTGATCAGTTCGAGGTAGTCGTCGGCCACCTCTTTCCAGGCAAAGTCGTAGAGGCCGTCGATGGCCGGACCAAACTCGAGGCGCTCGAAGGACGACGTGACCAGCCGCGTCACCGCACTCAATCGCCCCAGGATCCAGGTGTCGGCCGGCTCGAGTTCCGCCTCGTCGATCGGCAAGGGCGCCGCATCCTCGGGGAGCTTCGCGACCAGCAGGCGCGTGGCATTCCACAGCTTGTTGGCGAACAGCTGGTAGGCCTTGATCTTCTCTTTTGAAAAACGGAGGTCCTGCCCGCTGGTTCCGAAATAGGCAGCCCAGGCGCGGGTGGCGTCGGCGCCGTACCGGTCGATGAGATCGAGCGGATCGACCCCCGTCCCGAGCGACTTGCTCATGCGCCGGCCATCCGAGGCCAGCACGTTGGTGTGAATCAGCACGTCCGAGAACGGCACCACGTTCAGGAAATGCAGGCTCATGAACACCATCCGGGCGATCCAGAGATAGAGGATGTCCCGACCCGAATCCAGCACCTGGGTGGGATAGAAGCGGCGCAGGTCCTCGGTGTCATCGGGCCAACCCAGGGTGACGAACGGCCACAGCGATGACGAGAACCAGGTGTCGAGCACGTCGGGGTCCTGGGTGAGATGCCGGTCGCCGCACTGCTCGCATTCCTTCGGGTCCTTCAGATAGGCGATGGCGTGACCGTTGGCGCAGGTCCAGACCGGGATGCGATGGCCCAACCAGAGCTGGCGTGAGATGTTCCAGTCGCGGATGTTGTGCATCCAGCGCAGGTACTGCTCGCGCCAACGCTCGGGATGGAAGCGGAGGTCACCGGTCTCCGCCACGGCGATCGCCGCCCCTGCCAGTGGTTTCATCTTGACCCACCATTGGGCGGAGACGAGCGGCTCGATGACGGCACCACACCGGTCGCAGTGACCGACGGAGTGGCGGTAGGGCTCGATTTTCTGCAGCGCGCCTTCCGCCCGCAGCATTTCCACGATGCGTTCGCGCGCCTTGGGCACCGGCAAGCCATCCAGCTCGGGGACCTCCGGGATATTCATCCGACCGTCGAGGTGCAGGATGGTGCGGACCTCGAGGTGATGGCGCTCGCCGATCTCGTAATCGGTGACGTCGTGCCCGGGCGTCACCTTGACGGCGCCGGTGCCGAACTCCTGGTCCACCGCTTCGTCGGCGACGATCGGCACGCGTCGGTGCACGATCGGCAGCGTCACCGACTTCCCGATCATGTCCTTGTAGCGCCAGTCATCGGGATGGACGGCGACCGCCGTGTCCCCCACCATCGTCTCCGGGCGCGCCGTCGCGACCGAGATCACTCCGCCGCCGTCGACCGGGTAGTCGAGGTAATAGAGGTGACCGTCCGTCTCTTCGTACTCGACCTCGAGGTCCGAGATCGCGCTCTGGTCATGTGGACACCAGTTGACGATCCGCGGCCCGCGATAGATGAGCCCCTCTTTCCAGAGCCGCACGAAAACGTAGCGGATCGCCTCGACGTAGGTTGGATCCATGGTGAAGTGGATGCGCGTCCAGTCCGCCGAGAAGCCGAGTCGCC
>Ga0209160_1002513_pt1 | contig 15250 bp, 15 predicted proteins | sample GraSoiAngelo_153_FD_186167 | JGI IMG/M metagenome (GOLD analysis project Ga0209160, IMG submission 186167) | Grasslands soil microbial communities from the Angelo Coastal Reserve, California, USA - 14_1009_12_40cm (SPAdes) (version 2) | ecosystem: Environmental > Terrestrial > Soil > Grasslands ... | reverse complement strand
GGTGGCCGGAGGCTGGCGGGTCAGGAAGCGCTTGAGGGACTGGTGGAGGCGCTCGACCTTGCCACAGGTCTGGGGATGGTAGGGGGTGGAGTGCTTGGAGACGATGCCCAGGCGGTCGAGCTCGGATTCGAGCAGGACACGTCCCTGGCGGGACTTGCCGCTGAAGACGGCGGCGTTGTCGGTGAGGAGGGCTGGCCATCCGAACTCGTTGGCGCCGCCGAGCAACGTCTCCAGGGCGTCGGCCGCCTTGACCGTGGTGAAGGCGATCGAGGCGACAAAGAGGCGGGAGTGGTCATCGACGAAGTTCAAGATCTCGACCTTGGCACCGTCGGCGAGGTGCCAGTCGGTGGCGTCGGCCTGCCAGCGTTCGTTGGGGAGGCTGGCCTCGAAGCGGACGAAGGAGGACCTGGGCCGCTTGTGCGGTTGGGGCGTGATCAGGCCGTGTCGACGGAGGATCCGCCAGATGGTGCTCCGCGACGGAGGTGACTGGGTCAAACGGCTCGCGAGGTGGTGGGCGATCGTCTGGGGTCCGGCATCGTGACCGGCAGCGGCGAGCTCCTGCCGCAGTTCCAAGACGGTGGCGACGGCCCTTGGACAGGATCGTGGTCGGCGTGACTGCGGCTCGAGCGCCGCGTAGCCGCCGCTCTTAACCCGATTGATCAGCCGGTAAAGCCAGCTCCGCGAGATGCCGTGGGCCTTGGCGATGTCGCTCGTTCCAATCCCATGCCGGCACCTCCTCTCGGCAGGTGTCCAGCATGTCTTGAGACATCCGTCCACTATGTGTTGAACTCTGACACTAGCGCCCCAGCCATCGCCTTCACCGCGTCCGGCGGAGACGATACGGACTTGCGCGATCTCGTCTACCCAGTCTGCCGACCTCACATCTCCTACATCACAGGAGAGTCCCGCGGCCTTCGGCGAGCCGATTGCAGAGGGGTCGCACTCCAGCGCAGCGCCGACCCTGGGGCCTTGCGAGATGGGCTCGTGATCACGTACCCCTTGCCAGCCCCGCTTGAGGAGGCTACTGTGGACCCAAGACGTCAGCCGCAACGGAGCGGCCCAGATGGGTGCCCACTCGGGCAGAGGAGAGGGAATGGGCGAGCAGGGTATCGGCCGGCGTCAATTGCTGGCGGGAATGGGGGCTGGCACGCTCGGTGCCGTGGCCGCGCTCGGAGCCGGGATGACCCCGGTACTGGCGAACGGCTCCGAGGCACGAGTCGAGGGATCATGGCAGGCGGTTATCCACGTCGAGCAACCGCCTGACAAGGCCACTGCCTTTCCGGCTATGTTTGGATTTGCCGGAGGCGGCGTCGTCATCCGCGTGGACGGCCGCGACAACGCGCCGTCCCTGGGGACCTGGAAGCACTCGGAGGCGGGCATCGTCTTCGAGCGCATCGAATACCAGTTTGCGGCGGGCGTGCTCATCCGCACGGTCACGGTGCGGGCGGTGGCAAAGGTAGATGGCGACTCCATGAGTGGGACCTTCACCGGCTTGGTGGCAGGCAACTTTTACCGGTCCGGTTCCTTCACGGCGACCCGCGTCCCTGCCCAAGGACCGTAGCACCGACCACCGACACTCCGATAAGGACGGGATCGGCGCGCCTAACGCCTACCCGTCGGCCGCGGCCCCATTCCCTGACCGTAGTCCTAGTAACGGTGGCGGCGCAGGCGGCGGTGCGGATCGGCTGGACGTTGGTCCGTCAGGGTCAGGCGGCAAATGCCAAGAAGCCGATCTATGGAAATATTGGCTGTCCTTTCCGCCCGTTCCGAAACAGTTGCCAACGCTGACCAATTGACCCCAGCCAACACCGCAGCCGGGAACCGACCTGCGGGCTCGGGTCGTCAAGATCGCGAACCGCTGAGTCCAGCCCGTTCGGTCTGGCACCTCCTCAAGCCATCGCATGGCCGGTCTGTTCGCTCTCAGTGTTAGGTGGCATCACGGCGGCGCTCCGTCAAATCGTTTGCCTGATCCTCTTTTTGCTCCTACTGTTGCGGCGCTGGCAGGGAATTTCCCGTATGGTCTAGCCTGCGGGTCTTCCCTTTGCTGGGTACTCCACTCGAGGTCCTCGTCGCAGATGATGATCAAGACGTCCGCGACATGGTTCGGACGGCTCTGCAGTTAGACGGCCACCACGTCTTGGAAGCCCCGGACGGCCGGACCGCGTGGGAGCTCATTGTGGCTCGTCGGCCGGCATTGGTCGTGGCCGATGTTGAAATGCCGGGACTCGACGGACTCGAGCTTACGGCTCTCATCAAGGCAAACGGCTACCACGAGACGAAGGTGATCGTCTTCACGGGCGGGATGGCGACAGACAAGGAGGCTCAAATAGCCGGTGCGGATGCCTATGTAACGAAGAGCGCGCCGCTGTCAGAGTTGCGTGCGCTTGTTAGCCGGCTGTGCTCTGTAGAACGCGAGTCAAGACCAGGGCGAAGCTCCAGTGAACGCGCGCCGAAGCTCGAAGCCTAAGCCTCTAGACGCAGTCGGAAGGTCGAGCCCTTCCCACGGTTGCTGACGACTTCCACGCGTCCCCCATGCAACTCGGCTATCTGCTTGACGATATAGAGGCCGAGACCCGTCCCCGGCGTGTTCTGCGTTTCCGGCGTCACGCCCCGGTAGTACTTGTTGAAGATGTGAGGAAGTTCCTCGGCCGGAATCCCGTACCCTTGATCCTCGACAACAATGGTAAGCGCGCCGCGCTGCGGCTCGACTCGGATTTCGACCGAGGATTCCGGCGGCGAATACTTGACCGCGTTGCTGAGCAGGTTCTGGAGCGCAACCCTCATCCGATCGATGTCGACCTGGATCGTAGAGCGTGATGGATCGATGCGCTCGATGATCGCTATCTTCTTGGCCAGCGCTTCGGCCCGAACGACGTCAACGGCGTCTTTGATCAGCTGGTCGACCGGATAGCGCTCGCGCCGCAGGACTTTGTCCGGTTCCTCCAGGCGGCCGACCGCTGCCAGGTCGTCAATCAGCTTGGCCATCTCGTTGGCGCTGACGGCAATCCTGAGGATCGCTTTATGCACCTCGGCTGGCACTTCTCCAAGCTCTCCCGACTCGATCATAGACACGTAGCCTTTGAAGATACTGAGTGGCCGGCGCAATTCATGAGTTGTTAGTCGCATGAAACCGGATTTGAGAATGTCAAGTTCGGCGAACTGCGCATGCTGGGTCTTTTCGACTTCGTAGTAGCGACGCGCCACCTCGTGTTCGAGTCGAAAGAGCACATCAGTCACGCGCACCAGCAAGGGCTCAATCGGAGGGTCCGCTTTGAACACGAATTGCAGCAAACTGTTTTTCATGACGATCAGGCTGTTGTAGACGTCGTCGTAGTCTTGAGCCTCGTCAGCGTATCGTCGACCAAGGCTAACGCCGTACTCGTTAACAAACTGCTCGCCGTCCGCTACCGTGAACGAGCGCCAGAATGCTTCGACAAATGCTTCCACGAACCGTCGCAGCGCCGCTTCGGTTGGATAGGTGCGGCGCAGCCATGGACCGTCGAATCTCCAGAGGCCGGAGGTCAGTTCGTCTACCATGCGCTCCTGGTTAGCTCGAATTAGTGTGGCCAGCCGATCATCTACGCTCGCTGGCTGGCCGGGCGAGCCGCCTGCCTCCGGGCCGATCTTCGCGCCTGCCTGCTGCTGCTCAGGTCCCATATTTTGCTACTCCTTAGGAGCGGTCCGCTAGCGCGTAGAAGCGGCCGACCGCGTCCCGCAAGCCCGACAGAGCACTGGTCATAAGGAAAAACTGGTCGCATCCCGCTTGTTTCGCCTCGTCCTCGCTGGTAATGCCGACGGAGTAGAGGATGACTTTCACCTGCCGCAACGTCTCCTGCGCTTTGATCTTCCGACAGACGTCCAGGCCGTCGATGCCGGGCATCCAGACATGGGCAACCACCACCGCGGGGCGATATTCATGAATTAGGTTCCACGCAGCAACGCCGTCTCCGGCGTTAAGAACCTGGTAACCGTCGAGCTCAAGTGCCGTCTGGACCATCTGCCGCGTGGCTGCGTGCTCGTCCACGACCAGAACTGGATTGGTGTGGTTTGCCGCGCCAAGGACCTTCTCCTGCGGCGACGCACCTGCCGCTGACCGCAGGCCCCCAGCCATCTCAACGGGACCGCGCCACAAGTCGCTCAATGCTTCCGCAACGTCCTGAGGCAACACCTTGCCTTTGATGAGATAGGCGGAAACCCCTAACCGCCCCGCCTCCTCCATCACGGCGGGCGTGTCGTCATTGCTGAGGACGATGACCGGGAGGCCCGACGTTGCTTCTTCCTTGCGGAGAACGGCGAGCGCGGCTAATCCGCTAAGCCGGGGCAAATGAATGTCCAGGATGATCGCATCCGGCAGTAACGAGCCTGCAAGGTCGAAGCCTGACACGCCGTCTGGAGCCACGTCTACTTCGTAGCCGCCGCGCCGCAGCTTCGATGCGTACAACTCGGCGACATTCGAATCGTCCTCGATGATCAGGACGCGCCACCCGGCTGCCATGGGTGCCTTGAGCGCAGAAAGTGTACACCCGATGGGCTGACTGTGAACATCGGTCCACTAACAAAATGTCGAGCGGTTCCAGCTAACGCGATATTCAACCCCTTGTGTGGATTCACGTAGGGTGAAGATGATGTCTCGTGAAGTGGTGGTAAGACCAGCACCGGCGGATACAGCCAACCGCTCAAGCGGGCGACCGAAGCCGCGAGGCGATTGCCGCTCTATTTGCCGAGCTGGGAACTGCCCTAACCGGCGCATCTGCGGCGCAATATGGCGAACGGCTAGCGCGATGGCGTCGGTAATAGGCGATCCAGCCCAACTCGAAGCTGAGCTGACCAGTCCGCCAACGGAGTTGCTAAACCTGACCAGTCGACCCAGCCATTGTCTTGTCTCAAGACATCCCGGACGCCTGTCGCAAGACATTATGGACGGGCCAGCGTCCGTTGACTCGAGGGAAAGTCCCCGCTTCCCGAGATCTCCGAGCACGGTGGCGGCAGCGACCTCTTGCAATTTCGAAGCCTCCGCGTCTGACAGGTTGCCGCGGTACGCTAACCCCTCTGGACTCTCTCGGAAGATGGCTGCGTAGAAGACGCAAGCCGCCAGGTAGGTTCCCTTTTCGGTGGGATGCGTGCCGTCATCCTGCCAGAGTCCGGGATTCGCCTCCTGTCCGAGCAGCGTTTGCCACGCATATCCGACCGGCGCCACTGCTGCGTGCTGCTCGCCGGCGATCGCGAGGTACGCCTCGTCGATCGAAGACTGCATGGTGCGGTAATCGACGAGACCGTTTTCGGACCAACCGTCGCGGTGCGCCCAGGTGAGAAAGAACATTGGCTGTGCGCCGGCTTGGCGCACCATCGCGACCAGAGCACGCGCGGCCGGATACATCTCCGCTTGACGGAACTGCTCGATCGCCGGGATCTGACTCTGCTCTTGCAGAACGACGATGTTCCATTTCGCGGAGGTGATCGCGGCGGTGGTCGCGGAGGACGTCGCATGGTCGGCGAGTCTCGCGCCGTCGGCCGTGGCCCTTCCGGTCTCGACCCGATGTCCCCCGGCACGCGCCAGCTTCGCGAACACGCTGGGGAGGTCGTTGACGGACGTATAGCTGTTGCCGATGAAGAGGACACGGGTGCACGGCGTGGAATCGCCAGGAGAGCCGCAGCCCGATTGCGCAGATAATCCAAGCACGAGGAGGATTCCCGCGGCGGTCGTCCCGGCGGCGAGTGCGATGACGAGGCGATGCCGTCCCTTGCGAGGAACGATTGATTTCAAGATCACGGCCGCTACTAGCCATGACCGATAGCGCAGCCAGGACTTGCGCCACTGGCGATGATCCTCAAGCGCTACGGCGCCCCCACGCCCACCAGACTCGACTCGGTCCACACTAGAGGTGTGACGATTGAGCGCAGATCGCGTCGGGTTTCGTCCGACCAGTTAGACCGCCTCGCGCGGAGGCTGATGAATTCGTCTCCTCTTTGCTCCCTCGCAACGGTTTGGCCAGGCGGGCGGCCGCACATCAACCACATGTATTTCGCCTGGGGCGGACCGTTCGAGATTGTCTGGATCTCCGACACGGATTCGCGGCATTCGCGCAACCTGGCGGCGAAACCCGCGGCCGCGATCACTATCTATGACTCCCACCAGACATGGGGTCGGCCGGATCGCGGTATCCAGTTGTTCGGCACAGCCGGTGTGGTGACCGGTGGTGCCGCGGAACAGGCTGCGCGCGCCTATTCCGCTCGATTTCCTTACGAGCCCTCCGGACCGGACACGTATCCGTTCTACCGATTCCGCCCTCGGGAGGTAAAGCTCTTCTACGAGCGCATCCTGGGGGCCGGTACCTTGGTGTCGGCGAAGGTAACGAGGGATGGGCTCGCCTGGGCTCGGACCGAGGTCTTCATTTAGCGAACCCCGCGATCCCAAGTCAACTCGAACTATTTGCCGTCGCCGGGAAGCGATTGTGCGCGTGCGACAGCGCCGAACCAGTACGCACTCGGCTTGGGATGGCGAGCGAAGGTCGCGCGGTCGACGGCGACCATGCCGAACTTCGGCTCGTATCCGAGAGACCACTCGAAGTTGTCGAGGAGGCTCCAGTACAGGTAACTTCGCACCTCGACACCTGCCGCCAGACAGGCCAGAACCTCTCGCAGGGCGGCAGCGACGTAACCGATGCGCTTCTCGTCGAAGGTGGTCGCGATCCCGCTCTCGGTGACCAGGATAGGGGTCCCGCCGGTACTATCCCAGGCCCGCCGAATCGTGTTGCCCAGGGCCTGTGGGTAATACTCCTGGCCGAGCTGGGTCGTATCAGCCGTCTCCGTCGGAAGTCCCTTCCCCCACTCGACGTGCGGTCCCCGCGGGCCCTCCGGTCCGAACCGGTTGCGGGTGTAGGTCTGGACACCGACGAAATCGTCGTCGCGCGCCAGCTCGAAAAATCGCTCGCTCACCTGGTAGTTGAGCTCGACGTGGCGCTCGCCTGGGCGGGCACCGTCTTCGTATTGCAGGTCTGGCAGTGCTAGCGTCACGCCCACCGGAATCTTCGCGCGCGATCGGATCGCCGCGGCGGCCAAACGGTGCCCTTCCAACACCTGTTCGGCAACGCGCCACATCGCCGCGACGTCGCCCTTCCGTCCGGGCGGGTTGACGCCGAGGACGTAGCCGCCTTCGCCCAGCCCCTCGGGCTCGTTGATGGTGCAGGCATAGGCGATCAGGTCGCCGAGTGCCGTTGCGGCGCGCTCGCAGTAGCGCGCGAAAAGGGCTGGGAACCGGTCGAAAAGGAAGCCGCCTTTCACCTGCAACCAGCGAGGAAGCGTGAAGTGGTGGAAGGTCACGATCGGCGCGATCCCGTGCTCGCGGCAGCTGATCAGCAGCCGACGGTAGTGGTCCAATGCCGCCCTCGAGAACTCGCCTTCCTCAGGCTCGATCCGCGCCCACTCGATGCTGAACCGAAATGCATTGAGGCCCAGGCCGGCCATCAGGACGATGTCATCGCGGTAGCGATGGTAGAAGTCGCACGCATCACCAGATGGCTCGACGCAAGGTGTGCCTTCTGTACGCTCCCACGCCCACCAGTCGCTGTTAACATTTCCCCCCTCGACCTGGTGCGCCGATTGCGCGGTGCCAAATAGAAACCCCTCAGGAAAGCTTGTCATTCGCCGTAGATTAAGGCGTTGCCCACCACTCCAAGACCTGAGTACCCGCGTCCGCGCCTGCGCCGGCGCGCATGGGCCAATCTCAATGGCAGCTGGGATTTCGCCTTTGACTCCCCCGACTTCGATCGATCCATTCTTGTGCCCTTCGCCTATCAGTCAGAGCTGTCAGGGATCGGCGAGCGCGCGCTCCACGACACGGTTTGGTACCGGCGTCGTTTCAGGCCCCCCGACGCGGACCGTCTGGTGCTGCATTTTGGTGCGGTCGATTACCAGGCGACGGTGTGGGTCAACGATGTCGAGGTGGCGCGCCATGAAGGTGGCCATACCCCATTCAGTGCCGATATCACCAACGCCGTGCAGCACGGCGACAACGAGTTGGTGGTGCGCGCCGACGACCCCGTTAAGGACCTCAGCCTGCCGCGCGGGAAGCAGTACTGGCAGATGGAACCCGAGGGTATCTTTTACACGGCCACCACCGGCATCTGGCAGACCGTGTGGCTCGAGCCCCTGCCCGACTCTCATGTCGCTTGTGTGCGGCTGTGGCCTCGGCTCGATGAAGGGGCGATCGACTTTGACATCGGAATCTCCGGCGCATCGATGTCTGTGGCGGTCGAAGCGCGCCTCGGCGGGCGACCGGTGGGCGACTGGTTGGGCGAGCCCGGCAAAGGGAGACTGCCGCTCGAGCAGGTGGTCAGCTGGAGTCCCGACTCACCGACGCTTTACGACCTAACGGTTCGGCTCGTAGATGCGGAGGGTCGTAACGTCGATGTCGTCGAGAGCTATTGCGGGCTTCGAACCATCGGGGCACGTGACGGCCGCATGCTGCTCAACGGCGAGCCGTATATCGAGCGGTTGGTGCTCGACCAGGGCTACTACCCCGGCGGTTGGTACACCGCGGCTTCCGACGACGACTTCCGCCGAGACATCGAACTCGCGAAAGCCTTTGGCTTTAATGGGGCGCGCAAGCACCAAAAGGCGGAGGACCCTCGCTGGCTGTACTGGGCCGATCGGCTTGGCTTCCTGGTCTGGGCCGAGATGCCCAACTTTCACGAGCATAGCGAGCTGGCGGAACAGCGACTTCTGGACGAGCTGGCCGCCGCCATTGAGCGGGACCGAGACCACCCGTGCGTGGTGGCGTGGGTACCGATGAACGAAACCTTTGGTTTCCAACGGCCATTGCAGGAGCGGGTCGTCGCGACCTTTCTCGACCGGCTGTACCGCCGGGCACACGAGCTCGATGGGACGAGGCCGGTCGTTTCGAATGACGGCTGGGAGCACGCGCTGACCGACCTTTGCACCCTGCACGACTATGGAGCCGTGGCGGATCTACGAAGTGGGTACCGCACGCTCGCGGCCGCCCTCGATCCCGGGCGTCGGTCGCACCCGCCATATCTTTCGGGTTATGCACATCGAGGCGAGCCGCTGCTGGTCAGCGAGTTCGGTGGCATTGCACTTCAGGGATCGGCCGGGTGGGGTTATGGCAAGGCGGCCACGATCGATGCTCTGGTGGACCGTTACCGGGAAATGGTGGGCGCGTTGATGGGCGAGGGTCCGGTTGAAGGATTCTGCTACACGCAGCTGACCGATATCGAGCGGGAGCGCAATGGCCTCCTCACGTTCGACCGCCGGACCAAAGTCGACCCCGCGGTCCTGCTCCCGATCACCCAAACCGCGAAGCGGCGTTAATACTTCCTAATCCTCTGCCCTCATCGGCCGAAAGAATTTGACAAAGCCAGAGGCCGGCCATAGACTCGCTGCCATGGGCTCCGGTTGGGGCCCCTGCGTGACTGTGCCGGGCCGTCCGGTGTAGAGGAGGAAGGAGACCAATGGGAAGGCAAAGCCGAATTCTGGCCGCGATGGCCATCGTGATTCTCGGCGTCACCGCGTGTGGCACCAGCAACCAAGCGTCCGGAAAAATCGGTGGCACCGTCCACATCCTGGGGACCTGGACCGGCGCCGAAAAGGACTCGTTCGATGCCGTCATGAAGCCGTTCACGGATCAGACCGGCGTCAAGATTTCGTTCGAGGCCACCCGTGACCTCGATGCCATCCTTCAGACCAAGATCGCCGCAGGCAATCCGCCCGACGTGACGGGCGCCCCGGGCATCGGCACGTTGATCAAGCTGGCCCGCGCAGGCAAACTCCCAACGCTCGACGACAAGCTCGACGTGTCGCAACTCAACGCGAACTACGGGGCGGACTGGATCAACCTCGGCAAGATCGACGGCAAACTGTACACGCTCTACGCCTGGGCCTCGCTGAAGGGCCTCATCTGGTACGACCCGAAGGCGTTTGCGGCGAAGGGCTACCAGATTCCCAAGACCTGGGACGACCTGATGGCGCTTCAGAACAAGATCAAGGCCGACGGCGGAAATCCGTACTGCGTGGCGTTGGAGAGTCAAGCCGCATCCGGCTGGCCGGGAAGCGATTGGGTGAAGGAGATCGTCTTGAGCCAGTCCGGATCGACGGTCTACGACAACTGGTGGCAGGGCAAGCAGAAGTGGACCTCGTCCGAAATCAAGCAGGCGTGGACGACCTGGGGCCAGGTCCTGGGTTCCAATGGCAGCAATGTCTACGGCGGCAAGCAGTACATGGTCGCCACGACGTTTGGCGACGGGGGCCAGGGCCTGTTCACCAGCCCGCCGAAGTGCTACATGTTCAACCAGGGCTCGTTCATCACCTCGTTCTTCGACGGCTACACGCCCAAGCCGACCGCTGGGACGGACTACGCGGTCTTCCCATTGCCCGATGTCAGCAGTGCGAATGCTGGCGCCCACGTGGTTGCCGGGGATGCCTTCGTCATGACGAAGGACACACCCCAGTCGCGTGCGCTGTTGAAATACCTGGCGACGGCCGACGCGCAGGACATCTGGGTCAAGAGGGGCGGCGGCAAGATCGCGATCAACAAGCAGGTCAGCCTGAATGACTATCCGGATGCGATCTCCAAATCCCTTGCCCAGGTTGTGGTCGACACCAAGATCGCGCGGTATGACGCGGGCGACCTCATGCCAAGCGACATGCAAAAAGCCTACTGGGGAGCCGTCCTGAAGTTCGTCCAGAACCAGTCACAGCTGGATAGCATCCTGGCGGACCTGGACAAAACGCAGGCGACCGCCTATGCGTCGCCGTAATGGGACACGGCCACTGACGGAATAGCGAGATGGACGGGAGCTTAGGCTTGATCGCCCGGATGCCGGTGCTCCAGGTCGACTGGGGGACGCTGGTGTCGGTCAATCTGCCGACGCTCCTGTTCGTGGTTGTCGGCGTCCCACTTGCGCTGGTTGGCTACATCGTGGGTGCCGATGTTCTGGTTCGACAGCTGCCGAAGCGCAGCCAGCCCTCAGTTCGCCCCTGGGTGTGGGTAGGGCCAGCCATCATCTTCGTCGGCGTGATCCTCGTCTACCCGATGGTAGGCACCATCGTGCGCAGTCTCTTCGACCGCCATGGAAGCACATTCGTCGGGCTGGGCAACTTCACGAGGCTCCTGACCGACGGTGGCATCCTGATTGTGCTTAGGAACAACCTCCTGTGGCTGATTCTTTATCCCGGGTTGGTGCTGCTGTTCGGGCTGCTTCTCGCTGTCCTCGCCGACCGCGTGCGATACGAAAAGACGGTCAAGACCTTGATCTTCATGCCCCTGGCCATTTCCTTCGTGGCGATGGCCATCATCTGGCAGTTCGTCTACTACTACAAGGATCCCTCCGAGCCCCAGACGGGCATCGTCAACGCCGTCCTGGTCAACATCTTCCATGGCCAGCCGATCACCTGGATCCAGGACACGCGATTCAACAACTTCGCCCTGATCCTCATCGGCGTCTGGGGCGCCACCGGCTTTGCCATGGTCATCCTCTCGGCGGCTCTCAAGGGCATCCCCGCGGAACTCCTGGAAGCCGCGCGCGTCGATGGTGCCAACGAAATCACCATCTTCCGGCGGGTCATCCTGCCGCTGATGATGCCCACCATCGTGGTGGTGGGCACCACCATGGTTATCTTCGCCCTGAAGGCCTTTGATGTCGTCTACGTGATGACGGCCGGCAACTACAACACCGACATCCTGGCCAGGCGGATGTACGACGAGCTCTACAGCGCGGGGAATAATGCCAACGCGAGCACGCTCGCCGTGATCCTCCTGCTAGCTGTGGTGCCGGTCCTCATCTTCAACCTGCGCCAATTCCGAGCCGTTGAGGAACGGCGATGAGCGTCGCCACCGCGGCACCGCCAACAACCCCTCCGGTCCGTTCTGCCGCCGAGAAGGCGCGATGGTCGCAGCGGATCTCGGCGCGCGTCTCGAGCGCCGGCCTGAATGTGGCGGTGGTGGCGCTGACGCTGGCCTGGATTGTGCCAACCCTCGGGCTGCTGATCAACTCATTCCGACAGGGTGGCGCCTTCAATACCAGCGGCTGGTGGACGGCGCTCGCGCCGCCATACGCGTTCACCCTCGATAGCTACCGAGCCGTGCTCGGAGCCAGCGACCTCGCCCCCAGTTTCTTCAACAGCTTCATGATCACGATCCCTGCCACGCTCATCCCGACTGCGATTGCGGCCTTCGCCGCGTACGCCTTCGCCTGGATGAAATTCTGGGGCCGCAACTGGATCTTTCTCGCCCTCGTGGGATTGCTCGCAGTGCCGCTGCAACTAACGTTCATCCCGCTGCTGACGCTTGCGGTCAAGCTCGGCCTCAATTCCGGCAATACGCTTCCCGGTGGCCTCAATGCGGGTTTTCTCGCCATCTGGATTGCCCACACCGGCTACGGGCTGCCCTTTGCCATTTATCTGCTGGCAAACTTTTTCCGAGTGTTGCCGACGGACCTGTTCGAATCGGCCGAGATCGACGGTGCCGGGCCGGTGACGGTCTTCTTCCGCCTCGTGCTGCCGCTGTCGGTCCCAGCGCTGGCCTCGCTCGTCATCTTCCAGTTTCTCTGGGTTTGGAATGACCTCCTGGTGGCGCTGATCTATGTCGGCGGTACGCCAGAGGTCGCCCCACTCACCGTGACACTGACCAACCTCGTCGGCTCGCTTGGCCAGCACCGCGAGTACCTCACGGCGGCGGCCTTCGTTTCGATGGTCGTTCCGCTGATCGTGTTCTTTAGCCTTCAGCGTTATTTCGTTCGGGGGATTCTGGCCGGGTCGGTCAAAGGCTAACCTGCGGTCAGCGACGGGTCAGGACCGTCGCCAGCAGCGTCATCGTCAGCAAGAGCGGGATCGCCATGATCGCCACGGTGAAGAGCAGGAAGAGATTCGGCGAATCGCCGGGGGCACCCGGGTCGGCCGCCGTCCGAGCGCCTTGCGGCGTGGGTGCGATCGCCACCGCCTGAACTGATCCGGTCGTGGGCAGGCCCGTGAACGGCAAGCTGCCCACGTCAGGAGCGGCGGCACCTGGCGGTGGCGGCCCTGCCGAAGCGGGGGCGGGTATCGGCGCGGGCGCGAGCGAAGCCGCAGGCGTTGAGGCCGGCGTCAGCGGAGGTGTGGGTGGAGGTGTCGGCGGAGGTGTGGGTGGAGGTGTCGGCGGCGGCGTGGGCGGTGGGGTCGGGCGAGGGGTGGGCGTCGGCGTCGGTGTCGCGGTTGGCGACGGTGACGGATGCGGGCGAGCCGGGCTGGTTACAGAGGCAGTGGCCGCCCATGCACGACCGGCGGTTGCCATAGCGGCCAGTACGCTGCCGGCCCCGATCACGAGCAACGCGGCGGCAAGCGCGATGCCGCGCTGGCGCCCAACCATCTCTTCCCCTCGCCCTCCTGCCGGATACTCCTTAGGAAAGGATACTGATTGTGGCCGGAAAAGAACAGACCGTGATGCCGGCGATCGCGCCTACCATTAGGACGTGCCTTCCCCCGAACGCGTCGCCGTGGTGACGGGCGCCAGCTCAGGAATCGGCGAGGCTACCGCCCGCGGTCTCGCCCACGAAGGGTTCACGCTCGTGCTCGGGGCCCGCCGCGAGGACCGTCTGGCTGCCGTCGCACGGGAGCTGGGCGGACTCGCCATTCCACTGGACGTTCGGGATCTCGCCAGCATCGAGACATTTGTTCGTGCCGTCGAAGCTCGCTACTCGCAGGTCGAAATCCTGATCAACAACGCCGGGCTGGCGGCGGGACTGCAGCCGGTGGCCGAGGGCAGCGACGATGACTGGGTGCAGATGATGGAGACGAATGTCCTCGGCGTGCTTCGGGTCACCAGGGCGATGCTCCCGCTGCTCCGGCACGCCCCTCGCGCGCACATCGTTAACCTGGGCTCGGTCGCCGGCTTTGAGGTCTACCCCGGCGGCGTCGGTTATACCGCCAGCAAGCACGCCGTGCGGGCCATCACCAAGACGCTCCGGCTGGAACTCCTCGGCGAGCCCATCCGCGTGACGGAGATCGAGCCAGGCATGGTAGAAACGGAGTTCAGCCTGGTGCGCTTCAAAGGCGACCAGCAGCGCGCCGACACGGTCTACCAGGGCATGATGCCCCTGACCGGCGCCGATGTCGCTGATTGCATCGTCTGGGCCGTGACCCGGCCACCCCATGTGAACATCGACGAGATGGTGGTGCGCCCGATTGCTCAAGCCACGGTTCGCGACGTCGCGCGCAAGGCCTGAGGCGCCCGGCCCCCTTTTACACAGAGCTTCCACATATGCACACGGGCCCCTGTTTCGCTGAGTGATGCAGGCGGGCATCTGGTGATATCGACCCTGTCAGCGTGCTAGCCCAACTCGGTCCGGCCGGGGAACGCCCAAATATTGACTCGAAGACAGACAATTGATATTATAGCGACGATATCACCTAAACACTTGCGAGGGAGGTAATTATGGCGGTTGTTCACGAGCATGACGAGGGCGACGGCGACTCCAACGCGGCGGTGGTTGCGATCTTCCTGATCGCCCTGATCGTGATCCTGGCGATTCTTTTCTACGGCTTCGCGGTCGCGCATTGGTTCGGTGCTGGCGGCAACACGACCATCATCAACCCGGCGTCGAACGCACCATCGCTCGCCCCCTCGGCCTCGGCCTCAGTCTCGCCGTCCTGATCATCACGAGGCAGGCAGGAAAGCAAAAGACCGGCGCCGGGCGCCGGTCTTTTTTTGCGACGGTCCCGTAACGGATTGTGAAAGGTCGGTGACGGACAATGCAGCCATGTATTTTGGTGGACTCATTCGATCCGTCAGTCGTTCGATGCGCCGCGAGCGAGGCCAGGGAATGGTCGAGTACGCACTCATCCTGGTCTTGATCGCGGTGGTCGTGATCGTGCTGCTGATCGTCCTGGGCAACCAGGTGGCCAACGTCTTCTGCAACATCAGCGGCGCGATCGGACAGTAGCCGGCGGTAGGCTCTTCGCATGCGGAGCGGCTGCAGCCTCGTCATCCTGGCGGGCGGGCTCAGCCGCCGCATGGGTCACGACAAGGCGACCTTGCCGGCGGGCGACGGGACGCTGGTCGACCACCTCGCTCGCCGCCTGGGAGCCGTCGTTGACGAGATCATCATTGCCGGCGGATCGGTCGACGCATCGACTCAAGGTGCCCGCGTCGTCGCCGATCATCAGCCGGGCCTGGGCCCGCTCGCCGGCATGCTTGCCGGCTTTGCCGCGGCGAACGCACGCTATGTCTGGGTGGTCGGCTGCGATCTGCCGGACGTCGAGC
>Ga0209160_1002511_pt1 | contig 15267 bp, 17 predicted proteins | sample GraSoiAngelo_153_FD_186167 | JGI IMG/M metagenome (GOLD analysis project Ga0209160, IMG submission 186167) | Grasslands soil microbial communities from the Angelo Coastal Reserve, California, USA - 14_1009_12_40cm (SPAdes) (version 2) | ecosystem: Environmental > Terrestrial > Soil > Grasslands ... | reverse complement strand
GTACTGCGAGCGCCACGGCCTCAAGCTCGTGACTGTCGCGGACCTGATCGCGTACCGGAGCCGCCACGAGCGGATCGTGGAGCGAACGACGTCCGTCCGCCTCCCGACCGCGTACGGGGAGTTCACTGCGGTCGCATTCCGCGAGAAGCTCACGGGGAAGCACCACGTCGCGCTCGTCAAAGGCGAGGTCGAGGGGGCCGAGAACGTGCTCGTCCGCGTGCACTCGGAGTGCCTGACCGGCGACGTCTTCCATTCACTGCGCTGCGACTGCGGCGAGCAGCTCGAGCAGGCGCTGGAACGGATAGCGTCCGAGGAGCGCGGTGTACTTCTCTACATGGCACAGGAGGGACGGGGCATCGGGCTCCTGAACAAGCTGCGGGCGTACGAGCTGCAGGAGAACGGCCTCGACACGGTCGAGGCGAACCTGGAGCTCGGCTTCGCGCCCGACATGCGCGACTACGGCATCGGCAACCAGATCCTGGCCGACCTCGGCCTGACGACCGTTCGCATCCTCACGAACAATCCGAAGAAGATCATCGGGATCGAAGGGTTCGGCGTCGAAGTCGTCGAGCAGGTGCCGATCGAGACTGCGCCGACGGCAGAGAACGCGCGTTACCTCGCAACGAAGCGCGACAAGCTGGGACACAAGCTGCACCATCAGGACGTGCGGTACGAGGCGGACGAATGAGCGAGCGCTGGCCCGGTGAAGAGGCGGAGGCGCTCGAGCTCGAAGAGGAGGCGCCCGAGGAAGTCTCGGAGCCCGACGAGGAGGAGCTCGAGGAACCGGAGGAGGGCGAGCCGGAGGACGAGGAGCCGATCCCGCAGCTCCGCAAGCCGGGCGAGCACGCAGAGGGCGAGCTCGACATTCCGGACGACGTCAACCTGATCGAAGGCGAGCCGGACGGGACTCGGCGCGGCGTCGCGATCGTTGCGGCGCGCTTCAACGGCGAGATCACGAACCGGCTGCTCGACTCGGCGCTCGACGAGCTCGACCGGCTCGTCGTCATGCCGGTGCCCGGCGCCTTCGAGCTTCCGCTCGCTGCGATGGCGCTCGCAAAAACGCGCCGCTTCGCGTGCGTCGTCGCACTCGGGTGCGTGGTCCGCGGGGAGACCCCGCACTTCGAGTACATCGCGTCGGAAGCTGCGAGTGGGCTGCAGCTCGCTGCGCTCGAGACCGGCGTCCCGGTCGCGTTCGGGGTGCTCACCCTCGAGAACGTGGAGCAGGCCGAGGCGCGCATCGACAAGGGCGCCGAGGCCGTGCGCACCGCACTCGAGATGGCAGACGCGTTCGCTCAACTGCGAGCGAGCGCCGTGCAGGCCTCGCGCTAAGAGCGCCTAACGAAATGCCGAGCTAGGCCCAGGGGAGGCGATCCCAGTACGAGGGTCGCTCCCGCCTTGACGGCTCGAATCCCGTGTACGCCTGCCTCGGGTCGGACGTCTCCTGCTCCGCGCTCGCGCCGTAGCGCGCCGCGAGCTCCGACACCGGGTAGAGCACCTGCCAGGGCTCCGCCCGCGCACCGGCCATCAGGATCACGCACGGCCCGTCGCCGGCGCCCACGAAGATGTGCTCGGTCCCGGCGGGACTGTGGAAGAAGTCCCACGGCCGGAGGAGGCGCTCCTCACCCTCGACGAGCAGCGTGCACTCCCCGGACAGCACGAGGAACGCCTCCTGCTGATTCTCGGAGTGGTAGAGGCCGTTCGGCTCGCCCAGCTCCAGGGCGTGGAGTCTGACGCCGAACTGCGGGAACTCGAACTCCTGGCTCTCGAAGGCGCACTCCGAACCGGACGGCTTCTTCCCGCCGTTCTCCGACGTCAACCACTGGGCGTCCCGCACGTTCACGACGAACCAGCCGTCGCCGGCGGGTGCGAGGCCTGAACCGGAGTCGTCGAGCCTCGCCTCGGGCACGGCGCGAGTCTACTGGGTCGCCGAAACAGGAACCCGTTCGCGGCCGACGAACGCCAACAGCGCCCGCCTCCGCCGCTCTAAGCGCCAGGCTTCGCTTCGTCGTATCGCGGCAGGCTGTTAACGAGTCCTCAGCTACACTCGCCGCCGATGTCCAAGGTCTGCGCAGTCTGCGGGAAGAAGCCCGGCTTCGGGAACAACCGGAGCCATTCGATGGTGGCGACGAAGCGCCGGTTCGAGCCGAACCTGCAGCGCGTCCGCGTTTTGCTGCGCGGGAAGCCGACTCGCGCCTACGTCTGCACCCGCTGCCTCAAGGGCGGCAAGGTCCAGAAGGCGATCTAGCTGGTAACCCACGGCCCGGAGCCGTGGTCTAATCGAGATGTGGAGGCAGCTCGACCGCTGGCCTCGCCCCTGGGGCGCATCTCGATCTCGAACGACGCCGTGGCCCACATCGTCGGGCGCGTCGCCGCCGAGGCGTACGGCGTCGTCGGGATGGCCTCGCGCGCGAAGGGCGTCGGCCGGCTCCTGACGAGGGACCGCTGGCGCCAGGGAATCACCGTCGGCGGCAGTGCCGACGAAGGCGTGACGATCGAGCTGAACGTGATCGTCGAGTACGGGCTCAACCTCGCAGAGGTCGCGTCGACCGTCCGGAACCGCGTGCGGTACGAGGTCGAACGGCTGACCGGTCTGCGCGTTTCGTCGGTCGAGGTCCGAATCCAAGACGTCAAGCGCAGCGCATGAGCGACCTCGACCGCGTCCGCGAGATCGCGCTTGCCGCGCTCGCCTCCCTCGAAGCGAGCCGCCGGCGGATCGACGACCTGAACGTCTATCCCGTTCCGGACGGCGACACGGGAACGAATCTCACGCTCACCGGCCGTGCGATCGTCGAGGAGTTGGATCGCTCGTCCGCCGAGGACCGCGAGACGATCGCCCGCGAGCTAACGCGCGCCGCGTTGATGGGCGCGCGCGGCAACTCCGGCGTCATCTTCTCCCAGATCGTGCGCGGCTCCGCGGAAGTCCTCGGCGGGGAGGACGCGATCGACGAGGATACGCTGGCGCGGGCGTTCCGGTCCGCGAGCGACGCCGCGTACCGCGGGGTGCGGCAGCCGGTCGAGGGAACGATGCTGTCGGCGATCCGCGCCCTCGCGGAGGAAGCCGAACGGCGTCCCGCCGACTTCTGGCCCGCGCTCGTCCGCACCGGCGACGAAGCGGTCCTACTGACGCAGCAGCAACTCGACGTCCTGCGCGAGGCCGGCGTCGTCGATGCGGGCGCGGCAGGACTGGTCGAAATCGTGCGCGGGATTGCCGCCGCGATGACAGGCGAGGAGATCGTCGCGTCCCCAGCTGCGACCGAGCCGCTAACGATCGAGGCGATCCATCAGGAACTGTCGCGTTACCGATACTGCACGACGTTCGTAATCGAGGGAGAGCGGCTCGACGCCGACGCGCTGGAGGCGCAGTTCGAGCAACTCGGCGATTCGCTGCTCGTCGTCGGGGACGAGACGGCCCTGAAGGTGCACGTCCACACGGACGATCCAGGCGCGGCGCTGTCGCTCGGCACTGCCGCCGGCGTGATCGAGCGGGTCGAGATCGCGAACATGCACGAGCAGACGCAGGCGCGGGAGGAACGCCTGCTGGAGCCGGTCCCCGACGTGCAGACGGCGGTGGTCGCAGTCGTGGCGGGGGAGGGGAACCGCCGACTGTTCGAAAGTCTCGGCGCGACGCGGATCGTCGAGGGAGGACAGACGATGAATCCGTCGACGGCGGATCTCGTCGCGGCGATCGAGGCGGCTCCCGGCCAGGAAGTGCTCGTCCTGCCGAACAACTCGAACGTCGTGCTCGCCGCCGAACAGGCCGCGCGGCTCGCGGGAACGCGAGTCGAGGTCGTGCCCACCGACTCGCTGCAGTCCGGGCTGGCGGCAATGGTCGCCTTCGACCCCGACCGCAGCGCCGATCAGAACGCGGTCGAGATGCGGGAGATCCTCGAGACGGTCGCCACCGGAGAAGTCACGATTGCGTCGCGGGATGCCCAGCTCAACGGGATCCCCGTGCGCGAGGGGGAGTTTCTCGGGCTCGTCGCGGACGAGGCCGTGGCTGGTGGCACTGACTTCGACAAGGTGGCCACCGCCGTTGCCGAACGTCTCCTCGCCGAGCCACGGGGCGTCATGACGCTCCTCACCGGCGAGCAAGAGCCGGAGCTCGATGCCCTGCTCGCCGGGCTCCACGAACGGCATCCCGAGCTCGAGGTCGACGTCCAGCAAGGGGGCCAGCCGCATTACCCGCTCCTCCTCTCAGCGGAATAACCTTCAAGCGGTGGCGGCACCGATCCGGGTCCTGCTGGTCGAAGACAACCAGGTGTTCTGCGAGGCACTCGAGCTCCTGCTCGGCCTGCAGGAGGACATCGAGGTCGTCGCGTCCGTCGGCGACGGGAACCAGGCGGTTCCCGCCGTGCGCGAGCATCAGCCGGACGTGATCGTGATGGACTACAGGCTGCCCGGCATCGACGGCGTCCAGGCGACGCGTGCCGTGCGCGAGGCGGCGCCGAATATCGCCGTCGTCTGCCTGACGGCGTCGGCAAACCTGCGTGAGGTCGACGCCCTCTACGAAGCGGGCGCCGTCGCGTGCCTGTCGAAAGACCAGGAGCTGGACGAGATCGTCGCGGCGATCCGCCGAGCAGTCGGCGCGCGCGCAGCCTGAGTGGCCCGCCCGGCCGCATTCGGCGGCGCCTGGCCCGCGATCACGCGTCGCGCTGCCGCGTCCTCAGTCGCGCCCGGGCTGTCTAGCCCGAGCGCTCCCTGCGTCCTTGCATCGCTTGAAGCTCACGACAGGGAACACTGCGATCGTCGTCGACTCGACGGCGGACTTCCCGCAGGCGCCGCAGCGCTTTCCGAACTGGCGGGTCGTGCCACTCTACGTCCGGTTCGGCGCCGAGAGCTTCCGAGACTACGTCGAGCTCTCCCCGGCGGAGTTCTACGCCCGCCTGCGCACATCCGACGAGCTGCCGACGACGTCGCAGCCCACTCCGGGGGACTTCCTGGCGACGTACGAGGAGCTGTCGGTCTACGACCGCGTGTACTCGCTTCACATCTCCGGCGATCTTTCCGGGACGTACGCCAGCGCGACGACGGCGGCCGAGGAAGTCGGGGCCGACAAGGTGCGCACGGTCGACACGGGCACGGCGTCGGCCGCGATCGCGATGCTCGGGCTCGCGATCCAGCGGCGGCTCGAGCGCGGGACGACCGACGAGGAAATCGACCGGCTGCTCGAGCACTACGAGCGAGACGCCCACCTGATCTTCACCGTAGACACGCTCGAGTTCCTCCGGCGCGGCGGGCGCATCGGCCGCGCCAAGGCGTGGGCGGGAAACCTGCTGCACGTCAAGCCGATCCTGACGATCAAGCGTGAGGTCATCCCGCTCAAGCGCGTTCGAGGGAACCAGAAGGCGATGCAGGCGTTCATCGAGGAGTTCACCGCGACCAGCAGAGACGCGAGATCCTTGCGCGTCGGGATCGCGCACGCGGAGGCGCCGGACCGCGCACGGCAGCTGGAGAAGATGGCGCGCGGCGAGCGTCCACAGGCGCAGATCGAGCTGGTCACCGATCTCGGCGCCGTCGTCGGGACGCACGCGGGCCCCGGTACCGTCGGGTTCTTCTGGTTCGATGACGGGGAGTGAGCGCCGTTCGAGCAGATGTGGAAGCGCCGGTCGGATTCGCCGGAGTACGGGCGGACAGCTGGCCGCGGCCGCGCGCCTTTCCCAGGCCTGAGTCGCTCGACCGGACGGTCGACGTCCTGCCCGGAGTCGGGCCGGCGGTCAAGAAGAGGCTCGCGAAGCTTGGGCTGGAGCGCGTGGGCGACCTCGTCTCCTACGCGCCATTCCGCTACGAGGAGCCGGCGGACGAAAAGCGGATCTCCGAGCTGCTGATCGACGAAGAGGCCGTTGTCGAGGTGACCGTGGAACGGTTCTCGTCCCGGCGCACGCGAAGACGCCTGACCGTTCAGACGGCGGTCGTCTCCGACGAAACCGGCCAGGTCGCGGCGGTCTGGTTCAACCAGCCGTGGCTCGAGAAGCAGCTGCAGCCCGGGACGGCGATCCGCCTCCGCGGACGGCTGCAGCGGCGCGGAGAGTTCGCGGTCAAGACATTCGACGTCGGCGATCTGTCGGCCACCGCGGATTTCGCACCCGTCTATCCCGCCGGCGAGGAGATCACGCCGAAAAAGTTGCGCGAGCTCGTCGGCGCGGCGTTGCCCCGGTCGGCCCTCGACCCGCTCCCGGCGGAGCTGAAGGAGCGCGAACGCCTGCCGCAGCGCGCCGACGCGCTCTGGGCGCTGCATCGTCCGCGCTCGCTCGAGGAGGCCGAACGCGGCCGTATGCGGCTCGCGTTCGACGAGCTGCTCGTCCTGCAGGTCGGTCTCGCGCGCCGGCGATTGCAGCGCGAAGCGGAGATCGCGCCGTCACTGGGACCGGCCGGGGAGCTGGTGGGCCGGTACCGGGAGCTCCTGCCGTTCCGGCTGACCGAGCATCAGGAACGCGCGATCGCCGAACTGGACGCCGATCTCGCACGCACGGTGCCGATGCAACGATTGCTCCAGGGCGACGTCGGCTCCGGGAAGACGGTCGTCGCGCTGTACGCGCTGTTGCGCGCAGTCGAGAACGGGCGGCAGGGCGCACTGATGGCGCCGACGGAGACACTTGCCGAGCAGCACTTCCTCACGATCGAGCCGATCTGTCGCGAGCTCGGCGTGCCGTGCGCGCTGCTGACGAGCTCGTCGACGAAACGCGAACGCGATGCCGCTCCCGCAGCGGACATCCTCGTCGGCACGCACGCGTTGATCCAGGAAGGCGTCGAGCTCCGGGACCTCGCGGTCGCCGTTGTCGACGAACAACACAGATTCGGCGTCGAGCAACGGCGCGCGCTCGCGGAAGGACGCAGCCCGCACGTCCTCCACATGACGGCGACGCCGATTCCGCGCACGCTCGCACTCACGGTGTACGGCGACCTCGCCGTGTCCGAGATCTCGAAGCCGCCCGCGAACCGCAAGCCGATCATCACGGCGTCGGTGACTGAGGAGCGAAGCGCGGCGGCCTACACACGTTTGCGCAGGCACCTCGATGCAGGCCGGCAGGCCTACGTCGTCTGCCCGCTGATCGAGGAGTCGGAGACGAGCCAGGCTCGAGCGGCGGAGGTGGAGGCGGATCGGTTGCGGCGCGCGGAGCTGCGCGGCTATCGCGTCGGTCTTCTCCACGGCCGCCTGCGTCCCGCCGAGCGCCGCGAGCTGATGGCGAAGTTCAAAGCGCGCGAGCTCGACGTCCTGGTCGCGACGACGGTGATCGAGGTCGGCGTCGACGTGCCGAACGCGACGATCATGATCGTGCAGGAGGCGGATCGCTTCGGCCTGGCGCAGCTCCATCAGCTGCGCGGGCGCGTCGGGCGTGCCGGCGAGCAGTCGTACTGCCTCCTGATCTCGCGCGCGCGAGACGAGCTGACGGATGCGGCGGCCGCCCGGCTCGAGGCCCTCGTCCGCACCAACGACGGATTCGAGCTCGCGGAGGTCGACCTCGAGTTGCGGGGCGGCGGGCAGTTGCTGGGGACGCGGCAGTCAGGGCTCACGGATCTGAAGTTCGCGCAGCTCCGGCGCGACCGTCCGTTGCTCGAGCGCGCCCGCTCCCTCGCGCCGGACCTCGTCGAGGACGCAGGGCCTCTCGCCGACGACGTCGAGAAGCGATTCGCCACGGTCGAGCCCGAAGCGCTTGCCTGACACATCGCTCCGCCGCGCACGCTTCAGCGTCGCGGCTGTATTCCTCATCCACGCGGCCGTGTTCGGCACCTGGGCAACGCGGATCCCGGCGATCAAGCATCACATCGGCATCAACGACGGTCAGCTCGGAATCGCGCTGGCCGGCCTCGCCGTTGGCCTCTTCATCGGCACGCGGCTCGCCGGCGTCACCGTCGAGCGCTTCGGCAGCCGCCCGGCGATCCGGACCGCGATCCTCGTGCTCTGCGCGGCACTCATCGGCCCGGCGCTCGCCGGCAATCTCCTCGCGCTGACGGTTGCCCTTGCAGTCCTCGGTGTCCTCGGCGGCTTCATCGACGTCGCGATGAACGCTCAGGCGGTCATCGTCGAACGCGGCTACGGGCGTCCGATCATGAACAGCCTGCACGGGCTGTGGAGCGTCGGCCTGCTTGCGGGTTCCGTCATAGGGGCGGGCGCCGCAGCGCTCAACATGAGCACGAAGCTGCATTTCGGGCTCGTCGGAGCCGGGCTGGTCGCGCCCGCGGTCCTGGCGCTCGGCGGCCTGCTCGCGGCCGGCGCCGAAGCTCTGCCTGCCGAGCTCGGCCGCCACGAGCCGTCGGAACGCCCGCTGCTCCTGCAGCCTGTCGTCCTCCTGCTCGGGCTGATCGCGTTCAGCTCGTTCTCCGCCGAAGGCGCGGCGGCCGACTGGAGTGCCGTGTATCTCCGCGACAGCCTCCACACCGGTGCGGGCTTCGCCGCGTCCGCGTTTGTGGCGTTCTCCTGCGCAATGGCCGCGTGCCGGCTCTTGAGCGACCGTCTGACCGCGCGCTTCGGGCCCGTTCTGGTCGTTCGCACCGGCAGCCTCGTTGCCGGTTTCGGCCTAGGCTTGGGCTTGATGGTGCACCGGCCGAGCGCGGGGGTGGCGGCGTTCGCGCTGATGGGCGTCGGTCTGGCTCCCGTTGTCCCGCTGACGTTTAGCGCCGCGGGCAACACCGGGCTCGGACCGACCGGAGTGATCCTCGGACGCGTCGTCACGATGGGCTATCTCGGCTCGATCGTCGGCCCGATCGTGATCGGCGCGCTCGCGCAGGCGGTCGGTCTGCGGAGCGCGCTGCTGCTGTTAGTCGCACTCACGCTCGTGATCGCGGGGACCGCTCGCTTCACGTCGTTCGCCGCCGGCGGAACGCGCCTGTCGACTCCCGCGTGGCCCGGTGCCGAGCCGTACGACGACGCGAAGGGTGCAGCTCCGTGACGAGTGCGTTCGTCCTCACAGTCGCGAGCCTGCTCGCTCCGCCCACGACAGCGCCACCAGCCTGGACGCTCGTGCACGCTCGCACCGTTCTCGTGACGAACGACTTCGGCGTCACCGACGCGAGCCAGCCGGACAATCCCGACTACGACCTCGTCTTCACGCGAGGCCAGGCGGTGGCACTGCATCCCGTGGGCTCCGCGCGCAAGGGCCGCTGGCGCCAATTCGCGTATGACGGCATCGCCCACGACGAGGTCACGGACACCGACGTGAACGTCCGCTTCGTCCTCACCGCCCTCGGCCGTCTCCTCCGCTTCCGCGGCCCGCCGCCTGACACGACACAACCCTCGTTTCCGATTCGCGCAACCTTCTACTACGCCTGGTATCCGGAGGCATGGACACGCGGCTCGATCTATCCGTACACGCTGTTCCATCCCTCGCTCGACTTCTACTCGGCGGACGACGCCGCCGTGATCCGCGAGCAGGTGGACGCGATGCGGTACGCGCATCTCAACGCCGCGATCTATTCCTGGTGGGGAGTCAACGGCTACCCGCCGACCGACGAGCGCTTCTGGCGCTATCTCGCCGTGTCGCGGGCGACACCGTTCCGGTGGGCGATCTACTACGAGCCGGAGGGCTACGGGAACCCGGACCCGAAACAGATCCGTTCGGACCTCGAGTACATCCGCGACGTCTACGCCTCGCAGCCCGCGTACCTCAAGGTCGACGGCCGCTTCGTGGTCTACGTGTATGGCGGTGCCGGCGATTCGTGCGCGATGGCCGATCGGTGGCGCGAGGCGAACCTGGGCATCGGCGCGTACATCGTCCTCAAGGCGTTCGGCTTCGATGCCTACCTCCACTGTGCAGCGCAGCCGGACGCATGGCATCTGTACTCACCGACGCTCCCCGAGTTCGCGCTGCCGCCCTCGGCGTTCATGATCTCGCCCGGATTCGACGAGACGCGCGCAGCGACCCCCGCGTTGTCGCGAGACCTCGGGCGGTGGAAGCAGGACATCGCCGACATGGTCGGCTACGCGGCGCCGTGGCAACTCGTGCTGACGTTCAACGAGTGGCCGGAAGGATCCTCGGTCGAGAGCGCGAGCGAGTGGCAAACTCCGAGTGGCTACGGCGCGTATCTCGACGCCCTGCACGACGGAATCCCCTGATGCGGATCATCGCCGGCGAGCGCAAAGGCCACACGATCTGGGCGCCGAAAGGCCTCGAGACACGCCCGACCTCCGATCGTGTGCGCGAGAACGTCTTCAACATCGTCGCGCCATGGGTCGAGGACGCGCGCGTGCTCGACCTCTTCGCCGGCTCCGGCGCGATGGGGCTCGAGGCCCTGTCGCGAGGCGCCGCCTCCGCGGTCTTCGTGGAGTCGAACGCAGAGGCCGCTCGCGCGATCGAGCGCAATCTGGACCGGCTGCGACTGACGGGTGCGACCGTGCTCAGGTTGAGCGCGACCGCCGCGCTCGCGCAGGAAGCGACGCAAGGCAGGAAGTACGATCTCGTGCTGGCCGATCCGCCATACGCGATGACCGACTACGACCCGCTCGCCCGCTACCTGCCCCGCGTCCTTGCCGACTACGGCCTGGTCGTACTCGAATCGGCGGCGAAGGCCGAACCACAACTGTCCGGTCTCACCGTGCGGACAAGTCGCAAGTATGGGTCGACTCGCGTGACGATCTTCGAGCACCAATGATCACTGCGATCTGCCCCGGCTCGTACGACCCCGTGACGCTGGGCCACGTCGACGTGATCGCGCGCGCGGCGGGAATCTTCGACCGCGTCGTCGTCGGCGTCGTCGGCAATCCTCACCACAAGGCGCCGATGTTCTCGCTCGACGAGCGCGTCGCGTTCCTGAACGAGGCGCTCGGAAACCTCGGCAACGTCGAGGTCGCAGTCTTCTCCGAGCTGGTCGTGGACTTCGCCCGTAAGTGGGACGCGAAGGTGATCGTGAAGGGCCTCCGCGTGATCTCCGACTTCGAGTGGGAGTTCCAGATGAACCAGCTCAACCGCACGCTGGCCCCGGAGGTCGAGACGGTCTACGTGATGGCGAGCCCGGCCGTCAGCTTCGTCTCGTCGAGCGGCGTGAAGGAGATCGCCGCGTTCGGGGGAAGCGTGGATGAGCTCGTCCCAAAGCCCGTAGCCAAGCGGTTTGCAGAGCTTTTCCCGGCTGGGCGTCCGGGAACTCCGGAGAATCCGACCGAATAGTCCGTACACTAAGGAGCCAATGGACGTACTCGTTCTCATCGACAAGCTCGACGACCTCGTGCACAACGCGAAGGCCGTTCCCCTGACCGACCAGGTCCGGATCGACCGCGAGGAGATCTACGACATCCTCGACCAGATGCGGGCGACTATCCCCGAGGAGATCAAGCAGGCCCGCTGGATCGTCAAGGAGCGTCAGGAGATGCTCGCGGAGGCGAAGCGGGAGACCGACCGGCTGCTCGGAGAAGCGCGCGAGCAGGCGGTACGGGAGGCCTCGCAGACCGAGATCGTCAAGATCGCCGAACGCCAGGCACAGGACATCGTCGACGAGGCGCGCCGCGCGGCGCGGGAGACCCGGCTCGAGATGGAGGACTGGGCCGACTCGATCCTCTCGACGCTCGAGGTCAACCTCGAGAAGTTCCTGACTGCCGTCAAGCGCGGCCGCGAGCGGTTGCACGAGCGCTCGCAGGAGACGGTGGTCGCCGGGGTGGGGCCGACGTCTGCGGTGTCGTCGAACGACGACTCGCCGTTCGTGACGACGGCGCCCTAGCTCAGGCGGCGACTCGGCGAGGCCGCGGGGGCGTGACCCCGCGCCCGTCTCAACCCGCGTCTTGGGTTCGAGAGGTCGCGACCGACGCCAACCTCTCGCCTAGGCTGCGACGGCTTCGGGCTCGAGTTCCGTGCAGACGGCCTGCGCAGTGTCCACGAACGCGCGAGCGGCCGGGGTGCGATAGCGGTCCCGGTGCCAGGCGAGCGCAATGACGCGGGGCGGAAGTTTCGGGAGGTCGATCAGCTCCGTCGACTCGTCCTGGGCGTCCATCGTCAAGCGAGGGACGAGCGCCATCCCGACGCCTGCGGCAACGAGCGCCTGCACGGTCTGGTTGTGATCCGACTGGAAGACGTAGTCCAGCGGCTCACGGAAGACCGTCTCGATCTGGATCCTGGTGCGGCAGTACTTGTGACCGATCAACTGGAACTGCGCGACCTCGCGCAGCGACGGAGCAGAGCTCCGCTTCGCCAGCTCCGAGCCGGCGGGAACGACCAGCACATAGGGATCGCGCAGCAACTCCACCGACTCGAACGGCCCCTCCGTCAGGGGCAGGTCGGAGAAGGTCAGATCGAGCTCGCCCCGCTCGACCTGCGCGAGCAGGTCCGAATCGTCCGCGGACTCGGTCAGCGACACCCCCACTTTCGGCCACGACGCGAGATACCGGCGCATCAGCTCGGGCAGGATGCGCTGGCCGACGCTCTGGAAGACGCCGACGCGCAGCGTTCCCGCCTCGCCGTCCTCGAGCGCGGTCAGATCCGCTTGGGCCGCGGCGACGCGGGCGGCGATCGCCTCGGCATGGGTGAGGAGGAGCCGGCCGGCCTCGGTCAGCGAGACGGGCTTCGGGCCGCCCGGCCGCTCGACGAGCTTCTGGCCGACCAGGCGCTCCAGGGTGGCGATCTGCTGGCTCACCGCGCTCTGGGTGTAGCCGAGCGCGATGGCCGCCTTCGCGAACGAATGCTCGCGGGAGACCGCTTCCAGAGCGAGGAAGTGCCGCAATTCGACGCCGAGCCAACGATCAGGTTCCATGATTGAACCCGATTGTACCTGGATTTGTCCTAATGGGTCGCCGTGCCGACAATGAGAGAGACATGGAAATCGTTGCCCTCATCTTCATCCTGCTCGTCGGGCCCCTCGCCCTCATCTACGGCGCGGACTCCCGCCGCTAAGGATCGCGCGTGACAGCCGCCTTCGCCCGCCGGTCGCAGGCGGCGGTGGTGGTCGCCTTGGCGACCGTCTACGTCGTCTGGGGCTCGACCTACCTCGCGATCCGGATCACCGACCGGACGCAGCCGCCCCTGCTCATGTCCTCGATCCGGTTCCTGATCGCGGGCTCGCTGCTCTACGCGATCGCCGCCCGAGGGGGCCCTCGGCCCACGTGGCGCGAATGGCGTGCCGCGGCGGTCGTCGGGGCCGCCTTGCTCCTCGTCGGAAACGGCGGAGTGGCGTGGGCCGAGACCCGCATCAACTCCGGTCTCGCCGCACTGCTCGTGGCGATGATGCCGCTCTGGATGGCGCTACTCGACCGCGTGTTCCGGGGTCGGCGGCTCTCCGCTCTCGGTGCGCTCGGTCTCGCGATCGGATTCGGCGGTGTCTTTCTCCTCGTCCGGCCCGGCGGGGGCGCTGACGCGTTCGCCGCCGGCGTGCTGGCGTTGACGACGCTGTCGTGGGCGGCCGGTTCGCTCTACGCACGCGAAGCGCCGCTACCTTCGCGGCCGCTGGTCTCCGCGGCGATGCAGATGCTCTGCGCGAGTCCTCTGCTCGCCGTCGCGGGCCTGATCGGCGGCGAAGCGTCGCACGTCCACCAGAACGCGTTCTCGGCCAAGCCGCTGCTCGCCTTCGCGTACCTCGTGTTGGTCGGCTCGCTGATCGGATTCACGGCGTACGCCTGGCTGATTCGGAACGTGCGGACGTCGGTGGTGTCCACCTACGCGTACGTCAATCCCGTCGTCGCGGTCACCCTTGGCGCGGTTTTCCTGAACGAAGGGATCGGCGCGACGACGCTCGTGGCCGGCGCTGCGATCGTCCTCGCGGTCGTCCTGATCGTGCGTGGCCGTTCCGCGCCCGCGCCCGCACCGGCCGCGCAGATCCGAGCCGGTGCCCCAGGCGCTACGCTGGCCGCATAAGGAGCTTCAACCTCAGATCGGTCAAGCTCCGGTCGGGGGAGCAGTACCGCGACGAGATCGAGCTCGAACTGGAGCCGTTCGAGCTCTCCGGCGAGCGCTACATCCCCGTCCCGGAGAAGGTGCCGGCCGAGCTTGCGATCACGAAAGCGAGCACGGGCACGGTGTTCGAGCTGCGCTTCGCTGCGCGGCTCCACGGCCCCTGCTTCCGGTGCCTCGACGACGCGGCGCTCGACCTGCGGCTCGACGCACGCGAGTACCAGGCGACGAGCCCGGGTGAGGCGGATGAGTTGCGAACGCCATACCTGGTCGAGGGCCAGCTCGACCTCGGCGCGTGGTCGCGGGACACGGTCGCGCTCGACCTGCCGGACAAGATTCTCTGCCGGCCCGACTGCGCGGGCCTCTGCCCTGTCTGCGGCAAGAACCTGAACGACGAGCCGCACGTGCACGAGGAGCAGCAGGCCGACTCCCGCTGGGCTGCGCTCGAGCAGCTCCGCGAGCAGCTCTGACCTCGGCCGTTGGCTACACTCCGCGGTCGCTCATGGCAGTCCCCAAGAAGAAAACCTCGAAGTCCCGCCGCGACAAGCGTCGCGCCCAGCACTCGATCGACGCGCCGCGGCTGAACCTCTGCCCGCAGTGCGGGCGGCCCAAGCGGCCGCACCGCGTCTGCCCGACGTGCCACACGTATCGCGGGCGCGAGGTCGATCCGCTCCCGACTCAAGCTCCGTAGCTCCATGCCCGTCCGCGTCGCCGTCGACGCGATGGGGGCCGATCGCGGGCCGGACGAGATCGTCGCGGGTGCGGTGGAGGCCGCCTCCGACGAGCTCCAGCCTTTGATCGTCGGCCCGCCGGGGCTCGACACGCGAGGGCTCGAGCTGGTCGAGGCCCCTGACGTCGTCGCGATGGACGACAAGCCGACCGATGCCGTCCGCTCGAAGCCGAACAGCTCGCTCGTCGTCGCGTGCCGGGTGGTGGGCGAGGGCACCGCGGACGCGGTCGTGTCGCCGGGCAACACCGGCGCGATGCTGGCCGCGAGCCTCAAGCACCTCGGTCGCGTGCAAGGCGTGCGCCGGCCGGCGATCGGCGTCGTCATCCCGGCGCGGCGCGGGCCGACCATCCTGCTCGACGCCGGTGCGAACGCGGACGCACGCGCGGAGCACATCGTCCAGTTCGCGCACATGGGCGCCGTGTTCGCCGAGGAGATCCTCGATCGCCCGAATCCCGAGGTCCGGCTCCTCTCGATCGGCGAGGAGCCGGAGAAGGGAAACCAGCTCACGGTGGAGGCGCACGAGCTGCTCGTCGTGTCCGGGCTCAACTTCAAGGGCAACGCGGAGGGACGCGACCTCATGTCGGGGGTCGCCGACGTCGTCGTCACCGACGGGTTCACCGGCAATGTGACGCTGAAGCTGCTCGAGGGGACGATCAAGAACGTGCTCGATGCACTGCGCGAGGAGATCACGGCGACGCCCCGCGGGAAGCTCGGCGGCCTGCTGATCCGGCC
>Ga0209160_1002510_pt1 | contig 15268 bp, 11 predicted proteins | sample GraSoiAngelo_153_FD_186167 | JGI IMG/M metagenome (GOLD analysis project Ga0209160, IMG submission 186167) | Grasslands soil microbial communities from the Angelo Coastal Reserve, California, USA - 14_1009_12_40cm (SPAdes) (version 2) | ecosystem: Environmental > Terrestrial > Soil > Grasslands ... | reverse complement strand
TGCCCATGTTGTGCTTCGCCGCGCCCGCGGGCTTCTTCGCAGCTTCCGTGGTTCTCGTCGCCATGCTGACTCCTGTTGAGACATCAGACTTCAGACGTCAGCACTGATGTCTGATGTCTGACGTCTGACGTCTATCCTTTCAGCGCTTCCGCTCCACCCACGATCTCCGCCAGCTCCTGCGTGATCACGCCCTGGCGCGCGCGGTTGTAGGTGCGCCGCAACAGGTCCAGCATGTCGCCCGCGCTGTCGGTCGCGTTCTTCATCGCCGTGCGCCGCGCGCCGTGCTCCGCCGCCGCCGTCTCCACGAGCGCGCGATACACTTGGTTCTGCACGTACATCGGCAGCAGCGACTCGAGGATCGCCCCGGCGGAGGGTTTGAGGATGTAAAAGGTGGAACGTTGGACGGTTCTCACCTTCCCACCTTCGATCGGCAGGACGCGGAGGGTCGTGGGCGGCGTGGACACCGCGCTCCTGAATTGCGCGAACACGACCTCGACCGCGTCGAGCGCGCCCGCCTCGAATTGCGCCATCAGCGGCGCGACCAGCTCGGCCGCGTGGCCGGCGGTCGGCTTGTCGCCGATGTCGCTGCGCTGCGATGCGACGGCGCGCTTGGTGAACTTGAAGTAGCTGATCCCCTTCTTGCCGACGAGATGCAGGTCGATGCGGGCCCCCTGCCCCTCGAGCTCCTCCATGCGGCGCCGCGCCTCGCGAATCAGGTTGGCGTTGAAGGCACCGCACAGGCCCCGGTTCGACGTGATGAGCACGAGGCCGACGCGCCCTACAGGACTCCCTGACGGTCGCCGCGTGCCGTCCGCGGCGGGCTGCCGCAGCAGCGGGAAGCGCTCGGCCAGCTCGGGGCCGTACAGGTCGCCCAGCACCTCCGCCAGGGCGCGCGCGTAGGGGCGCGCCGCGATGACCCGGTCTTGCGCGCGCTTCAGCTTCGACGTGGAGACGAGCTCCATCGTCTTGGTGATCTTGCGCGTGTTCTGGATCGAGCGGATGCGGCGGCGCAGCTCCCGCGGCTTCGCCATCAGCGGCCCCCGAGCGCCGTGAACTCCTGCACGGCCCCGCGCAGCCGCGCGGTGAGCTCGTCGGTCAGCACCTTGCGGCTACGGATCTCCTCGCCGACCGTCGGGTGCTGCGCCGTCATGAACTCGAGGAAGCCCTGCTCCCAGGCCTTGATGTCCGCCACGCCCACGTTGTCGAGGAATCCACCGGTCACGGCGAAGATGATCATGACTTGCTGCTCGACCGGCATCGGCCGGTATTGGGGCTGCTTCAGCACCTCGACGGTGCGCGCCCCGCGGGCCAGCTGCTTCTGGGTCGCCTGATCCAGCTCGGAGCCGAACTGGGAGAACGCCTCGAGCTCACGGTACTGCGCCAGATCGAGGCGCAGCCGCCCGGCGACCTGCTTCATCGCCTTGATCTGCGCGTTCCCCCCCACGCGTGAGACCGAGATGCCCGGGTTGATCGCCGGCCGCACGTTGGAGTAGAAGAGATCGGTCTCGAGGAAGATCTGTCCGTCGGTGATGGAGATGACGTTGGTCGGGATGTAGGCCGAAACGTCGCCCGCCTGCGTCTCGATGATGGGCAGCGCGGTCAGCGAGCCGCCCCCCATCTCGTTCGACAGCTTTGCCGCCCGCTCGAGCAGCCGGCTGTGCAGGTAGAACACGTCGCCCGGGTACGCCTCCCGGCCCGGCGGCCGCCGCAGCACGAGCGAGAGCTGCCGATACGCCGCGGCCTGCTTCGAAAGGTCGTCGTAAATGCACAGCGTGGCCTTCTTCTCGTCGTACATGAAGTACTCGGCCATGGCGCAGCCGGCGAATGGCGCGATGTACTGCATCGGGGCCGGCTCGGAGGCGGAGGACAGCACGATGATCGTGTAGTCCATCGCGCCGAATTCCTTCAGCCTGTCCACCACCGCCGCGACGGTCGAGCGCTTCTGCCCGATCGCCACGTAGACGCAGACCACCCCTTCGCCCCGCTGGTTGATGATCGTGTCCACGGCGATGGCCGTCTTGCCGGTCGAGCGGTCGCCGATGATCAGCTCGCGCTGGCCGCGGCCGATGGGGATCATCGAGTCGATCGCCTTGGTGCCGGTCTGCAGCGGCTCCTTGACGGGCTGCCGCTTGATGATGCCCGGCGCGACGATGTCCACCTTGCGCGTCTTCGTCGTGTGGATCGGCCCGAGGCCATCCACGGGGCGACCGAGCGCGTCCACGACCCGCCCGACCAGGGCCGGCCCCACGGGCACATCCAGCACGCGACCGGTGCGGCGCACTTCATCCCCCTCGCGCAGCACGAGGTAGTCGCCGAAGATCACGGCCCCGATGTTGTCTTCCTCCAGGTTCAGCGCCTGGCCGACGACCTTGTCTCCGGTGTCCGACGAGGTGAACTCCAGCATCTCCCCGGCCATCGCCGACGTGAGGCCGTAGATCCGGGCGATGCCGTCCTTGACCTCCAGCACGGTGCCGACCTCGCGGACGTCGATCTCCGCCAGATCGGCCGCCTGGATCTCCTTGAGGAGGATTTCTTTAAGCTCGCCGGGTCTGAGGATGGAATCGGTGGCCATAGCGCCGCGCTCGAGAGATTGTGAAAAATATCACATTCGCCCTAGATCCGCGACCGCGTCCTTCCTTTAAGGAACCGCCCCAGCACGCCGCGCGGGCCGAGCTCGCGCAGCTCCTGGGGCGTCGCCCCCGCCACGCGCCGGGCGGCGCTCGCCAGGTGGCGCGCCGAGCCGTAGCCGAGGATCCGCACGACGACGCCCACCGTGTAGCCCGGGTTCCCGAGCAGGTCCGCGGCGCACGCCGCGCGTGCCAGGTCGATCACACGCTTCAGGTTGGGCGCGCCCCCCGCGGCGAACTCGCGCGACAGGTGCTCGCGCGTCACCCGCAGCGCGTGGGCGATCTGCCCGGTGCGCGTGGGCACCGCCACGCGCCGCAGGACTTCGTCCCACGCCGCGAGCTGCAACCGATCGGTCAGCCGTAGCAGCCTGGGTGCGTCGGTGAGCGCGTCGCGCCGCGCCACCTGAGCCGTGCGCGCCGCCACCCATTCGCCCGCGATCGCGTTGTCCACGCCCTCGACCAGGAGACCCGCGAACCCCGCGGCGTGGCACGCGGCGACCAGCGCGCCGTCGTCCGGCCGGAACGCCGACAGCACGTACATCGGGATGCGCGGGAAGCGAGCCGGCAACCCCAGGGCGGGGGCGGCCTTGACGTCCAGCACCACCGCGTCCACGAGCCGGCTGTGCAGCAGTCGCTCCACCCCCGCCAGGCTGCGACACAGGCGCACCACGCCCGCGGCGCGAGGATAGCCCTGCCGCATGGCCCGGCGCGCCTCGCGCCGCGGGTGGAACACGGGCACGAGCGGCGGCGTCATGCCGTGCCGTCCCCCTTGGTCTCCCCTCCTTCTCCCGCTCCCTCGTGCTGCACCTGCGCCAGGGCCTGGACCATCTCCGCGGCGCGCTCGAGCACGCCGCGCGCATTCGCGTACGAGATCGTGCGGACGGCCTCGGCCAGCTGATGCCAGGCGCAGTCGGTGATCCCCTCCTCCTCCTGCGGCACGGGATCTCCTTGCCGGGACTCGAACAGGAAGAAGTGGCAGTACTTGTGGATCGTCTTGCCGCGGAACCGGAAGTACCAGTCGATCACCTGGATCGGGCCGTGCAGCACCAGGTCGCTGAGCCCCGTCTCCTCCGCCACCTCGCGGCGAGCGGCCTCAGCGGGCGGCTCACCCGGCTCGAGATGCCCCTTCGGGAAGCCCCAGTTCTTGTACGAGTCCCGGATGAGCAGGAACCGCACCACTGCTTCCGTGCCGCGCCGGAACACCACCCCGCCGGCGCTGGTCTCGCGCTGGGCCCGCCGCTGACCCCGCTTCACCACCCCGCCGCCCCACCCCGAAGTGCGGAATGCGGAATGCGGAATGTGGAATCGCAATGGAGGTTCGCACCGCGGGCCGACCTTCCACGTACATTCCGCATTCCGCATTCCGCATTCCGCATTTGCTTCAGAACACGCTGAACGTGAAGTACTTGCGCGGATTGGCCTGGATGTCGGACAAGAGCTGCCGCAGCTGGATCATGGTGAGGGTCGTTTCGCGGTAAAGCGTGGAATCGGCGACCAGCAGCCCCAACGTCCCGGTCTTGTTGGCAATGCGGGACATCACGCTGTCGGCAGAGACGAGCACGCGCACCAGACTCTCCTGGTTCTTGTGCGCTGCGTCCAGCAGCTCGCGAAAGTCCTGCGAGGCGGCGCGCAGGTCCGTGCTCGTCGCGGCGGAGTTGTTCAGGATCGTTGCGAGCTGGCCCTGGTTCGTGGCGGAGTCCACCCGCCCCAGCGTCACCTGGAGGTTGGTTGCCGCCTTGGCCAGGACCTCCGAGCCCTGCTGCAGGTTCTGGCCAACGGAGCCGAGTACGTTCGCCTGCTCGTTCGTCACCCGCGCGATCCGATTCGCGACCTGCCCGAAGTCCTTGATCGAGCGGCGCAGCTCGAGCACCGCCTCCGAGTCGAACGCGCTCTGGATCCGGCTCGAGACCGTGGCGATGTCGGTGGCGATGCGGCTCGCCTGGGCGGTGAGCTGGCCGATGTCGGGCAGGGTCGCTCCGGGCCACTTGTTGCCGCCTGCGGACACGGCTTCGGCGATCGCCTGCCGCACGTTGGGATCGTTGGGCAGCTGGTCCAGCGGCACGAGGCTCGCGGCCCACTCGCCGAACAGCGATGCGGAGGCCGCGATCACGGCGGGCTTGGGAGGGGCCTGGACGCCCGCGTAAATCTTCAAGTCCGCCTCGACCCAGTTGCCCTGCGCCAGCCGGATCCCCTCCACGCGCCCGACGCGCACGCCCCGCAACACCACTGGATCTCCCACGGAGAGGCCGCCCACCGTGCGGAAGCGCGCGGTGTAGACGGCCTCAGCCTTGCCGAGATGGGCCCCCGAGAGCCACAGCGCCCCGGCGACGACCACCGCCAGCGCGGCGATCACCACGAGGCCGACGGCGAACTCGTTCTCCCGCTTCACGCGGGACGTCCCTCGATGAACTGGCGCACGACGGGATCCTCCGACGCTTGAATCTCGGCGACGGTGCCGACCTGCCGGATGCGGCCCTCGTACAGCATGGCGATGCGGTCGCCCACGGTGTAGGCGCTCCGCATGTCGTGCGTGACCACGACCCCCGTGCCGCCGAGGTGCTCCCGCGTCCGGACCATCAAGCGGTCCATCACGGCCGAGGTCACGGGGTCGAGGCCCGTGGTGGGCTCGTCGTAGAGGACGTAGCGCGGCCGCAGCGCGATCGCGCGGGCGATCCCGACCCGCTTGCGCATCCCGCCCGACAGCTCCGCGGGATAGCGCTCGTCCGTCCCGGTGAGGTCGACCAAGGCGAGCGCTTCCCGCACCCGCCCGGCAATCTCCTCCTCCGCGAGTCCGCGGCGCCGCAGGCCGAGGGCGAGGTTGTCCGACACGGTCATCGAGTCGAACAGGGCCGCGAATTGGAACACGAACCCGATCTCGCGCCGCAGCGCCGTGAGGGCTGAGCGGTCGAGAGTCGAAACGGCGCGGCCGTCAACGATGACGTCCCCGGCATCGGGGTGCAACAGGCCGACGATGTGCTTGAGCGCCACGCTCTTGCCGCTCCCCGAATAGCCGATGATCACGAGCGTCTCACGGTCCCGCACCTCCAGCGTCAGCCCGGCGAGCACCGGCTGAGCGCCGAACGCCTTGTGGAGGTCCTGAAACTCGATCACCGCAACAGCACCAGGGCCCAGAAGGCATCCAGCACGAGCAGCAGGATCGCGGAGTAGACGACCGCCTGCGTCGTGCTCCGGCCCACGCCTTCCGCCCCGCCCCGCGTCCCCAACCCCACCACACAGCCCACCAGGGTGATCGTGAAACCAAAGGTTGCGCTCTTGAACAGGCCGAACCAGGTGTCCTTGAAGCGATAGAAGAGCTTCAGTCCCTTGATGAATTCCTGGGTGGACAGATCGAGCAGCACGACGCTCGCGAGCCAGCCCGTCACGATGCCCGTGAGGATCGCCAGGGCCACGATCACGGGGAACATCGCGGTGCCGGCGATGACGCGCGGCAGGACGAGGAAGCTCTGCGGATCGTAGGCGAGCGTTTCCAGCGCGTCCACCTGCTCGGTCACCTTCATGGTGCCGAGCTCGGCCGCCATGCTCGCGCCCACGCGGCCGGCGAGGGCGAGCCCGGCCAGCACGGGACCGAGCTCCAACATCATCGTCTTCCCCACCAGCGTGCCGACGAAGTACAGCGGGACGGTGCCGGTGAAGGTGTAGGACGCCTGTAGGGCGAGGACGACACCGGTGAAGGCGGCGATGAAGAGGGCGACCGGCAGCGAGTCGACGCCGACGCGGCGCATCTGCACGATGGTAAGGCGGCCCCAGGTCGCCACGTCCGGGACGGCCCGCACCATGTCGCCCACGAAATGGCCGAAGCGGCCGACCGCGTTGATGGCGCGGACGGTCCCCCGGCCGACCCGTTCGATCACGGGCTAAAAGCTAGACGCTAAGACGCCAAGTGGCCATAAGCGACGAGTGGCCAGGGACTCCCTGACCACTCGGTACTCACAGCCACTCGGCGTCTCAGCGTCTGTGCGTCTAGGCGTCTAGCATTTAGGCCGCGAAGCTCGCGAGCGCCTTTCCCACTTCGCCGTCGCGCAGCCGCTTGAGAGCGCGATCCCGCAGCTGGCGCACGCGCTCGCGGGTGACGCCCAGCATGCCGCCGATCTCCTCCAGCGTGTGCTCGCGGCCGCCGTCCAGGCCGAAGTACAGCCGCAGCACCTTCGCGTCGCGCTTCTGGAGTGTGTTCAGCGCGCTCTCGATCTCGTCCGACAGGAAGCGGTCCATCGCCCGCTCCTCGGTGTCGGGCAGGTCTTCGGCGATGAAGCGCTCGATGAGCGAACGGTCGCCGTCGGGGTCGAGGGGCGCGTCGAGCCGCACGTCGCCCGTGTTGAGGGCGGCGAGCGACTGCACGACCTCGAGCGACAGCCGCGTCGCGTCCGCGATCTCCTCGGGCGTAGGCTCGCGCCGCAGCGTCTGCCGCAGGTACTCGGCCGTGCGCACGATGCGCGACAGATCGGCCGTGCGGTTGAGCGGCACCCGCACCGTCCGGCCCTGGCGCGCCAGCGCGGCGAGGATCGCCTGGCGGATCCACCACACCGCATAAGAGATAAACTTCACGCCCTGGTCGGGATCGAACTTGCGGGCGGCCGTGAGCAGGCCAACGTTGCCCTCCCCGATCAGGTCGGTGAGCGGCAGCCCCCGGTTCTGGTACTTCTTGGCCACCGAGATCACGAAGCGGAGGTTCCGCTTCACGAGCTCCTGCATCGACTCCTGGTCCCCCGAGCGCACCTTGCGGGCGAGCGCGATCTCCTCCTTCTGTGTGAGGAGCGGCGTCTTCGACACCTCGTGCAGGTACTGATCGAGAATGTCGCGCTCGTGCTCGTGCGTGGCGAGCCCGTTGAGCAGACCCCGGCGCCGACCGCGCCGGCGCGCGGCCTTGGGCGGCGCCCCCGCGCCGACCGACCCGGCCGGGGGCGCCTTGGGGGCGACCGCGCGGGTGCGGGCTCGCGGGGGGGCGACCGTCGTCTTCTTGCGTCGACTCTGCTTGGGCATGGCTCTCGGGTCTCGGACCGCCCGGTGATACCGCTCAGGAAGCGAAAAGTTCACAAAAAAGCCTGAAAACGCTTGACACCGCTAGAACGCCCCGGTAAGATGCCGTGTTCCCGCCGGGGCGCTTCGGGGGCGCCCAATATAATGGGGGCGTAGCTCAGTTGGGAGAGCGCGTGAATGGCATTCACGAGGTCAGGGGTTCGATCCCCCTCGCCTCCACTGAAGGCGGCACGGGGCGGCGGAGGGCGGTAGAGGGCGGCCCCACTGAGCGATTACATTTAGCAACGCACGCGGGAATAGCTCAGTTGGTAGAGCACAACCTTGCCAAGGTTGGGGTCGCGGGTTCGAGTCCCGTTTCCCGCTCTCCAAAGGCGACGCGGGGTGGAGCAGTCTGGTAGCTCGCCGGGCTCATAACCCGGAGGTCGTGGGTTCAAATCCCACCCCCGCTACCTACTAGACGCCGAGGCGCCCAGGCGCCGAGACGCCGAGTGGATCTGAGGAGCGAGGCGCGAGAGCTGGTCGGCCGGCCCTCAGGTCCTCGACCCTGACACCCGCTCGGCGTCTTGGCGACTTGGCGTCTCGGCGTCGAGTCTTTCGGGCGGTTAGCTCAGTTGGTTAGAGCGCCACGTTGACATCGTGGAGGCCACTAGTTCGAGTCTAGTACCGCCCACTCGCGCCCATAGCTCAACTGGATAGAGCGCTTGACTACGGATCAAGAGGCTGGGGGTTCGAGTCCTCCTGGGCGCATGAGACTCACCTGATTCCCCGGCTGAGTGTCCCACCCACGACGTGAACGCGGGTCCCGTCGCGCAGATCATCGGCAGGATTGACGACCACCGCGCTGCCGTCCGCGAGCCCACCCGTGACCTCGACCCAGCTCCCGAGATCGCGGCCGAGCGTCACGGCCTGGTATCGCGCCGTTGAATCGGGAGCCACCGTCACAACCTGCGGTGGGCCGTCACGGATCACGAGCGCGGTGGCGGGCACTCGTAACGGCGGCGTGACCGCGCCGAGCGTAAGCTGCACCTGGGCGTACATCCCGGGCAGGACCACACCCTTGGGATTCGCCACCCGCACCTCCGTGAGCAGCGTACGGGCGGTGGCATCGAGCGATCCCGCGGTGCGGGCCACGCGCCCGCGCAGCGTGTCGCCGGGAAGCGCGGGTACCATCACCACGGCGGGTTTCCCGATCGCCACCGCCGCGGAGTAGTCTTCGGGCACGGTCACGTACACGCTGAGCGTGTCGGTCTGCGCGAGCGTGAACAGACTCCCCGGCGTGCTGCCGTTTCCCGCCGGCAACGTCTCGCTCACGCCGCCCGCCGGTCCGACCAGGGCCCCGGGGTCCACGTTGCGCGCGGTGATCACGCCGGCGAACGGCGCGACCACGCGCTCGTACGCTTGCAGCTGCACCAGCCGCTGCAAGTTCGCCTCGGCACTGTTCGAGTTGGCCACCGCCTCGTTGAAGGCGGCCTGCATCTGATCGACCTCTTGGGCCGTCACCGCACTGTCGACGGCGAGCGCCCGCCAGCGCACCAGATTCGCCTGAGCGAGCTCCTGTGCGGCGCGCGTTTGAGCGACCACCCCCCGCGCTTGCGCCACTTGCTGATCGAGGTCGGGCGCGTCGATGTCGGCGAGGAGCTGGCCGGCGCGCACGCGAGTGCCGATATCGACCAAGCGCCGGCGCACGTAGCCCGAAGTCCGTGCGTAGATGGCGGCGGTCTGCACGGCGGTGACGGCGCCGGGAAGACTGACGCTCGACGGGCTCGTGTCATGCATGACCGTAGTCACGCTCACGGTCGGCACGGTGCTCCCGACGGCCGTCGCGGCAGCCGTGAGCCGGTGGCGCTGTGCCACGCGCGGCACAATGCCCGTCAGCAGGATCGCCGCCAACACGCCCCCTGCGATCGCGCCCCCGAGCCCCCCCCTGATCCCCCGGTGTCGCGGGGAGGCGGGCGCTGGTCGATGATTGCCCTCGCTGGGGTGGAGCTGCTCCAGAATCTCCGGTACGGCGCTCATGCGTGTCCCTCCGGGATTACGATCGGTGGTGTGGGCGGTGCGACGCGCAGGATGCTGTACAGCACCGGCACGACCACCAGGGTGAAGCACGTGGCGACGAGCAGTCCGCCGATCACGGCGCGGCCCAGCGGGGCGTTCTGCTCGCCCCCTTCGCCCAGGCCGAGGGCCATCGGCAGCATCCCGATGATCATCGCGAGCGCCGTCATGCAGACGGGCCGCAGCCGCACCGAGCCGGCCTCGAGCGCCGCCTCGAGGGCAGAGCGTCCTTCCCGCCGTTGGTCATCCGCGAAGGTGATGAGCAGGACGCTGTTGGCCGTGGCGACGCCCAGGGCCATGATGCTCCCCATCAATGACGGGACATTGAAGGTGGTCTGGGTCACGAACAGCATCCACACGATGCCGCACAGCGCTCCGGGCAGCGCCATCACGATCACCAGGGGATCGAGCCACGACTGAAAGTTGATCACGAGCAGCAGGTACACGAGCACCATCGCGAACAGCACCCCGAACCCCAGCCCGACGAACGAGGAGCGCATGCTGGCGACCTGGCCGCGCACCACGATGTGCGTCCCCTTCGACAGGGACGGACCGATCCGCGCGACGACCCGGTCCACATCGCTCGCCACGCCGCCCAGGTCGCGGTCGTCCACGGCCGCGTAGACGTCGGACACCGGTTGCGTGTTGTAGTGGTTCACCACGGCGAACGTGGTCTGGCGGGTCGACGTCGCCAGATTGCCGAACAGCTGCGGCGTGGCGAGTCCCGGCGCCGTGACCGGCGTGTTGGTCAGCGCGTCCAGTGCGTTGATCTTCGAGAGCGGCGTGCGGACGGCCACGCTGTAGCTCACGCCGTTCTGCGGGTTGAGCCAGTAATTGGGCGCGGTCTGCCCGCTCGAGGAGAGCGAGATGAGGAGATTGCTCGCCACCTGGCGCTGGGTGAGACCGACCTGCTGCGCCCGGATGCGGTCCACGGTGAACAGAAACTCCGGCATGTTCACCACCTGCTGCACCCGCACGTCGACGGCGCCAGGGATGCGCCGCAGCTCCGCTGCCAGGCGGGTGGCGACGGCGTAATCGGCCATCTTGTCCTGCCCCACGACCTGGACGTCGAGCGGGGCGGGCAGGCCGAGGTTGAGCACCTGGTTCACGATGTCGGCCGGCAGGAAGAAGAAGGTCACGCCGGGAAACTCGATCGGGAGCGTCGCGCGCAGGCGCCGCACGTACTCGAACGTCGACGTTTGGCGCGTCGCCGCGAGCTGGACCACGAGATCGGCGTCCGCCGCGTTCAGGGTGGCGGTGCCGCCGGTAGCCAGATTGATCGCGTTGCGGTTGATGCCGATGTTGTCGAGGATGAGCCCCAGCTCCGCCGGGGGGATCACGCGCCGAATGGTCCGTTCCACGCCGGCGGCGATGAGCTCGGTCTCTTCGACCCGCATGCCGGCGGGGGCCCGCAGGTGAAGCTGGAACGCACCGGCGTCGCTGGTCGGAAAGAAGTCCTCCCCGATGAACGGGACCAGTACGAAGGAGAGCGCGGCGAAGCCGCCGACGGCGCCGAGCACCAAGCGCCGGCGTCCGAGGGCCCACCCGAGCAACCGCTGGTAGGCCGCGCGGAAGCGCTCGAAGGCGGCCTCGAACCGCGCGCTCACCCGCTCGATCAGGCCCCGCGCCGCCGCCCGGCCCGCGGCGAAACGGTGCGCGTCGGCGGCCAGGAGATAGTGGGCCATCGTGGGCACGAGGGTCCGCGACAGCACGTACGACGCGAGCACGGCGAACACGACCGCCATCGCGAGCGGTCGGAACAGCGCGGCCGCGGGACCGCTCAAGAAGAACATCGGCACGAACACGATCGAGATGGCGATCGTGGAGACGAACGCCGGGGTCGCGATCTGCGCCGCCCCATCCACGATGGCCGGCAAGATCTCCTTCCCCCGCTCCATATTCAGGTTGATGTTCTCGATCGTGACGGTCGCGTCGTCCACCAGGATCCCGACGGCGAGCGCCAGCCCGCTCAGGGTCATCACGTTGAGCGTCTGTCCCAGCGCCGCGAGGCCGATGATCGAGCACAGCACCGCGAGCGGAATCGAGGTCGCGATGATGAGCGTGCTACGCCAGCTCCCCAGGAAGAGCAGGATCATGAGCGCCGTGAGGCAGGCGGCGATCAGCGCCTCGCGGATCACCCCCGAGATCGCGGCGCGGACGAACAGCGACTGGTCCACGAGCACCTGAATGTCGAGCGACGGCGGCAGCGCGGGCTTGAGCGCCGCGAGCAGCGCCTTCACGCGGTTGACCACGGCGAGGCTCGAGGCGCTGCCGTTCTTGAGCACGCTCATGTAGGTGCCGTGCTGTCCATTCTGGCGCACGATGTTGGTCTGGACGCCGGCGCCGTCGCGGACATACGCCACGTCGCGGATGTACACCATCGCCCCGTTGACCTGCTTGATCGGCATGTCGTTGAGCTGCTCGACGACCTCGGGGCTCGAGTTCAGGCGCACGCTGTATTCGCGGCTGCCCAGGCGGGCCGACCCGGCGGGCAGGATCACGTTCTCCGCGTTGATGGCCGCGCTCACGTCCGACGGAGAGAGCCCCTTTGCGTATAACCGCGACAAATCGAGGTCGACGTTGATCAGCCGGGGCGCGCCCCCGTAGGGGAAGGGAATGGTCGAGCCCTGCGCCGTCGCGAGCGGCGTGCGGACGAAGTTGGACACGTAGTCGTTCAAGTCGGCCTGCGACATCGTGCTCGAGCCCACGCCGATCTGGAGGATCGGCACATCGGTCGCGTTGAACCGGAGGATGATGGGCGGCGTGATCCCCGGCGGCAGAATCCTGGTGTTGCTCTGGGACGCCGCGGTGAGCTCGGCAATGCCCGTCGCGACGTCGGCGGTGGGCTGGAAGAACACCTTGATCACCGCGACGCCGTCGAGCGATTGTGACTCGATGTGCTCGATGTCGTTGACGGTCGCCGAGTAGGACCGCTCGACGATCGTGACGACACGCTGTTCCATCTCCTCGGGCGACATCCCCTGGTACTGCCAGATCACGGTCGCGACCGGCAGCGGGATCGCGGGGAAGATGTCCACCGGTGTCGTCATGATCGCTACCAGCCCGGCGATGAGGACGAGGATGGCCCCGCAGATGAAGGTGTAGGGGCGCCGCAGCGCGACATGAACGATCCACATTATGGCTCGAGCCTCATAGGTCCCGTCCGAGCAGCGCCTCGAGCGATGCGCGGGCGACCTGATAGGTGAAGCGCGCGCTCACGAGATCGAGCTCGGCCTGAATGAGGGCGGTCTGGGAAGTGAGCACGTCGAGAATCGTGGCGATGCCGGCGCGATACCGCGCCTGGATGACGCGCAGATCCTCGCCCGCGAGCCGCACCGCGTCGCGCGTGAGCGTGATGTCCTGCTCGGCGACGTGCAGGCGCCCGAGCAGCCGCTGGGCTTCGGCGCGGGCCAGGCGCTTCGTATCCGCCGACGTCGCCGTGGCGACCTCGGCCGCGACCTCCGCCTGGGTGACGGACGCCTCGCGCACGAAGCCATTGAAGAGCGGGAACGACGTGGTGAACGCGACGACCCACCCCGACCGCAGCGCCCCCGGGACACCCGACTGGTTCGCCCAGTTGTAGCCCGCCCCGACCGAGATGGTCGGGAGGTATTGGCTCTTCGAGGCCCGCACGCCGGCGGCGCCGGCACTCGCCAGCGCCTGAGCCTGCGCGACGGCGGGTGCGGCCGCCGGTGCCAGGGCGAGGACGCCCGCGTCGCCGAGCGCGAGGGGCGCGGGCTCGAGCGTGGTCAACGAGTCCGCATCGACGGGTCCGTTGGCGCCCACCAACCGGCCGAGGGCGGCGCTGGTCGTGCTGAGCGTATCGCGGGCGGCAAGCTGTTGGCGGCGCGCCGTGGACAGCGAGAGCTCGGCGAGCAGCACGTCGGCCCGCGTGGCCGTGCCCGCGGCGAGACGGTCGCGGGCGTAGCCGAGGCCCAGCTCGGCCTGCGCGACGAACTCCATGGCGACGCGCACCAGCTCGTGCGCACGCAACACGTCGAAGTAGCCCTGTTTGGCGACGAGCATGGTCGCATAGCGCTGCTGCACGAACCCGGCATCCGCGGCCTGGGTGACCGCCTCGGCGTAGCTCTGCTGTGCGCCCCGGCGGCCGCCCGTGAAGACGTCGAGCGCCCCCACGAGGCCGGCGCCATACGTGTTCATCACACCTGCCGAGGCGAGTCCCGGGGTCACCCCGACGCCGGTGAGCGTCTGATCGCTCCAGCCGGCGCTGGAAATGACGGAGAGACTGGGAAGGTATGTGCCGAGCGCCACGCGCCGCGCCGCGGCGGCGTCGCGCACCGCGCCCTGCGCGCCGGCCACGCCCGGACTGTAGGCGAGCGTCCGCGCGACCACCGTCTCGAGCGACAGGCGGGGCCCGAGCGCGGACGTGTCCGGCTCCTGGCCCTGACTGGTCCCGGGAAGGCTCGAACCCAAGACGATGAGCAGCGCAAGTGCCTTCACGGCCGGAGCGGCCCCGTTCCAGCACCCGTGCGCTTGATGGCGCCGGCAATCTCATCCAAGTCCGCGTCGGTCAGCGCGAGCGCTGCCGCGCCGATCCAGCCGTCCACCTGCGCGGGGGATCGCGCGCCCACGATCGCGCCCGTCACGCCCGGCCAGGCGAGCGTCCAGGCGACCGCCACGGCGGCGACCGTCGTGCCGTGCCGCTCCGCGATCGGCCGCAGCGCGTCCGCCAGGGCCAGATTCCGGCGTAGCCCCTGACCGGTGAAATCGGGAGAGCGGGAGCGCCAGTCGTCCGCGCCGAGTTGGGTCGCGCGCGTGACGCTGAAGGCGCCCGTGAGGAGGCCCGACTGCATCGGGCTGTACACGATGACCCCCGTGCGGTGCGCGGCGCACCACGGCAGCTCCGCTACCGCGACCTCCCGGCGGATCGCCGAAAACGGCGGCTGCAGCGTGTCCACGTGTCCGAGCCGCTCCGCTGCTTCGAGCTGCGCGAAATCGTGATTGGAGAGCCCGACGGCGCGGACCTTCCCTTCCTCCTTCAGCTGCAGGAGTGTGCCCCAGTAGTCTTCGAGTAGAGTGCCGTCCTCGGCGGGCCAGTGCATCTGGTACAGGTCGATGCGCTCGACGTCGAGCCGCCGGAGCGACGCTTCGACCTCGCGGCGAATGCTCAGCGGATCGCCCAGCCGGCGCGGCGGCGCGGCGCGGTCGTGCTCGTCCCATACCAGGCCGGCTTTGGTGAAGACGTAGGGCCGGTCGTCGGCCGGGAAGTCACTCAGCGCACGGGCGACGATCTCCTCCGAATGGCCGAGCCCGTACACGGCCGCGGTGTCGATCCAGTTGATGCCACGCTCGACGGCGTGGCGGATCGCGGCGATCGAGTCGGCGTCGTCCTGGTTGCCCCAGGCGAACGTCCAGCCGCCGCCCCCGATCGCCCACGCGCCGAAGCCGACGCGCGTGATCCGCATGGCGGTCGTGCCGAGCGGCGCTGTCGGAAGCGTGTCCGTGTCGTGAACCGTGTGTGTCATGTCTACCCCCTTCAGTGACGCCTTCTGCAGGCGTCTGTCGATCATGTCAGCGAGACCGCTCAAGTCCGACGGCTTGATGGACTTGAGCGCCTCGATCTCGAGTCGGCT
>Ga0209160_1002507_pt1 | contig 15276 bp, 17 predicted proteins | sample GraSoiAngelo_153_FD_186167 | JGI IMG/M metagenome (GOLD analysis project Ga0209160, IMG submission 186167) | Grasslands soil microbial communities from the Angelo Coastal Reserve, California, USA - 14_1009_12_40cm (SPAdes) (version 2) | ecosystem: Environmental > Terrestrial > Soil > Grasslands ... | reverse complement strand
ATCTGGAAGGACCGGCTTATCCGAAATGTTCCAGATCGACATCAACAACGAAGGTGTGCAAAGCAGTTGGAATCGGTCGGTTTTGCGACCCACGACGGCTAACAGCTTGTACTAAGCGAAGGTCAAACTTCCCCCCAGGGCTAAAAGAGGAGTACGAACTCCCAAAAAAGCCATCCGGTTTGCTTCCGATCGAAAAGCGGAGATCTTCGCGTTCATCGAAGTAAACCGGGCAGAGCACAGCGTGACGATGATGTGCCGGCTCTACGGGGTGACCAGAGCCGGGTTCTATGCCTGGCGCTCGCGCGAGCGTAGCGAGCGTGAGCGCCAGAACGGGAAGCTGGCCGAACGTATCCGTTCGGTGCATCGCGGCACCGACGGAAGTCCGCGCGTGTACCGGGCGCTTGAGGATGAGGGGGTGCGAGCGAGCGAAACCCGTGTCGCCCCCCCCCAACGGCCCACGTGAGCAGTTCGATGCACTTGCTGATCAGCTCAGGAGCGGCGACAGATAATCCCGTGGCGTTGCTACCTGGCCGCACGAGGCTAGTGACGGTTCCGCTCGTTACTGGATCGCCAACACTAGAAGGCGGCGAGTTCTGGACCGAGCGCAAACGCCTCGTGGAATTGGTCGTGAAGAGTCTGACGGCGGTGTACGCTCGGCCGCTGTGGGGTCGTTTACTATCAACGCGGTGTCCGCCAAAGCGGGCGGCGGAATGAGGGTGCTTTCAGTACTGAGTGACCCTACCAAAGACACTACCTATCATTCACTCCAATCGTAGGACTTAACCATGAGTGTTCTGAACTTGGAAAATGCCAAGTGGCTGATCGCGACGTTGGCAATACCCGCGGCACTTGGCTTAGTAGCTCACCAGTACCAACAATCGCAGGCGGAACGGCAGATCGCCGACGCGCGTTTGCGGTTGTACACGGAGCTGTTGAGCAAGCGTGAGGAAGCAGACACTGCCGTGCGGCGTGGAATCTTCGACAAGGTGCTGGAGAGGTACCTGGCCCCAGGCGACCAGGGACTGCAGGCGAAGCTCGTGGCGCTCGAGCTGTTAGCGACCAACTTTCACGACTCTTTGGATCTGAGTCCTTTGTTTTGGCAGATCGGTCGCGAGCTCGAACGTGCCCCTAAGAATGAACGCACCAGGCTGAGCCACGAGCTCGCGCGCATCGCCGACGGAGTCAAGGATCGGCAGATCTCAGGACTCGAACTCGGCAGTGGTGCTCAGGGACAAGCATCGAAGCTAGTAGGTTTGCGGTTAGACGCATTGACAACCGAGAATGGCAAACCGGACATCGATGCGGACTTCAGTTTTCCTGATCCGGACCCGTTCGCTCCTAGGGGGCGCACGCTGACCCGCCACTTGAAGCTTTGGATCACCGCCCATGATGCCCCTCGACGTCGCGTCTGGGCGATTGTTGACGCGCGTGCGAACCAGGGCGAGAAAGATCAGCGATGGGTATTCTGGATCGAAACGTTCGATTTTCCTATGGTCAACTTCACTCGCGTGTCCCGGTCCGAGCGCTTCACCGTGGTGCTTCAGGAATACGACCCGGAGACCGTTAACGCTAAAGTAAGACTCATCTATTTCCCGAGTGCAAGGGTCGGAGCCAAAGACAAACCGTTCATCGACGATGTCATTTCGGACCTGGTACACGAACGGAAGTAGGCAGATTACTGATACTGGAGGTATAACGGATGCGGCAGCAGTTGCAGCACTTCGCGTTCCGTGAGCATCGGCTCGCCGCCCTTCGTATCATTGTGATAGAAGAACTTGAAGCCAGTGAACGCCACCGGGTGTTGCACGATGTAGTCCTTGTATGAGTCGAACTTGAGCCAGGGGGGACCCCAGCCGTCCATGTGCATCACCACCTGGACCCGTGGCGTCGGCTTGATGTTCTCCGCGTCCGGCATCATATCGGCGCGGAAGCGGTGCACGACAAGAATCTTGGGCGGCAGATTCTTCTCGCGTACCAGCTGATCGAGCACCTGGATGACGTAGTTCACGTCGGTCGACATCATCTGGCCGACTTTCGCGCTCGGACGGATCCCCTTGCGCTTGTAGTGCATGTAGAACTCGGGATCGACTCCGAGATGCACGTCCGGGCGCTCGAGATACCCGAGCAGCGGCGGCAACTCCTGCTGCAGCGTACTGTGGCCCGCCTGGATGTCGACGAAGAGCAGGCCCTGGCGACTCTGCGCCCACCTGTACGCCTGCTCGATCGTGTCCGGACCCTCGCGTAGGCGCCATTTCCCGTCCGGGCCTGCGTATCCCTGCGCCACCACGGCGACGAGGTGAATCGCCGGAATCACCGGCGTCGATGGATCCGCCTTACGCCACATCGCGACGGTGTTGTCGAGCATCGAAAGCATCTCCTGCTCAGGATACTCGCCCAGCACCCCCATCCGTTTCGAGTGCGGGTTGCCGTAGTACGCGACGATCCGATACTGCGGAAGAATCGCACCCGACAGCACGGCGGGTGCCGCCGGCCAGTTCGCCATCGCCTTGCGTCCGGCACGGATTGCCGCGGAGTACGAGATCTCATCGTGGCGGCTGCGCCCTGGATTGAGCCCAACGGTGGCGGTGTCGTTTGCGCCCGCGGACACTCGAGAGGGTGCGACCGGATCGGACGCGCCAGCGCCCTGTGCGCCGTCTGGATTCGTGCCCCGCGTGACTTCGGCGGTGGCGTTCTTCGTCGAATCTGGCCTTGCCACGGTCGCGGCGGGCCTCGCGTCGCAGCCCGCCAGGGCGATCATGCTGGCCGCCAAGAACAACGGAAGCCATCTCGGCATCACGCCATGCGTGCAAGCGTGCGCGATGCTGCGAATGTTGTCCGACACGGATCCAGGTGCTCCGGGGCGTTACGAAGGCGACCGGCGTGGGCGCCGAGTACTCGCTGCCAAGGGAATCAACTGTCAAGACGCTGGGAGCCCTCTTTGCTAGTGGATCTTCGAGGACTCGCCCTTCGACTCGCGCCGGATTTCATCATGGCAGGGTAGGCGGGCATTTCTGATATGAAAAGTCATCTCGACGAAGAAGCGCGAGCGAGCTGATGAGCAACGTACAAAGAAATCACGTACTTGAATTGTGTGAGTTCGATCACCTCCGCCTGAGCCTCGTCAGCCAGCTGTTGGGTGCAGCACCGGCGTGAAGCCGTTGGCGAGCGCCGTCACCGAGGTCGGTGGCGTGAGCACCTCCACGACGCCGGTCTCGGCCCGCGCCTCGGGTCTCGTCCAGCCGTCGAAGGAGAACGTGAGCATGCGGTCGGCGAGCACGAGTCGCGCTTGGCCGTCTGCGCCGATGATCACGGTCCCATCGGGCAGCGACTCGAGGTCGGCTCGCCAGGTTTTGCGGTCGCGGCCGCGGTCGATGCCGCTCCCGCGCTGCAGGCGTTCGGTCGTGAGCCGCCGATCGAGCTCGACGGCACCTAGCGCTGGATCGACGGCGTCGCGATACGAGCGATACATCTCGCGCCGGCACGTCGCACAGGGGCGGTGTCCGGCGGCCAGCGCGACAGCGTCGTCGAGGAAGAAGATCGGCGTCCAGCGGTTGGACCGGGCCAGCGGCACGCGCCAGTCGCGAAACTTCGTCAAGCAGGTGATCCACAAGGTCGAGCTGCGGTGGTGGCGCACGACCTGCTCCCGCTCGTCGACGATGCAGCCGCGGTTGCCCGTGAACAGGCCGCGGGCGCTCACCGCGTGCAGGTCCCCCCACGGATCCACCCGGTTTCGGCGCGGCATCACACCATCATTTCAGGCCGCGACTTCGGGGCATCTCCGCGTCGAGAGCGGCTAGAACAGGAGATCGACCGGCGGCAGACCGAACTCGGAGCGGCCGAACATGGCCGCCGCCTTCTCGAGATTGTTGCCGGCGTGCGCACGGATCGCGTGGACGTCGCGCCAGGCCCGCTGGATCGGATTGTTGAGATAGACGGCGCGGCCGCCGCTGGCCTCGAACACGCGGTCCACCGCCCGCACGGACCGATCGGTCGCCTTCGCGGTATCCCACCGATAGCGCGCCCGCTGGGCGAGCGGAATCTCCGACCCTTCGCGCGCGAGGCGCATCGCCTCGGCGAAGTTCCCGAGCAGCCGGTCGCGCGCCGCGGCCACCTCGGCCGCCGCTTCTGCGAGCGCCAGCTGCGCGAACGGATTCTCGGCGACCCGGCTCTGGTCGCGCGGCGAGATGCGCGTGGTCGTCTGCTCGCGGAACTCCGCGACGGCGCCCAGGGCGACGCCGATCGCGGGCGAGCCGATGCACGCCGGAAAGACGAGCCCGAAGGGCAGCCGATAGAGGGGACCGTCGTTGACCACCGCGCCGGGGTTCGTCAGATAGAACGCGTCGCGATACGAGTGCGTCCGATACTCCGGCACGAAGGCGCCGTCGACCAGCAGATCCTTGCTGCCGGTGCCGCACAACCCGACCGCGTGCCAGGTGTCGTCGATGACATAGTCGGAGCGCGGGACGAGAAACGTGCGCACGTCCGGCGGCGCGCCCTTGTCGAGCGGCGGCACCGCGCCGCCGAGCACGGCCCAGTGGCAGAAGTCGCACCCGCTCGAGAACGGCCAGCGGCCGCGAAGCCGGAATCCGCCGTCCACGCGCTCCACCGCCCCCGTGGGCGCCAGCGACGTCGAGAGCTGGATGCTCGTGTCCTTGCCCCAGACGTCGTCCTGGGCCTCGGGCGCGAAGAGCGCGAGGTGCCAGTTGTGGACGCCGATGACCCCGAGGATCCACGCGCTCGAGCCGCACACGGTGCCGATCTCCATGACGGCCTGGTAGAGCGTGCCCGGATCGAGCTCGAAGCCGCCGTACCGCTTGGGCTGCAGGCAGCGAAAGAGCCCGGCGTCCTGGAAGTCGGCGAAGGTCTCGTCGGGCAGCCTGCGGAGGCGCTCGGCGCGATCGGCCCGCTCACGCAGCGCCGGGAGCAGCGCTCGCACCCGTTGCAGGTACATATCCGGGGTCATGCCGCGGCAATGATCCGGCGGGCTCGGGGCCAGGTCAAGATCCCCCGCCCTCCGCGCGAATTCCGGGCCAAACGCGTGACGGATCGGCCCGGCTCGTCCCTACCCCTTGTGGCCACGGCGCTCACATTTCGGAAGCTTCATCCCGTCTTCGTCGGCGAGGCCGGCCCGATCGGACATCGAAGTGCCCGTGTTCGCCGCGCACGATCTCGCAGCCGGGCGTCATCCGGGGCTCGAGCGGGCTCAGATCGAGCTCCACCGAACCCGATGAGCTGATGCCGTCGTCCGGGCTGTCCAGCCCGTAGATCGTCATGTACCCAGCTGCGCGGCATTTAACGCGGTGATCCGGCTGGTGTTTCAGTAAGTGATGGGCGTTCTATGGCAGCCGGACCTGTTCTCCGCCCGCGGCGAGGTAGCAGTTGACGCCGAATTCCGGACCGGCCGGCGGACGCCGCTCGACGCGCGGTCGTGGGTCGAGGTGGTTCCCGGCTGGCTTGCCGGCGCCAACGAGCTGTTCCAGCGGCTCGCCGAGGCGGTGCCGTGGCAGGCGCACTACCGGTGGCTCTTCCGTCAGCGGTTCCTCGAGCCGCGGCTGACGGCGGAGTATCGCCAGCTCGCCGACGCACCCCACCCTGCGCTGGTCGTCGCCGCCGATGCGCTGTCGGAGCACTACGGGGTGCGATACGACAATCTCTGGCTCAACCTCTACCGAGGTGGCGAGGACAGCACCGGCTGGCATCGCGACCGGTTCTCTTGCCGCCGGCCAGAGTGCATCGTGCCCGTCCTGACGCTGGGGGCCACACGCCGCTTCCTGCTCAAGCCGCGCGCCGGCGGGCCCAGTATCGCCTTCCATCCGTCGGCCGGAGACCTGGTGGTAATGGGCGGTCGTTGCCAGGAGGAGTGGGTCCACTCGGTGCCCAAGGCGCCGGGCACAATGGGCGCACGGATCAGCGTCAACTTCCAGAGCTCTGAGCAGGCGCGCCGCCCGCGGCCCGACGGCGCCACATCCTGATACCGCCTTGATCCGCAGATATGAGCCCTGGAGAGAGCTGAGGACTTGATCGGCGAATCAGCCAGTCGGTCCCGTCTCCATGATTGAGCGGATCTCGCCCACTCTTTTGCCCGCCAGGCCCAGCCGCGCGAGATTCCGTCCCTCCGAACGGAAGTCTCGCCGGAGCATCGTCGAGGTCTGCGTAATGAGACCGTCGATGACCGGCGTCCCCACGCTGGCGGCCCGCCCCAGCTCAGATATGGCGACGAGCCCGCACGGCACGTCCTCGATCACATACTTGTGCTGTAGCGACGGCGGCGTCGGCGTCCACTGATAGGGTCCCGTGGGCTCGTGCGTCAGGCGATGGAAGGTCTCGCGGAGCGAGTCGCCGCCGAGACCGTACGTGTTCAGCAGCCACTGGTGGATGCCGGGCACCTGCGCGCCGTAAGCCCGGGCCACGGCCAGCCGCTCGGCATCGAGTGCCTCCAGCAGCGTGATGAGGCTCGGCGTGTACCCCTCGGCGTAAAACCGATACGCGTTCCCGCTGCCTTCGAGGCGGCCGATGTTTCCCACCATGTTTGCCACATGTAGGGTCGCGTTCATGTTGGTGAGTCCGGTAGTGAGGATGCTCGGCGCGGCCAGAGCTTGAGGAAACGCGGCTCGCAGCGGGCCTAGGACCCTCTCGACACGCGAGGCCGGCAGCGACGCGACCTGCAGGAAGCGTTTCACGATCGTCAGCTTCACGCGCGTGGGCTCGGGCCAGCCGAGCGAGTAGGGATAGTTGTCCATCTCGCTCACGTCGACCGCGGCGCGACAGCCGGCCGCGCGCAGCTCTCGGCGCACGACGAGGGAGCCGCCGGTTCCGCCCTGGATGAGTAGGATCGACTGACCATCGCGGAGCACGCCGGCCAGGCCGTGCGCGACGTCGGCGTGGAAGTGACTGCCGGTGACGATAATGATGACGTCGGCCCCATCCACCGCCGGCGCGAGCTGGGGCGTCACGAGCTCGAGCGGCGCGAACCCCTTGGCCAGGCCTTCGACGTCGAGCCCACCGCGCTCGCGTACCCTTGCGATGCGCGCCTCATCGCGATCATGCAGGCGGAGGCGATAGCCCAACAGCCCCAGGTTGGCCACGAGCGCGATGCCGCCCAGGCCCGCGCCGATGATCGTCACGGGGGTCGCCTTCGCCGGCCGGTTCACGCGCGGCAGTCTACACCAAGGCCATTGACATCGTTCCGCGACGGGCACTAGCATCCCGGCACGCGGATCGAGGGGAGGTGAGGCTCCGGCGACAGCCGTCAATCACTCCACCAGCAGTGCCACCACGGAGAAGGTATGAGCCTACTCGCGCGATTCGTGCTCATCGTGCTCGCTCTCCTGTCGTTCCTCTCAACGTCGGCGCTCGCCGCGGAATGGCGTGACGTGACCGAGGACCGCCTGCTCAAGGCGGAGGGTGACGCCGCCAACTGGCTCATGTACAACCGCACGTATTCCGGGTGGCGCCACAGTCCGCAGGCGCAGGTCAACGCCGGCAACGTCAAGAAGCTCGTACCGAAGTGGATCTTCGCCGGCGGCACGCTGGGCGATCAGCAAATGACGCCCATCGTGAACGACGGCGTGATGTTCACGACGTCCACGTCGCTCTCGCTCAATCGCGTCCAGGCCGTGAACGCGGCGACCGGCGATCTGCTCTGGAAGCACGATCGCAAGATCCCCGAGGACGTCGGTGCTCTCGTCCGCGTCATTCCGCACAATCGCGGCGTCGCCCTGTACAAAGACAAGGTCATCTTCGGGACGCTGGATGCGTACCTTGTCGCCCTCGACGCGAAGACCGGCAAGCAGGCGTGGGAGACCAAGATCGCCGACTATGCCGACGGCTACTTCATGTCGGGCGCGCCGCTGGTCGCGAAAGGCAAAATCGTCATCGGCATTGCGGGCCCTGGAGAGATGGGGCCGCGTGGCTTCATCGAGGCCTTCGATGCCGACACGGGCAAGAGCCGGTGGCGGTGGTACTCGATTCCAGCCGCCGGCGAGCCGGGCAGCGAGACCTGGCCCGCGGACACGTGGAAGATCGGTGGCGGTGCGGTCTGGCACGCGGGGACCTACGATCCCAGCACGAACCTGCTGTACTTCGGGACCGGCAACCCCGCGCCGTGGATCGCCGACATGCGCAAGGGCGACAACCTCTACACGATGTCCGCTGTCGCCCTCGACCTCGATACCGGCACGCTGAAGTGGCACTTCCAGTATCTGCCGAACGATGCCTGGGACTACGATACGACCGCCGAACATCACGTCATCGACGTGGTGCGCAATGGACAGACGCGCAAGGCGGTCGTTCAGGCCAACAAGCTCGGTTACGTCTACACGCTCGACCGCGTCACTGGGCAGTTCCTGTCCGCGGTGCCGTTCATCAAGTCGCTGAACTGGGGTGGGCCCGATCCCGCGACGGGCAAGGCTCGCGAGAATGCCGGGCGCCGGCCGACGATGGGCGGGCCGCCCGTCGAGGTCTGCCCCTCACTGCTCGGCGGGACGGGCTGGCAGCCCAAGGTCTTCAATCCGACGACCGGCTATCTGTACATTCCGGCAAACGAGTTCTGCATGCGGTACGCCTACGTGGCTGATCTCGCGTACAAGCGCGGTCAGCTCTTTACAGGGGTCACCGCCGAGCACTTCAGCCGGGCTGAGCAGGCCGGCGTCCTGCGCGCGTTCGACGTGAATCAGAACAAGGTCGTCTGGGAATGGTCGAATCGCACCCCGCTCATCAGCCACACGTTGTCCACCGCCGGAAACCTCGTGTTCCAGGGCACGGCGGAGGGAAGAGTCGTGGCGGTGGACGCGAAGGACGGCAAGGAGCTGTGGTCGTTCAATCTCGGCACGCCGCAGTCGGGCGGCATCATCAGCTACGCGGTAGACGGCAAGCAGTACATCGCGGTCGCCGCCGGTGGGACGTTACGCTCGCAGGTCTGGTTCGGGAAGGAGCCGAAGTGGGCGGATGCGGCCCGCGTGAACTACAGCGACATCATCGTCGTATTCGGACTCAGCGACTGATCGCGTTCGCGGCTGCGGTCGCGACCCTCCTGGTCGCGACCGCGAGCGGCGGCGGTGAGATTCGACGGATTCGGCTGTGCGCGGATCCCTCGAATCCGCCGTTCTCGAGTCAGCACCCGACCGAGCCCGGCTTCGAGGTCGAGATCGCGCGCGCGCTCGCGGACGCTGTCGGCGCCGAGCTGAGCGTCCACTGGTTTCCGAGCACGCGCGAGATCGTCGTGCTCCGCCAACTCTACGAAAGCCGCTGCGACCTCCTGATGGGTGTTCCGGTGACCGGCCGCTATACCGACGACAAGCCACGGCTGCTCTTCACCGCGCCCTACTACGTCATGACCCAGGTCGTTGTCGCGCCGATGGTCGGCGGAGTGGCATCGATCGAAGGGCTGCCGGGTAAGCTCGTCGGCGTGCAGGCGATGACGCTCAGCGACCAGCTGGCTTACGAACGTGGCTGGAACCGCAAGGTCTATCTGAAATCGGAGGAGCTCTTCGCCGCACTCGTGAGCAGCGAGGTGGACGCCGTCGTCGTGGAATCGGTGATTGCGGGGCCGTTCTTGAGAAAAAGTCCCGGCTTTCGCCTGCTCGCCGTCAAGGATCCTCAGCGTGAACTGCCGATCGGCGCCGTTGTCCGCAAGACCGATGCGGAGCTCAAGGACGCCGTTGACCGAGCGCTGAAGACCCTGCGCGATAAGACCGTTCCGGACATCCTCTCGCGCTACGGAATCACGCTCGCGCAGACCGCGCCGCCACCAGCGTCCGAGCCGGCGCCGTTGAGCGCGCAGCTGCGCTCGGCGCGATCGACGTATCTGACGCAGTGTTCGCAATGCCACGGCACCGATGCGAACGGCACGCCGGCCGCCGCGAATCTGCGGGCGTTCAAGGGCACGGAGGACGACTTCCTGCGCGTCGTTCGCAACGGCCGCCCCGGAACGGCGATGACGCCGTGGAAGGGCCTCATCGACGACGATGACATCCGCAACATCGCGCGTTACATCAAGGGGCTGTAGATAGAGAGGACTATTTGAGCTGCGGGATGACGTATTCGTTGATCAGCCGTAGATTTTCCAACTGCAGCGCGTAAGGAATCTGGCGCCCGTAGTTGACCTCATACAGAATCTGGGTCAGGTCGAGCTCCTCGCGTAGCTGTTGGAGTCGATCGACCACGGCGTCGGGTGTTCCGTAGACCACCTTGTCCCTCAGCCACTCCTCGTAACTCATGCCTCGTACGCGGTCGGCCTGAGCGCTCCTGTCCCGGGGGGGGCAGAACGGCGAAGAGGGATGGGAGGGCGGCCGTGCTGAGAACGGAGGTTCCGTCACCCAGGCCTTTATCGCGTCTACGCTCTCCTGCACGAACGGATAATTTTCGTGCCAATCTGGGAAAACGCGTTCCTTCGGGGTGTCGGACCACGCGTTGAGGAATCCGGGCTCGCGCTGATTCCGTTGTTCCCGTACTCAGCGCCGTCGGAGGAGGTGCGACTGAAGCGGCCGTGAATGCACGTTTGCGCCGCAGAAGGATGCCGCCGACACCTCGCTCGCGTTCGTTGAGGTCTGCTACACTCCCGCCAACCATCCCCAACTCGACGAGGTTCCTATGCGGCGGATCGGGCTCGCGGTCGCGCTCGTTGTCGGCCTCGCCCTTGGTGCTCTTGTCATCGGCGAAGCACAGCAACGTGGGAAAGCGCCTCGGATTGCGTTTCTGGCCGGAGGCTCCCGTTCGGGCGATGCGCTTCTCCTCGACGCGTTCTGGCAGCGCATGAAGGAGCTCGGCTATATCGAAGGACAGAACATTTCTGTCGAGTACCGCTTTGCGGAGGGCGCCGTTGAGCGCCTCCCTATTCTCGCAGCCGAAGTGGTACGCCTGAATGTAGACGTCATCGTGGCCCCGGGCTCAGGCGCCGCGGCCGCCAAGAAGGCAACCAGTAGCATCCCGATTGTGTTGACGTATGGCGACCCCATCGCTCAAGGGCTGGCGGCGAGTCTGGCGCATCCCGGCGGGAACGTGACGGGGTTGTCTGGCTTCATCTCCGAGCTCGGCGGAAAACAGCTGGAACTCCTGACGGAAACGTTTCCACATCTCTCGCGGGTTGCTGTCATCAGCTGGGCCGACTTTGCGCCGAACGAACTGTGGTTGAAAGAAATGAAGGTCGCGGCCGAGAAGCTGCGTGTGACACTCCAGCTTCTTGAGCTGCGCGGTGCCGATGATGTGGAGCCGGCACTCTCAGCTATCAAAGCCGGGCATGCCCACGCGCTGATCACGCTGCGGAATCCCCTCTCTGCGACGCACAGGATACGGATCGTGCAGTTTGCGGCCAGGGGCCGGCTGCCTGCCATCTATCCAGACCGCGAGTTCGCGGAGATCGGTGGCCTCATGTCGTATGGCGTGGACGTCGCTGACCTGTGGGGCCGTGCCGCTGTCTATGTGGACAAGATCTTGAAGGGCGCGAAGCCGGCAGACATGCCCATTGAGCAGCCCACCAAGTTACAGTTGATCGTCAACCTGAAGGCCGCGAAAGCACTCGGGCTCAAGATTCCGCAGTCCATCCTTGTGCGAGCCAACGAGATCATCCAGTAGCATGCTCGACTCAGGCGGCTGGCTCCTCTGGGCATGAACATAACTATGAGCGCACGTGGTCTGTCCCGGGGGGACAGAACGGCGAAGAGGGACGGGAGGGCGGCCGTGCTGAGAACGGAGGTTCCGTCACCCAGGCCTTTATCGCGTCTACTCCGCTACGAGGAAGCTGCCCGCCGCGCGATCTCAGCCCGGCGGTGAGCACCGGCGAGCCAAGACTGGTCGTGGTTGCTCCCCGACTGCGACGTGATTCAGTGGCCACCGGCGTGGTCGCTGGAGCGCGCACCAAGTACAGACATGTGATAGTCTGTGTCTGTACATCCTGATTGGGAGGCGATGAATGACGACCGGCACGAGTCGCACCAGACGGGCGCGGGTTCGGCGGAAGAACTACCGGATCGACGTGGCGCAGCTCGAGCGAAGCCGGCGCATCCTCGGGACCCGCACGGAGACCGAGACGATCCGGCGGGCGCTGGACCTGGTCGTCGACGAGGCGGCCCTCGTCGAGGCGCTGCATCGCTTCGTGCTGAAGGGACGCGGCCACATCGAGAACGTTGATGCCCGCCGGTAGGTGGGTGGTGTTCGATACCAACGTCTACGTGGCAGCGCTGCGCGAAGGTATCGATGGCGCCGCGTTCGCCCGGATTCGCGACCGGACGCCACGGACCTTCCTCGCTTCTGTGGTGTCCGCCGAACTGCGCGCGGGGGCCGTGGATCGGGTAGGTCGCCTCGCCGTGCGCGAGCTGGTCGAGCAGTTCGACCGGTTGGGGCGGATCGTGACGCCGGATGCGCGGTCCTGGAATCTCGCGGGCGATGCCCTGGGGAATATCCGGCGGCGCGAGCCCGCACTGCGGGCCAAAGTCACGAGCCTCTGGAACGACGCGCTCATTGCCCTCTCGGCACGGCAGATCGGCGCTTCGGTTGTCACCGGCAACGTGAGGGACTTCGAGTTGCTCCATCGCTTCATGCCCCTCGACCTCGAGCCATTCGAATAGGCTCTCCGGCGCAGCGGGGCCGCGGAGAGTCCACACTAACTGGTATCTCGAGGCAAGTAGGCTTGCGCTATTTTGCGCTGAACGACCCTGGAAATCGCGGTGAACTCGCGTTCACGCCTGTCGTGAAAGTGCGTCTGTGTCGCCAGCGATCGCGGGCGACCGCGTAAGAGGATCACGCAGTTGCGGGCAAGTTCGCAAGAAGTGTGGACGGCCGGATCTTCACCGGCCGTCCACTTTTAATCCGGGGGGTCCCGGGTTCGAGTCCCGGACGGCTCACCAATCATTCCCGTCACTTCCGCGATCCTGCCGTCGCCCATCCGGCCACTGCGTCCGTGCTGAGTGTCGGCACCGCGTCGTCGGGCGCTGGTGCGGGAATCGGCAGCGGTGTGGCAGCGAGCCGCATGAAGTCCGCCTCGATGCGATCCTTGCCGACGTAGATCTTGCCGTTGGGCCAAGTGATCTTGTAGATGACCTTCATCCGTGCCATGAGGTGTCCATGTTCAACGCCTCCCACGCCGCACTCTGGACGGCGTGCCACGGTGTGCGCTACCATCCCGTTCCAGTGGGCCGCTCGTGAGATGCCTGCCGATGACTTCAACGAGGAGGCGACGCCCATGCGATTCGTAGTGCCGCTACTCCTTGCGCTCATCCTCGTTACACCCGCATCGGCCTTGCCGCTTCAGGACCTGCTGGTGCCGGGCGCGGAGTTAGACGCCGGGCGACTCCGCTTTACTGATTTTCATCTCACTTCCATCGCTGGCCTTGGAGCGGAAGATGTCATAGTCCTCGGGCTCGCAGTCGGCGGGCTAGCATTCGGCTCCCCCTTGGGCTTAGAAGCCTTCCGCGACAGGCCCGAGGTCGATCTCGGGATCACGTTCGTGGCCTCTGCACCAGCGGGCATCAACGGATTCACCTTTGCCGCTGATGAGGTGTCTGCTGTACCCGGAAACGCGAGGGCTTCGCTTACAACTGTCGTGGAGGGCGTCGGAGTCGGGTTGCCCGAGTGTTTTTTCCCCTTTGGCTGCCCGAACCCGGCCTCCGATGTGCACGCGTTTAGGCAAATCCCGCCAGCCGCAAGTGTGCCGGTGAGCTTCGATCTCCAGTTGATAGCGGGTCCAGAAAATGCGATCTGTGGGGGATGTATTGGGACGGCCCTGGTCCTCAATCCCAACATCACCTTTGCCGTCCCGGAGCCAGGGAGCGCCTGGATTGGAGGGGCGGGGATTGCGCTGCTACTACTAGCCTTCCCCCGGTTCCGAAACTCCTGGGAGTAGGAGCAACCGGCCGAAGCTCGTTCAATCTTCTCAGTGCGTAACGAGCCCGCTGTTGGCGCGCTTGCTCATGACATTCTTTTTAGCCCATCACGAGCTGCGCTCTGCACTGCCCTCCACCGTGTGCGCTCGAATGCGGAGGCGGTTGCACTGGTCGGTGAGTGCTCCATCCCGGTCGCGTAGAACGTCGCGCGCCAGCCTGCTCGTCATACTGAGTCAGTTGCAGGTCGTAGCCCTGGCGGTGCATGCCCACGGCGACGTGCCCAATCCCGGTCCACGTATCCAGCCAGGTGCGCAGGGCCCAGAGGGCGCGATCGTATGAGGGGCGAGGAAGTCCGGCGAAGCCGAGTGCCGCGCGGAGGAGCTGGCCGCGTTGGTCGAGCACGAGGCTACTCGATCACCTGGTCCGCGCGCAGCAGCACGGACTGAGGAATCGTCAGGCCGAGCGCCTTGGCGGTCTTGAGATTCATGATCAGTTCGAACTTGGTGGGCTGTTCGACAGGCAAGTCGCCGGGCTTGGCCCCTTTGAGGATCTTTTCCCTGGACGGAGAATGAACATGCGAAGACAAAATGCAGAAGGGTATGGTTCGCGGTGTGACCGCTGGATCCGGGCGATTGGACTGACGTTCACCGGAATCCTCCTAGTGGCCGCCTCAAGCCACGCCGGCGCCCTCAACGTCTCCTGGACCGCGCCCACCAAGAACACCGAAGGGAGTTCGCTGGTGGACCCCGCCCTCTATCGCGTTTACTACAGCACGTCCGCCTCACCGTGCCCGGGCAGCAACTTCGTTCAGGTCGCGGCGTCGACCTTGATCCCGTCACCGAATCAAACAGTCAGCCTCCAGCTCACGGGGCTGGCGACTGGCTCGACCTACCGCGTCTCGGTTACGGCCGTGGATACGGACGGGAAGGAGAGCGCGTGTTCGGCCGTCGCCAGCGCCGTCGCGGAGGTCAATTCCGAAGTCGCTCCCACCGGCCCCGTGAGCTTCGGCACGGTCACCATCGGGAGCTCCGCCACCCGCACCTTCACGGTGCAGAGCACCCATACCGGCACTACCACGGGCACGGCCTCCGTGCCGGCCCCCTTCAGCATCGACTCCGGCAGTCCCTTCACGCTCCTCGGGACCGGCGCGACCGCGGCCGTGACCGTGCGGTTCACCCCGACGAGCACTGCGGCCGCGAGCACGAGCGTCAGCTTCACTGCGAACGGCGATACGCAGTCGCGGCTCGTGACCGGCATCGGCACAACTGCCTCGGATACGAAGCCGCCGCTGCCACCGGTAACATCGGCAGGGCCGCCCCAATCGCCCCACGCGATCGAGCCGTCCAATGACGCGGACGATCCTCGCGCCGTTATCGACTGGCTATTGGATCGCTCTTCATCGCGTGGGCGGTGAACGGCCCAGTGTTCAGTGGCCTAGTTCAGCCGTGCAAGGCGAATT
>Ga0209160_1002506_pt1 | contig 15278 bp, 16 predicted proteins | sample GraSoiAngelo_153_FD_186167 | JGI IMG/M metagenome (GOLD analysis project Ga0209160, IMG submission 186167) | Grasslands soil microbial communities from the Angelo Coastal Reserve, California, USA - 14_1009_12_40cm (SPAdes) (version 2) | ecosystem: Environmental > Terrestrial > Soil > Grasslands ... | reverse complement strand
CCCGGTGGCTTTATGTCTCGCAGTAAACTCCGCATGGCGCTTCGTTCGATCTTTTTCGTTTTCACGCTCTATCGAAAAACCGGCACGCAAGCATGTAGCTTCGGCAAAGACTTCGTGGCGAGCACCTTGGAATTGATCCTTGTTCTTGAGTCTCCCGAGCAGTATTTCGTCTAATCGACTGTTGTCTTCAATCGCAAATAGGTTGAATGCGAATGATGCATATGCCGCAATCGAGCCGTTTGGTAGAGCTGCGAAGCTGCCATCAGGCTGAGCTTGGTTGTGCACGTTCAAATAGTTCATGCCATCGACTCGCCATTGAAAGAGAGGATGTCGTTCTATTTCTGGCTTGGCCAGTTCAGCCAGAAACCACTCTTTGCCAAAGAGACTTGGGATGTAATCGAACAGGAAATCGAGAACATATTTCCACGGGCGTTTGTCGCCTGAGTAATAGAGGCGGCCACCGGCGGCCACAAACTTGCGCCCGTGAAAGTCCATCGAGATGCAAGGTCGGACGTGCCCGTATCGTGCCCTCCACACCTGCTCGGCTATGGCTCTTCGTTGAATATCTTGCATTTGAGCCGCAATGATGGCTGCTGCTTCTGGTGGTGGCGGGCCAGGTGCGAGACGAACATCCTGTTGAGGTGTTCTACCGCAGCACTTCTTATGCTTTTTCCCGCTCCCACATGGGCACGGGTCATTGCGGCCAATCTTCATATGACTGCCCATAGCTTTGAAAACAACTGCAAGGGATGAAAGCCAGATCAGGTAGGGATCGCTCCGGTTCGAAGCCTTCGGCTGCCTGAGCACTTCATCTTCGAGTTGTTCTTGCGCCTATTTTACCACCTGAATTCAGATCGCAAGGGCGCGGAAGGCGTGGGAAAATCGTCTCCACGATGCCCTATTTCATCGCCAAAATCTCGCGCACCCTCGCCCGCGCCGTAATCTCCCTCGGACTTCTTCCGCGTTGTTCAAGCCATTTGTGAAACTGACGGAATTCCACGGTGTGCTCGACCGGCGTGTCTCTGGCCAGAACTCTTATCGTGACATTCTGGCCGATATCCTTGGCCCAACTGCATTCGCGAATGGCCCGCAGCCCGAGCGCGACGGCTTCATAGAGGCTTTCGGCAGAGACTTCAGCCGTGTGCTCGATTCCTTCGAGATCGCGGATCGTGACGCGGCATGAACGCGCCGACATAGGCGGAGGGTAGCATACTTCGCCTTACCTTCGCCATCAGGCTTTCAGGTAAACCTTGTTGTAGAATTCCGCTCCAACCACATGGAACTAAAGAAGCCTTCATCATTCGATGTCATCACGAAATTGCTCCTGCCCGCTCTGGCATTGGCCGCACTGATTTTGGGCCAAATTAAGGGCAGTCCTCCCGGATTCCTATGGGCTCTCCTCGGTCTGACCGTGTTCCTCGTGATCTTCGGTTTTGTCTACACTCCGCTTACGGAGAAAAGGCGGCAGTGGCACGAGCAAGCACGAGATATTCAAGCCGTCGCCTATGCTTTGCCTGAACTAAGACGCCTTGCTCGGGCCTTTGCAGAATTTGTTGACAGCGGTCGGACTCTTCACTACGTGATCGCAAATGAGTTATGTCAGCATAAGCCGGAGCTTCTGGCGAAGGTACGGGGTGGGAAGTAGCAGTAGTAGCATTTTTCAACAGCAAAAAGGTGCCGGTTGCGACGCTATATCAGTTCTCTTGCTTTTTCCTTCCTTGTTCGCTTTTAGCCACCATTCGCCGCGATTGACACTACGTTTTTGCGCGGATGATCCTGGGACCTCAAAACGCATCTCCAGAGCCAACTCTTCCCCGCTTGGCGGGGACCGTGGAGGACAACGACAGGCCGGTAGGCCAGGGCGTCAAGTAGAGTCTCTGACAATCAAACAGCTGCTGGCGGATTATCCGCCAGTAATTGGCGGTCTCGGGTAGCAAACTGTACGGCTTCGTCCCCAGAATCGCCCAGCGTCCGTCGCGGAATTGATCAGTTTCGCTCAACACTACGTTATACAGACTAATCCTCACCCGGGGATGTTGCCCCGCCTATGCATTGCATATACAATGAGTGAGCGATGTTCGACTGGGATCGGAACAACCTTCGCAAAATTCGGGCACACCGGATCAAGCGGGAGGAGGCGGAACAGGCCCTGTTGAATGATCCGATTCCAATTTATGAACAAGACGTTGGTGGTGAACTCCGTTTCGTTTACTACGGCGAGACCAACGCTGGTCGCTTACTCGCCGTAATCGTGACGGAACGAGGCGAAAGCATTCGGGTGGTGACTGCCTATGATCTCGACGCTGGACAGAAACGCGACTATCTCAAGCGGCGCGCGCAGGGAGAGTGAACCAATGAGTAAGAAAAGGCTGCAGATGCCAAAATTCAGAAGCGAGAGCGAGGAGGCCGATTGGTGGGCCAGCCCGACGGGGCGCGCTTATGTAAAACAGAGATCCGCTGAAGCCCGCTCGAAAGGAACCAAGGCAACTGGGTCGGGCCTGGTTACGAAGTTGAGTAACAAGCGTAGCACGCAGATCGCTATTCGGCTGCCTGGAACCGATCTTGCTCGGGCTCGCAAGATCGCTGACCGCAAAGGCATCGGCTATCAGACCCTGCTGAAGATGCTGGTGCACGAAGGTCTGGCGCGCGAAGCCCGACGCAGGTGAAGCCTGTCCCTAGCGAAAATTCTGTGCACGCGCGGCAGTGTCATTGCTCAACCGGTTTTGGGCATTTTGCAGAGAATGCTGTGACTTTCTAAAGAGGTGCGCGACTTGATCTTCCGCATGGCAGCGGAGAATCCAGCATGGGGCGCGCCGCGAAAGAAGAGGGGGCTGATTCGCGACCAAACTAGTCGGCCGATGGCTATCCACATCAAGAGCGCTAGAAATTGTCGTTGAGTTTTTGTCCCCGAAAGGCCTGTTCTGAGGTAGAGGGGAATTTCGTGCTTTCCCAGATGAAACCTTTCGCTTGTGGCCGGCGTCTAAGGCATTAACCCAAAAATCTCACTACCACCCACCTGCCGTAGCCACAAGATTTAGCCCCACAAAGCTTCGGGATTGCGCAACCAGATTCCTTCCACTTCGCAGAATCCACTCGAAATCTGCATTCGTGAGGTGAGTCTGTGATGTTTAAGGAGAACAATTGCTGCTGCGTTGTCTGTCAGGTTGAGCGAAGTCTGCTCAATTCGCTAAGCACACAAACAGCCCGAACCCAATTCCAGGCACTTGCCCGCACCTACCCCATTCTGAACCACTTCGATTCGCCCGCTGACGTGATCGCGCAGTTGCACGAGCACGCGCGGGTCGAACTGGTGAATCACAAAGCTTGGAACGGAATCCTGCATGCGCTGGTTGATTCCATCGCGGGCGGGACTGCCGAAGACATCGGGCAGCAATTGCTTCTCGTGGCGTATGCCCCTGCAATCCACAAGGTTTATCGAGAGGTCTGCCAAAAATTTCCTGGGCTGTGTCCCGAGGACAGCGCGCAACAGGCGCTACTGTGCCTTCTGGAAACCGCGAGGTCAGCGGAGATGCAGACTCTCAACGGCCATTTACCTGCGGCATTAGCCGTAAGGTTCCGGCGACGGCTCTTTCGCTGGGCCATCGGCGAACTGCGACAATCGCTTCCGCTGGAAGAGATTGCGGGCAACATTCCTGCGGCCCATGGGCACAATTTCGAGGCAGGTATTGTTCTAGAACAACTTCTGTCGAAAGCACGGCGCATGGTTATCCTCTCGGCCAGCCAATGCGAACTCGTTCGCAAGTTCCATTGCGAAGGGTTCCAGCCTGAGGAACTGCGGGAGAGTAAAGACGGCCCGTCGGCCATCGCGCTCTACCGCCGCATCCAGAGGGCGGTGCATCGGCTGCGTCGGATCGGCGTAAGCGGTTCGTCGAGGGCGAGCAGCGTTCCAACAACGCAGGATGAAAATTCAAAAAACATTTTACGAGACGCGGTCGATTTCTCCGGGGAGATGGGCATTAGGAATAGTGAGAAGGGAAACTCACCGGAGCGATCCCGCCCTGGGCCGCAGGTTGAACCCGAAGTTCCGCCAATCGCGGCATGACTCGGGGCAACGTTGCGAGACTCAGAAATAGAGCGCTGACGTAACCAACCGGGAGCAGGATTCTCAGCGAACGCCACGGGCCCTGCTGCTGAATCCTGCTCCAACTCCTTCGCTCCGGCACGCACCGACACAGTTTTAGCCATGAATCGCCGCTCACAAATTTCCAGTCTCCCGATCCACACCCACTACTTCATTGGAGCGTGGATATTCGTGAGCATTCGTTTTTCGAAACGGCTGTTGTTGTTAGACGAACGAAGCGACGACTTCCTGAAAACGCTGGTGTACCTCGGCGGCTACTGCACTATCGAGCAGGCGCAGAAGCTCGGCCTCGCCAACTCCGCGACGCGTGTTGTCGCCCGTCTGGAGGCGCTTAAGCAGAGCGGCTTCCTGAAGCAAATCGCCCATTACCCCGTCGTCTATCAGGTCACGGGATCGGCGACCCGGCTGGTTGGCTCTGACCTAATGGCTCGCCGTCAGCGCACGCCGCTGACGATCCGTTGTCGGCTGCTGGGCGTTAATTTCTACCTGGAGGCGAAAGCTTGGCCAGCCGACTTCATCCTCGATCATGCCAAGAAGACTGCCCTGCTCAATGGCGTTGGCTGTCCGACGGAGGCGTTGCCCCACATCGGAGGCCAGCCGTACCTCTGGCAAGAGTTCGTCCTGCGCCGAGACGATGGCACGATTTGCGTGGCCGCCGTTGACCGAGTGCACGACACCGCCAAGTACCAGACAAGAACGCTGGCACAGCGGTATTCCTGTGTTCTTGAGCAACTGCCCTCCCAGTTCCGGCTGATTGTAGCCGTCGCCAGCAACCGCCGGGTGGAGCTGTACCGGAAATGGGCGGCCGAACCCATCGCACGTCCTTTTACCCACGAAACGCTTCAGCCCTATCGGGTCAAAGCGCTGCTCCCACAAGTCCAAATTTCGCATGAGGAGAAAATGGGATGAAACTGATAGGCACAGTATTGCGGTGTTCCTCTCGGAAGGTCAATTCCAGCAGCAAGGAGACCTATGTCACGGACCTGTTGGTCCTCGACCCGGAGAACAGCGGCGGGACGAACTACGCCGTCGAGGTCTGGGGCGACAAGCCCCATCAGGTGACGCTCATGTCGGAGATCGCATTGGCGGTCGTCGGCGTGGTGAACAAGAACGGCGGGGTACCCGCCTTGCGGGCAGTCATGGCGGCGCAGCCGCACAAGCCAGCCGGGGCGGAGGCCCCGGCTGCGGAAACCCTAGCTGCGGCGTAGGTGGTTACCGCCGGCGCAGGGCGAAAAGAGGGCGGTGAATCTTCGTCGAGATTCACCGCCGGAGGCCGAGGCGAAACCACCCCCTTTACCATTCCGTTTACGACCCACCCTTGAGGGTGGCTCTTGAGGGTGGGTCTTGAGGGTGGGTGAGCCACCCACGAAGAGAGCGTCATGGCAATGCTGCAGTCGATGACAACAGAGGAACAGATTCTGTACTGGCTCTCGCTGGACCTGCGGGTGCGGGCGCTGGCTGAAAGGCTGCTCGAAAGGTTTGCCGTAACGGTGGGTGATCTGCCAGCCAGCGCCGCGCATCACCACGCCGAGGCCGGCGGGCTCTACCGGCATTCGCTGGAGGTCGCGCTCAAAGCCTTGGAAGAGTTCGAAGGGAGCATGAAGATGGAGCGGCGGCCAGACGGCAGTGTCGATAGCTTCCGTAGTTCCCACAACCGCTCGCGCTGGCAATACGCCACATTCATCGCCGCCCTCTGCCATGACCTGGGAAAGCTGTTCGCCTTGGAAGTACGGGGTAAAGGCCAGACCTGGTGCCCGATGCATGAGCCTTACGATGACTTCGGTCGGCGCACTAAAACCCCGGTCGCTAGTTGGCGTCCCGACCGGCAATACGGGGCACACGCATGGTCCTCGCTGGCGCTTCTCCATTATGTCGTCTCCTGCGAAGACGTGGCCTACCTTGGCGCGCCGCGACTGTGGGATCTGTTCGCAACTCTGGCGGAGGGGCACAGCAAGGAACCCACAAGCCCGCTCGCGCAGACGGTCAGCCGCGCCGACCAAGCAAGCGTGGAACAGGCCCAGCCTGCCATCGCCATGCGCCCCGACAGCAAGGCTGGCCTATTGCTGCAGGGGTTCCATGAGTTGATCGCGGACGGCGAGATGGGCGTCAACGTTCCCGGCGGTCAGGTCTATGTCGAAGGGGGCAAAGCCGCCGTAGTGGTACCGGTGGCGATCGATCTGGCGCGAGATCGTCTGAGAGGCAGAGAAATCAAGCTTCCATCCAACACCGACCTTTACGATATCCTCCGCAACGCTCGCCTCGTGGATGCTGACGAAACGGGGCGCAGCGTTCGAAAAATCAAGGTGCCGGGGAGACAGGCCCACATGATCCCGCTCAGCGCCCTGGTCTTTTCTTCTGCGGGACACGGTCGTACCCAAACTGCTCCAGGCCGACCTGGAGCGCACCCACTTCGAAATCGACACGGAGCCTGCACCCCAAGCGACGCCTGTTGTTGAGGGCTGAGGCTCGCGGAGAGGACGGCATGAACACTCTTATTGCAAATCAATACGGCCGAGTCCAAGGCGAAGCGGGCGGCTGCGGGCTGACGTTATGCGTAACGGCTCAAACCCCGCGCCAAGAATCGGTCGAGCTCCAAACGCGCGTTGAGTCAATCGAGCAGCAGCTTCATCTCCTAGCCATCCTGCGTGCTGTCGAGCAGCGGATCGAGCACAGTTCCAATTGCGCGACAGCAAGGCAGGCGAATCCGCCGAGCAGCAGAGTCCTTTCGACGAGACCATCTGCGGCGAAGAGGATCTGTTCCGCTCGAACGGTTCGCCATCGAAGAACAAGATCTATGGCCGCTTTTCTCAGTTCCTCGTCTACGAGCAGGTGGGACAGAGCCGGCGTACCGGAAAGCGGGTGCGACTTTGGTTGACCTGCGGATGTTCGATCCAGACGACCCTAGCTCCCAACCGCGACTGGTTTTTCGGCCAGAGAAGCTGCGCGAACTGGGAATACCGGACACGCTCATTGAGGCCGCAGCCAAATCTGATCCGCAGGGATTCCTGCTATTCGACGACCTGCCGGATCAGGTGCAGCAAGCGAGCGGCCACGCCGACCAAGCCACAACCGAACAATCGACAACCTGAATCCTGGAGGTGCGCAATGCACGAGGAGACGCAAAACTCAGTGGACTTGAAACTGATAATGTACTTCGACCCCGAAGATCAAACGTTCGCCATCTGGGACCACAATCTGACCGCCGAAGAAGCATTGCGGGAATTGGACAGGGTTCGGCGCAAAGGCCTTCCCGCATTCACGGTAGAGCAACGTTCTCGCCACAAAGCGGAAGAGGCAGAAGACTGTGGAGATTGTCCTGCGGATGTCGAGCACGCCATGGAAGCAATCCCTAGCTATTCAAAGGCGGAACCCGGCAGCCCGAACCGACAAGTCTGAGCCCCAGCCATCCTTTCCGTAATCCACAAAAACCTGATTAGCCAAAAACTGGAGGTGCCTCATGGCAAGTGAAGGAAACGGCTTCACGCATTACCTCGTATCGAAGGAAGTCGTTCTCGGCGAGGCCTGCGTCATCGAGAAATGCAACGAGTGGATCTCTCTTGCATTTATCAAGCTCGGAATCGACAGGCCGGAAGCGGTAATCGACCGCGCCTTTGTTGAGAACCACGCCCTAGTTTCCCAAAACCGCGAACTAACCCCCTCGGACTCCCCACCCACAAGCAGCAAGACCCACCAACTAAATCCTTCCACTTCTGCACGGTAGGCGGCGTGTGCTCATGCCGCCCACCGTGCAGCCCACCCACCGCCGATTGAGCCACGGCAAATAACAAAACTAACAATCCAAACGGAGGTTCGTGAGGTTCGTTAGGAAGGAGATTGAGGTGCTTCCAGAGCCGAATTACCCCGTCAGCCCGGATCAGTTCGTAGGGAGGAAGACCCCCGGTGAGGCATTTACTCTGGCTCTGCAGCAGGGCCTTGCGGCAGGCCGAATTAGCTCTTTTGCGGTGCTGGGCGATTGGGGGATCGGCAAGAGCAGCCTACTATTGAAATTCGCCGCCATCGGCTCTGATCCGAAATACGGCATCCTACCTGTGCTGATGCCGGTTTCGACAGACTATGGTGATTATCGCCGCTTTGCAGAAAGCCTGCTCGACGGACTGGCAGAAGCCCTAGCCACGGCATCTTCGCTAACAACGCGCCTGCGTACCGAAGTCCGGAATTGGAAGCTCAAGCGCGTCAGCATGGGTGGCTTTACTCTCGACCGTGAAGCTCAAAGATTCTTCCTAAGTTCTGGCAGTTCTCTTCTCCGACACGCCTTGGGCGAAGCTTGGAAGCGTTTCTTCCTACCCGCCCAGATTAACGGAGCAATGTTCTTCCTTGACGACCTCGATAATTTCGCAACCCCGGTAGCCCAGGATGTTGCTCTAACCCTGAGAGATCAATTCCAGTGGCTTGGCGTCAACCGCATGAATTACAGCGTGTGTTTTTCCGCTCGGTCCGACTACTTTTCTGCCATCCGAAGCTTTGCCGAGCCTGCCGTTCGTTTCTACACCAAGTTTTATCTTGAGCCTTTCTCGGCGGAAGAAACCAACGAATACGCAGAGGCAGCCTTCAGGACACACTCCGAAAAGCTACACGGTCTTTCAGGCTGGCTTTACGAAAAAACTCTGCGACATCCCTATTTCCTCGCCTTCATCTGTCGAGAGCTATTGGCCTGCACTCAGGGTTCCGCACCTGAAAGTCCTGAGCACCTCTGGCCACATGTCTTCCAGCAGTTGGAAAGAAACAAATTCCGATTAGACCTGGCACAGGTTCCTGAACGAGAGCTTGAGCTTTTACAAACGCTAGCTGGAGCGCAACGGGACGAAATCAACCCGCGCCATTTCATTCCAGCTTTCCAACACGCGCATTTCGCCAGACTCACCGCAAAACGGCTGCTGATTCGCACTGGTCGGGGACGGTACAAGCTCTACCACCCGCTCTTCCGCGAGTTCCTGCGACAAACAAAATGGCCGAGAGCGACCGCAAACACGAGAGCCATCAGCGCCGGAACGCGGCGGCAAGCTTGCCGCCGCGTTCCGGCGTCCCTTGCACTACCCACAGGGCGGAGTCCATTCCCTGATCCCATTTTCCTTGATCCATTCCCCTTATCCATTCCCGATTAGCCACCCTTCCCATTCCATTCCGCTTTTCCACAAACACAAATCAAATCGAGGAGTGTTTTGTGCCAACCTTGTCAGATTTGCTCGACGATCCCGAAAAAGCGAAACTGTTACCGCGCGAGTTAATTCCACAGTTGCGTGGCGAACTGGCCCGCCTCGATACCATTTTGCTCTGCAGATTAGTTGCTCATGACTCTGAACTGCCCCCGTGCAGACCCGAAGAGGATCGGCTTCTCAGCCTTTCCGAAGCAGCAGCGAAGCTACATCTGTCATCTGATGCGCTCTATCGGAACGATTACCCATTTGTTGTGAAGATTGGGAAGCGCCGCCGATTCTCTGAAAAGGGGATCGAGAAGTTCAGCCGCAGCCGCTCAGGATTCTAGCTTGACCTCTCAATCCACATAGATGTATATGTGTATGAATGGCAGAACGAGAACGGTCAGAAACCATAAAAGTACGAATAAACATAACTCTACCCCGCGATCTTTGGAAACTCGCCAGATTGCAAGTCGTAAAGGAAGATACGGATCTAAGCGCTCTGATTGCGAGGCTACTCCAACGATACTTGGCCAAGCCTGGAAGGAAGGCGCGGCAATGAACGCAAACGAAATTGAGAGCAAGCAAGAAAAGCAGGCACTAAATCAGAAACCCCGACTTAAGGGTTTTGGGTATCTTTATCGACGAGGCACCATCTGGTGGGTGCGGTACTCGATTCGGGGTAAAGATTTCCGCGAGTCGAGCGGCAGCGAGCGCGACCGCGATGCAATGAAACTACTCAAACTTCGCTGGCAGGAACTCGGACGCGGCCGCTTCATCGGGCCAGCGCAAGAGCGCGTCACAATGGAAGAGTTGTTTAAATCGCTCGAAATGGACTATAGCACCAATGGTCGGCGTTCGTTTGGGACCCTAAAGGGTCGCCTTGTACATCTCCGTGCTGCGTTCGTGGGGTTGAGGGCAGTCGATGTGACGGAGCAGAAAATCGAAAACTACAAACAAATGCGCCTTGCCGAGAAAACGATGCGCGGCAACAAACCAATCCAGTCCGCCACAGTCAATCGTGAGCTTTCCATGCTACGCAAAGCCTTCCGGTTGGCAGTAAGACAGAGGCGAATTGCTGCAGCACCATCAATTGACCTGCTGGCTGAGAACAACGTGCGGCAGGGGTTCATCGAACCCCCCGATTTGGAAAAAGTTGTGTCCGCGCTTCCCAATCATCTCCGAGATTTCACTCGTTTCGCTTACATCACTGGCTGGAGGGTGGGAGAAATTCGTGGATTGGAATGGTCGAAAGTTAATCGGCAATCAAAGACGATTTTTCTTGGGCGTTCAAAAAATGGAGAGCCGCGGATTCTTCCTCTTGTTGGTGAACTCGATAAAATTATCGACCGACGATGGCAGGCGCGTACCATCGCTACAAAGGAAGGCAGCACGCGCTTGTCCGGTTACGTGTTCCATTGTGGAGATGGTCGGCCCATTGGCGACTTTCGCAAGGCGTGGGGGACCGCTTGCACTAAGGCCGCAATGACCGGACTACTGTTCCACGATCTACGGCGCTCGGCGGTCCGCAATCTTGATCGAAACGGCGTGAGCCAAGTTATCGGCATGATGATTTCAGGACATAAGACTGCAAGCGTATATAAGCGCTATAGAATCGTGCCGGAGAACGACATTCGTGAAGCTCTAGCGAAAGTCCAGGAAGCCATCGCGCGTGAGAGAAAAAATACGCGCGTTGTGAGCGTTGTATCGACTCGCAAGAAATGAGACCCGCACAAATCCCGCACAATTTGCACATTATTCGTGCAAACCCGATTTTTCCTCAGGGATCGTCGATCCTCTCAAACGCCTGAAGGAATGGGGATTAAGGGTGGTAGGGGCGGTGGGGGTCGAACCCACGACCAACGGCTTAAAAGGCCGCTGCTCTGCCACTGAGCTACGCCCCTGCGGTTGACAACATATTATACGAAAGAGATGCAGGGGACGTGTGCTGGACAGGGGCCAGGAAAGCCCTCGTGGTCGGAAAGTAGAAGCGGTTTGATCTCCTGTGCCGCCCTAAAGGGCGCCGCTACAAACTCCTCTGTCGAATCCGGCTCGCGCGCGGCGAGCTTTGTACCGTTGCCTTTGGATTGAAGGCGATCATTTGTCTATTCGATTTTGCCGATGCGGGATTTCCAGAGTTCCCAGGCGCGGGGAACCTGCGCATCGAGCATCGCGGCAGATTTGGCAGCTTCTTCCGGGGAGAGGAATTTAATCGTGCCGAGACGGGCGGCTTCGGACTGCAGGCGCGCGTTTACTTCCGTATAGATGAGGCGATACACGGCTTGCGGAATGGAGTCGCCCACGACGACGCAGCCATGTCCGCGCATCAGGGCCACAGGCTTATCCGCCAGTATCTTGGCCAGCGCGTCACCGAGATGATTATCGCGGATGAGCATGTCCGTCATTCCGGCGGCATCGCGAATATCGAAAATTGGCGTTCCCGCGCCGAGAAACGAACTCAGGTGGTAGACCGGCCGCAAGCTGGTGCCCGTGACGCTGAAGGCGATCAGAGAAGGCGAGTGGCTGTGCACGACAGCCTTAACGTCCGGGCGCGCCCGATAGATCGCCGCGTGAATGAAACGTTCGAGGTAAACGGCCCGGCCGCCACTATCGATCGGCGCGCCCTCGAGGTCGTATTCGAGAATGTCCTTGCTGGTGACCAGCCCCGGCGCCATGCTGCGAGATAACAAAAAGTGCGCCGGGTTCTTCTCGTCTCGAACGCTTACGTGCCCGAAGCCATCCAACACGCCCTGATCGTAGAGGATGCGATTTGCGTAGACCAGATCCTCGATGAGAGTGGACTGCTGACTGGCAGCCGAGGATTGCGGCGTTGGCGATGATTGTTTCTCAAACGCGGGCGCGGCCACGAGAAACAAGAGCGCGATGGTGGCGATTCGGAACAAATGTATTGCGTCCTTCAGTTTGAAACCGTGGCCTAAACGGGAAACAGTATACGCATAGCGGCGGGGCGAATCTATGCGAGTGATTCCGCGATGGCTGGAAATGCGCTATAAGACGGATGATCGGCGGGGTAATCAGGAGGAGACGATGAGCGCAGGCGAAAAATGTGGCTGGACAGACGGCTCTGCGGGCGACGTATCGCGGCGGCAAATCCTACACGCGGGACTGGCTGCAGCAGCGGCGGTGGCGGCGGGAAAACCGAGCGGTCTTTTTGCTGAAAACGAGGTTGCCCAAAATCGGGCGGAGAGCAAATCGCGAAACAAGCAGGCGCTCAATCCTGCCGGCGTGCGTCCCATCGATACGCATGCGCACTATTATCCGCAGACTTTTCTTGACCTCATCGCTGCAGAAGGCAAGCGCTTCAAAGCTGACTATCGCATGACCGGCGAAGGCTTTTATGTGAACACGCCCGCTGGAAATGTTGGACCATTGCCGACCAAGATCATTGATTTGAAGCGGCGGCTCGCGGATATGGATGGGCAAGGTGTCTCCATACAGGCGCTCTCTCTGAGCACGCCAATGGTCAACTGGGCCGATGCCGATTTTTCGCTGAAACTCGCCAGAGCGTGGAACGATGGAGCGAGCGAGGCGCACAAGGCGTATCCGACTCGGCTGGTCGCGCTGATGATCCTGCCGATGCTTTATCCTGATCGCGCCATTGACGAACTCAATCGCGCCGCCAAGCTGCCCGGCATGCGCGGCGTCTACATGGGCACGAACGTCGACAATCGTGATCTGGACGATCCGCTCTTCGAGCCGATTCTGGCAAAAATCGAGGCGCTCAACCTGCCTGTGTTCCTGCATCCTTTGCAGACAGTCGGAGGCGAGCGCACAAAACCTTGGTATCTCTCGAACCTCCTGGGCAATCCATTCGACACCGCGCTGGCCGCCTGCCACCTGATCTTTGGCGGCGTGCTGGATCGCCATCCGAAACTGCAGATCTGCTTGCCGCATGGCGGCGGCGCGCTCCCCATGCTGATCGGACGAGTCGATCACGGCGCAGAGGTTCGTACGGAGATCAAACCGCTGCATCTGCCGCAGCCGCCAAGCGCGTACATGCACCGGTTTACCTACGACACCATCGTTCACTCAAAGCCGGTGATGGAATTCCTTATACAAGAGGTGGGCGCGGAACGCATTATGCTCGGCAGCGATTATTGCTTCGATATGGGCTACGACCGGCCGGTACAATTCCTCGAGCAGATCAACTTGACCAGCGCCAAGCGAAAGATGATTCTGGGCGGCAATGCGGCGCGAGTGCTGAAGCTGTAGGTGCAGGGTTGCTTTGCTGATGCTTGGAGATCGAAACATCAGATTCCTTGCGCCAAAATCGGGCGCTGGCAATGACGCGTTTACATTTTGCCTGTAGGTACCGGGTCCCGGATACGCTCGGGAGCACACCTTGGGAAGTGTCTCGGTAGTATGCAAACCTTCAGGAAACGTGGGAGGCGGACTCGGACTTCACGATCCCGCCGTCAACCACCGACATTTCGGGGTTAATCAGAAATATCCAGATCAGCGCACCCAGGAGCATCACTCCGGCGCTCACCAGGAATGGCGCGACCCACAAACCGCGGTTGAACAGAGTTCCATACACGACGGCGGTGGAGGCTCCGCCAAGGGCGCCGACCATGTTCATCACGCCCGTAACCGTGCCGCTAAACTGACCGCCCACATCCATAGGAACGGCCCACGCCGGACCGATTACCCATTCGAGAAAAAAGAAAGATGCGGCCAAGCAAAGAATCGAACTGAGTGTGTTCGGGATCAGCGCGGCGGGAATTACGAACGCACCCGCAAGAATAAAGCCGGGAGCGGCAACGACGCGGCGCGCCAACTTGGCCTTGCCCGTGGTCTTAAAGATCAGATCGGAGAGCGAGCCGCCGACTACGTCTCCGGCCATCCCGGCAAACAGAGGAACGGATCCCCAAATGCCCAGCGAGCGGATGGACATGTGAAGATGCTCTCGCAGATAGGTGGGATACCAGGTGAGGTAGAAGTTCGTTCCAAAGAAGAAGCAGAAATAGCCGAGAGAGATGAACCACATGTTGGGCGAGAGGAGAATTCGCTTCCAGGGAGTCCCGAGCTGGGCGATGGCAGGCGGCTTTATGCTTCCGTCCGGGTTGAGGCCGCGGATGCGGGCCAATTCCGCGCGATTGACGCCTTTGTGATCCTCGGGAAGGTTGCGGTAGAAGAGGTTGAAGGCCACGGCCCACACAATTCCCAGCGAGCCGAAGACGTAAAAAATCGCGCGCCAACCGAAGGCCAGCAGAATGCTGCCGGCAATAAATGGGGTGATGGCAACGGCGAAGCGGCTGAAGAAATGCGTCGTGCCCTGGATGCGGCCGCGTTCGACGCGCGGAAACCACAGTTGCATGCCGCGGCTGGCGACCGGAAATGCGCCGGCTTCGCTCAGTCCTAGAAGGAAGCGCGCGCCGAAGAGAGAACCGAAGCCGAGGGCCGCGCCGGTCATCATGGCGGTGGCGGACCACAGTGTCATGATGACCGTGAGCACGCGCTTGGGGCCAAAGCGGTCACCAAACCACCCGGCGGGAACCTGTCCTAGCGCATAGGCCCACGTGAAGGCGGCGAGGACGAGGCCCATAGCGCTTTTGCTGAGACCAAACTGTTTGGCGATTTCCGGCTGCGCGACCGAGATATTGCTGCGGTCCATGTAACAGATCAAGTACATCAGGCTGATCAGAAACAGGACCACCCAGCGTGTTTTTGTGGGTTGGGCAGCCGCGGCGGCTACACCGGCATACTCGACGGCGGGCGTGCTATCGGCACCCAAATTGACTCCGCGCTAGGACGGATGAAATTGGTGCGCGGCTCAGCGCGCGAGGGCTGCCGGAACTGCTTCGACCGCGATGTCCACGGGCCGGCCCTCTTCCGCAGACTGATCTGCCGCTTGATACACCTGCATCACCATCCTCGCCTGCCCCGGAGTTACCAGCGGCTGCCGCCCGGTGGCTACGCATTCCAGAAAATGAATTGTCTCCGCTTCCATCGGGCCGGCATACACGTGCCCCACTTTTTCCCCGGGCATCGTGGAGATC
>Ga0209160_1002503_pt1 | contig 15289 bp, 30 predicted proteins | sample GraSoiAngelo_153_FD_186167 | JGI IMG/M metagenome (GOLD analysis project Ga0209160, IMG submission 186167) | Grasslands soil microbial communities from the Angelo Coastal Reserve, California, USA - 14_1009_12_40cm (SPAdes) (version 2) | ecosystem: Environmental > Terrestrial > Soil > Grasslands ... | reverse complement strand
GGGATGAACCGATTGAAACTCCCGCTTGTGTACGTCGTTGTCTTGATCGCCGCAGCGTGTCAGCAGGGCGGGAGCAGCAGTGCTCCACCAACCGCAACTGCCTCCAGTTCTAGCGCGACTGAACTCACCAAGAAGATCCAGGAGCTTGACGCTGAGGTGACTGCTCTTCGAGGTCGAGTCACTGCCTTAGAGTCAGGACGCGCGGAAATCAGCACCGCAGGAGAAGGCTACGGCATCGCTCGAACCAAGTTCGGTGTGTTTACGTTTGTCAGTCGCGGCATCACACCGCATCTCGATGGTTACAAGGTGAAACTATCGGTCGGCAACCTCACATCTGCAACGTTTCACGGGGCGAAGATCAAGGTCGAGTGGGGTCCACCCTTCGAGAAGGGTAAGTTCCTTGAGTACCTCGACAACCGCAAGGAGCAGGAGTTTAACGTGACCACCGTGTTCTACCCCGGCGCTCACAACGTTGTGGAGATCACGCTTGTGCCAGCAAAGCCTGAGGAGGTCCGAACCCTCAGTGTCGGTCTGGAACTCAATCAGATGTCATTCCGGTGATGGTCTCAGGGCAATCCAGTCAGCGGATCTCCTCATCAGTCATCGGACGGTGTCCAAGATGAAGATGCGCGAGTTATGAGATCACGACCGTCGGGCCGCAGGTGCCGCCTCCGGCCGAAGCGGGTCCTGGACTGGCGACCACGTCGTCGTGAACGTGGATTGTCAGAGCGTCGGACGAAACCTTCGGCACCGGCTCCTGACCCTGAAGGTTGAGCGCTCCGGCGTGGGGCCGAACTGACGCTGAAGCGGCTCGAACAGTGGCCTCGCCGATCGGGTCGTGGACGTTCAGCACGTGAACGGCGTCGTACCAGTAGGTGTTTCCGCAGAGGCAGCGCACCGACTCGCGACCATCGACACGCTCGGCTGTAGAGGTTTCCGATACCGGGACGAAGATTCGAGCCACGCTGTCGACGGGGTGGTTGCCGCACTTCGGGCACACGTTGCCGGGCGCTGCTGGCACCCCGCCCGGGAGGTCGATGCCGAGGAACCCCGCCATGTCGGGATGCGACGTCTTCTCGGATTCGAGCCACGCAGAACTGATGATGAGGATGGGTAGCATGCCACGATCGTACCACTTGAATGAACCAGCCTTCGCGAGCGCGCGGGCCACCGTGCCCGGGCCACCCACCTCGCGGACGGCGACTGGTGCGGGAACGTAGAAGGGAGGCGCCGGTGACATTCGCTGAGAGGACGTTCCTCAACCCCGAGTGGTTGTTCAGCGTGGTCGTCATGGGCCTTGTCATCGGGCTCGTTGTCCTGTACGCGTCGCGCTGGCTCGACACGGCGGTAGCGCGCGTTCGACACCGCCGCGCCACCAGCACGACCAGGAAGCGGGACCTCCGCGACCGCTACATCGCTGGCGTCCAGGCGAATCCCAGTCGCCTTCTGTGGATCAGCGCCCAAGCCCAGAGTCGGCGACTGCGAGTTGTCCACAACTGGATTGCCGCTTCCATGCTAGGGCTACTCGCGCTCGCCCTCGGTCACGGAGTGGTGCCTCTGCCGGATGCGTTCGCTCAACGGCTCTTCACGTGGACTACGGTGCTCGTCATGTTCCTCGTGCTAGTCGGCTCGGCGAAGGAGGCAGATCAGGCCACGCTTCTCGAACGAAGACGTTCTGGCTACGGTTGAGCCGGACTGGCGCGATTCTGGCTCAACGACCGAGCCGTCGCCGACCCGTTGATGCCGATGGACGACTTCATCAGCAAGGACGACCTTCAGACGTTCGAGGGCTGGCTCCGGTATCAGGGCGTGTCGCCTTCCTCGCCCGCCGACGAACTGGAAGCTCCAACCTGTCCCTGGCGAGTACCGCTACGGCGTGGCAGTCCGGAAAGACGGCGATCTCTGGCTGACCTTGTGGGTTCGTTGCTCGCGGAAGGGCGAGTTCTTCGTCATGATGCCGCGAGGTGATCGAGACTGGGACCCACATACGAGCTATCACCTGGGCGGCACCCTCCACATGAAGAGCCACGGTCAGAAGGTTCTCCCGGCGCAGAAGCGCCAGCCGTTGTCGGGAACATTCCGTGGCGCGGTGAATCTTGGGACCTACGCCGGTCACGGCACAGGCGCCGGGGCGATCTGCGACCCGTCGCTCTTCTCGGGGGTCGTCGAGCTTCCTCCAGGTGTGCTAGGTCCTCGTCACAGTGCCGTCGCGGTGGATCTCGTAGAGCCGGAGCATGAGCCCACGGAACTCTTCTGGAAGCGTATCGTGGTCCAATAGACCTCTCCGCGACACCGTGCCCTGGGTCGTCATCAGGGTCGGGTCGGCGGGCTGATGGCTTGACCTTGATGTCGAAGAAGTACGCGGACGAGATGCGACGCTCTCACGGGGCCGTGGTCAAGATCCGCGTCGGGCTGAACTCCGGGGAAGTCGTCGTGCGCGCCATCGGCGGCGATCTGCGCATGGACTACACGGCCGTGGGCCAGACGACGCATTTGGCCGCACGCATGGAACAGATCGCCGATCCCGGCGCGATCGTGATCACGCCCGATACGCTTGCGCTGGCCGAGGGCTACGTGGAGGTCAGATGCTGACGGAATTGCTCGCCTTCCTCGACGAGTTGCTCTCTTACCTCGAATCCGTCCACGACGTCCGTGGCGAGGAAGGCAGTGCTGCGAGAAGATCGCCGGAGATTGAGCGGTTGACCCAGCAGACGCGAGCCCTGCGCAACGCAGTCTCGGCGGAGCGCCAGTTGACATGAAGGAACTCGCGGGGAGTTGGCGGGGCTGGGTCACCGGAGCGCAGGGAGACGAAAGCGCCACGATGAACGTCTTGGCCGACGGAAGCTACAAAGCTTCGACCGTCAGTGGCTCGAGGCTCGTGGGTAAGTTCTATCTTCAAGCCGGAAAGCTACGGTATCGCTCGTCACGAACGACGCCGTTAGCCATGCCAACTGCCCCGGTACCCGGGACCGCGAGCGTTTCCGAAGACAAAGACAAGACCGTTCTCACGATGATGCCTGACGACCCCGTCTATTGGGGCAAGGCCGAATACGAACGGGTCAAGTAAAGAGACTTCCTGGGTCGGGGCGCTGCTTACGAGCGCGACGGGCACCGGGTGGGAGCGGACGCCCTGGCACGCGACCCAGCGGGCGGCGTGCGAGGCGCTTATGAGATCGACCGAACCACAGCTGCTGAAGTGAAGTTATCCCCTGTCGTCGGTCGCTATTTCGAAGTCTGGATTTGTCACGACTCCTGGGATTCGCATCACGCACTCGACAACGAAAGATTCTATCGATTCGTGAAGGCGGTAGCACGATACAGTCGCCCCGCCCCGTCCAGCGGAGACATCCACGCTCTCATCGTGAGCAGGCGGGGCCGGAGAGCCAGGAGGATCGCCTACCGGTTTGTCGAACTGTATGAAACGCTCTTGGCATACGAGAAGACCCGTGGTTTTCCCGATGCATTGATTGAGCGCACCGACATCGTGAAATACCACCTTGAGCTTTCAGTAAGGGGAGGCGGGAATGCGCGTCGCATCGCCAGAGTGATGAGCGACGCCTGGGGGAACGATTGGCAAACGAAATTGGACGCGGCAAGTGGGTTAACGCGCCCTTGAAAGGGGATCCCTGGATGATCGGCCTGGGAGGAAGGCTCGTGCTCGTACCATTCGTCGCGTTCTTCCTGCTCGCCTCGGCCGCGACGGCCTGCGCCGAGTGCGCGTGGGTGCTGTGGCAGCAGCAAGGAGAAATATCGCCAGGCGGGTCGCTGTCTTCGTCGGACTGGACTTGGCTCACTGCCGAAGCTGCCTCGACGGAAGCTGAGTGTCGGCAGGTATCGGCGCGCTTCGACGCCAAGCTCGGTCCGAAAGACGCGGACGGCTACTCGACTGTGACCAGCAAAGACAAGAGGGTCCGTGTCCGCAACGTCTGCCTTCCCGACGGCACGGACCCCCGCGGGCCGAAGGGAAAGTGAACGGAGGCGAACATGCCCGACGTCAAGTACAAGGGCTGGCGGATCGAGCCGCAGTCGTACCAGTCCGACGACGACCGATGGCGCCCGAAGGCGATGGTGGCCATCTTTTCCGTGTTGGCGCCGCCCGACGTCAGGTTCGACACCGAGCAGGATGCTGATGCCTACGCAATCAAGATAGCGAAGAAGTGGATCGACGACCGAGGTTGACGCCCATGAACGACGCGCGCCTCTGGCACCCCTGGCTCCGCATCAACCGCGTCCTGCGCGTGATGCGGCAGACGCGCTGGAGCGCAGAGGCGTGGCGGCAGGTCAAGGCCGAGTTCACGAAGGCGCTCGCGCTGAGGAGTCAGATTCGGCGGGCGGATGGTTCAACTGACCGCGTCGAGGTGATGCGCGGGTACTGATTCAGGCGCGCTCAGCGGGCGGCGGCGAAGGCCTTGGCTCTCGCGGCTCGGGCTCGCGGAACTCAATGCGTTCTATCTCGAGCGTGGGGCCCGTGAGGCCTGCGGTGGTGCTGCCGAATATGCCGATGAACGGTGTTTTCGACAACGCGACTACCCCAGGCTTCTCATCCGTGGGGGTCGCAGAGTCGACGATGTACACGTCGACTTCGCCACCTTCCTAGATGTTCACCAGGAACTCTTTACCAGAGAGCAGCCGCTGGAAGACCGTATTTGATCCTCTGGCGTAAAAGGAGTGATCGAGTCGGAGCCCGACGCAATTCACTGACAGAACCTGGTTGTCGTCGTGATAGACGATGCCTTTCAAGGCGTCGAGGATCCGCTTCGACACGTTGTCGACGTCGCCCGGCTCTCGGGTTGCGAAAATGATCTCGACGCCTATCCTCGGGCTACTGAGTGGTTGGCGCCCCTGAACCTGCTTCCTCGCTTCCGCTTTGATCCTCTCGGCGTAGGGCTTGAACTTTTTCGACCGGCTCGACAGCGGTCGACCCGGAATCCAAAGGCTGTACCAAAGCTGGCGATTGGAGGGAACTTTCACGTCATGCAGGGTAGCCACCGAGTTGCCTGTCCGTCAACGCGCTTCGGAGCGAGATCCGGCGCGGGTGATCGAGCCTAAGAGCTACACTTCCGGGAGGACGACAACCGACCACGCCGAGGAGGGCAAGCGATGATGCGACTCGGACGAAGGGCCACGCTGCTCGTCGCGCTTTTCCTTCTCACCTCGGCTGCGACGGCCTTAGGCGGTGCGAGCGGCGGGAAGCCGTAGATGAGCGGCGGGAATCCGCTCGGCCCGTCTCAGACGACCAACTTGTGGCCGAGCATTCGCAGCACCGCGTCGACAACCACTATTTGACCGAGATGCTGCGCCGCCACAAGGAGGAATCGTCGAAACTTGGCGACAAGATTCGGTCGCTCAACCTGTGGCTGTTGATCTTCACGGTTGCGATCTTCGCGCTCACAGGCGTGCTGGCCTGGACGGCACTACGAGAGGTCGGGGATGTTCGCCGTCAGTCCACACCCGCGACCTCACCGAGCAGAGACGAGGGCGTGTGGGTCCTGTGGAACAACACGCAGACTGTCACCCGAGTCAATGCCGATGGGAGGCTGGAATACACGTGGTCGCTCCGCTTGTGGGAACCCACGGCGGCGCATACGGCGCGGAAAGACTGCATGGCGGCGTTACGCCTGCTTTCCGAGGAGTGGCCCGAGAAGTCCAAGGTCGGCGATCAACGCAAAACGTATAGTTGCCTCCCCGACACCGTGGACCCGCGCGGGGCGAAGGGGAAGTGACGTCAAATCGTTTGCCTAAGGGCCTGGACAATGCCCTTGCCACGATTCGGACAGCCCTTATCGAGGCCGCGCTCCAGAAAGCTGGCAATCGTGGCAGTTCCAAGCAGGAGTTGGTCGCGGCCACAGGACTCTCGCGGTCCCAAGTTGACCGCGCCCTTCGGAAGCTCGGGAAGCAGAGTCGGGTGGAGAAGAACGGAGATCGGTACAGGGTACGCGGCTGAAGATGAAGCGAACGACACCGACAAGCGCGACCGCCACCGCGTGGCGCGCGACGCAGCGGGTGACGTGGGAGGCGCTGAAAGACGCGAGAGCGCAGGACTGACGACAAAGAGGGGATGTCATGCCAAGCCGTGCTCTACAAGCTCTGATCAATGAGCTTGACGAGATCGCTTCTGCCACCGCCGTTGACTATCGGGAGATCGAGGACTACGAACCGGCCAAAGGTCGCGCCATTTTTCTCCAAACCATGAAAAGGAAAATCGTGACCGGGTTCGTCGTTCATCGCTACACATTGCTCGACGAAATGCTGAACCTTGCCCTCTCCGACCATTTCTTTGGCGTTCGCAGAAGTCATCCGCAATTGTGGCGGACGAAACGCTATCAGTACTTCAACTACTACCTTCTTGAACAATTGTACCTGCTTCAAAAGTTGACCTACGTGAGGGCGTTCTTGAAGGTGCCCAGGACCGTTGTAAGCGACATTCAGGAAGTCAACGCTCTCCGCAATGCTCTCGCTCATGCGTTATTTCCGGAGAATCTACGCAGGTACAAACCTCGATTTAAAGGCCTCGACATCTTCACCGTCGATGGCATTAAGCGATTCGCCGATGACACGTACAAAGCAACTCGCTTCTTCTTCAAAAGACTGCGCCTGCATCAGCGAGGCTATGTCGTCTGAGTGCGCCCACGATGCCGGGCTGGCGAGACGTGCGTGAACGACGCCCGCCTCTGGCACCCCTGGCTCCGCATCAACCGCGTCCTGCGCGTGATGGAGCGCGGAGGCGTGGTCCGAGGTCCGCGTCGAGTTCAAGAAGGCGCTCGCGCTGAGGAGTCAGATTCGGCGCGCCGCTGTCGAGAGCGATCGCGTCTGGATGACGTGTCCGTGCGGCGCGGCGATCAGCCGCCCGGCGGATCATGACTGACCAGCGGGGACCGGCTAGGAGACGCGCATGGCGAATCGTGGTGAGATGTTCGCGAAGGAGGTTGACCTTGCTGCATCTCGCGCGCATGGGCCGGAGGAACGCGACCTCGAGATAATCGTCAATGAGCACGCGAGTCGCGGCATGGCGACAAGCGGTGCCAACATCCAGACGCGTCACGAGCGTCGGTGGAGAACGGTGGCGGAGCTTCTCGCCTTCCGGCTCCGACTGGAACAGGAGACGCCCTTGCTCGCCGAGGACGAAACGTCCTGGTACGAGCGCCTGGTGGCCTGTATCGACCGCATAGTCGGTCAGGAGCAAGACCGCCTTCTACACGCCCTGGATCAGGACTACCGTCGATTCGTTGGTGGACCGCTCTCGGACTCGTGGCGCGGGCAAGTCCTCAGGGAGTTTGAGGCACTCCGGTCACAGTACCTCAAGGAAGCCGAGATCCGGCGAGACAGGCGAGCACTGGAGGCGAAGATGCCGAAGCCGCCTACGGGTATCACGCTCAATATCAGCCAGAGCAGCATCGCCAACCTGAACCTCGGGTCTCAGGTCGGGCAGATTCAGAGCGTCGTCGGTGGCCTCCACGAGAAGGGTTTGCAAGAGATCGCCGCCGCGATCAAGGAACTGACCGAGTCCATCGTTAGCGAGGCACGGCTCGCGGATACGCCTAAACGTGAGGCAGTGGAGATGGTCTCGGCGATCAGCGAGGAGATCGCCAAGCCGCAGGCCGAGCGTCGTACGAGTGTTCTTCGCATGGCCAGTAATGGCCTTTGGGAGATCGTCAAACACGTGGACAAGCTCGCCGCCGCTTACGAACTTGTGAAGGCCGCTGCTCGGTCACAGGGTATCGAGCTTCCGTAGCTACCCCTTGAACTGCCCGACTGAACGCTTCCTACACCTACGTGGCGCCGTTGGTCGCGGGAAGCGGTGGATGGCCTCTCTGAGCCGGTCTTCCGCGCCGAGGAGGCCCAAGGCATGACAGCAGATAAAGCCCAAAGAGCAATCAGATACGCCTGGATTGCGGCGGTGGTGTCTGGAACGTGGACACTAGTCTTCTTGGTTCTAATGAGTCTCGTTAAATAGATTGACGGGATTCATCGAGTACCCTGCGATGCTAGGGAATGCCACCAGCCAGCCGCGGATCCCGTCGGGATTTTGCTGCGTTGGAAGCGCGTCGGTACGAGGCCGCGCGTTTGTTCGCGCGCGGCGAATCGCAGGCGACCGTTGCCCGCACCCTTGGCGCGACGCGGGCGGCCGCCCATCGCTGGTATCACGCCTGGCAGGACGAAGGCCGCTCGGCCTTGAAGGCAGCCGGCCGAGCGGGGCGCAAGCCACGGCTCGAGGCGCCGCAGCTCGCGCGGGTCGAAGCGGCGTTGCTCAAGGGCCCCGGGGCTCATGGGTTCGCCACGGAGCTGTGGACGTTGCCGCGCGTGGCCACGCTCATCGAGCGGCTCACGCGCGTGCGATACCACCCGGGCCACGTCTGGTACATCCTGCGGCGCCTGGGGTGGTCGCTGCAGCGCCCGACGCGCCAAGCGCGGGAGCGCGACGAGGCCGCGATCGCGGAGTGGAAGCGGCGGCGCTGGCCGCAGGTAAAAAAAACGCCCGGCGGCGACGGGCGTGGATCGTCTTCGAAGACGAAAGCGGCGTCTCGCACCGACCGGTCGTCCGCCGCACCTGGGCCCCGCGCGGCCACCCGCCGGTCTTGACTCATACGGGCGCGAACTGGACGCGCTTGTCGATCGCGGCGGCCCTGGCCTTCCGCTGGGACGGCCGGCGCCGGCGCTGTTACTTCCAGACGCGACCCGGAAGTTACAACGATCTCGCGCTGATCGCCTTCCTGCGCGCGCTCAAGCGGCACTTTCCGGGGCGCCACATCATTCTGGTGTGGGACGGGCTGCGTGGCCACAAGAGCCGCGCGATGCGGAAGTATCTCGCCGGTGCTCGGGCGTGGCTGACGGTCGAGCCCTTGCCTGGCTATGCCCCAGAATTGAATCCCGTCGAGCAGATCTGGGGCAACATCAAAGGCCGCGAACTTGCCAACCTCTGCCCGGTCGACATCCTTGCGCTCCGCGGGCCGCTGCGCGTGGGCTTCGCCCGGATCCGTCGCCGATCGACGCTGGCCTTCGGCTTCTTGCGGCACGCCGGACTGTGGTTCTGACATGCTCGTTACCCTATTTCACGAGACTCATTAGATGTTGGAATCGCCGAACCAATACGGTTTCGGCGTCCCCCAGAACCCAGCGCCGTACACGCCCCGCGTTTGCGATACGCACACGGAGGCCCGCGGTCTTCCGCCTAGCTCAATGACTCGCTCGCCGCTGCGGCCGGACGAGCTTCTCGGCTTCCGCCTCGCTCAATTGACTCGTCGTCTTCTCGAGTATTAGCGCTGCAAGTTGCATTGGTTCGAGGTTGATTCCCCCGTGCTTGCGCACCCAGGCCGTGATGTCCTCCAGACGCTCGAGCGTCTTCAGGGCGAGGGGGACGAGACGCCGTTCCGTCCACCGAGGATCCGTCGGCCGCCCACCGCCCGCCGGTACGCGGAACTTGGCTTCGACGTCCGCAAGAAGCTGCATCGCGCCGAAATAACCGCCCGTCGCGGAAACTTTACCCCTCCGCTCGGCCCCGAGCCCCTCAGCGATCCGATCCATGTCGAGCTTTCTCTTCATCGTCTACTCCTCGGCGAAGTCCCGGATGGCGAAGTACTCGTTGCCGACCACCAAGCCGACCTCGCCTTGGCGAGCGTCGCGACCCATCCTCCTGCAAAAGTCTCCGAGCTCGGCAAGATTCCTGGCGTCTTCGATGTCGGCCGGTGTCGTATAGCAATGCACGACGACCGGCTCATCCTTCACCGGTGCACCACCTCGTTCGTCGTCGCGCCAGATGCCTTGTGCTTTCGGGTAGGCCGTTGCGCCCCCGAAGACACGGCCGAACATCTCCAAGGCTGCGTTGACCCAGCGCGGCTGGTCAACGGCTGTCACCCCATCGCGTTCAACACTCGGGACAAACAAGACGACAAGAACCCGCTTCAGTCCTCCACTGAGGACCGGGCGGCGTCGGGCGGTCTTAGGACGCCTCTTCGGCACCGTACGATCAATATAGATCGTTGGCCGCGATCACGCAAGACACTCCGACGACACGATGCGTGAAGTGCAAAGAGTTGAAGTGGTAGCCGTCCAAGGCTCCAACCTGGTACCCACTGAATCAGAGTCAGCGACGTGATCGACCTGCGCCTGGACGCTCGGCATATAAACGGCGACACTTTAGCCCCTCGTCTGAGTCTTGGGTGCCTAACCCAACGCGCGGTTGGAACCCAATGCGCTATCGCCAACCGCTATCAGACACTGCGTTTCGGGAGCCCTGAGAGACCTCTATGAAGCGTCGCTCGAGCCAGCACCAATCTCTCGCTAAGCGAGCGTCGCGTTTAGGCCGATCTCTCGAGCTCAGGATGAGTCGACTGACTGGCGGTGTGTGAGCTCGACGGTCGAAACTTTCATAGTCCGTCAAAGAGCGGAACCTGTCAATAGGAATGAGACAGTCAGTTATCGAGTTTAGTGAGTGAGCGCGACCTCCTCGAGCGCGCGCGGCTTGGGGGGATTGATCCAGACCTCGGTGGGCGCCGCGGCCGGCGCCGGACGGCCCGCGGGAAACCGCTCGGGGTGGGCCGCATAGGCCGTGGCGAGCACGCCGGCGCGCTCGGCCACGCGCTGCTCGGCCAAGCCGAAGTGCACGTCGTGGGGCGTGAGCAGGCCGAGGCCGCTGTGGTGATGTTCGGTGTTGTACCAGGCGAAGAAGGCCTGGCCGTGGGCCCGCGCGTCCTGGATCGAGCCGAAGCGGTCCGGGAACGCCGGCCGGTACTTGAGCGTCTTGAACTGCGCTTCCGAGAACGGGTTGTCGTTGGACACGTGGGGCCGCGAATGCGTCTTGGTCACACCGAGATCAGCCAGCAGGAAGGCCACGGACTTCGCGACCATGGCCTGGCCGCGGTCGGCGTGAATCGTGAGTTGATCGCGGCCGATGCCTTGCCGGGCGCACGTCGCGCGGATGAACTGCTCGGCGAGCGTGGCGTTCTCACCCTGCGACACCATCCAGCCGACCACGTAGCGGCTGAACACGTCGAGCATGACGTACAGGTAGAAGTAGGTCCACTTCGCCGGGCCGAGCAGCTTGGTGATGTCCCAGCTCCACAGCTCGTTGGGGCGGCGGGCCAGCAGCTCCGGGGCGGCATAGACGGGATGGCGGAGCTGATCGCGCCGCTCCCGCACCTCCGCGTGCTCGGCCAAGAGGCGATACATCGTGCGTTCGGAACAGACGTACTGCCCGGCGTCGAGCAGCGTGGCATAGACCTCCGCCGGGGCGTGATCCACGAAGCGCGGCTCATGCAGCAGCGCGAGGACCGCGCCGCGCTCGCCCGCACTGAGCGCGCGGGGCGAGGGGCGCCGCGGCGGCGCGGCCCGCGAGGGCCGGCGGCGGCGATAGTAGGTCGCGCGCGGGAGCCCGAGCGCGGCGCACGTGGGGGCGATGCCCAGCCGCGGCCCGATCTGGGTGACCGTCGCCATCACGAGGTCTCGGTGGCCAGCGGCGTTCCCAGCAACGCCGCCACTTGTTTTTGCAGTTCGACCAGCGCCTCAGCCCGTTCGGCGCGCTTCTTCCACCGGCTGATCTCCCGCTCTTGCTCGGCGAGCTTCTTGTCGCGCGGATCGGCGACCCGCCGCACGGGCCCCCGCTTCTTCGGCGCCCCGGCCAGTTCCCCGCGCTCCCGCGCCGCGCGCCACGTCGTGAGATGCGAGGAGTACAACCCCTCTCGCCGCAACAACGCCCCGACCGCGCCCGGCGTCTTACACGCGTCGGCCTCCCGGACGATCTTCCGTTTGTACTCCACCGTAAACCGCCGTCGGGTCGCCTTCGCCGTCACCTCGATCTCCGGTCCACCGGGGGCTCGTTCCAGTACGCTCATCGTCCTCCAATCCTTGCTCGCCCTCGACACTAAACTTCCGGGGGGTCGCTGTCTCACTCATATTGGCAGAGAGGGTGCCGCGGCTGAACGACGGGCTGCGCCCGTCTGGACTTGCCCCGGTTTCGTAGACACCTGGGTTAAGTTGCCACCGCTTCCTGTTCGCGCCGCCGCTCGAATGCCCGCGGGCTGAGATAGCCGAGCGCCGAATGCCGCCGCCGCCCGTTGTAGAAGACCTCGAGGTCCTACTACGAAGTGCAGGTGCCCTACTACCCGACCATGGAGGACCGCAAGTGGGCCGCCGAGCGGCTGGCCGAGCGCGGATGGGGAAAGCCCAAACAAGACGTCGTGATCGACGATCATGAGACGATCGGGTTCCAGATCGTCTTCCGGCAGTGGCCGCAAGGCTACGACCCGCTGGCGAAAGGTGAGAAGCCGTACCAGCCGCGGCCAGACGATCGAGAGGCCCACGGCAAGCTCGCGCTGCCGCCGCTGAAGGACCCGACGCCCCACAAGGACGGCGATGGCAACGGCTCGCACTGAGCCAGGAAGCCCGCCATGTGCGGCGGCGAATCTGAGCGCGACGTGCTCCGAGCCTCTGTCGGTGGTTTTTCTGGTTCGCGTTGAGGGCTTCACCTTATTGAGTCCGTCGACCCGCGAGCGCAGTGTCCCGAATTCGGGACTCACTCAGCGCTGGAGCGGGTAGTTCTTGAAGGTCGGGCGGCAGGGGCGCGCGGGACGGTTCGAGTGGTGGCTGAAGTGGCAGACGCGGCCGGCCAGTTGCCGGTGTGTGATGATCGCGTGGTCATCCTCTGCGCGGACGAGAAATCTTCGCCACGTCAAGCGCGGGAGCGAAGGGGAGCCGTGAAGAGACTGCGGATCCTCCTCGTCGAGGACAAGTGGCGTGTGGCCCAGCGCCTGAAGGTCCAGCTGGAACGCCTCGGCCATGAAGTCGTGGGGTCAGTCAACGACGGTGAGCAGGCCGTGGGCTTCGTGTGGAGACTCGAGCCGGATCTCATCATCATGCAGCAGCACCTCCCCATCATCGATGGGATCGAAACGGCCCAGACGATCCTCGCCCACAAGCCGATCCCGATCATCCTGCTCACCGCCTACGCCGCTGCCGATTTCGCCCGGCAGGCCCGCGAGGTTGGGGTCATGGCCTACCTGGTGACGCCCGGGGAAACGCAGCCGTTGGGCCCGATCATCAAAGTAGCTTTGGCCCGCTTCGAGGAGCTTCAGGCCGTCCGCCGAGAGGTGAGCAATCTGAAGGACGCCTTGAAGACCAGAACCCTGGTGGAGCAGGCCAAACGGGTCCTGATGAGGCGGCAGAAGCTCTCCGAACCCGAGGCGTTCCGAAACGTGCAACAACAAGGCCGGAGGACCGGAACAAGCCTTGGCGAAAGCGCCGCCGTGATCTTGAGGACCGAGGAACTCCTGTTCAAGGACGTCAACGTCATCCAAACCCTCCAGTCCACACTCACCGCGATCCACCGGGGACTAAGGTCGACGGTTCGGCGCCCTCGGCGAGACGCGCTATAGCGTTGGAACCCCTGCCCGCGTTTCTGTTGAAGATCGCCACCGCAAACCCGTGGCCAGGGGAACGTGGTGGGATGACCTACATCGTCATCCGTCGGCCTTATGCCCATCTCGAAGACGAGGTTCGACGCGTTTTCGCTGGGCGGGAGGACGTCAAGGTCATCGTGGACCGGCGCTCGGGTGAGCGGCGGGCGACCCAACAGCCGGTGAAGGTCGATCAGCGCCGAGCCGATCGGCGAAGGGCGAGGGAAGAGCTTGTCGAAGTGCTCATCGCCGAAGGCAGCGCTGGCTCGAGCCCGCTCCACCAGGGTGCGTAAAGTGGGTGTGCGCCTGAGGCTGGCCACCCCCAGCACGAGCGTGCGTCTCCGGTCTCGATGGCGTCCGGGTGCTCGTGGTCGACGACATGCCCCATGTGCTCGGGGTGGTGACCGAGATCCTTAAAGGGCATGGTGCGACCGTCACGGCAGTCCCAGGCGTTCCTCGTCACGCCTTAACGGGGTCCCAAGGGATCAGGCGCGCACGAAAGAAGCCATGACGCGCAACGTCGGTGATCCGGCGGCGCGTCGGGAGATCGGGCGGCTGAGGGAGAAGCATGGTCTGTTATTCACTCCGACTCGTGACGGAGCAGAATTAAGTCACCCTACGCAGTATGGTCGCTGCCAGGTGAGCCTGATCAACGATCGCGAGGATCTTGCGACGCTGCTGGCTTGGCTCCGAGGGAAGGGACTGGAGCCGCGCGGCTCTGCGCACTAGGGAATCCTGAGCAGCCAGAGTAAACAGGCCGGTAGGCAGGCACGCCGCTGCCAAGAGGTACGCTAGGTGGTCGCAATAGAACGGCATCGCGTCCGTACCGAGAGGAGACATCGGCGCGTCGTTGAGTTCCTGACTGCCGCCGGTGTGATCGTGTTGGCGTTCGCTCTGTGGTTTGGCGTCGTCGCGCTGCTCCGATGACCTCGGCAGTCCAGATCCGCCCGAACCGGCTCCGCGTGGGTAACCGCTTTCACTGATGCTGATGGCGAGTGGAAGTCGTGCTTCCGGGCGGCTCCTCCACACTAGCGCCGATTGAAAATTGACCCATCTCCCGGCCTGCCGGCCACCTTGGAGCTATCTCGCTCCGGGGGGGTGCCGATGCTGGGAGGAACTGCCGTGAAGCAACTCTGGGAGTTTGCACGGGCAGCAACGCTCCATCCGGGAGATCGCGCGGACCTTCGCCATCTCGAGAAACACGGTCCGGAAGTACCTGCGCACGCCGGGGCTGCCGGCGATGAAGCCGCGGCCGCCCCGGCCATCGAAGCTCGATGCGTTTCGGGACCTCGTGCACCGGCGCCTCGGCGAGGGCATCGAGAACTGCGTGGTCCTGCTCCGCGAGCTGCGCGCGCAGGGCTATCGGGGCGGCTACTCGATTCTCAAGGACCATGTGCGCCCGCGGCGGCTGCGGCGCGCGGTGAAGGCGACGATGCGCTTCGAGACGAAGCCGGGCGAGACACTCCGGCCGGAGACGTTCGACGATCGTTGCTGGTCCGCATCACGAGAGCCACAACGATCAATGACTTCGCGTGGTTATGACCCTAGACAGTCTCCCGGACTTGGAATACAAGCGGGTTGTGTCTTGTAAAGACTCTTTCCACGGCACTGACGTGTTGGCCGTATCGGAACACGGCGCTCCGGGACGGCGCCCGAACATCCACACGCACTTCGTCGGTCGCCAAAGGGAGGACGGCCTCGATACACTGCCGGCCCGCGCCGCCGAGGCAAACCGAAGCACTCTCATCGCGGACATCCCGTTCCCGGCCCCTGAAAACGTCGCAGCCAAGCGGTGCGCGAGCGAAAAACGAGCGTTCTGAGAGCGTGCAGGGTTCCTAACCCCGCGAAACGATTGAACGTCGTGCAGCGTCCGAAAACCCTCTTCGAGCCACAACGATCAA
>Ga0209160_1002502_pt1 | contig 15289 bp, 14 predicted proteins | sample GraSoiAngelo_153_FD_186167 | JGI IMG/M metagenome (GOLD analysis project Ga0209160, IMG submission 186167) | Grasslands soil microbial communities from the Angelo Coastal Reserve, California, USA - 14_1009_12_40cm (SPAdes) (version 2) | ecosystem: Environmental > Terrestrial > Soil > Grasslands ... | reverse complement strand
AGCCGCTTGCTCGCCGGATCAACAGGGCCTAGAAGGCGCTGCAATCGCCGCTGCAAATTCTGCGTGCGAATCAAAAAGGGTTCGGCTTTTTCTTGGCGCGGTTCGATCAGGCAGACGGCGGGCTGCGGCGGCAGAGCGGGGAAGAAGTCTAGCTCTGCTCGCGCGGCGTCAAATTCCAGCGCGATATCCAGTTCCAACACACGGTCAGGATACTACGGCGCGGCTAGGACTTCAGAACCCAGGAAGAAATGACCAGACGCTGGATTTCGCTGGTGCCTTCGTAAATTTCGGTGATGCGCGCGTCGCGGTAGTTGCGCTCGACGGAATACTCGCGGCTGTAGCCGTTGCCGCCGTGGATTTGAATGGCTTTGTGCGTGACGCGGGTGGCCATTTCGCTGGCAAATAATTTGGCGATAGCGGCGTCCATGCTGAACCGCGCGCCGGTGTCCTGTTTCCAGGCGGCTTTGCGATTCAGCAGGCGCGCTGCCTCAATTTCCGTGGCCATGTCCGCGAGCATGAATTGAATCGCTTGAAACTGCGAAATGGGCTGGCCGAAGGCTAGGCGCTCCTTCGAGTATTTCAGGGCTGCCTCGAACGCGCTCTGCGCAATGCCAGTGGCCTGTGCGCCGACGCCGATGCGTCCGCCATCGAGCGTCGAGAGCGCCACTTTGTAACCTTCGCCTTCGTTGCCGATGCGATTCGCCACGGGTACCTCGCAGTCTGTGAACACCAACTCGCAGCACGCAGTGGCATTGATGCCAAGTTTCTTTTCTTCCTTGCCGATTTTGAATCCCGGCGTGCCTTTTTCCACCACGAGCGCGGTGATTCCTTTTTCGCCTTTTGCGGGGTCGGTGTTCACATAGGCGATCGTTGCGTCCGCTGCGCCGCCGTTGGTGATCCACGACTTCGTTCCGTTGACGATGTATTTGTCGCCCTTGCGTATGGCCTTGGTCTGGAGCGCTGCGGCGTTCGAGCCGGCTTGCGGCTCGGTGAGGGCAAAGCAGCCGATTTTCTCGCCGCGGGTGAACGGGGCGAGTAATCTCTTTTTCTGCTCAGCCGTTCCGTAGCGGTGAACCGGATCGCAGTAGAGGGAGTTGTGCCCGGAAAGAATCACGCCCGTGGAAGCGCAGCAACGCGAAATCTCTTCAATCACGATGGTGTAAGCAATGTGGTCGAAGCCGGCCCCGCCTTCCGATTCCGGAAACGCGACCCCCGTTAGCCCGAGTTCGGCCGCTTTTTTGAACAGCGCATGCGGGAAATGTCCCGTCTCGTCGAGCTCCTTCGCCAACGGACGGACTTCCGATTCCGCGAACTCGCGCACGGTTTTCTGCAGCAGGTTCTGTTCTTCGGTTAGTTCCAGGTCCACTTTTACCTCGGGTCATCATTCAAAACCGTTGAATTCTACCGCTTCGCAAAACCTACTGTCACTTGGAACAGGCGTCATGGCATGATTGGAGTTAGGAAGAAGTCGATGCATCTCCCACGCAAGATGAAATCTGGGCCGGTGATTTTTGTGAGCGCCGTCGCCATTATCTTTTTTGGATTTGTCGGCGTGATTTTGGCGCTCGCACGCTTTGAAGCATCACATAGGCCGGATCTCGGGCTCCTTGTTGGGGTTGCCTTTGTCATTTGGGGAGCGTGGGCTCTACTTTCATACAAGCCTGAAGACAAATCGTAGGACGGTGCCACATTCGTCCTGGCTAGGTGCACTGCTCACGTCATCTTAGCGCTCTCGAAAGGCGTTCGTATGTAGTCTTCAAGTCTTCCGGGTGCACGCGCGTCTCTCCGGTCACGGTCATGAAATTTGAATCCCCGATCCATCGCGGCAACATGTGCAGGTGCAGATGACCTGCCACTCCTGCGCCGGCGGCGCGGCCCAGGTTCATTCCCAGGTTCATGCCGTCCGGTTTGTAATCCGCGCGGTAAACGGCCTCGACGCGCTGCGCCAGCTGCATCATCTCCGCCAGCGATTGCGCATCGCACAGGTGCAGTTCCGCGACGTGCGCATAGGGCACGATCATGACGTGCCCGGAAGTGTAGGGAAAGCGGTTGAGAATCACGAAGGCTTTCGCGCCGCGATGAACAATCAGGGTCTCCGGGTCATTCTTTTTTGCCACCGCGTCACAAAAAATGCATTCCGTCTGTTTGCCCGCAGCCGCCTGTGCCATGTACTGATAACGCCAGGGAGTCCACAAATAGTCCATCGCAACTTTTCCTTCATCTGAATCTTGCGCGCACAGAATAACTCAGAATGGTCGCAGCGGATGCTCGGCAATTTGCTGCCCGGGAAAATTACGGGAGCCCGAACCGTTTTTGTTGCGGAGGAAGGCGAATTGCGCAGGGCCGGGGCCGCTTAAACGGCCTGCGAGTCTCCCGCAGCGGAGGCCTCGGCCGCGGCGTTATTGACAAAGTCCTTCAGCTCTTTGCTGGGTTTGAAGTAGGGAATCTTCTTCGCGGGCACTTCGACTTTTTCTCCCGTCTTCGGATTGCGCCCGACACGCCCGCGGCGCTCTCGCGTGCGGAAACTGCCGAAGCCGCGAATCTCGATTTTTTCTCCTTTTTGCAAAGCGCCGATGATGCTGTCGAAAATCGTTTCGACGATGGTCTCTGACTCTTTGCGAGGGAGTTCCGTGATGTTCAAAACTTCCTCAATAAGGTCGGCCTTCGTGAGTGTGGTTGTGTGCTTGGTCATCTTCGCTATGCCTCGTCGCGCAATCGTAGAAAAGACCGTTTCCGTTTGTCCGCCGCTTCGCGTCGCCCTAAATGGTGAGGCGAAAGGGTTTACAGGGGCTGGCGTGCCGCCGGATTGCCCCCTTCCTATCATTAAAATGACCCGCAGGTAAATGAAATTATGAAAGCCGTCGCCTGGGCCGGACTCCCATAAATCTAACGCGCTGAAAGCTTAGACTTCAGCGCGTCCCCAATCGTCGCCGTCGACGAGGACTTCGACGCCGACCGATACTGTTCGATCTCCTTGCGCTCGAGCTGTTTCACGGCGGAGCGGTAGCTCAGGCCGATGCGCCGCGTCTCCGGGCTGATCTTGATGATCTTGAAATCGTATTCCTTGCCCGGCTCGAGCGGCCCCGCGCTCTTCAGTGGCCCGGTGGTCGGGCGGTACCCGGCATGCCCCTCGTCGCGCCGACGCCGGTCTTCGATTTCGGTGTTGTGGCAAAGCGCTTCGATATTTTCGCCCAGCTCGACAAAAGCTCCGAACGTAGCGATGCGCGAAACTTTGCCCTTCACGATCTGTCCGACCTTATGCTGCTTGAACCAATCGCCCCAGATGTCGTTGACCTGCTTGATTCCGAGCGACACGCGGCGGTTCTCCGGATCGATTTTCAGCACCTTCGCGGTGACCGGCTCGCCCTTCTTGAACACTTCGTGCGGATTCTTTACGCGGCCCGTCCAGCTCACATCGCCAACGTGCACGAGCCCGTCAAAGCCATCCTCGATTTCTACGAACGCGCCAAACTCCGCGATGTTGCGAACCTTCCCCGTGACGACCGTTCCCACGGGGTATTTCTCCGCGGTCAGCAGCCAGGGATCGGGTTGTGCTTGCTTGATTCCCAGCGAGACGCGCCGGTCGCTCGGCTTGATGTCCAGCACGACCACGTCGACCTCATCCCCCACTTTCGCCAGCTTCGACGGGTGCTGCACTTTTTTGCTCCAGCTCATCTCGGAGACGTGCACCAGTCCTTCGACACCTTGTTCCAGTTCCACGAACGCGCCGTAATCCACGATGCCAACCACTTTCCCTTTCACCTTGCCGCCGGCAGGATACTTCTCGGCAGCGCCCACCCAGGGATCCGGCGCCAGTTGCTTCAGCCCCAGCGAAATGCGCTGCTTTTCTTTGTCGAACTTCAGGATGATGACGTCCAGTTCCTGGTCCGGCTTCACCAGGTCGGAAGGATGCTTCACGCGGCCCCAGCTCAAGTCCGTCAGGTGCAGCAATCCGTCGATTCCGCCGAGGTCCACGAACGCGCCGTAGTCCGTTACGTTCTTCACGTGGCCGTGAACGATCTGGCCTTCGTTCAGCGTTTCCATCAATGCAGCACGCTTTGCGTGCAGCTCTTCCTCGAGCAACGCGCGCCGGCTGACCACCACGTTGCCGCGGCGGCGGTTCAGTTTCGTGACGCGCACCTGTACTTCGGTGCCGACCAGGTCGTCCAGGTTCTGCGCCGGCCGCAGGTCAAATTGCGAGCCTGGCAGGAACGCGCGCACTCCGATGTCCACGACCAGCCCGCCCTTGATGCGGTCTACCACTTTCCCGGTGATGTTCTCCTTGGCCTTGAAGGCTGCGTCGATCTTTTCCCACGTCCTGCGGCGCAGCACCTTCTGGTATGAAACGATCTCATAGCCGTCTTTGTGCTCGCCGGTGCGCTGTACTTCGATCTTGGCATCCGGATCCGGCCGCGGAATTTCCGTTTCCGCGAATTCCGCCGCGGGGATCAGCCCTTCCGTCTTTCCTCCCAAGTCCACGACCACGCCGTGTTCCGTGTAGGCGACGACTTTGACCTCGATCACCTCGTGCGAAGCAGCCGCTTCCTGCTTCTCGTCGTACTCCTGCATCAGCTTGCTCATCTCTTCGGAGCCGGCAGCCTCTTCGGCCGCAGCTGCAGTTTCCGCATCCACGGCGGGAGCTTCGCTGGAGGCCGCCGCTGCTGCGGGAGCCGGAACCTCGGCCGCATCCGCAGACGACTCTTCGGGCGCAGACGCTGGCGTCGCCGGATTCTCTGGCGCGGTATTTACGGGTTCAGCTTGTTCGGTTAGGGGAGGAGCACTCTGTTGTTCGGGTGTACTTGCTTCTGTTGCGCTTGCTTCGGGAGCGGCTGCTGCTGCCGCTGCGTTCGACGGGTTATCGTGGTCAGGAAACATGGTTGTCGGCCTCCAGGAGATTACTTCCCATGTGGCAGCCGCTCGGCGGCCCCACAGTTTGTCGCGTCTATTCCTTGCGGAATCCCTACTAGGGTTTAGTGCAAGGCGGTTGACCGGGTTGCGGTCAAACGGGAAATGCTGCCAACGTCACGGGGTACGCTGCAACCTCAAAAGCATACTCGCCGCCTTCGCGTCGTGTCAATGAAGCGAAAGAGTCATACTTATGCGCGGGCCCGGCCCGCCTGCGTTTTTTCCCGGCGGAAATCCGGTGCGGAAACCTCAATAGTGCGACACATTTCAAATAGTCGTGAACGCATGCGTTCACTAATTCGATCTGCGAGAGTCTCTTTTCGCGTCATAGCCCGCCTTCCACTTGGCAACAGAGCTTCCTTTTCTTCAGCTGTATCGAGGTAGTTGGTTGTGATGATTGTGCAGCGAGGGTGGCTCAAATCACGCGAACCCTCAATGTATCTTGTGTTGAGAATATATCCGACAGTATCTCGAACCCAGTCAGAAGGTCTGATACAACCGAGATCGTCAATTACAAGAACCTCGACAGAGAGAATCGGAGCAAGAAGGCGCATTTCAGTCGCTTCCGTTTCCGTGCTGTAACTCTGTTGGATTTCCCTTAGAAGAGCGCCATATTCGCAAAAATAGCCGCTGTGGCCACGCCTGATTAATTCCTTCAGTGCGGCTATCGCGAGATGTGTCTTTCCCACACCAGAGTTCCCCATGAACAGAAGTCCAGCTTGGTCACTGCCTGGATAGTCACGAACGAAGGACTGCGCAAAAAGCTTGGCGCGCTTCAAAGATTCAGCCTGCTGCGGCGCATAAGTCTTACCGTCGGCAAGGTCCGTCACGTAGCTCTCGAAATCGCAATGCTCGTAGCGCTTGGGAATCCGCGCGCGCTCCATCACTCGCACCGCCCGGTCCTGCATTCCGCAGTCGCAGGCCACCGCCACTTTGCCTGCCCCGCCATCCGCGCGCGGCACCAGCTTCCATCCCGTGCCTCTGCATAGCGTGCAATTCTCCAGCGCCATGCGGACAGAATACGTTCGCCGCGCCTCTACGGCAAGTTGTCTGCTCTGGGAAAACTGTGGAAGGAACTGCTTAGCGAACGATGCGCGGCGTCGCCCGCACAATCGCGTTGCGCGAAGGCTTCTCCTGTGCGTACGAAGCGGCCACGCGCGACAATTCCTGCTGCACCACCTGCGCGAACTCGCTCATCTGGCGCTCCATCTCAATCATCTTCTCGCGCATGTTCAAAATGATTTCGATTCCCGCCAGGTTTACACCCATGTCCCGCGCCAGGGTCAAGATGACTTCCAGCCGCTCCAGATCCGAATCCGTGTACAGCCGCGTATTGCCCTGGGAGCGCGACGGCTTCAGCAGGCCCACACGTTCGTAAAGCCGAAGCGTCTGCGGATGCAGCTTGTAGAGTTCCGCCACGGCGCTGATCATGTAGCCTGCCTTGGCCCGTTTTTTCGCTCGCAGTGGCATTCCTTTTTCCTTACACCCCCGCCTTACTGAACAAATCCTTTCGCGGGTCCGCCGGCGCAACACTCTCCAATTCCTTCATCAGCTTTCTCACGCGCTCATCGGTCGGCTGCGGCACGACCACTTGAATTTCCACGTACTGGTCGCCTCTCGCCCCGTTTCTCGCGCTCGGCACACCTTTCTCTTTCAGCCGCAGTGTCCTCCCGCTGTTTGTTCCGGGCGGAATCCGCACCAAGGCCCGGCCATCCATTGTCGGCACTTCAATCTTCGCGCCCAGCGTCGCTTCCGTCACGGTTACCGGCACTTTGGTGTAGAGATCATTCCCGCGCCGCTCAAAAAATGGATGCGGCCGCACCACTACCCGCAGATACAAATCGCCTGGCGGAGCGCCCATGGTTCCCGCATTTCCTTTTCCGGGAACCCGCACGCGCCCGCCATTGGCCACACCCGCGGGAATGCGCACATCAATCGTTTCCGTGCGCCGCACCCGCCCTTCGCCTCCGCACGTCTTGCATGCGGTCCGCAGCTTGCCCGTACCACCGCAGCGCGTGCACGGCACATTGAAGCGCATCTTGCCCGCTGCTTGCTGGACGGATCCGCTGCCATGGCAAGTGGGACAAGTTTGCGGCGAGCCCACTGCGCCAGTTCCGTGGCACGTTTCGCAGGCATCGAGCCGCGTGACGGTGAGCTTCTTCACAGCGCCGCGAACGGCGTCCCAGAAATCGATCTCGATCTGGTATTCTAGGTCGCCGCCCGGCTCGTGCTCCGGTTCCATTCCGGCGTGGGCGCGTCCGCCGCTGAAAAACTGGCTGAAGAGATCACGGAAGCTGGCCCCACCGCCTGCTCCGCCCGTTCCGCCAAAATCAAATCCCCCAAAATCAAAATTTACATCGGCGCCGGGTTGCCCCTCCGGACCCGCGTAGCCGCCGGGCGGCAGATTTTCGCTGTAGAAGCCATACTGGTCGTACATCTGCCGCTTCTTGGAGTCGGAGAGCACGTCATAGGCTTCCTGCAACTGCTTGAATTTCTCTTCTGCGGATTTGTCGCCGGGATTCAAATCGGGGTGATATTTGCGCGCCAGCTTGCGAAACGCTGTGCGAATATCTTTCGCGCTCGCCTTGCGCGGCACTCCCAACAGTTCGTAATAATCCTGTTTTGCAGTCGTAGGCATGGATTGCGCCAATTCCGGCGCGAATTTTTTTGCAGAGGCACGAATTATCGTGCCCCTGCGGTCGTTAGTTCAGCTTAGTTCGGACGCTTTGTTTCATCTACGTCCACGTACTCGGCATCAATCACGTCGCCGGGCTTCTTTCCCGGGCCGCTTCCACTGCCTGTTGGGCCGCTGCTCGGGCCTGCGCCCGCGCCAGCTGCTCCGGCCTGCTCCTCGCCGCCCGCCGGTTGCGCCGTCTTGTACAACTGCTCGGCGATCTTGTGCAGCGTGCGCTCCACGCTTTCCGTAGCCGACCGCAGCCGCGCGGTTCCGCCCTCGGTCATCGCTTTCTTGGCGTCTTCGATGGCGGCTTCGGCCTCCTTGACGTCGGCTTCCGCCAGCTTCTCGCGGTTCTCGCGAATCGTCTTTTCGGCGTGGAAGAGCATCCCGTCCAGGCGGTTCCGTGCCTCGACTTCTTCCAACCGCCTGCGGTCGTCTTCCGAGTGCGTCTCCGCCTCCTGCCGCATTTTCTCGGCTTCGTCCTTCGTCAGGCCGCTGGATGCGGTAATGGTGATCTTCTGCTCCTTGTTCGTGGCCTTATCTTTGGCGCTCACGTTCAAGATGCCGTTGGCATCGATGTCAAACGTCACCTCGATCTGCGGGGTGCCGCGCGGAGCCGGTGGAATCCCGTCCAGCTTGAATTTGCCGAGCGAACGGTTGTCCGCGGCGAACTTGCGCTCGCCTTGCATGACGTGGATTTCCACGCCCGGCTGATTGTCCGCTGCCGTGGAATATGTCTCGACTTTGCGGGTCGGAATCGTGGTATTCCGCGGAATTTGCACGGTCATCACACCGCCGAGCGTCTCCACGCCCAGCGAAAGCGGTGTCACGTCCAGCAAGAGGATGTCTTTCACCTCGCCTGCCAGCACTGCTCCCTGAATCGCCGCGCCCACCGCTACGACTTCATCGGGGTTCACACCCTTGTGGGGTTCTTTCCCCCCGAAGAAGTTGCGGACCAGCGTTTGCACCTTCGGGATGCGCGTGGAACCGCCCACCAGCACGACTTCCTGGATGTCGTTGGGCGAAAGTTTCGCGTCTTCCAGCGCCTGCTTTACCGGCTTCATCGAGCGCTCGAGCAAATCGTTCATCAATTGTTCGAGGCGGGTGCGCGTCAGCTTCAGTTGCATGTGGATCGGCCCGCTCGGTCCCGCGGTGATGAACGGCAGGTTAATCTCCGTCTCCATCATCTGCGAAAGCTCGATCTTGGCCTTTTCGGCCGCTTCCTTCAGCCGTTGCAATGCCATGCGGTCCTTGCTCAGGTCGATGTTGTTCTCTTTCTTGAACTCATCGATGAGCCAGTCCACGATCCGCTGGTCGACGTCATCGCCGCCCAGGTGTGTGTCGCCGTTCGTGGACTTGACTTCGACCACCCCGCTGCCCACTTCCAGCACGGAAATGTCGAACGTGCCGCCGCCCAAGTCGTACACCGCGATCGTTTCGTCGCTCTTCTTGTCCAAGCCGTAGGCCAGCGCTGCCGCCGTCGGCTCGTTGATAATGCGCACCACTTCCATACCGGCGATTTCGCCTGCCTGCTTGGTGGCTTGGCGCTGGGCGTCGTTGAAGTACGCCGGGACGGTGATCACGGCCTTGGTGACCTTTTCCCCGAGAAAATCTTCCGCCGCGGTTTTCAGCTTCGTCAGGATCATGGCGGAAATCTCCGGCGGGCTGTACGGCTTGCCGGAAATCTCCACACGCGCATCCTGGTGCGGTCCCGCGACTACTTTATAGGGCACGCGCCGCATTTCTTCGGCGACTTCGTCAAAGCGCCGGCCCATGAAGCGTTTGATGGAATACACGGTGTTTTCGGGATTGGTCACCGCTTGGCGCTTCGCCACTTGGCCGACGAGCCGCTCGCCCGTCTTGGTGATGGCCACGACGGACGGTGTTGTCCGCGCGCCTTCCTGGTTGGGGATGACCACAGGCTCACCGCCCTGCATCACGGCCACCACGGAGTTCGTCGTTCCGAGGTCAATTCCAATAATCTTGCTCATTGCTGCCTTCCTCCCAAAACCATTGATTTGCCGCGTAACTTGCTGAAACTAAGGCAAATCCGGCTCGAATCCACTCCTCTAAGTCCAACTTCGACGAGAGTATACAAGTTGAGCGTGCATTTGTCAAGTTTTCTTATATGAGCGATAACCATCTTCTTTTCTTAGCCTTACGGACCACCAAAGGGGTACAACGATTTCTCTGCAAACCCACTCAGATAGAGTATGACGTCTCCGCGGGTCCTGTTGGCAGATTTGGGAAGTCCGCAGGGGTCGCAAGCCATTCCACGGCTAACCTGTGGTAGTCTGGCCGTGATTTCGGTGTCAAATATTTGCACGGGATACTGGAGGATTGAGTGATTCGCAGGCGCGCACTGTTCGGAACAATTGGCCTTACTCTGCTAGTGAGCGTCTCTGTGCTGATTGCCAAGGCAGCGCCGCAGTCCGCAGCGGGCATCACGGACGTTGATCCGCACAAGGCCTTTGGCTCGAAGAACGCGCCTGTAATCATGGAAGTCTTCAGCGATTACCAGTGCCCATCGTGCAAGGCGCTCTTTCTCAACACGAATCGGCAACTCATGGACAATTACGTCACCACCGGCAAGGTCTATCTGGTTCACCGTGATTTTCCGCTTGCTATGCACGCTTACTCCCGCATTGCCGCGCGGTACGCCCGCGCTGCCGCACTGCTTGGAAAAACGGAACCGGTGGAACAGGCTATCTATCAGAACCAGGAGAGGTGGGAGCAGAGCGGCGATGTGGACGGCACGGTTGCCGCCGTACTCTCCCCCGCGGAAATGAATAAAGTCCGTGCGCTCGTCAAAGGTGGCACGCTGGAGCCGCTCATCGACAAGGATTACGCGGTTGGCCAGATGTACCGTGTCAACCAGACCCCCACCACCGTCTTTCATTGCAAAGGCCAGACCTATCCCTACTCCGGCGCGATGAGCTACGACATTCTCAAACAATTTCTCGAGCAGCTTCTCTCGCAGAAGTAGGATGAGTGCTTCTAACGAAGAAGAAACAAACTCATGATGGAATCCAGTCCCTTTAACTTACGCCGCGCCATCATTTGGATCGGCCGCCTCGTGCTCGCCGGGATTTTCATCTATGCCGGCTATGGCAAGCTCACCATGGGAATGCATCCGCGCCCACCCCTCGGTGTGGCTCTTTCGTTCTTTGCCATGCAGGTTGATTCCTATCAGTTGCTGCCGCCGTGGGGCGTAAACTTCGTTGCGCACACATTGCCGTTTGCAGAAATCGCTCTCGGGCTTCTGCTCCTGATCGGCTGGCGGCTGCGCATTTGGGCCACCGTCGTCACCTTAATCATGCTTGGGTTTTTCGCTGCCGTCGTGCGCTCCTACGCGCTAGGCTTGCAGATTAATTGCGGCTGTTTTGCGAATCCAGAGCCGCTCACCATCAAGACGATCTATCGCGACGGCGCTCTCGCCGCGCTTGGGCTCCTTATGACGATCTTTGCATTCATCGAGGCGCGTAAGTCTCATCCTTGGTCCGGGGCAGAAAAGGCTTCCCCGTGAGATTCACATGAAGCGCGTGCAAATATGAAAACGCTCGGCGAATACCTTGAACTTGCGGAGCAAGCGCATGGGCATCTGTGCGCCGGGCAGGTACTGGGCGTGCGGCTCGCGATGCTAGGGCTGCGTGAGCTCGCCATCGAGGATCCGGCTGCTGAGCGCAAGAGGCTCTTGACGTATGTCGAAATCGATCGGTGCGTCACCGACGCTGTCGCGGTCGTTGCCGGCTGCCGCCTTGGCAAGCGCGCCTTGAAATTCCGTGACTGGGGGAAAGTTGCCGCGACGTTCGTCGATCTGAAGACCGGCCGGGCTGTGCGCATCGCCGCGAAAGAATCCTCCAAGCAGGCCGCTCGCGAACTGTTTCCGGAACTCGACAAAGAAGCCGGCCAGCAAAAAGCCTATGCGCAGCTCTCCGACGACATTCTTTTCGACAAACAATGGGTGAAAGTCGAAGTGCCTCCGGAAGACCTGCCTGGCTTCAAAGGGCCGCGCGTCGTCTGCGCGCAATGCGGGGAAGGCATCAACTTCAAACGCGAAGTCGTCAAGGACGGCCGTACCCTCTGCCGCTCTTGCGCCGGCGAACGCTATTATTCTTCTTCAGTTGAAGGGAACTCCAACTAGTGCTCAGGTGTCCAAAGTAAATCGAACCTATGGCGGGGAAATTTGCCTCGCCCAAAAGTCAGCATTCGCGGAGCACCTCGTGATTTTGAAAAAAATTAGCAATGAATGTTTGGCGGCTGCCATTGGAGTTTCTCTGGTGATGTTTTTGTTCTCCGCATCACTTTATGCACAAGTCGCCACTGACGCTGCCCGACGTGCCGCGCAAGAAGACGACATCCGAGAAGCGATATTTCGGTACGAAATGAAAAGTCGCGATGGCATCATCTTCCTCGATATAAATTATCAAGATCCAAGCGATTCGTTCATGAAGCGATTTTCCGACGTCAAGCTCTCCGTTAAGAAATTATCGGCTATCGCCCCGTCCAAGAAGCCGGCACAGAGATGGATATACGATCGGAAGACTGGAAAACCGGGGGTTGCCCTCTGGGTTGGGAAGTTTGCGTGGACTTCTGATCGCGAGGTGATTGTAGACGGTGGCTATTACTGTGGAAGCCTCTGCGCTGGAAGAGGAGATTTTTATGTCGTCTTTAGGGATGGTCGGTGGGTTGTCGAAAAATTTGATCTCAAGATCGTTTCTTGAACACAGAAACGTAAGCGGCGCCCCGCGTTTGTGCCGTGGTCAAGCCTGGGAGCTGCCTTGCTCTTTTCTCCCCTCAGCAATGCGCACGATGACGTAGGCGATGAGGGCAAAAACAAAAAACACCAGCAGCATCCAAGCGATCCCTTGCAAGGTCTCGATGGCGGTACGATAGAGCTCGAAAATCCATCGGTCGAAACCGGGCGAGGCTGTTGGGACTTCGCGGCCTCCTAGCGTCGGGTTAATGTATTTCTCCAGGTCGCGGAGCTGCACGCCCGCGGACACTCCCACCACGAGAATCGCGAATTTCATGTATTTCGACCAAGCCGCACTGATTTCATCCGCGATGATGCGCCGCAACACGGTGTCGATCGGCTTCGTGAACAAGAGCATAACCGCAAAGGACACAACGAGAGCCGCGGCGAAAGTAGCGAAGAGCAAAAAGAGGAACATGGGGGATCACCTCAGGGTCGATCCGTCAAATTGCTTTGCAAACGAGAATGCCTTGCGTCGGCAACTTTCTACTATAGGGGATTTCCCGTCTGTTTCCTCGTTCACTGCATCAAACTCTATGCGAGTGGTCATCGCGATTCTTTTGTGCGCTAAGATGATGCTTTGATGCTGAGTCTGCCCCCGATCACGCTGCGATTGCGCAGTTTCAAGCTGATTGACCGCGTCGCACTCGCTTTTCTACTATTCTGCTCCATCTTGTTTGGCGCGGCCTGCGGACTGCTTTTCGTTTACGCCAGCGACCTGCCGGAGATTCGCGCGCTGGAGACGTACCGCCCGACGGTGGTGACGGAGATTTATGCCGATGACGGCCAGATGGTCGGCAGCTTCGCGCTGCAGCGGCGCATCCTGATGACCTATGAGCAGTGCCCCAAGGTTCTCTACAACGCCGTCACGGCTATCGAAGACCAGCACTTCGAAGAGCACTGGGGCATCGACTTCCCGCGCATGTTCACTGCGGCCCTGCGCCACCTGACCAAAGGCCGGCGCGCCGGGGGCGCCAGCACCATCACCATGCAACTCGCGGGGAATCTTTTTTTGGACCGCAGCGACATCAGCTTTCGCAGGAAGGCGGAAGAAACACTGCTGGCGCTGCAGATCGAGCGCCGCTACACCAAGCCGCAAATTTTCACCATGTACGCGAATCAGGTTTATCTTGCACATGGGAATTATGGGTTCGCGGCCGCCGCGCAATTTTATTTCGGCAAGCCGGTCACGGATTTGAAGCTTGCGGAGGCAGCACTGCTCGCCGGCATGATCAATGGTCCAAAATTTTCTCCGCTTTCGAATCCCGAGGCCGCACTCGCGCGCCGCAATCTCGTGCTGCATCGCATGGAAGAAGAAGGGAAGATCACGCCGGTAGAAGAGGCTGCAGCCAGGAAGTCGCCGCTCGGTTTGCACATCCAGTATCCGCGCAACGACTTAGCGCCTTATTTTTTCGAAGAGGTTCGAAAGTACCTGGAAGCAACGTACGGAACCGAAGCGGTTCACGAGCGTGGCTTGCGTGTTTACACCACGCTGAATGTCAACTTGCAGCGCATTGCCAACCAAGCGCTGCGCGATGGCCTGCACGCTTATGAGCGCCGCCACGGCTGGAAAGGGAACTTGCCCAACATCCTGCGCGACAATCTGGGGAAGCTCGATACTTACGAAGACGAAGACTGGCGCCATGCGATTGAAAAGGGAAGCTACGTCACGGGACTGGTTGTGACCGTGACTGACCGGGACGCGGTCATCAAAATCGGCCCCTACCGCGGAATTCTTTCTCCCAGTGATTTTGCCTGGACCGGCCGCAAGAAACCTTCGGAATTGCTGAAGGTCGGCGACCTGGCGCAGTTCTCCATTCAGGAATTGCGGAGCAACACCGTGCGCATCCAGCTCGAACAGCAACCCGGCCCACAGGGCGCTCTGCTCGCCATCGATAATTCCACCGGCGAGATCAAAGCGATGGTCGGCGGCTACAGCTTCGAAGACTCCAAGTTCAACCGGGCGACGCAGGCGCTCAGGCAGGTCGGCAGCTCTTTCAAGGTTTATGTTTACGCCGACGCGCTAGAAAAGGGCGCAACGCCTTTCGATACGATTGTGGATCTTCCGTTTACCACCACGAGCGGCGGCCAGCCGTATTCTCCGCGGAATTATGATGAAAAATTCGAAGGCACAATCACACTGCGGCGCGCGCTTGCCGGCTCGCGCAACGTGCCTGCGGTGAAGCTGGCGGACAAAATCGGTCTCAACACGGTTGTAGATATGACACGCCGCTTCGGCATCGCTACGCCGCTGCCGCCGTATCTGCCGCTGGCGTTGGGGGCCGCAGATATGAAACTCATCGAGCACGTTTCCGCCTTCACCGTCTTTCCGAACGACGGCATTCGAATCGATCCCTATATGATCCGGCGGGTGACCAGCTACGACGGCGCGCTGCTCGAAGAGGCACACCCGGAAGTGCATGACGTGCTTTCGCCAGATGTGGCGCGCACGATGACGGCGATGCTTGAGGAAGTCATCCAATTCGGCACCGGGGTTCAGGCCAAAGCGCTCGGACGTCCTGCGGCCGGCAAAACCGGAACCACGCAGGATTACACCGATGCATGGTTCGTTGGATTCACGCCACAAATCACAGCGGGCGTGTGGGTCGGGTTTGACGACAAGCAAGTTTCACTGGGTAAGAGAGAAACGGGCGCGCGCGCCGCCTTGCCCATCTGGCTGGAATTCATGCAAGGGGCCGTCGCTGGAACGCCGGTGATGGATTTCGCGAACGTGGTTCCGCTTGAGCGGCAAGCGGGCGAACATCAAGTCAACGTGGATACCCCAGATACGGCGCCAACGGAAGACGAGCCCGCGGCCCCCAAGGAAAAACCGCCAGCGCCTTCTCCGCCCACGAAAACGGGAACCGCAAATCCGGCTGGCGCGGCACCCCAGTCTTGAACCGCTGGTAAGCAGTGCTGAACTAGACCGAGGCTCGCAGCAAAATTTAGAA
>Ga0209160_1002501_pt1 | contig 15290 bp, 18 predicted proteins | sample GraSoiAngelo_153_FD_186167 | JGI IMG/M metagenome (GOLD analysis project Ga0209160, IMG submission 186167) | Grasslands soil microbial communities from the Angelo Coastal Reserve, California, USA - 14_1009_12_40cm (SPAdes) (version 2) | ecosystem: Environmental > Terrestrial > Soil > Grasslands ... | reverse complement strand
CGTAGAGATCATCCAGAGGACGAAAAGTAACGCGATTATGGGAGTAAATATTCCGAGTATCAGTGCTAGTCCGCCGAAGAATTCCGCGACTCCTGCGAAGGCTGCCATCCAGACTGGCATGCCGGAGCTCTTCATGAAATCTGCTCCCATCTTCCTCTGCGAGCCCAGTTTGGGATAGCCATGAACAAGAAACAGGATGCCGACTGCTACTCGCAATAGCAGAGAAGCAAGGTTCACGTCCGAGCCAAAAAGTGTCTGAATCATTATAGACGCCCAACCTTGCTACGAAGATTCTCGTTTGATGATGTACTCATGACTCTACATTGCTATTCGGTCACGATTATAAAGCTGGTAGTCTCCCACTACCAAGTATCTACAGCAGACTTTAGCTGGTAAGCTCCAGGTAACCAAAAAGATAATCGTATGCTATCCCACAATCCTACGAGTCCCATAATTCTCGGCCCTCTGCGACCATCGCGAGCTCATGGACGACTGCGGACTCCGATACCTCAGCAATGGCTCAGTCGTAAATGTCGGGTTGTCGTGAAGGGTTCTCGCTCGGCCCAGCGTCTCGAGGCAACACTTTAATAAAATTAGGTTGGTCGAGGTTACCCAGAGGAGAATTCGCTCATTTTGAGCCCTGATCGCCAATTAGAGCTCACTAATTCTGGCCCCTGATGTCTTCCTCATGAATTTCCGCTATGTTTAAATGAATAAACCCGTTTCCGCAAAATGCTTTTCCTATTATAATCAACGAATTACGGTAGATCTCGCCCGTTTTGAGGCGCCTGAGAAAATATAATTGTAAAAAAGGGGGGGTAGATTGTAGAGTTTCAAGACGTGGAAGAGACTTTCCAACTACTTTCGCACCCGACACGATCCACAAACGGCTAGAGAAGATACACAGATTCTGACCGAATCTCCCTTTACTTTCTGATGGTGGCCAGGATTTTGTCCTTGTCCTCGGCAGTTCCGTTCGTGGATTTCTTGTCCCACTTAACAACCCACTGTGCAAGCTCGCCTAGAATCTCCAACAATTCCATTCCCTTCTTCGTCAATTCATACTCTACCCGCGGTGGAGTCTCAGGATACACCCTCCGTTCAACAATCTTCCTCTGATCCAACTCGTTCAACCTCTCCGCCAAACTAGTCGCACTGACACCATGAATCCTCCGCTTCAACTCGTTAAACCGAGCAGGCTGCTTCAACCCAAGAGCATGAATTACCGGTAACGTCCAAACCTTCGTCAAATCATTCCAGGCGGAATGAACCAACAAACACTCTTCCGTCTGCTCCTTCGTCAAATGCTGGTCAACCATAGTTGACTTACTCAAGTAATCAACACCTACTTGGTCCAACACGACTACCAAGTATATAAGCATGACCGACCCCTAGAAACGGTTCAGGGAAACGAGGCACATGATGCGACCAACCAGACATTCACAAGAAACAACCATCGAATTCACAGAGAGAGAACTACGCTACCTAATGGACCGAAGCCTAGCACGCCTCGCATTCATCTGCCAAGACCAACAAGCCCACATAATGCCCGTCCTCTTCGAGTTCGACGGACACTACTTCTACCTCAGCGGCTGGAACCTCAAATACAGCCAACTATTCCAAAGCGTACCACAAAAAACCAAGGTCACACTACTAATCGACGACATCAACTCCCCCAACACCTGGACACCACGAGGAATAGAAATCACCGGAACGGCAGAGTCCACCGAGAAAGGAGAGTACCTCTACGTCCGCATAAAACCAGTCAATAAAACCACCTGGGGAATCTAGTAGAATCATGTCAACATTATCCTCGTTTGAAAACCAAATCACGGGAGCGGTCGAAAGACTAAGCGAGAGCGTCGTCAACATCGACAGCGTCCGCGTAACCCGCAACTTCAGCTACGGATTTGTCCCGATCGAAGGTAAAGGATCCGGAATCATAATCGACCCTCACGGCCTAGTAATAACCAATAATCATGTTATTGATGGAGCTGCACGAGTCCAAGTCCACCTCAAAGACGGCCGATCATTCGTTGGTGAGGTCGTAGGCTCAGATTCCTCAACAGACATTGCAGTAATCCATGTCGAAGCAGACAACCTTCCCAGCGCCAACCTAGGTGACTCGGAGCACCTGAAAGTGGGACAGATAGCACTCGCAATCGGTAACTCTCTAGGACTCCAAGGAGGACCAACAGTCTCCATGGGCGTGATAAGTGCCCTAGGCCGTCCCTTACCCGGTGCAGACTTCATCTTCGAAGGCCTGATCCAAACGGACACAGCAATCAACCCAGGAAACAGCGGCGGTCCACTAGCGGACATTAACGGCAATGTAATCGGAATCAACACGGCAATGATACCCTTCGCCCAAGGAGTCGGATTCGCCATCCCAGCAAACACGATCAAATGGGTAGTCCAGCAAATACGCGAGAAAGGAAGAGTCGTCCGTCCCTGGCTCGGCATCTACGGGACCACACTGAACGAGATGCTCGCAAGAAGGTACGAACTCCCCGCAGAATCCGGCGTCCTGATTGTCGAGGTAGACCCACGAGGTCCAGCCTATGAATCCGGACTCCGTGTCGGCGACATAATAGTCGGAATTAATAGTCAAGAAGTCAAACAGATGAAGGACGTAGTAGCGACTCTTTCCAAACACTCCACACGGGAAGAAGTAGACGTATGGTTTATCCGTCTCGGTGCTAGAAGGTCTAGCAAGCTGCGGTTAAGAGAAGCTCCCTTACCACAGCAGACCATGACCAGGAGATAAAAATAGAGACATGGCACTCTTAGACCAAATACTCCAGATAGCCTACTTCGCCTCATTCTTCCTAGTCTTCGTCTACGGAACCCGCATCCAGACCACCATAGTCCTGGTCGGAGTCAAGCGGAGCCTTGGAAGGCTCGGCCAATTCAAAAAAGCGGCCCACGACAGCGTCCTAACTTCGGCACTTAGATTCAAAGCCGACCAGAAAGAAGTCGAATCCCGAGTCGACCGCCTCACCGGAAGCTTCGCAATCACACCAGTAAACATGGACCCACACGGAATAGTACCCAAGCTAGAGCACGTCCTCAACACCTATGATGAGAACTTGAAGATGGAAGTAAGGAAGATGGCACCTGGAGCTACAGACGCGGAAGTCAACACATTGACAAATCAGATGGAGATCAGCATCGGCCTCGATCAAATGTACCGAGTAGTCCGGCACTTCTACCTCCTCGCAAAGAAGCAAGGCGGGCTCATGGCACTCGCCCAGCTACAAATGGCAATGCCCTCTATAATGGAGGAAGCAGAAGCCTACAGCTCAGCCATAGACGCTTTCGCACAGGGCAAACCGATAGGCGACGGAATCGGACCAATGGTGGCAAGCAAGATGGTCGAAGGCCTACAAGCGAAAGAGATAGAGGAAGACACCCTTGTTTACGGCACTAGCCTAGAAGGCCGGAACCTGTTGGTCGTAAGAGCAAAAGGTCCAGGCGGAAGCGTGGGCAAACCAGGATTAGCTGTAGAGAAGCTGATCCAGGAGAACAGTCCCGTATCATTGGTTATCACTGTCGATGCGGCCTTGAAGTTCGAAGGAGAAAACAGTGGAGAGGTCGTTGAGGGAGTAGGAGCTGCAATAGGCGGCCCAGGTGTAGACAGATACCATATCGAACAGACCGCTGCGCGGAACAGGGTCCCCTTGATCGCGATTGTTGTGAAAATGTCCAACAAGGAAGCAATAGCCTCCATGACTCAACAGATCAAAAGCACGGTGGACGAAGCAATCCAACGAGTGAAGAACACGATCATTGCAAGGACAAAAGCTGGAGAGACAGTCATTGTTGCGGGGATCGGCAACACAATGGGCGTCCCCTAAACTACTTATCCGATTTTTCGGTCGAGTTATCGCTCACGACGGTCGCGGAAGCCCGAGCCGCGGCAGATCACTCGAAGCCTTAAGTAACGATCTGGGTCCCGGCGATTGTTTCTCAGAGGATGCGACGAGGGAAGAGATTTCAGGGGTCCTAAGCGCTTGGCTCGAGGCTCGTTAGTCAAGAGTGGAAAGAGTCCATCGGTCAAGCGCCCCTTGATCGAAGACACCGTTGCAGGAATATTTGTTCGAGAAGGAAAATTTCTAGTGGAAAAGAGACGCCGTAATGATGACAGTGATCCGGGATTTATTGCAATTCCTGGAGGACACGTAGAGAAGGACGAATCCTTGCATGAGGCGTTGACAAGGGAGATGAAGGAAGAACTCGGAGTGACTATAGGAAGGATCACTAGCGTCTACGTGGGCCTTCACAGGAATACTAAAGGTGAACGAGATAGAATACACTACTTCCTCGTAGATAGTTGGAAAGGGAGAATTATTCCATATGAGGCCGAAAGCCTCTACTGGGAATCAGATCTTCACAACCTGACCGCCACATCCGACAGGAAAGCTATGAAGAGAGTCTTGTAAGCGCGGCTCAGAGACCAGTGCCACTAGAACGTCCGTACGTCATCCTAAACGCGGCAATGAGCCTGGATGGCAAGATCGCCACGCGAACAAATGAGTCGCGATTATCTTCCCAAAGAGACCTCAGACGCGTCCACATGATTAGGAGCCAAGTTGACGGAATAATGGTCGGCCTGCGGACAATGCTTTGCGACGACCCCAAGCTTAGGGTGAAATACTTTCATGACAATCATCCTGCCAGGATAGTCGTAGATAGCAAAGCAAGAACCCCGCTCGACTCTTACATTGTCAAGACGGCTTCATTGACACCCACGATTGTCGCGGTAACCACAAAAGCTCCACAGCGAAGAGTAAAACAGCTTCAGAAGGCCGGGGTCAAAATTCTCGTATGTGGCAACGGTCCCCTAGTTTCACTTCCAATCTTGATGAGACGTCTCCGAAAGCTCGGAGTCCAGAGAGTTCTGCTTGAGGGAGGAGGAACTCTGAACTGGGGAATGCTCTCCCAGAAGCTAGTCGACCAGGTTTCTGTGTCCGTCAGCCCTAGAATACTAGGGGGAGAGCAGGCTGTCACTCTTGTCGAAGGAGACGGAGTCTTGAGGATAGAAGACGCTATCCGTCTACGGCTTCTCGGGGTGAAAAGATATGGTGACGAACTCGTCCTAAACTACAGAGTCTTAAGCTGAGTCATCCCGGGCATGTCTGGTCCGAGCAGAATGGTTGGGATCGATTATTTCGTTTTGATGCTCCAGAATTACTTCGGGAACGTTCTTGTCCAGCAAGTGTCCCGCCTTGAGCTTCTTAGTTTCTAGATAAAACTGATTGTACTGGTTGGGCTCAGTTATGAGAGGGATCCTTCCAGTTATCTTGACGCCATGCGACTGGAGGTCTCGTATTTTCTCAGGATTGTTAGTCATCAACTTGACAGATCGGACATGGAGAGATCCGAGCATGTGGGCAGCTAGGTCATAGTCGCGCTCGTCCGGCTTGAACCCGAGAACCTCATTAGCCTGGAAGGTGTCGTACCCGTAATCCTGCAATTGATACGCCCGAATCTTGTTAACGAATCCAATACCACGCCCTTCCTGTCGCATGTACAGTACGATTCCCGCAGGCATTGCCCCAATCTCCTTGAGGGATTGTTGCAGTTGCTCGCCACAATCGCAGCGCAGAGAGCCTAGGGTGTCCCCAGTGAGGCATTCCGAATGCAACCTGACAGGGACCTCTTCTCCCTCGTAAATATCGCCGTGCGCAAGCGCAGCATGTTCCCTCCCATCAACATTATTCTCGAAAGCAATGACTTGATAGTCTCCGTAAATTGTGGGAAGTTCTGCTATCGCGATAATGCGAACACAGACTTCTGCAGTCTTGCCGCAGTCATGAGCCTTGTTCTCCTTGAGAAGTTTTTCAACAATCGCTTTCGGTATACCGGTCATTTGTCTGCAATACTCGCGGGACGCCCCTGAGCTAGGTTAACCTTTCCCTTTTCATACGAGGCCAAAAGCTAACTACTCGTTAAGCTGACGCCGACTAGCGGCATCATGGAGCAAAAGGCTGGTTCTCTCGAAACGAGGGTCACGTACCCTCCAGCACTCTTCTCTGTCGTACTGTTGCTGGCGTTGGTCGCGGCGGTGATACATGTGTACTTTGGTGTACTCGTCTATTCAGGTAACAATTCTATCCCTATGTATGGCATAGCAGCCGTCTACATTGTAGGCTCAGTCTTAGTGGCGGGGAACATCAAACGTGAATTGTGGCTGAAGGTTGGAACTGGATGGGCCCTGCTACTAGTTGTTCTATGGGCCACCGCCGCCTTTCTTGGAAATGCGCCGCACTCCACAGATCTGCTGGCATATGGAGTGAACATCCTCGAGGTAGCGTTAGTCATAGCTCTTCTTGCTCTGACTCGTTATAGCAAGGTTCAGACCACGTCCTAGTCGAGCCGTGACTCGAACTCTTCGAGAATCAATTCCTTTCTTGCATAGTCAATGATTACCTTGAAACGGCACCCATGATATTCAACGTCCCCGTCGAGCTAGTCGCTTAATGTCCTCGCCGCTCATCTGCATGACCTTCCAGTTCTCACGGAATCCAGAACCTAGACTTCGGTAGAATTCCATTGCCGACTCGTTCCAATTGAGCACTTCCCAACGTAGTCCGTAGCAGTTTTCTGCAAGAGCTGTTTTTGCGAGGTGGATCAGAAGAGATTTACCGATCCCATTCTTTCGGAACTCTGACCTTACAAAGAGATCCTCTAAGTATATTCCGGGGCGTCCCTGCCATGTGGAATAATTATAGAAGAAGAGGGCCATACCTGCAGGTTTACTATTCCATTCTGCGATGGTAACACGAAACTTTGGGTTCGGTCCGAAACCATCGCGGCGTAGATCATCCTCGCTGCAATGGACTGCATTCGGCTCCCGTTCATATTCCGCCAGCTCTCGAATGAAGGATAGAATCAGAGGGACATCTTGTAGAGTTGCAGGCCGGAGACTTAGCAAAGGCGGCGATGTCCGGCCCCGATTCGGAAGTACCTAAGGACTGTGCTGGATTGCTGTTTAGCGGACGTAGACGCCCATTTCCTCTGCAACACGCCTCAACCTGTTGATGCGATTCTTAGTTGAGGGATGGGTGGAGAAGAGCTCCATCAATGTGTGTCCACGGATCGGGTTGACGATCCAAAGAGACGCGGTCGAAGCAGATGTCGAACCAACTGTTGCTGCGCGAGCATAGGGCGAGTTTACTCTGCTTGATATCTTCTCCAGCGCGCTGATTAATGCGCCTGGGTTGTGGGTTATTTTGGCCCCGTACTCGTCTGCATTGTACTCGAAGTTTCGACTGATCCCCAATTGTACGAAGGTTGCTCCAAGAGGAACGAATACAGCTGCCAGTAATAATGCAACGATGCTGCCGTTGTTTTGTCGGCCTCTTCCTGCTCCGCCAAACATCATGGACCATAGGGCAATGTTGCCAATGTAAGAGATGACGCCGGCGATTGTAGCGGCGACGCTGCTGATGAGCACGTCACGGCGAACGACGTGGCCAATCTCATGACCGATTACTGCCTCAAGTTCGCTTGATGAGAGGGTGCTTAGAATGCCGCTAGTCGCTACGACGACTGCCTTGTGTGGTCCTCGGCCCGTGGCGAAGGCGTTCGGCATCGGGGAATTGACTATGCCGACTTTGGGCATCGGTATTCCTGCCTCCTGGGAGACTTTTCTCACCATGTCAAACAGCGTCGGGTTCTCTTCTTCTTGAATGATGTGGGCGCGGGCCATTTTGACTACTATTTTGTCGCTCCAGAAGTAGGTGGCGAAGTTGAGAACAGCTGCAAAAACCAGGCCGAGCAGCATAAATGCCAACGGGTCGCCGAAGTAGAGTCCTATTGCGTATCCGATGAGCATGAGGAGCCCAGTTAGGACAAAGAAGAGTAATGTTATGCGCGTGTATGTTGTTGCGGACAATTCCCCTTGACCCCGGTACTAGGATGTTCGTCGCCAGCACTGTAAAAACGTGTTTCTTGCGTATGTCACGCGATTGATTCCGTGCGGTCTACGGGTTCCGTTAGTCTTCACAAACTTCTTCAGGGCAAAAGTCTTGGAAAGGGCGCTAGGAATCATCTGTGCTGGTCACGCTCATCCGATTTTTCACCGTTAGAAATGGTAAGAGGAAGCCGTAGTATTTCCGAACCAACAACGAGGGTATTCTTCGGAACATGTCGCTTTCTGTCTCGGAGTCCGTCGAGCCTGCCGTCAGGGTTGCCCGAGGAGCGAGCTACCTGTTATTGCAAGGCATCGTCATCAATATAATGGGGGTCTTCTACTTTGTCTTCGCCACAAGACTACTTCCCACTGTCGCAGACTTCGGACGCATTAGTACGGTCAACATATTTGCTGTTCTGGTTGTGTCGGTCGGAAGTCTGGGGCTTCCAACTGCGGCGACGAGGTTCATTGCGAAGTATGTCGCCTCAGAGCAGGAAGGGCAGGCCCGCATCGTCTATCAAAAGGTTCTTCGGTTTGGAATTGGACTTTCAATACTCTCGCTGTCTTCTGTAGTATTGGGTTCTCATGTGCTTTCTCAATTATTTCTGGGAAGTCCCGATTTCGGTTTTCTGTTCCAACTAGCAGGTTTGGACGTATTCTTTCAGTTGTTGGCCTTGTTTCCTCTCGGCGCTCTTCAAGGAGTGTACCGATTCCGCGAGGTCGCAGCCATCAACATTGCGTCTAACGTTCTTCAGTTCGCAGGCGCAGTATATCTTCTAACAATTGGTTTGGGTCTAACAGGAATCATGATGGGGTGGATCATCGGAGACGCCCTCGGAACTTTGCTTTCACTAACTGCTGCTTCTCGTCATTTTCCTATGGTTGGTAGCGGTTCTTTGCAGGATAGAGGGAAAATAAGTCGGTTCGCAGTCCCCGTATACGGATCCACGCTGATCACTTTCGCCTCGACGTATGTCGATCGATTCTTGGTCCTATTTTTCGCCGGCGCTTCTGCTCTGGGAATCTACTCTCCAGTTCTCATCATCGTTGGAGTATTGGGTCTGGTGTCGACGGGTATAACGGGTGCTCTATTGCCTCAGCTGACCGATCTCCACGCCAGGAAGGGGGACATTGGGCTGCGGGACGCGGCGAGGGTTTCGTCGCGATATTTTTTCATATTATACCTGCCGTTCGCTATCGGTTTGGCGGTTACGGCGGGCCCTACGATTACGTTGTTTGCCGGTGAACGTTACGGAGCTGGCGCCCTTCCATTGGCAATTCTTGCCATCGGGCTTGGTCTGACTTCTGCTAGTATCGTGATCGGCAGTTCATTGCTGGCTGTCGGGAATACAAGGGTCCTAATTTCAGCTAGCGCGCTTGGGATACTTGCCGACATCGCCTTTGCGCCTTTGATCTTTCTGTTTGGAGTAACGGGGGCTGCTCTCAGCAGGGTCGCCCTAATGACGGCGTCACTTGGATGTTCGTGGATTATTCTAGAGAGGAAGTATCCGCGCTCGGTGGATCTTGCGGCCTTTTACAAGGTGCTCGTATGTTGCTTGGTAGAGGGTGGGGTTGTCGGGGCGGCCGAATTCGCATTACATGACAAGTACTTACTTCCGCTCTACATCGTACTAGGGTTCGTCGGGTATCTTGCTTCTCTTAGGATTCTAAGAGTGGTGAATTCTGGAGACGTGGCCCTTCTGCATAGATTCGTTCCCTCACGCCTCCGGTTTCTAGTTGATATCTTCGGCTGGTTGCTGTCCACTCGCTAGATCTGAAACGATTACGATGCTATCTAGTAGACTGTGACTTTTGCGATGCCATTGATTTTGAGCATCTCTTGAATCACGGACCCAGGTATCTTGTCCTGTGCAATTAGGACTAGCTTTGGGTCCGGTTCGATGTCTGGGTCACCCACCAGAGCTTGTCGCACATTAATTCCTGCTTCAGCGAGGAGTCGAGCGGCTCCTGCCAGAATTCCTACTTTGTGGGGATCATCGGCTGTTATCTCAACCACACCTAGCCCGAGGAATCTAGCAACTTTTCGGAGCGAAAATCCAGCTGATTCTAGGTTGGAAAATATCGATTTTATTTCTGGATTCTTATTGATCATCCGAACGGTTTCCATGACCGTTCGCCTATCCACTCCTGCCGCTTGTGCGACTCGCAGGACAGGGACTTCTATCTCGTTTAGATAGATCCTTTCTCCGCGAATTGCGAGCCCGTTCTGGAGGATTGTTTTCGCGGTCCTAGTCCGTTCTGGATGATCTCTGGTTAGTGATTCTATTTTATCCCACATGACACGCTCCTACCTTGACACGTACAATAATGTACTAATAGGCTTAAAAGGTTGCGTGTAAGTATAGAAGACGACCATGCAGACTCTCACGAGGCACCAAGAGAGGATCGTCCTGCCATCGGCGGACACTCCAACAGATTACTACAACATTCAAGCCGACCTAGGAGAGCGGCTCCCACCACCGTTAGACCCTCAGACAAGGCAGCCAGCTAATCCCGCAACGCTTGAGAGGATTTTTGCAAAGGAGCTTATCCGCCAAGAGATAAGCGGCGAGAGATCCGTCCCGATTCCGGAAGAAGTCCGGGATGCTTACATCCGAATAGGCCGCCCAACGCCACTAGTCCGCGCGACTCGTCTCGAGAGATTGCTAGACACACCCGCCCAGATCTATTACAAGGCGGAATACCTTAGTCCAACGGGGAGTCACAAGCCCAACACTGCGATCCCACAGGCGTACTATAACAATAAGCAGGGCATTGAGAGAGTCGTCACGGAATCGGGTGCGGGCCAGTGGGGCTCAGCATTGGCAATGAGTTCTGCATTTTTTGGTCTCAAGTGCCAAGTGTACATGGTCCGGGTGAGTTACAATCAGAAGCCTGGCAGAAGGACGATGATGGAGACGTACGGGGCGAAGGTCTCGGCGTCTCCCAGCATGGAGACTAAGTATGGTCAGTCATTATTGGCCGAGGATCCTAATCATCCTGGCACATTGGGGATAGCGATCAGTGAAGCCTTGGAGGATACTGTCACACATGAGGACACCAGATACTGCTTAGGGTCGGTGTTGAATCATGTCTTGTTGCATCAATCGATTATAGGACTGGAGACGAAGAAGCAACTGGACTCGATCGACGTTACACCCGACATTATTGCGGGATGTATAGGCGGGGGATCGAACTTTGCGGGCTTGGCATATCCGTTTATCGGTGACAAGCTGAGGGGAAGGTTGGACGCGGATTTTGTGGCTGTTGAGCCGAAGGCGGTCCCGTCCACGACGAGAGGTGTCTACAGGTATGATTTTGGGGACAGTGGCGAAATGACGCCATTGTTGAAAATGTATACTGTGGGGCACAAGTATCTCTCTCCACCGATCCATTCGGGCGGCTTGAGGTATCATGGGAAGGCGCCGTCGCTATGCCATTTGATTGATAGGAAGGTGGTGCGGTCGGTGGCGTATCATCAGAATGAAGTATTCCAGGCTGCGACGACGTTTGCGAGGGCGGAGGGGATGATTCCGGCCCCGGAGACGGCTCACGTGATCAAGTATGTGATGGATGAGGCGGAGAACTGCAAGAAGACTGGAGAGCGGAAGGTGATAGTGTTCAACAATTGTGGTCATGGACTGCTGGATCTCAAGGCGTACGAGGATTTTCTGGCGGGGAAGCTGGTGGATTATGAGCCGGGTGGGATCGATCTGAGCTATCTGCCGAGTGTGAGCTAGCATACAGAACACCATTTGGAAAAAGTCTGGCGGGGGATCCCTGGGGAATCAGGGGGCTTGTCTCTTTGGGGGGCAGAACGGGGGACTGAGGGGGACCTTGTCTGTCCCTCGAAGGGATGAGTGGGATTATGGAGGAATCAGTGTTTTGTGTCTTGGGACCTGTGTTGATCTTGCTCCCTTTTTTCTGGGACGTGTCTGGTTTGGTAGGTTTGTTTTGACGTTCGCTGTGAAGGAAAGATGTTTTTTCTCTCTGTGATAATATGTGGGATTGACATATTGACGTATCCCTAGCTGTTTTCAAGGCGTTTCCTAGGGGATTTCAGGGGGTCCCGGGTCTTGGCGGGGTGTGGATGTGTGAGAGTTTAGGCGGTTATTGTCTTGACTGGTCGGCTTATTCTTCTGGCCTTGGAAATGTCCTGATGGATACCCTTGGCTCTCCAGTAAGTGCAGCACTTGCAATGCAGTCCATCTCCTAGTTTTGCGCCTTGTTCTGCTATTATCGAATGGAGAACAGGATCTAGAATCGAGAGATAAGTGCAGCAGCCACAATGCCCACCAGCATTCTTGGCCATAGTTCCTCTCTTCCAAGAATTGTATTGATGAGCTGTTAGCATAAGGCGTGTTGTCTCCTGAAGTGTTCAGGACTAGGACAAGGGTACTAAGTGGACGTTTCAGTTCAACCGATGACGTGATCCAGATTTATCGAATCCTGATATTATGATACCTGGGCATAGCTAATATTGGACGTAGGCAGAACTCGTGTGAGTGGCGTGGAAGATGGTGTTGCAGCTTGGAGGTATGGAGCCGATTGAGAGGCTTATTCGGAGGATCGAGAAGGCAGAGGTTACTCTGGGGGAAGAAGAGCCGATGTTTGAGTCGATCAAAGAGAAGCACGCTAGACGGGAGCACTTAACTCCTGAAGAAACGAATCTAGTTCTTGAGCTTGCGAAGAAAGCCGAACAGTGGGAGAAAGCTGTCGAATCTTCCGCGAGAACCGAGCCAGAACAGACGCTTCCAGGCTGCTAAGTCGTAGGATAATCAGTCTGAGGGACCCTTCTGAGTTCTGAAGAATACTCTCTAAAGCAGCTGAGTTCAGATGTTGATCTTGTCGTCAGAAAATATGTTTCGGAATCTGAAATCCTCCTGCACCTGAAACCCCTTCTAGAGAAAGCCGTCAACACTAGCTCTCTGCCTGCTGAAGCCTTCGCCCCTCGAAAAGATCGATTTGCCATGAACCTTCTTCACATGCCCGACGATGAGGCATATTCGATCATTGGCGGAGTATGGCGCCCAGGACAATCGACGCCCATTCATGACCATCTGACCTGGGCGTTGATAGGAGTGTATGAGGGTGAGGAGCGAGAGACACTCTTCAGAAGAATTGATGATGGTTCGAACCCTAAGAAGGCCAAGCTGGAGAAGGTTAACGAACGTTCAAACAAGAAGGGGCACGTGACAGTTCTGGGACATTCCGGGATACATCGAGTCGACAACGTCTCTCTCAAAGCCGCGTTCAGCATACACATTTACGGACGTGATATTGGTAATACGGAACGGCACAGTTATGATCCAGTAACCGGGGAGATAAGCAGGTTCGTATCGGGATATTGCAACGTCCTGCGAGACACTGAGAAATTCTAGATTAGAAAAGAGCATCGTAGTCAATAAGAAGGTGTCTAATCCGATCTGGGACAGAGTTTGGATAGGGAGACGATGGAAGGATCCAGACGACGTCCTATGGCGCAGAGAGATCGTCTGTTTCTACGAGGATTTCATGACCGGAGCCTCGACCATTTCGGACATCAGGATCATCTCAGACTAGCATGGCTTGTGATGAAGAATCATGAGCCAGATGAAGGACTGAATCTGATTAAGCATGGGATCAAGGAGTATGCTGAGAGTCAAAGGGCAGGGAATCGATATCATGAGACGGTGACGGTTTTCTGGGCCCAGATTGTTCATCACGCGATCCATGCGAGTTCTGGTCTTGATGACTTTGATGCCTTCCTAGCTTCATTCCCCTTTCTGTTAGACAGGGGTCTTCCGCTTCGCCACTGGACGGGTAGGACACTTTGGAGTGAGTCCTCGCGAGCCGGTTGGACGGAGCCCGATCTTTTGCCGTTACCTTAGAATAGCTTCGGAAATCTGTCGTGGACTTCTCAGTCTGCGGGTCCAGTCTACCAGGCTGACGAGTAGGTCTCGAAGTATCTTTCTTGCCTGTTCGTCGGTTAGTTTGAGGTTCTTGTCGAATTTTATTTCAGAGTCTCCGACGAGCAGTTGTGGAGTGTTGATGGGGTACATGTCTATGTCGACCATTATCTGTCTGAGATGCATTTGCGATCTCACTCCGCCTCTTGGTCCGGATGAGGCGCTGATTATTCCAGCAGGTTTGCCCTTCCATGATCTATCACCTGGTGGTCGGTTTCCCCATTCGATAGCGTTCTTCATCACCGCCGTGATTGAATAGTTGTGTTCTGGTGAGGCGAAGAGTATCGTGTCAGCCTCTCGTATTTTTTGTTTGAACATCCTTATGGCGGGTGTTAGGTCGTGTTCTATGTCTTGGCTGAATAGTGGGAGTCCGGAGAGATCGTGTATCTCGAGGGTCGTGTTTTCTGGTAGCAATTCTCTTGATGCGTGTAACAGTGCAGTGTTGAATGATCCTTTGCGGGTGCTACCTGAGAGACCTAAGATGTGAACTTCTGATCTATCTCTATGATTCGCGACGTTAGCTGGTTGCGTCATGATTCTGCGTCTTCGGCAGAATGCGATCTTTCTTAAAGACTAGGACTTTTTAGGATTTGTCGGAGAAACCTCGGGCTTCGATGTGTCCGTCTCACGATGATAGAATCCTCCAGAATAGGTCCAGTGAGCATTGCAGTTCTTGCATTGCAGCTTGAACCCGGTTCTCCACCCATCAGGAGCCCGGATATCGCCAACAATAACGAGTTCTCCGCCGCAAGAACATCGCGGAGTTCTGCTTGACATGATTCCTGATCGCCCTCTAGATCAAGTATGGTATGAGTCGTCTTGTTCTTTTCATGTAGCTTAGGTAGTCTTGACCAAGTTCTTTGGTCAAAGTTTTCTCCTCTACACGCATTCTGTAGCCGTATGTGACTGCGAAAACAATCAGTAGCGTTAGGACTGCCGGCCAAGATTGGACAGCGAGTCCCAGCCCGATGAAAGTGACTAATGCGCCGGTATAGCTTGGATGCCTCACGAACCTGTAGGGACCCTTGTCCACGACCTTATGATCTTCCGCAACCCGGACCGTCAATGAGAAGAATCGTCCTAGGACCGCAATAGCGTACTGTCGGATAACGATCCCTAGCAGCATTAGAAAGATGCCGGGATAGTAGACCCAGTCTGGCAATTGTCCAATTCCTGCGTAGCCGAAACCGAAAGCCACGAAGATAGCCACGAAGATGCTCGATACAATCAGCTCGCCGGATCCCCTGTCTCTTCTGACTTGAGTCGTGCCCCGCCTACGAAGTGCCGGGATTAGCAAGGCTCCGATGAGTTCGCTGATCCACCAGAGACTATAGACGATGTAGAAGGTTATCGAGGAGGGACCTGTTGCGAAGAGACCGATCATTCTCTCACAGTTCCTTTCCCGCCGGTGAAAAGTCCACGAA
>Ga0209160_1002499_pt1 | contig 15301 bp, 12 predicted proteins | sample GraSoiAngelo_153_FD_186167 | JGI IMG/M metagenome (GOLD analysis project Ga0209160, IMG submission 186167) | Grasslands soil microbial communities from the Angelo Coastal Reserve, California, USA - 14_1009_12_40cm (SPAdes) (version 2) | ecosystem: Environmental > Terrestrial > Soil > Grasslands ... | reverse complement strand
TGAAATTCTCACCCGGGACGAAGTAGGAATTGCTGATGTAGAGCGTCTTGCGCGCACCCGCAATCGAGAGTGCCAGAAATCTTTCCGCCGGCGTGCTGCCGGTGCTCGGGATGCTGTGCATCAGTCCCGCCTGGACGTCGCCGACATCCGCAAAGGAGCTCTTTGGAAAGAACAGGTCGCCGGTGAGCAGCTCGCCGGTTGTTTCCGCCCACCCGGCTGCAAAGGCTGCCTGCAGCGCGCCAACCGTCGGTCCTTCGAAGCGCACGTTCGTCTCGCGCCACTGGTCCTCATGATGCCCGTCGCCCAACCAGTAATCAGCCAGCCCGAATCCGCCGGTGTAACCAATCCTTCCGTCAACGACGACAGCCCGCACATGCGATCGCTGCGCTGCTTTCTGCAGTGTGTACCACCGCAGCGGGCGCAGCCAATGCACTTCCACGCTGGCGCGCTTGAGATTCTGAATCCAGTCCCGCTTGAGAGGCTGCGATCCGAAGGCGTCGAGCAGAAGCAACACGCGAACTTTGTGTTGAGCGCGGTCAGTCAGGTATTTCGCCATTGTGTCGGCGACCGCGCCCGGCTGTGCGTAATACATCTGCACCGTGACGGTCTGCTGCGCCGACGCTATGTCCTTCCATAACTGCGGATAGGTGCCGCTGCCGTTCAGCAGAATTTGAACGTTGTTGCCGGGATCGATGTGCGTTCCGGTGAACAGCTCAATGCTACGAGCGAACAGTGGATCTTCGATGCTGGGCGGGCCACCCTTGTCGCCCTCGGCAATTACGCTCCGCACAGGCGTGTCGTGCGTGACCGATAGAACGCCGATCAGCGCCAGAACTACTCCGAATAACACCAGCGCCGCGATTGCGATGTACTTGATCAGTGACATATTCTCTCTGTATGACCTTCGTGGCCCGTCGGCGAATCGCGACGCGTGCTATCGTCCTCGACCGGTCTCTTGAGTCCCTCCCGATTTTCCGATTGAGCGACTCCGCCGAGGACACGGCGATTTCCTTCTCTCCCGAGAGTGGCGGGCGTTGGCGTGTACTGCCCAGCCCCGGTGATCGGTTGCCAGGCACCTTCGATCAGGACGTCTACATCGAGCTCCTCCACCGCTACCACGAAGCAGGCGCCCCCGAAGACGGCGTCATAAGCTTTACGCTCCATGCCTTTCTGCGGTCGATCGGGCGACGTGTCGATGGCAGGACGTACGAGCAGCTGCGCTCGGCTCTGACGCGACTCGAGAGAACGACTCTCGAGTCGAGCGGAGTGTACGTTGCAGCCAAGGAAGCACAGCCGCTAGAAGGACGCTTTACCATTCTGTCCTCGGTGTCGATCGCTCGGCGTCGATTGGCCGAGCGAGAGCAATTCACGCTTTTCCCGGTGCTCGCGGCATCGGAACCGGGCGATGCCCGCGTCACAATCAGTCCGGTCATTCGCTCGAACATCTCGGCTGGACACACCGTGACGCTGTCCGCAACTCATTACATGTCACTTACCAACCCCGTCGCAAGAAGACTCTACCGCCTGCTGGAAGTAGCGAGAGAAGAAGGCATGGTCACCTGGAGGGTGCCCCTCGCATCTCTCGCCGAGCAGCTACCGCTCACCCAGCGGTATCCCTCCCATTTGCAACGAGTGCTCCAGCCCGCTCACGAGATGCTTCTGGCCGCCGGACTCCTCCGCGATGCCAGTTTCCGGCAGCTGAACCGGGACTGGCTTGTAGATTACGTTCTTGCCTCCAGGGCTGCTTAGGAGTGTTCCACTGGTGCCCTTTGTGCGTCTTTCAGGAACACTCGTCGCCTTGGGGGCGTATTTATTACGTTAACCCAGTCGCAATACGTCCTGAGTGGGTTTGACGCCGTGCTTTTCTCCTTTACCTAGACCGTATGTCTCGATCCAGAAAAAGTCTGCTCTTCGGCCTCGCTTTGATTCCGCTGATGGTCGGAGGCTTCGTATTCCAGCAGCGCGAAAGTCAACAAGGCGCTCGCCTCCTCGACCAAGTCCTGAACATCGTCTCCACGCGCTTCGTCGATACTGTCGACGCAGCAACTCTCTACGAAAAGGCTGCCCGCGGCCTGGTCCACGAGCTCAACGACCCATATAGCGTCCTGCTTTCGCCGAAGGAGCTGTCGACCTTCAACGCGCAGACCAACGGTCGCTATGCCGGCATCGGAATGGAGATCGCCGAAACCCAAGGCTCCATTACCGTGCAGCGCGTCTTTCCACACACGCCGGCCGAAGCAGCGGGAGTGCAGGAAGGCGACCACATCAACTTCATTGACACCACCAACATCCACGGTTGGACCGTTTCCCAGACCTCGGATGCGCTGAAGGGAAATCCCGGCAGCAGAGTGCTGGTGAAATTCTCCCGCCCCGGTGTTCCCGAGTTGATTCCGATCACGTTCACGCGTGCGGTGATCAACATCCCGGCGGTCCCCTACGCCATTATGCTCGACGGCAAGATCGGCTATCTCCCGCTCCTCCAGTTCAACGAGAGCGCGCGAGACGAGCTCGAGACTTCAATCACACGGCTGTCACGCCAAGGCGCCAAGGGCGTGATCATCGACCTTCGCGGCAACCCTGGCGGTATTCTCGATCAGTCGCTGAGTGTCAGCAATCTGTTCCTCAAGAAGGGGCAGCAGATATCGAGCATTCGCGCTCGCAACGGCGAGAATCAGACTTTCATCGCGACGGACGACCCGGTCGCGCCGACAATCCCGCTCGTGCTACTGACGGACGGCAGAAGTGCCTCCGCTTCCGAGATCGTCGCCGGCGCTCTGCAGGATCACGACCGCGCGTTGATTGTGGGAACGACGTCGTTCGGAAAGGGACTCGTTCAGTCCGTCTTCCCTCTGGAAGGCGGCTACGCTCTCAAGATGACGACGGCGAAATGGTACACGCCGAACGGCCGCTCGATTCAGAAGGAGCGCAAGCTGCTGCCGAATGGTGATTTCGTCGAAGTAATGCCCGACTCTCTGGAAACCGACTCCGTGCGGCGCTCGCGCCCCGCGTTCAGGTCAGATGCGGGTCGAGTCGTCTACGGCGGCGGAGCTATCACCCCTGATATCATCGTGCGCCCCGACACGTTGACCACTACGGAGCAGAAAGTCTTCAACTCCTTTGCTCCAAAGACTGCTGACGTGAGAGTGACTTTGATGGACTATTCGCTCGAGCTGAAGAAAACGGTGCGTCCTGATTTCACCGTCCCGCCGGCATGGCGCGAAGAGTTCTATCGTCGTCTCCAGGCAAAGGGCGTCACCATCGATCACGCTCAGTACGAGCAGGCTGGCTCCGAGATCGATCGACTCCTCGGCAACACGGTCGCGCGACTGGCATTTGGTGATTCCACCGCCAAGCGTCGTAGCATCCCCGATGACAATCAGCTGGTGCACGCAATCGACGTTCTCAAGCAAAGCACATCCCAGAAAGATCTCTTCGCGATTGCTCAGCGCGAGCAGTCGGCAGCTTCAGCCTCGGCGCGTCGCTAGCAAAAAGAATCAAAGCAAAAGCTCCGGCAGAAATTCTGCCGGAGCTTTTTTTATGGCCATTGATGTTTGTTGGAGTACTTGCTGCCAAAAACCTCGAGTAGTATCGGACGGGGATCGTCCGTCCGAGCGACTACGTCGATTTTGCTGGACAGGAAAACGGGACGCGTAAATTCGCGGTAACGCGTGTAGCCGTGACAGAAGCAGAGCGGTCCCTTCCGGGTCATATCGCCAAGGAGGATGTCAGGCTCGCCAAACATCGTCATGGCGTAGAAAAAGTTGAGAGTGCGGGGCCGCGGGAGGTCGCTTTGCCTTACGTTCCGCGGCATGCTGCCATGCTTCCCCCACTGGATGTCGATGGCCACTTGGGATCTTGGCCAAGGGGTATGAAGGATCGATCCGTGCCAGTAAGTCCAGACGTCGATAGGGGCGTAAGTCGAGTCGTAGCCTACCCATAGGACCTCTTCGTCCGTCGGAATGGTCAAGGGAATCCAGGAGCCGTGGACGTCGTCCCGCCACAACAAATGGTAGGCGATTACCCGGCGGGTCGGATGCAGCACCGCAACCACCCGTGCCAGGGGGAACGTTTCGTCCGTTTGGAGGTATAAGACCGGTGCTAGGCGCCGGGCCAGTAGGGCTCCGTTGTCTGAAGGACCAAGCGTACCTGGCAGATTGGTCGGTCGGAGCGGGATGTGGGCATGAGGACCGCAGGCTGTGACGAACACCAGCGTCAATCCCACGAAAATCCGCTCGCGAGTCTGGATGGCTTTTCTTCTCAAAGGCTAGCCATCAAAAAAGTCACCCTACGCGACGCCAACCGTGCAGCGCCGTGTTCGTTGCAACTGGAGAGCTCATGCGCAAGCCACGTCCGAACGCGTACAACCCCGCCCAGGCCCTTTTTCTCATCAGCAACGACCGCACTGGATCTCCGCTCAGTTGTCCCTCATGCTCGGGATCGATCGAGCGTGATCCAAGACAAATCCCTCCACCGCCATATACGCACGTGACTTTACGCTGCAAGAGCTGCGGTCGAACGGCTCATTACGTCGCCGGGGCGGCGTAATCCCACAGTTTCTTGCACAAAACTTGCCCCGCTGTGCGTGTGCCGGAGGGATAGTGCGTCACGCGGACGAATATCCGGCGATGCGACAGTTCCATTAACTGTCGCTAGCCTATGGTAGATGCTTTACAGATTGCCCTGCGGGGGAAGAGGATTAGTTCAATGGCACGCATTACTGGAACGGTAAAATGGTTCAACGACGCCAAGGGATTTGGATTCATCTCGCGGGAGGGCGGACCGGATGTCTTCGTTCACTTCAGCGCGATCGGCGGATCCGGTTTCAAGTCACTCTCCGAGGGCGATAAAGTCGAGTTCGAAGTCGTGCAAGGACAGAAAGGACCGCAGGCAGCAGACGTGACCAAAGTGAGCTGAACCGTCGTTCGAGTGCTTCCCAAGAAAGCCCCGCCTTCGCGGGGTTTTTTTTTGCGAAGAACCCTGAAAAGCTTTGCCCGCAGCCGGGCTGCGCGCATACCACCGCATCACAGAGATGGTTTTCCACAGGCGGCATTTGATTTGCTTTCGTGCACACGCGGGTAGAATCTCACTCGATCGGGAGGAGGTACTCGGATGGCCGCAATCTGGAAGGGCTCGCTGACATTCGGCCTCGTCAATATCCCGGTGGAGCTCAAAACCGCAGTCCGCGCGGATCATATCAGCTTCAGGCTCCTGCACGAGGAGGACCTCGCTCCCGTCAAGTACGAGCGCATTTGTACGGCGGACGGTGAGTCGGTTCCATGGAATGAGATCGTCAAAGGCTACGAATACGAGAAAGGGAAATTCGTCGTTCTCACCGATGAAGATTTCAAGACCGCTGCAGTCGAGCAGTCGAAGACGATCGACATTCTCGACTTCGTGAAGCACGACGAGATCGATCCCCGCTACTTCGAGACTCCGTACTATCTGGTGCCATCGAAAGGCGGCGAGAAACCCTATGCGCTCCTGCGCGAAGCCATTCGCTCAACCGGGTCAGTCGGCATCGGCAAGATCATCATTCGTCAGACTCAACACCTCGTCGGTGTGAAAGTTATCGGTGAAGCGCTCGTGCTGGAGATCATGCGCTTTGCCAATGAGCTCGTCGATGCCAACGAATTCAGCTTTCCGAGCCGCGAAGCGATAAGACCGCAGGAGCTGCAAATGGCGGAGCAGCTCGTCGAGAACCTTGCCGAGCCCTTCGACCCGACGCGCTACACGGACGAGTACCGGGCGAACTTGATGCGGGTCATCAAGGCGAAGATGAAAGGCAAGAAGCCCAAGCTCGAGGGGCCACAAGGCCCGGAGCAGGATTCTGGAGTACTCGACCTCATGTCGCGACTCCGCGCCAGTTTGGAAGAGGGCGCTACGAAAAAGGGAGCAGTACGCGCCAAAAGCAAATCAGTCGCTGCCAGTCGGAAACCTGCAAAGGCGAAGAAGACGAAGAGCGCGTAAAATTCATTCATGGCTGTAAAATCGGCTGCCGGTCCCAAACGCAGCGCTCGCGCTAAGCTCGCCGAGTACAAACAGAAGCGTGACTTCAGCCGCACTCGAGAGCCATCGGGTGACAAACCGCTCGCGCCCGCTCGCACGAGTCGCCTTCGCTTCGTAATCCAGAAACACGCCGCGCGTAATCTTCACTTCGATCTGCGACTCGAGCTCGACGGAGTCATGAAGAGTTGGGCAGTGCCGAAGGGCCCGAGTCTCGACCCGTCGGTGAAGCGACTCGCGATGCAAGTGGAAGATCACCCTATCGACTACAACACATTCGAGGGCACGATTCCGAAGGGCGAATACGGCGGCGGCACGGTGATGCTCTGGGATCGAGGCACATATTCGTCCGACGTCGCCAGGTCGCCGAAGGAAGAGGAAGAAGCAATTCGCGAAGGCCTGAAACGCGGCGATCTCAAAATCACCTTCCACGGTGAGCGTCTCCACGGTTCTTTTGCGCTCATCCGCATGAAGTTCTCGCGGGATTCATCGGGCTCGGCGAAGCCGCAGTGGCTCTTGATAAAGCACCGCGATGAGTTCGCGACCGATGAGGACGTCGTCGCCGAAAACATGACCTCGGTAGATACCGGCCGCACAATGGAACAAATCGCCGCCGGCAAACCTCGCGTCTGGCACAGCAACCGCGAGCCAAAGGCGAAGAAATCAGTGAGCGTCACACGAGGAAACAGCGCGCCGAAATCATCGGCAACCGATCATTCGTCGTCGCCGACAGGGATTTCGGCCGCTTCACTCGAGCCGATGTACGCCAGCATCGGCACCGAAATCCCAGGCGCTGGCTGGACGTTCGAGCCCAAATACGACGGTGTGCGCGTGCTCGCTTACGCGACGCCCAGTGACGTCAAGCTCATTACAAGAAACGGGAAGGACAAGGCAAAGCAATTTCCGGAGATCGTGGCTTCGCTCCAGAAGCTGTCGTCACAGACAAAGCGGTCGCTCGTGTTGGACGGAGAGATCGTCGCGCTCATCGATGGAGAGCCTGCGCGCTTCCAGGAGCTCCAGAGCAGGATGCACGTCAAGGATTCACATATCATTGAGCGCCAAACCTCTACGACGCCGGCTGCCCTGATTCTCTTCGACATCCTGATGGATGGTGACGAGATCCTTTTGCGCGAGCCGTGGTCTGAGCGCCGCGTCCGGCTGGTGAAGCGCGTCAGCAAGCGAGAGACGCAGCAGCTGCGACTTACGGAGTCAGTTGAAGGCAGCGGCAAGAAAATGCTTGACCAGGCGCGGCACCAGGGCTGGGAAGGTGTGATCGCCAAACGGGTCGACTCTCGGTACGTGCCGGGCCATCGCTCCCACGATTGGCTCAAACTGAAGATCGAGTTCCGTCAGGAGTTCGTCGTCGGCGGCTATACCGACCCTCGAAACAGCCGCCAGCATATCGGCGCGATTCTGCTAGGATACTTCGACAAGGACAGGCTCATCTATGTCGGACATACCGGCGGCGGATTCTCGCAACAGGGACTGGAGGAGATGTATCGACGGCTGACGCCGCTCGAGCGAAAGACATCTCCTTTCGTCGAGACACCAAAGACGAACGAGAAAGCTCATTGGGTCGAGCCCAAAGTCGTCGTCGAAGTGAAGTTCAGCGAATGGACAGCCGATCGACGCCTCCGTCAGCCGGTCTTCCTCGGCGTCCGCGACGACAAGGATGCCCGTGATGTGGGGTTCGAGAAAACGAGCGTCCAGAAAAAATCGACGGGTGAAGGAGCTACGGAGAAAAGGCACGCACGTCTGAGCGTTGCCGCGCGCGCCCAGCGTCCCGCAAAACGGGCGAAGGCGGCGCCAACACATCGCTCGGGGAAACCGCGGGCCACGTACAACGCCGATTCCCTGCTCTCCCAGCTGACGGACATCGAGAAGAAAGGCGGCGATGCCACACTCGATTTCGGTAGCGATAAGAGCCTCAAGGTGTCCAATCTCGACAAGGTGTTCTTCCCCAAGGAGAAGTTCACCAAGGGCGATGTCATGCGTTACTACGTGCGCATCGCCGACTACATCTTGCCGACAATCCTCGATCGGCCGCTCGTTCTCAAACGGTTCCCCAATGGGATCGACGGCGAGAGCTTCTACCAGCAAAAGGCAGCGGAGACGACGCCTCGAGAGGTGCGGGTCGAGGAGATCATCACGGATAACGGAGATAAGCAGCCGCGCTACATTGGCGGCGATCTGCTCACGCTGCTCTACACGATTCAGCTCGGCGCCATCTCCGTCGACCCGTGGCACTCACACGTTCCCGTACTAGAGTACGCCGATTACACCATCATCGATTTGGACCCGGGACCGCGCGCGAACTTTGGTCGCGTAGTTCAGGTTGCTCGTTGGACAAAGGAAATCATCGATAGCTTCGGGCTCAATGCGGCCATCAAGACCTCCGGATCCAGCGGATTACACATCTATCTACCCCTTCCGGCGCGAACGCCCAACGACGCAGCTACTCTTGTCGCGCAGGTGATCGCCACGAAGGTTGTCGCTGCGCACCCGAAGGAGGCAACGATCGAACGGTCCGTCAAAGCTCGCGGCGCTGCAACGGTTTACGTCGACTACTTGCAGAACATCCAGGGCAAGACTGTCGCGAGCCCCTACTGCGTGCGCGCCAAACCGGGCGCAACGGTATCAACTCCGCTCAAATCGAGCGAGCTAACCGACGATCTCGACCCACGCGAGTTTCACCTCGGCAACGCAGTCGAGAGATTCGAGAAGATGGGCGATATCTGGAACGAAGCGATGAGGAAGAAGAATTCGCTTCGCGCGCTCGTCTAACGAGGCTTAACGACCGCCGTTTCCAACTTTGCGGAGCGGGAGCTCCATCTGTCCGCCTTCGGGCTCGTTCTGTTTCGCGGCATCGCCGAAGATCGGATCGCTCGACTCATCAACCATGTGAGTGAGCTTGTAATAGAAATGGAGCGCATGAATCGGCGCCATGAAGCTGCGGTTGCCTGCCCGAGAAATCGCGACGGCTTCCTCACGCACTCTTCGCGGCAGATCACGCGCGGCAGGTAGTGCGAGAAGTCGCTGTATCTCTGTGCTGTCTCGTGCGAGCAGCGCTGCGCACAAACTATCCAGATAAGCCAGCATAGCTAACAGGCCCTCTGTGCAGGGTGTTTACCTTAGGTACACATTGCAACTAATACACCCACACCGCAAGAGGTTCCTCGACCGCTTACCAGCTTGATACCGGCTTGTTACTGGTGTCAGGGGTAGAGGAAATCAAACCTCACACCACGATGCGGTCTACGCTTTTTCTTCGGTAGATACCGAAAAAGCTGCGCCGGTCTCCCGCGGCCTTCACTGCGCCATTCATCCGTAGGTTCGACGAGCCAAGCCGCTTGAAGGGCACGTCGGAAACTCGCTTTGTGGAGGCGTTTACCCATCAGCAACTCGTACATCTGCTGTAACTCGCTGAGGGTAAAGGTGTTGGGGAGAAGTCGAAACGCGACCGGCGCCTGATCGAGCCTGCTTTGGATGGTCTTCGCGGCGCTTTCGACCATCGCCCGCTGTCGGGGAGAAAGTGGCGGTAGATCAGCGACCTGGAACCAGGTGTAACCGGCGCGCGGCGAAGCCGTTTCGTGCGGCACCAAACCCAGGTAGGCGACTGAAACATCTGATTCGCTCGGATGCCGCTTACCGTCGCCGAATGCGCCGATTTGCTCCATCCCGTTTGGCACTTCGCCGAGTGCCTCCTGCACCGCACGGATCGCAGCGATTTCCAGGCTCTCGCCAGCTTGCGGAGATCGCCACGGCAGCGACCAGCGCTCGCGGTCACTCGAGTTTCGTGCGAGCAAAACTGCCAGCTCGTTCCTCGTCGCCGTAACTAGAACTACATCGACGCTGAAAGACGAAGTCCGTGACGAGCGGTCGCGCATGGTGAATGCGAATTAGTCACCTTCTGCGACTAAAGTCAAGTCCGCATCGGACGTTTTTTGTTTGAGGCGACTCTCGCGCGTGTGCGGGAGAGTCTCAGGCGGGCAGCTATGGATATATGCGCGAACTTCTAAATCGTCAACTGAAAAATTCTCAAAAAAAATTGTTGGCTCGTCAACGATTAGCGGTGACGTGGTTAGCGACGCTGAACCGCTCGCTCCTCGCCACTACCGCGTGTCACGTACGGAGGGATGCTGATGGGTAAATGCCCTGAGATCGCGCTGGCTCCCAACATCGCTCGCGCTGCCGCGACCTGCGAGACCGGAAAGCCTCCCCACGCAACGACATAAGCACCGACCCACGGTAGCTGCTGCAACAGATACGGATTCCCAAAAGCGACGACGATCGGTTTTCTGCCGCGATCGACGAGCGTGTGCACGAAGTTCGTGAACGCTTCAGGCGAGCTAGCCGTAGTCGCGTCCCAGCTCTGGCCAACGTACGAGCTGACAATCGTTATATCCGCCGAATCGGCAGCGGCGATCAACCGCGGAAAGTTAAGAGCCGCGTCTTCAGTCGCGACAAACTCACTCCGCAGTTTTGACAGATGGGATCGCAGCTCGGCGTTGAACGCGTTTCCGGCGGAGAGATCGGCGCGCCGGGCAACTGTTATTGAAAGCACTCTGGCGGTGTCGACGAGCAGCGGGATCTGCCGAAGTGAATCCTTCACGAGAGTAATCGACTTTTCAGCCACGGTCCGCGCTATCTGTGCGTTGGCGCTGTCACCGACAAGAAACCGTAGCGCGTTGATATCGACGAGCTTGTTTTCAGCAAGCCCAAGCCGGCGTTTGGTTTCCAGAACTTTTCGAACCGACGAATCCAGCCGCGCCTTCGTGTAGCGCCCCTCAGAGATGCCGGCGAGCACTGCGTCAATCGTTTTTGAGACGTCAAGCGGCTGAATCAGCACGTCTATTCCGGCGGCGATCGCTCGCTTCACTGCTTCTTCGGCGCCGTAAGTGTCCAGCACGCCGCGCATGTCCATCGCATCAGAAATAATGATCCCGCGGAATCCCATCTCTCCGCGCAGCAGTCCGGTCAGAACCTTTGGCGAGAGCGTTCCGGGCACGTTCGACGAATCGAGGGCCGGCATTGCACCGTGAAATGACATGATCGCGCCAACCCCAGCGTTGACGGCAGCACGAAACGGTACGAGCTCCACGGTATCGAGCCGACTTCTGCTGACGGTCACCACGGGAAGTGCGAGATGCGAATTGACTCCCGTGTCGCCGTGTCCGGGAAAATGCTTTCCTGTCGCGATCATGCCGTGATCCTGCAGGCCATGAATGAACGCGACACCCATTCGCGCTGCGAGCTGCGGATCTTCACCGTAAGAGCGCGTGTTGATGACCGGATTGTCGGGATTGTTGTTTACATCCAGAACGGGAGCGTACGCGATGTGAATTCCAAGTGCGCGTCCTTCGACCGCCGTGAGACGACCTTCCTCGTAAGCAAGTGTGGTATCACGCGTTGCTCCGATCGCCATCTCCGGCGGGAAGAGGCTGGCACCGCCGAGGTCGATCGCGTTGGGAACGAAATACCCGCCGCGTGCGCGGGAGCCGGCACCGGCTTCCAGGTCGGCCCCGAACAAGAGCGGAATCTTGCTCATCGACTGGAGCGCGTTGAGCTTCGCCGCAACTTCTGTCGGCGAGCCCACCGATATCGTGAACCCGCCGACCTTTTCCTGTTGAACGTATTGCGTCAGCCGCCGCCATTGCGGCGAGTCGCCGGATACGTAATCGCCGAACACGCTCGGCCAGACTATCTGCGCCGCTTTCTCCCGCAGCGTCATCGAGGCCATCACGGAATCGGTCCAGCGCGGGGGTGTCACGGCGGTGCGCCCAGTGCTACCGGCACCACCGCTCAAAGTCGTACAGCCCGCCGCGAGCGCGACGAGAGGTAAAGCGGCAATTGCCTTCAACTTCCGCCTCCTCAATGTGTGATCGTGCCTTTCTTGCTCGTGTCGATCTCTGATGAAGCGCCCGTCTTGAAAAGGAACGCCGTCATGTTCTTGGTGAGAAAGGCTCGTGCCTGCGGATCCATCACGTTCAAGCCGTAATGGTTGATGAGCATCGTCTGCTGCTTGAGCCAGTCAGCCCAGCATTGCGTGCAGATCTCTTCGACGACGCGCGACCCGATCAGGCCGGGAAAAGGAGGTTTGACAAACCCTGCGCGCGTTTGTCCGCACCGCGCGCATGTTACTGTCTCAGCCACGGAGCCTAGCTCCGCGCGTAGGAGATTTTAGCTAGGCCAAGAATCGAGAGCAGGCGGAGATATACCCATCCGATGTCGAGCTCGTACCACTTGGCCTTGAACTTCGCCGAGTGCGGGTCAGCGTGGTGGTTGTTGTGAAGCTCCTCTCCGCCGAGCCAGATCGCGATGGGTGAGATGTTCCGGCTCTCGTCCTTGACGTTGAAGTTCCGGTACCCGACCGCGTGTCCTACTCCGTTAACGATCCCCGCCGCCCAGAACGGAATCCAGATCATCTGGATGCCCCACACCAGCGGGCCGACGAAGAATCCGAACAAATAAATATCGACGCCGAGCATAACGACGATACCAAGCCAGTTGAGCGGCGAGAGAAGGTGTCGCTCGAGCCAGTCGTTCGGCGTGCCCTTGCCGTATTTGTCGAGGACTCCGGGCTGGCGAACCGCCTTTCTATAGTAGAAGGCACCCTTGAGGATGACATTGCGCAGTCCTTCCAGCAGTGGACTGTGTGGGTCTCCCTCGCGATCGGCAAACGCATGATGCTTCCGGTGACAGGCAACCCATTCCTTGGTGACGATCGCCGTCGAAAGCCAGAGCCAAAGGCGCATCGGTAGCGCAGCAAGGTAATGAAGCTTCACGCCGCGATGTGTCTGCGCGCGGTGCAGAAAAAGTGTGACTGACACGTTGGTGAGGTGTCCGGCAATGATCACGAACAGGATCGGCTTCCACCACGCCGACGCCCAGCTTCCGAAATCCGGCATTACTTACTCCGTTGATCTAAGTCCTAGTTACGCTGCAATCTACCCGAACAGCGTCCCTATTCCAAACGACCACATCACCGTCTCGTAACCGGTCCCGGAGCATTCGCGGCTGGCGGTTTCCCCCAGGTGTCATTAGCGGCGTTCCAATCGGGAACCGACGGGTCCGGCCACAACCGTACGCCCATTACTCTTCCGCGCGCCGGCACTACCGCGTCGAACCTGTTTCCATGCGCCCAGATATTCACCGGCAGTGAGAAATCTTCTGTCGAACCGTCCGCATATGCGACGCGGAAGCGAACAGGAAATGGTACGGAGGTCAGCCGATGCAGTGAGATCCTGGCGAAATTTTGTCCTTCCGAGCTCTGCATCGTGACGCTGTCGATTCCGATGTCGAGTACATCAGTCGTATAAAAGAAACTACGCCAGAACCACGACAGATCTTCGCCAGTACCGTTCTCGATGCTGCGAAAGAAGTCTCCCGGCGTTGGATGCTTGAACGCCCACGCCCGGATGTATTCCCTGAATGCCTTGTCGAAGAGATCAGCGCCGACGACGTGATTTCTGAGCGTCAACAGTACCAGCGCCGGTTTTCTATACCCGATCGCGCCGAGTGCTGCCGGATCTATGTTGTCAGGCGCCGTCATCAGTGGCGACTGCGTTCCGTTAGCGACTGCGTCAGCCCAGTTCCGCAGGTAACCTGGATACGCGCTCTGACCCGGGTATCTGGCCTCGTTCGCGAACGCATTCAGGTAGGTGTTGATTCCCTCATCCATCCATGCGTAGCGCCGCTCGTTCGAGCCGACGATCATCGGAAACCACTCGTGCCCGTGTTCGTGATTGATCGTCCCGAAAATGGATGTCGGATCATCGCTGCCATAATGCACCATCACGAACATCGGATACTCCATTCCCCCAACGGGGCCAGCGACACTCGTCGCCTGCGGATAAGGAAATGGAAAAAACAGCTCCGAGTACTGCCTGATCGTCCACTGAGTTTGCTCCGCGGCTTGCTCCCACGCCTTTCCGGCTTTCGGGAATTCGTAGTAGGCCTGCATCAGGATCCCGTTCCAGCTCGTGGCATCCCACCTGAAGTCAGGAGCACCGGCCCAGGCAACGTCGTGAACGTTGCGCGCGCGAAATCGCCAGGTCTTGGTCCCCGCTGTTGGTTGATTCTTGGCAGCAGCCGCTTCGGCCTGCCTGATGATCTGCACTACGGCGCTGCTGGTGGATGCTGAGGTGAGCCTGCGTCGCTGTTCCGCAGTAAGAACCTGTTCTGGGTTCTGCAGGGCGCCGCTTCCGGCGACTACATAACCCGCTGGCAGCGTGATCGAGTAATCGTAATCACCATACTCGAGATAGAACTCACCCTGCCCCAGATACGGATCCGTGTTCCAGCCGCGCACATCGTCGTACACCGCCATCCGCGGGTACCATTGGGCTAACTCGTAGAGCGAGCTGTCGCGTCCCATCCGATCGGATCCATGTGCAGGAACGCGGAAGGAATACCTGATTGCAATCGTCGCCTTCCCGCCGTGTGGCGCCAGCGGAGCGGGAAGATCGAGACGCATCATCGTGTCGTCGATACGCGGCTGTACTGAAATGCCGTTGACGCTGACGTCGCTGAAGGCGTAGCCACCCTGAAACCCGCGCACACCCCAACGCGAGTCGGCTGGAAACAAAGCCGATCCTTTACTTCCGGATCGATAAAGATTCTGATCCGCTTGCACCCAGACATACCGAAGGGTGTCAGGTGAATTGTTGGTGTATCTGATCTGCACCGAGCCGGAAAGCTCGGTGGTGGCGGTGTCAAGAGTTGCGACGATCGTGTAGTCAGCACGCTGCTGCCAGTAATCCGGTCCCGGCGCACCAATCGAAGAGCGATAGCTATTTGGACCGGGCCAGTCGATGCGGTTTGTTGTCGCAAATAGATCGTCGCGATTCGTGTCGAACACGTTGCGCGAGCCGGACACGGGCGATGTGTCGATCGCCGGCTCCATGCGAACCGGTGGAAGTACCACTGAACGCTGCTGCGCGCATGCAGCAAGCGCTATGAAGAGAAATGCGTATGCTTTCACTTCGGATCTTTGGCGTTAGAGAAAACTCGTAAGCTGCGCCCCACTGCCTAGCAACGTAAGGGCCAGCATACCTTACAAGCACCTTGCATTACTCCTCCGCCGCGGGTAGCCTCTCCCGCAATGACGCGCACTCAAACTCCGACTGCTACACCTGCGGCGGCTCTGGTTGAAGGCCGTGCCACGCTCGATGGAACGAAGCGTTTTTGCAAGCGATTCGCGAAGACGCACGGTGATCATTTCTACCGCGAGCTCGCCAATGGTCCGTTGGTTTCTTCGCTTGGGCTTGGCACCTACCTCGGCGAGTGCGACGACAAA
>Ga0209160_1002498_pt1 | contig 15303 bp, 16 predicted proteins | sample GraSoiAngelo_153_FD_186167 | JGI IMG/M metagenome (GOLD analysis project Ga0209160, IMG submission 186167) | Grasslands soil microbial communities from the Angelo Coastal Reserve, California, USA - 14_1009_12_40cm (SPAdes) (version 2) | ecosystem: Environmental > Terrestrial > Soil > Grasslands ... | reverse complement strand
AGGCGAGAACGTAGAACGCCAGGATGACGTTTTTCTTGCCGCGATAATCGCTCAGCTTCACCGTGGTGCCCCCGGTGCCTTTCAGGGTGAAGTCCGGCGCCATGTCGCCGACCTTCAGGTTGGTGTGCGCGATTTGCGGCTGGGCCTGCTGCTGCGCCGGAGCGGCAAAAGGCAAGAACAACGCCGCCGCGATCGTGGCCAGCAGGGAAGCAGCCATGCGTCTCATCCCTGGCCTCCTTTGAGGTGCGCGGAGTCGGCGCCTGCGCGCCGCGTTGCCCGCGTGCGCAGGGCAAGAGCCCCGCGTCTGCCGGATTATACCCTCGTTTCGGGGGAAATTGCGCGCCTGTCCTGCGTGGGTAGTGGTGTTATTTGAAAATCCGCAAGATCGGGCGCGTTATCGGGCTTTTGTATTACTTTCTTTTTCTTACCTTCCTTCGGTTTGGGGAACCTATCAATGCTGCGACTGTGGCCGTGGCTGGTATATCCCTTTCCACAGCACGCGAAATTGCATCTAAAACGAAATCTTTGAGGGTCAAGCCATGGATGGCGGCACAGGCTTTGGCTCTTCTAACTAACTCTTCTGGCAGGTCTCGAAGATTGACTGTTTTCGTTTCCATGTTAAGTGTGTATCATATGATACAACTGATGTCAAGAGAAAAATGTGATTGCGGCCAAGCTATATTGCTACGAAGCTGTGGTAGAGCAGGCTTGGCCCGTCTGGGAGGTCGAAGTGTCTATGAACAATGATCTGTCCGCAGTTTTGGAAAAAGCACCGCGGGATTGCTGGCTCGCATTGAACGAAGAGCAGACTGCAGTTGTAGGCCGTGGCGAAACAATGGACGAGGCTGTGAAAGAGGCTAACGCTAACGGCGTTAAGGACCCCATTGTGATGTTGGCCCCCAAGACGTGGAGGTCGGCAATCTACTGACATGAAGAAAAACTACACTCGGCTGCCATTGGATCAGCCCCACCCGGCATTCAAGAAAGAAACTGCTGCGTGGATGCCAATGCTACAGGTACGTGTCGGGCACAATCACAGACAAACTCCGCGCATTGCGGCAGTCGTCGACTCAGGTTCGCCTTATTGTTTCTTCCAGTCCAACGTTGGTGAGTATCTAGGCATCGACGTGGAACACGGTATTGAGCATTTCGTTGGTGGAATTACTAAGGGGGCTCCCGAGCCCGTATATTTTCACAAGGTACAAATCTACGTGGAAGCGGACTGGATCGTTAACGTAATGGCTGGATTTTGCAAAAAGCTCTCGGTAGCTGCGATTCTTGGACGGAACGGTTTCTTTGACAATTTTTGCGTCCGGTTTGACCATTCTAGCAACCCACCCGTGCTCGAAATCAACAGAATCGACAATATCCAGTGAGCAATTGGCGGCCCACTCTGGCGAGGCCGCCACTAACCATCAAGAGCAATTGACACCACTATCCTGCGTGGCCAAGGCTGGACGCGGCGATAGGTTTTCTATTCTCTGCCTCCGGGGGAACAGGAGGGAACTGAAAAGCCAGCTACGCCAGGGGGGCGGGGGACTTGAGGTAGCGGCCGATGACGGCGTCGGCGGTGCGGTAGGTGAACGCGATCACGCTGGTGGTGGGATTGGCGGCGCCGTTTTGCATTGGCGCTCCTGCAACGGTGTTGCGCGAAAAGCTACGTCAGCGGCGCATTTCTCGTCGGGCGTGGCAGCGCGCCGATAGAATAGGGGCAGACTCCTGCGCGCCATGAAGCGTTTCCTCCAATTCGTCTTTTCGCTGGCGATCCTTTGCGCTTTTATGTACCCGCGCATGGCTCCGCTGCTTCGGCAGCGGCGCGCGCTGGCAAGAGCGCCGCGTGTTGCGCATACCGCGGGGTCAGGAGCGCCGGGAAGCACGCAATCGAGTGTGCCGTCGGGCGCGCAGCGGGAGCGCGTCGTTTCGTTTGCAAGCGACGTCTCGCTACGCAAAGACGCCACGCTCGAAGTGCGCGAAGAGTTCGTGGCGCACAGCGAAGGCGGCTACTTCCGTTACGGCATGATCCGCGACCTTCCCATCGACTCCGAAGCGCGCTGGGACCGGAGCCTCGTCGGCCCATACACAAGAGACACCGGCATCCGCGTCAACATTCTGGAAGTCAGCGAAGACGGCGCGCCGATCTCTTATGAACAGGGCAGCGATTCAGCTTACGAACAATTGCGCATCGCGCCGGATGAGCCGCTCGCGCCCGGCGATCATCGCTTCGCCATCCGCTACGAAGCCGATGGCGTGCTGCAGTTCCTGGCCGATCACGATCAGCTCTACTGGAACTCGGTCGGGCATTATTGGCGCCTTCCGGTGGACGAGGCCGTCCTGCGCGTGCACCTGCCGCCGGAACTGCCGGCGGAAGTGGTCGCCGCCGAAGCCTACGCGGGCGGCCGTGGCGCGACCCCCGGGCGCTTCGGCGGAACGCAAATCGAGCGCAATCGAATTGCTGACGGCCTCGAGTTTCGCATGGCGAACCTCGGCCCGGCGCAGAGCCTGAGCGTATCGCTCAGTTGGCCGAAGGCATTCCTCACGCCCCCGGCGCTGGGACCGCTGGCGCATGACGGCGGCCTGCTGATCGCGCCGGCGCTGCTGCTTCTCTACTACCTCATCGTGTGGCTCGCCCTCGGGCGCGAACCGCAGCGCGGCGCCATCGCCATTCAGTACCAGCCGCCGCAAGGCCTTTCGCCCGCGGCCATGCGCTACATCCGCACCACAGGCTGCGACGGCCGCACGCTCGCGGCCACCATCGCGCAGCTTGCGGCGCGCGGATGCATTGGCATCGAGCTGCAAGACGGAAAATACAAGCTGACGCGGCTCAGCGCGCCTGATGGAAAAAATGATCCGAAAGATTTGCAGCCGCCGCTGGCAGCGGAAGAGGCGGATCTGCTGGGCACGCTTTTCGAGGATGGCGCCACGCTCGTCCTCGACTCCCAAAACGGCAACCAATTGAATCGCTACCTCTTACATATCAGCGAGAGGGTGCAAAAACCGCTGAACAATCTCTACTTCACGCGCAACGCGCGCTGGCTGGCGGCGGGCACCTTTGCGTCCTTTCTCACAGCCATGGGCATGGGTCTTACGGTGCACGGCCGAAATAACGACCGGATGACCTTGTTATTCCTCACCTGGTGGTTTTTCTTCTGCTTCTTTTTCCTCGGGCTGATCGCGGTGATGGCGCTGCTGCCGGCCCTCGGCCGCATGATGCGCGGACTGGGCGGCGCAAAGGAAGCGGCCATCGGCTCTGCCATGTTCGCCGCATTCGGCGGGGGCGGCGCCGCGGTCCTATGGCAATTGAAGTCGGGCGCGTCGCTGGCCTACGCGCTCTCCTTGGCCGCGCTGGTGGCCATCAACATCGCGGCGTTTCCCGCGCTGCGCCGCCTGACGCCGCGCGGCCGCCAGGCGCTCGAGCAGATCGAAGGCTTCCATCTGTTCCTGGAAAAAGTGGAACAGGACCGCATGCAGCGGCTCACCGCTGCCGATCCGCATGCGGCTGCCGCGTCGGAATTTCTGCCCTATGCCATCGCCCTCGAAGTGCGCGAGGCCTGGGGCGACCACCTCGCCGAAGCCTGCTACGCCACCACGACTACCCGCTAGCCGCATCTCCTCAACTGGTAATCCCGCCTGCGCGTCATTTATCAATTGCCAAAACGAAGGATCGTTGGAGAATAGAAGTAGGGGCGTTGGTACAACCGGGAGGTTCGATGACCCGCATTGACGAAATCGTGGACGGCATTTATCGCATCTCCGCAAATCCAAAGGATTCTCCAGTCGGTTTCAACCAATTCCTGATTGACGACGAGCAGCCGGCGCTCATTCACACAGGGATGGCCCCGATGTATGAGGGCGTTTATAACGCCATCCGGCAGGTGCTCGACCCCGCCCGGCTCGCCTACATCCTCCTCTTGCACTTTGAGGGAGACGAGTGCGGAGGTATGGAGCGTTTCATGGCCCAGGCTGCGAAGGCACACCTGGTTGGCTGCGAATTATCGGCAGCTCTGAACTTGCACAGCTTCGATTTCGCCTGCCAGGGCCGCGTCCTCGGCAAGCGCGATGGAGACGTTCTCGAGCTGGGGCGCCACAAGCTGCGCTTCCTCGAAACTCCGCATGTGCATCACTGGGATTCGATGATGGTGTGGGAGGAGAAAACGCGCAGCCTTTTCCCGGCCGACCTGTTCATTCAGCCGGGCGAACAGCCGCCGGTCATCCGCGAAAATCTCAGTTCGGCAATGTGCGAATTGTATCGTCACGCCGGCATTTTTGCGCATGAGGACCCGGTCCGCCGCGTCGTGGACCGTGTCGAGCGAATGCAACCGGAGTGGGTTCACGCCATGCATGGCGGAACACTCACGCGCGAGGTCTTCCCGCGCTTCGCCCAGGCGCTCCGCGAACAACCCTTCGCCTTCCAGGGAGAGCTGCTGGGGAGGAAGCTGGCGTCGGGCCATATGGTCGCCTGACTGGCGGCTCCCGCTGCGCCTACTTTTCGGCGGCGAATTCGAATTCCATGGCTTTGCCGCGCACGATGTAGCAAAGGTAATGCTCCCAAAAACGGCGATAGCGCGGAAAACGGTTGACCAGAAACTCAAATCCCAGCCATCTCCAGAACGCCAGCAGCTTCACGCCCACGGAAATTTCCCGGAATCGCGCCCTGGAATAATATCCGAAGCCGCCGTGGTTCGGGCCAAAGTAGCGGAAGCTGAAGCTATTCAGATGGTTCTTGTGCGTGGGATCGCAGAAAGAGCTGTAGTCGGTATAGTGGGGCGTTTCGATGCGCAACGTGCCGCCGGGCCGCAACAGGCGATGGAACTCCTCCATGCTGCCGATGACGTCGGTGAGGTGTTCGATCACGTGAATGGCCGTGATGCGGTCGAAGCTGCTGTCGGGGAAGGGATACGGAAATTTATCGAGGTCCACCAGCACGTCGGGATGGCTCGCGGGATTGCGGTCGATGCCGATCGCGCCGGGCTGCTTGCGGATCCCGCAGCCTACGTCGAGGACCAATATCGGCATGTGCGGAGGCAGCCCAGTGGCGTGCGTTTCGTTCCCGCCGGACTTCGCCTTGGCGGTAACTTCGGCTGAACGCGCTTGTCTTCCGCTGGTTCCGGCCGTTTTCATCGCTGTAAGACGGTGCTTCGCCGCAGGTGTGTCATGCACTAAATTGTAGCGCAGGGGAGGGAACCTTGTAGCCTAGGGCGCCGTTCAGCCGATCGTGAACCGCTGTCATCCCGAGCTTATCTGCGTCCCCCCGCGCCCGGTGGAGGAGCGGGGGATCTGCTTTTCCAAAAGCTCTTTGCTGTCGATCACGGGAAGAAAAGGCGCGCGCTAGTTGTATTCGACCAGCAGCTCGCCGTTTTGGATGCGGATATCGCGGATTTCCGGCGGCACGCGCATCTTCTCGCGATTTTCCGGCGCGTCGAAAAGGCGCGCCACCCCGCTTTCGAGCGTGGATTGCGGCAGGGGCAACGAGCCCAGCTTGCCGGCGGTGGGCTCGAAACGCAAATAGCCGTTGGCGATGTGCAGGCGTCCTTCCAGGATCAACGACAAATCCTTGCCGTGGAAATCGAAGAGCACGTAGGCCTGCACGCGGTTCTCGGCCAGCGTGATTTTGACGTCGCGCACCGACGACTGCACTTCTTCGATGGTGGAATCGGCTTCGGACGGAGCGGCGGGATTTCCTGGCGCCGGCGCCGGCACGCGCGCTCCTGCCGAGGGAACTTGCGGCGACTTCCTTAGCGCCGAAGCTCCCCTTTCCGGGGACTTCGGCTCGGAAGCCTTCGAATTGGGCTTCAGCTCCAGATTCGAGCGAAGGAAGGAGTTCAATTCGGCTTCATCGAGACGCAGCTCATAATGCATTCCCGGAGCGAATCCGGCCTCCAGCGCGCCGAGCTTAGCTTGGAGCCGCGCGCCCGCGGCGGGATCGTTATCGACCAGCGGCGGAGGAGCCTGGCGCAGGACCAACAATATCGCCACGACCAGAATGGCCAGCGTGGTCCAGCGGGCCACGCCGTAGAGGCGGCGGAAAATGCTCGGCCTCCGCGACCAAGTCACCGCTCCGGCTCCGCCGGGCCGCGCCGAAGTCGCTGAGATCTTTGACGGCGGCGCCGAAACCTTCGAGGACGTAGACTTCTCGCCGTAAGCAAAAAGCGAACCGCATTTGCGGCATTTGGCCGCCGGCTCCTGCTGATATCCGCAATTTGGGCACGAAGCCATCGTGGTCGTGGCCATGATCGCGAGCTCTCCTGCGGGAATTCTTACTTACGAATTTAGCAGAGGGAGTTGCAGAAGATGCGTGCACCGCATTGCGCCGTGCCTAAGCGCTCAACATTACCTCGAGAACTGAATCAGCGTCGGCCTTCAGCCCGGCACGGTCATTTCGAAAACGCGGATGCCGCCCTGATCCCTCGCTCCTCTCGCTCGGGACAAGCGGGCGGCGCTACATCTACCGCGCTTACTTCCGCGAGGTCGTCGCGGATTCGGAGGCGTCGGAATAGACATACGCGGCGCCGGCGTTCACCATCGAAACATCCTTCTGATTGCCGTTCACGCCTTTGGCCGCGCTATTTTCCTTGGTGGCGCCGACGGCGAGCACTTTGCCGTCCGCATTCAGCGCGACGGCGATGCCGAATTCCGCCGCCGGCTTGGTGTTGGAAGCCTTGACGTACGCGGCGGGATTCCAGGTGTCGCCGCTGCGTGTGTACACATAAGCCGCGCCGGAGTCCTCGGCGGTGGTGTCCTTCATGTCGCCATTGATGCCCTTGGCGCCGCTATCTTCGAGATGCGAGCCGATGGCAATGGTATTGCCATCGCGGCTGACGGCCAGCGCCCAGCCGAACTGATCGTTTTCGCGCGTGTTGAACGCCTTCACGTAGGCCTGCTGCGACCACTTGCCATCTTTGCGCACAAAAATGTAGGCCGCGCCGCTGGACGTATCGTCGGCGGCATCGTTCGCGCCGGCGTTGGGCGGCTGAATTCCCGGCAGGATGGAGTCTTCATCGAACGCGCCGGAGACGATGGTGTTGCCGTCATCGCTGATGGCGAGCGAGCAGCCCAGCGAATCGCCGCCTTCGGCATTCGACGCGGTCAGACGGATCTGCTGCGCCCAGGTTTTATTCTTGCGCGTGAACACATACACCGCGCCGCGCCCTCGGTCTTCGTCATAGGTGCCCACGCCCATGGTGTCGCCATCGCGGCTCAGTCCCACGGAGTAGCCGAAGAGCACGCCGCGCTGCGTCGTATTCCACGGCTTGACGTAAGCCTGCTGCGTCCACGAGTCGCCCTCATGAGCGAAGACGAATACCGCGCCGGAATCGGGAGCGGAAGTATTTTTCTGGTCGCCGTCGATGCCGGTGGCGTTGCTGGGATCGCTCGTCTGGCCCGCGGCCAGCGTGCTGCCATCGCTGCTGAGCGAAACGGAGTATCCGAACTGATAGCCCACCACCGGCCCGCCGGTATTCGACGATTTCACGTAAGCCTGCTGCGACCAGTTCGCGCCATTGCGCGCAAAGATGTAAACGGCGCCCGCGCCCGGCATGGAAGCATCGTTTTGATTGCCATTGACGCCGATGGCCGAACTGGCTTCGCCAATCGAGCCCACCGCCAGCAGGTTGCCATCATTGGTGAGCGATAAGGCGCTGCCGAACTGGTAGCCCTCGCCGGCGTTGGAAGCTTTGAGATAGGCTTGCTGTTTCCAGCTGGCGGCCGTGCGCGTGTAGATGTAAACCGCGCCCGAATTGGTGACCTTCGCCGCACCCTTGGTTACGGGATTCACGCCCTTGCCCGCGCCGTCCTCGTTGACGGCGCCCACGGCCAGCGTATTGCCGTCGCCACTGAGCGCGACGGCGCCACCAAATTGGTCGTCTTTGTTGGTATTGGACGCCTTGATGTAAGCGACCGACTTCGGCAGCCAGTTGCCAGTCGGCATAACCACAGCCTTGGGCGGCTCGACCTTGAGCTGCATCTTGTGCTGTACTTGCGCGAAGCTCGTAGCCGCAGCGCCCAAACCCGCCGCCAGCGCAACGCCCATCAGTACCCAAATACGCTTCCGATCGGTCATTTGCGCTAATTCGCCGCGGGCGGCGCCGCTGCGCCTCCGCCCTGGCCGCCTTGCCCTTGTTCGGCCTTGATGCTGTTGTGAATCACCTTGCCGCTATCGGCCAGGATGATCTTGCTCTCGTGGGAAAGATTCAGGTCGGCCGAGCCATTCTTATTTTGCGGACCGATGATGGTAATGCGGTCGCCGGCTTTGAGCATGGTGCGCGTCCAGCCCTCGCGGGCCAGCAGGTTTGCCGATCCCAGTTCCGCCTGCCAGCGCAAGCTCTTGCCGCTGGCGTCTTTGTTCTCGAAAATGATGAACGAGTGCGGATTCATGAACTGCAGCTCCACCACCGTCCCGGTCACCGTGACGGGATGGTCTTCGTCATAGCGGCCCGCAAATCCGTGGTGCGCGAAGACCGGAGCCGAGAGCAGCAGCAGGGAAGTGGCGGCGGCAGCAAAAGCGAACAGTTTTCTCATGGATTCGAACCTCCAAACAGGGCGAAAGAATTTCTCATCTTTATTTATTCGCTGTCAATTGCAAGCCGGCTAAGCACACGCTCTTCGTTATGCTAACGACGCGCGCGGAAGCGGTCCGGTTTCAGCCGGCTCTGGCTCAGGGGCGCGGCACCACGAGCCGGGGTCCCCGGCACGCGTTGCTTTTACGCGTGCTGGGGTGGAAGCTCGTGCGGCTGCGGCGCGGCGGCGGGCACCTCGAATCTTTGCGGCGTACAACACACGGAAGTCAGCCGCGAGACGTCGCGGCGCATCGCGGGGATCGCCTGCAGCCGCCCCAGCGCCTCGCGCAGGATCGCCGCGGCCGCCGGGTCATCGGGCGTTCGCAGCCGGTAATGCATCCATTTTCCTTCGCGCCGTGAGGCCGCGATGCCTGCCCGGCGCAGGTAAGCCAGATGCCGCGACACCTTGGGCTGGCTCATCCGCAGGATCTCCACCAAATAGCAAACGCAAATCTCGCGGTCGGCGATCAGGTTGAGCAGGCGCAGCCGGGTCGGGTCGGCCAGGGCGCGGAAGAGCAGATCGAGCGGAGCGGTCGTGCTGCGCATGCGCATGAGGGAAATTTAACATATATGCCTTGACATATGCAAATCGCAGGGCCATACTGCACACATATGCACGTGCATATATTTGGAGGCTGATCATGACCGAAGCGAAAACAACGGCTGCCCGGCCCCACGTGGCGCTGCGCGTGAAGGATCTCACCCGCAGCATCGATTTCTATCGCAAACTCTTCGACGCCGAGCCCGTGAAAGTTCGCCGCGCTTACGCCAAATTCGATCTCACCCAGCCTCCGCTCAACTTCGCGCTGAACGAATTGGCTGCGGAGGAATCGAACGCGAGCGGGCCGGGCGCGCTCTCCCATCTGGGCATTCAGGTGGCTTCCAGCGAAGAAGTGCTGGCCATGCGCGAGCGTTGGAGAAGGGCAGGGCTGGACACGCGCGACGAAATGAAGACCGAATGCTGTTACGCCGTGCAGGATAAAGCCTGGGCGCGTGATCCCGACGGAAACGAATGGGAAGTCTTCGTGGTCCTCGAGGACCATCTGCCGGAGAAGACGGCACAGCCATCGGCCTGCTGCGCGCCCTCTTGCTGCCCGACCTCCTGATGCGCTCGCGGCGTAAGATAGCTTAGCCATGAGTGAGCCATTCAGCATACGCAGCGCGGAAGCCGCGGACTACGAACACATAACGCGACTTCTGAGGGACGCCGCGCTTCCGCTCGATGGCCTGAACAGCCACCAGAATTTTCTGGTGCTTTGCCGCGATGGTGGCGTCCTCGGCTGCGCTGCGATCGAACGCTACGGCCGGTACGGCTTGCTGCGATCCGTGGCTCTCGAGCCGCACGAGCGCCGCCACGGACTCGGCCGCCGGCTGGTGCAAGAGGCCTTGCAGCAAGCGCGCCGCGATGGCCTCGCTGAAGTCGTTCTGTTGACCACCACGGCCGCCCCGTTTTTCGCCCGCCTCGGATTTCAGGCCATCCGGCGTGACGCCGTTCCCGCCCCCCTTCGCACTTCGGTCGAATTCCGAAGCGCGTGTCCGGAGACCGCCACCCTCATGCGCCTGGTTTTGTAGCGGATTGACCCGCCGTTCCGAAAGCAGAGGCTTTAGCCGACAATGCTGTGCACGAGTATCGCAGCCCAATAAACCGATGCCGCAAGGCTAGCCGCCACTAAACCAATGGCTTGCAACGGCTTTTTCTCGATATCGAAATGTTGATTGAAAAATGCGAAACCGAGATTGAATCGGTGCGCCGCTCGAATCAAGAAGCCCGACCCAGCGTAAAGCCAGAGCCAAACCGAGGTCAGAAAGGCCGGAATCACGAAGCTGATCCAAGAATGATTCTGATGAAAGTCGAAGGGATGGCTCAAAATTCCCGACAGGGACCAATCCCAGCTGCGTGGGTTATCGCCCACCCACCAATAGGACAGGATAATGTGAGCAGTTAGCGTCGCGATAAGTGACGTAGCGAGCAAATCCACCACGACCAGCGTTCTCCGGGACCAAGAAGATTCCGTCCTTTGCATCAGACTCATGACGTATCTCGTCTCCAGAAGTGAGACGTAATCCGGGAGAACATTCCCTATAAATCCATATCGAAAAACATCAAATAAGGTGCGTGGCAAAAGTTCCCACTTGATGCCTTCAAGGAAGAAACCCGTTAGGAGCAGTGCGAAGTAGGAAGCTAGCGCCGAGTGTGAAAAGCACCTCCAAGAGAGATGTCGCTCGCCAAACACGCGGTCAAAGAGATTAGCGAATGTGTCAGGCCAAGTTTGTATTCTGCTCTGCAAATCCCGATTTACATCTAACAGCCAGATTCCAATACGAAGTTTTGTGTCCTCGTTCAGCACTCTTTCCGGTACGCCGAAGGCTGCCCATACGATTCCTCCGACCCCTACGCCACGGGCCAAAATCGGCAAAACTACACTGCTAATTCCTTGAGGCACTCTGCCGTATCCTTGTACCTGCTGAGCGCGAAGGGATTATAGCTGTGCAGGCGCATTCCGTCGTGCGGGGTTCATAGTTGGTACGGAAGCTCGAAAGTTCGATTACGGAGACTTCGACAGCGGCGGCGCAGTGGGCAGCTCCACCTCCACCGCCGTGCCCGGCTCGGCGTCGTAGATGCGGAACTCGCCGCCCAGCCCGCGCACTCGTTCCCGCATTCCGCTGATGCCCACCCCTAGCTTTTCGAGGTCGAGCTTTTCCGGCTTGCCCTGAGTCTCGAAGGGCTTGCCCTGCTGGCCCTGAGAACCGAAGGGAGTTCCGAAGGGGGCGTGGCCGTTTCCGTAGTCCCTTACTTTTACGTGCACCTTGTGCCCGTTGCGCGCGACCTCCAGATCCACCACTTTGCTGCCGGAGTGCCGGTAGACGTTCGTCAGCGCCTCCTGCACCACCCGAAAAATCGCCGCCTCCAGCTCGAAGGGCAGCGGCGACAATTCTTTGGGCAGCTTCGTTTTGACCTGGATTCCGGTGCGCTGGCTCACGCCCTCCACGTAATAACGCAACGCGGTGAGCAGCCCCATGTCTTCGGCGAACGGCGGATGCAGCAGGTACGACAGGCTGCGCACTTGGTGCAAGGCCCGGTCCACCGCCTCGGCGGCCTCTTTGACGAACGAAGACCAGTGCGCCTCGGCATAGGAATTTTCCGGAATGCGCCGCAGGTAGAGCTTGGCCGCGGTGAGTTCCTGTCCCAGCGTGTCGTGCACTTCGCGTCCGATGCGCCTGCGCTCTTCATCCTGCAGCCGCGCCATTTCGATCTCCGCGCCCGCCAGCGTGCCCACCGTGGAGATCATGCTGATCTCGCGCTTGCTGTACTGGTGCGGCTTGCGGTTCTGCAGGTTGATTACGCCCACCAGGCGCCCGCGGCTCATCAGCGGCACGGATAAAAACGCCTCGAAACGGTCTTCCGGCAAGTCGTTGAAGAACTTGAAGCGCGGGTCTTTCATGGCGTCCTGCGGCACGGCGACCGGCTCGCGATGTTCAGCCACCCATCCGGTGATGCCTTCGCCGAGTTTTAATTTCAGCCGGTCGATGATCTCGGGATGTGGATTTTTGGAGGCGCGCAACACCAGCTCGTCTTTTTCCAGCACGTAGACGAAGCAGGAGTCGCATTCCACCACCGCCGCCGCGAAGCGCACCACTTCGCGCAGCACTTCATGCAGCGGAGGCGCCAGAGACATGCGCGTGGCAATTTCGTGCAGGAATCCGATATCGAGATCGCCCTCGGTCAGGGAATTCGGATGTCTGATCATTCCAACACGTTCTCGCGGATGCGTTCTGGGCCTGATCCGGCCCCATACAAAGTAAGTCGCTGCAGCGCCCCTGTCCAATTCTTATTTTGAATGCACGTCATCAATTTGCCGCCCACCCCGCGCTGCCTGTTCCATCCGGGTGTTCGGCTACTACAGCGCGTCGTTTCGCGATACATTGATTTGCCGGATTTCCGCCCGGCGAAAACATCAAATGCGCCTCGTACGAACTCTGCTTGACCGCGACCAGGACCACGCCGAGCAGGCTCTGCAGCAGGGGTTGCTCGAGCTGTACGACGGAGACCTGCATTTTCCCGCCGGTCCCGTGGAGCGCCCCTACGTCCTCGCGAATTTTGTCTCCACTCTCGATGGGGCCGCCAGTTATAAAGTCCCGTGCTCACGGAAGTTGGCATCATCGGCCCGGCAGCCATTCTCCAGTTACTCAGCTCACAATTTGGAATTCGCAGGCTGCTGCATGAAGGAGGGCCTACTCTGTTTGGAGCATTCCTGGCCGCGGGAGTCGTAGACGAATTCTTTATGACCTTATCGCCGCAAATCGCGGGCCGCCTGCCGCAAACCATTCGACCGGGACTCGTAGAAGCCGTGGAGTTTGTGCCGGACACCGCGCCCTGGTTTCAACTCCTCAGCGTGAAACAAAAAGCTGAGTACCTGTACCTTCGTTATCGCTGCACAGGTCCCCGCCGGGCGTAGCCGAGGCTTTGCTTCTCGGAAACGCACCGCGGCGTGCTATCGTCTACAGGCTTATGCGGGGGATTTTGTTAACGCGCCGTTTGGCGCGGGAGGAAATAAGAAATGCGTAGAGCTGCGTTTACGGTGCTAGCTATTGCGGTGGGGTGCGTGCTGGGCTTCTTCATCGCCAGCAGGACGTTGAGCGTGCGCGGCGCGGCCAAACCCGGCATGGGCGCTGTGGCCATTCCCGGGCAGGTCGGAGGACAGGATATTTTCGGCGCCTACGAAGTCGTGAAGGGCTGGCCGAAGGACATCAGCACCTTGCCCGGAAACGAGAAGTGGACCTACGGCGCGGGGCAGGGCATTTTTGCCGAGAGCCCCAACCGCATTTACATGCTCTTCCGCGGCGAACTGCCCAATATCAAGGCGCCGAAGCCGGTCATGCTTCCGCAATTAGGCCCGAGCCTTTCGTTTCCCATTGGCCGCTTGCCTTGGCGTGACGCCACCGTCGCGGCCATGCCGGGAGCCGGCGGCACAGGACAGGATCCCGAGGATGGCCCGCGGCTTTGGCGCGGGGCCGAGCCGCCGTATCGCGAAATCGACGTGGACGCCAAGTGGGCCAACTGCTTCAACGTGGTGGACGCCAACGGCAACATCGTAGAGACCTGGAGCCAGTGGGATAGCAAGTTCAAGCGGCCCCACGCTGTGTACGTCAATCCTTACGATCCCGACAAAAACGTGTGGGTGGTCGACGACCACATGCACGCCGTCTACAAGTTCTCGCATGACGGCAAGCAGCTCCTGCAGACCATCGGCACGCCCACCGTGAAGGGCGCCGACGGCACGCACTTCAATCGGCCGACGTACATCGTCTGGCTGCCGGACAGCACCTTTTTTGTGGCCGATGGCTACAACGGCACGCGCGTGGCCAAGTTCGATAAAAACGGCAAATTCCTGCTGGATTGGGGGCAGAAGGGCACGCCGCCCAACGACAAGCGCCCCGGCTACTTCAATAACGTGCACGGCATCGCCATTGACGCGCAGACGCGGCACATCTTCGTCAACGACCGCGGCAATCACCGCGTTCAGGTGTTCGACGAAAACGGCAAATATCTCTATGAATGGCATGTCGGCGACGAGCCTTCCGACGTGCACCTGATCTACATCGGCGCGGACCACACTCTCTGGGCCTTCGACCGCGGCACTTCCAAGATGCTGCACTATGACCTCCAGGGGCATCTGCTCTATACCTGGGGCACCTGGGGAGATTTCCCCGGCGGCTTCTGGGGCGTGCACGGCTTCAGCGTGGATCAGGAAGGCAACTTCTACGTGGCCGAAGTGGATAACGGCCGCGCGCAGAAGTTCACCCCGCGCCCCGGCGCCAATGCGGAGTTTCTGGTGAGCAAACCAGTATATTCGGCGTGGAAATAGCACCCGCGCCAAAGTCCCCGGTTCCTCGGCGAAAGTCACCCGCCGCGAAAAGGCTACCTACAGGATGCGCTTTTCGCTGGAAACAAAGTGGAGCTTTCGCCGGGTGACAAAGACGAACCGGATCTCTCAGTCACTACGACGAAGACTTATAGTCCAGGGCGCCCGCGCCTTCCGCGGCGCCCTGGGGTTTTTTGTTAAACTGAAGCGCCAGTGCCTTGTGGATACTGCGAGCGGACGGATTGTCGATCTCACAAGTCGCATCATCGAAACCAAGCCAGCCAGCGTGCATTTTGAGGCTGTTCAGGCTCAACTTGCATTTGCAAGAAATATCTTTCTTGGCCTCATGTCCGTGTGTGCCGAGAAAAATGGCCTTGCTGCCGAATCGTTAGTACGTACGCTATTCGAAGTAGCCACAAACACTATTATTCTTGCAAAAGATCCTGACAAACTCTCTCATTTCGTACGGCATGGGAGATTGACGGAACTCCGCATGATCCGCTTCATCGAGCAACCTGAGCTGAAGGAAAGGTTGGCGGACCTAATTAAGGAAACGGATGAGGAATTTCAGAAACTCTGGGAAGAGTTCGACGAGAGGCCGTGGCACAATCTCAAAACCAAGGAGGCTCTCGCTGAAGCCGAATTCGAAGGCTGGTATGTACGATCGGTATTTCCGCCGCGCTTCTGCAATCGCACACGGCCAGCCGTATGTAACCGTGCGACGAGGAAAGGTTGCAGCGCGACCTATAGCTTGGAACAATCTGAGCATGGGCGCGGCGAACCTCGGAAGGCTGCTCATGATCTTTTTGATACAAATCGTGAACCGCGAATTCACGCTGAACCTGAAGGCAGAGATAGCAACCTTGGATGCAGAGGTACAGGCGCTT
>Ga0209160_1002495_pt1 | contig 15313 bp, 17 predicted proteins | sample GraSoiAngelo_153_FD_186167 | JGI IMG/M metagenome (GOLD analysis project Ga0209160, IMG submission 186167) | Grasslands soil microbial communities from the Angelo Coastal Reserve, California, USA - 14_1009_12_40cm (SPAdes) (version 2) | ecosystem: Environmental > Terrestrial > Soil > Grasslands ... | reverse complement strand
GGACGATCTCGACGAGCGGCAACACCGGCGCCGGATTGAAGAAGTGCATTCCCACGACGCGCTCCGGACGTTTCGTCGCCTCTGCGATCTCCGCGACCGAGAGGGCTGAGGTGTTCGTCGCGAGGACCGCGTCGGGACGGCAGACACGATCGAGCTCCCCGAACACCTCTCGCTTCAGGTCGAGCTCCTCGAGAACGGCCTCGATCACGAGATCGCAATCCGCTAGGTCCGCGAGCTCGGTCGTGAGCGACAACCGGCCGAGCCCGGCGGCACGCTCGTTCGGCGTCTTTCGCCCTTTCTCGACCCCCCGCGTGAGGTAGCGGTCGATCGTTGCGCGCCCCCGCTCGGCGAGCTCCCCGGTGACCTCGCGGCCGACGGTGTCGTGGCCGGCAGTCACGCTGACCTGCGCGATCCCCGCGCCCATCGTCCCGAGCCCGACCACTCCGACTTTCACGCGCGGCAGCCTAAGGCACCGCTTGCGGTGCCGCCCTCAGGACGCTCGGGCTTCGCCCGTGCGTCCGTCTGAACTGACCGTTCGACTCAATCGAACTCACCACGCAACGATCCCGACGCGCTGATTAGCGCCCGGGCGCGCTCGAACTGCTCCTGCGACAGGCGGATGTGCGAGTGCCGCCACAGGCTCTGCGGGAAGATCCCAGCGGCTTCGACGGCCGGCGCGTCGTGCAGGTCGGAGACCACGACGTCGGCTCGAATGGGGAATCGCCACGCCCATCGCTCGCGCGACGGATCGTTCTCCGGGTCGCCAATGACCTCGGCGACCCCAAAGATCGCCTGCCACACCGCCGCATAGAGAATCGCAACGTCGCCGGCCTGCACTGACGGTCGCCTGGACGACGAGTGTGCGTTGATGCGGTGGGGATCGATCCGCGCGTCGAGCGGTCTCTCTCCCCGCCCGCGAACGAGCAGCCAGCGGGTCAGAGCCGCTCGATCACGCCCGCGATCGCCATCCCGAAGCCGACGCACATCGACGCGATGCCGTAGCGCGCCTCGCGGCGGTCGAGCTCGTTCAGCAGCGTCGCGGTGATGCGCGCGCCGGTCGCCCCGAGCGGATGGCCCAGCGAGATGCCGCCACCGTTCGGGTTGATGTCGTCCCAGCGATCCTCGAGCCCTGCATCGCGCGCGAACTGCAGCACGACCGACGCGAACGCCTCGTTCACTTCGATCACGGACACGTCGTCCCACGTCAGGCCGGCACGGACGAGTGCCTTTGCGCACGCCTCGGGGTTGCCGTGCAGCATCCGATGCGGATCGACGCCGGCGAGCCCGAACGACACGAATCGCGCCCGCGGCTCGAGCCCGAGGCGAGACGCGGCGCGCTCGCTCGCGACGAGCACGGCGGCCGCCCCGTCACAGATCTGCGACGAGTTCCCCGCGGTGATCTTGCCGTCGGGAACGAACGCCGGCTTCAGCGCCGCCAGTGCCTCCGTGGACGTGTCCCGCCGAGGCGTCTCGTCGACCGCAAACTGCACGCCCACGTGCGGATTCGTCAACTCGATCGGGACGATCTCCTCTTCGAAACGCCCCTCGTCGATCGCGGCAATCGCGCGCCGGTGCGATTCGAGCGAGAAGTCGTCGAGCTGCTCGCGCGTGAGCCCCCACTCGTCCGCGATCACCTCCGCGGAGATCCCCTGCGGCACGATCTCCCAGCGCTCGACCAAGCCTTCCGACAGGTCGCCGCCGTTCGAGCCCATCGGGACGCGCGACATCATCTCCACGCCCGCGGAGACGACGAGGTCGAGCTGGCCGGACGAGATCGCAGCGGCGGCGTTGAAGTTCGTCTGCATCGACGACCCGCACTGGCGGTCGACGGTCGTGCCGCAGACCGTCTCGGGCCAGCCGGCGACGAGGGGCACCATCCGCCCGATGTTCCAGCCCTGCTCCCCGATCTGCGTCACGCAGCCGAGCTGGACGTCCTCGACCTCCGCGGGATCGAGGTCGCTCCGCCCCACGAGCGCGTTCAGCACCTGTCCGGCGAGCTCATCGCCGCGGATCTTGGAGAGGGTCCCGTTCTTTCGCCCGATCGGCGAACGGACGGCGTCGACGATGTAAGCGTCGGTCACAGAAGTAGAGTAGATCCGTGGCCACGACCACCGCAGATCGCCGTCTCTTCATCGCCGGCGAGTGGATCGAGACCGGCGACTGGCTCGAGGTTCGCTCGCCGTACTCCGGCGACGTCGTGGGCCGGGTGGCGAAGGCCGGGGCGACAGAGACGCGCCGCGCGATCGACGCGGCCGAGCACGCGATGCGGGAACCGCTGCCCGCCCACAAACGTGCGGAGATCCTCGTACGCGTCGCCGGCGCGCTCGGACGGCGCCACGACGAGGTCGCGCGGCAGATCTCCGACGAGGCCGGCAAGCCGATGAAAGCGGCGCGCGTCGAGGCGCAGCGCGCGATGTCGACCTACACATTCGCGGCCGTCGAGGCGCGCAAGCTCGCCGGGGAGATGGTGCCGATGGACGCGGCGCGGGCAGGCGAAGGGAAGCTCGCGTTCACGCTCCGTCAGCCGATCGGCGTCGTCGGCGCGATCAGCCCGTTCAACTTCCCGCTCAACCTGGTCGCGCACAAGCTGGCGCCCGCTTTGGCCGCCGGGTGCGCGGTCGTCCTCAAGCCTGCGAGCCAGACGCCCCTTTCGGCCCTGCTGCTGGCAGAGCTCGAGGAGGAGGCCGGGCTGCCGGCGGGTTGGCTGAGCGTCGTCGTCGGGCCCGCGTCGGAGATCGGCGACGTGCTGGTCGAGGACGACCGCGTCAAGGCGATCACGTTCACCGGGTCCGGCCCCGTCGGCTGGACGCTGAAGGAGCGCGCGCCCAAGAAGCGGATCAACCTGGAGCTCGGCAACGCGACGCCCGTGATCGTCGCGGCCGACGCCGACATGGACACGGCCGCCGAGAAGATCGCTGCGAACGCGTTCTCGTTCGCGGGCCAGAGCTGCATCTCCATCCAGCGCGTGTACGTCGAGCGCGGCGTGTACGACGCGTTCGTCGAGCGGTTTCTGCCCCGGGTCGAGGCGTTGAGGATCGGCGATCCTGCGGACGAGGACACGGACGTCGGCCCGGTGATCGACGAGGACGCTCGCGAGCGCATCCTCGAGTGGATTCGCGAGTCCAAGGGCGAGGTGCTGACGGGCGGCGAGCTGGAGGGCGAGCTGATCCGGCCGACGGTGATCGCAAACCCCGGCCGCGACGACAAGGTTTCCCGCGAGGAGGTGTTCGGCCCTGTATGCACTGTGACGTCGGTCGCGTCGGTCGACGACGGAATCGAGCTCGCGAACGCCACTCGGTACGGGCTCCAGGCCGGGATCTTCACCACGCGTCTCGACACCGCGCTCCACGCCGCGCAGACGCTCGAGTTCGGCGGCGTGACCGTCAACGAGGCGCCGACGTTCCGGTCGGACCAGATGCCCTACGGCGGCGTCAAGGACTCCGGCAACACGCGTGAAGGGCCGCACTACGCCGTGCGCGAGCTGACGGAGGAGCGACTCGTCGTCATCGAGCTGCCGTAGTTTGTTCGGGGCCGCACCGAGAACGGGAGGACCATGCTCGGACTCGTCCTCGCGTTGATCGTGATCGCGATCGTGATCTCGCTCTTCGGGTTCTGGATCGCCGGGATTCCGATCGCGGTCGTCGGGGCGATCCTGTTCGTGCTCTTCCTGCTCGGATGGGGACGCAGGGCGGCCCAGGGCAACCACTAGCAAACGGCGGCTTAGCCAGCTGGAGCCGCTGCTAGATTCCGCGCGTGGCGCGGCTCCCCCGCCTTCGACGAGCCGCCGACGCGGCATCGCCCCGCCCGCAGGCCCCGGCCCGGCGGCCGCTACCGCACCCTGGACTGCTGCGACGCGAGCGGCGCGCGTTGCTGCGGGCCCGCGAAGAACGGCTGCGCGACCTGGGCGGCCTGATGCTCGAGATGTACCGGCGTGACCAGTTTCGGCAGGACCTCCTGGTCGAGCGCTGCGAGGAGCTCGTCGCCCTCGACGAACGGCTGCAGGAGCTCGGCGGCGGCTGTCTCGTCGCGGCGCCCGGCGCCGGCCGCGCGGTGTGCATGCGGCGCGCCGATCGTGGGCGGGTCGCACTTCTGCGGCAACTGCGGCCGCCCCGTTGGGGCGGCACCGGCGGTCGTTGCGTGCACGAAGTGCGGCGCGCCACTCGCGGCCGATGCGAAGTTCTGCGCGGCCTGCGGCCACCGAGCCGGCCCCGAGGCGGCAGAGCAGGCCGACCCCGCTGCATACGGCTGGGAGCGTTAGTGCAGGGAGGCGAGGAGCGCCACTGCCCTCGCTGTGGGACTCCGTACGTCCCGGGCCAGGACTACTGCCTCGAGTGCGGCCTTCGACTCGGGCTCGGCCGCGGACTCGTCGGAACGCTCTCGACGGCCTGGCGCGAGCGCTTCGCCTGGTACCCGGGCGACTGGATCTGGCCCGTCCTGTTCGGGCTCGTGATCGCCGTGATCGGTGGCACCGTCGCCGCCGTCGTCGCCGATTCCGGCCGGGGGAGCAACCACCCGCTGGTCGCAACGCACCCCGGCTCGCCGCGCCAGCCGGTCACGCCGCCGGTGACCGCGACCGTTGCGCTGCCCACAGTGCCGACCGGAACGCTGACGCCCTGGCCCTCGAACCTGAACGGCTATACGGTCGTGCTCGAGTCGATCCCGATGAGCGGCGGCCGGGGGCTGGCCGTGGCGCGGGCCCAGGCCGCCTCCCGCGCCGGCCTTCCACAGGTCGGGGTCCTCAATTCAAACCTCTATTCGAGCCTCCATCCGGGCTACTGGGTCGTCTTCAGCGGCATCTACGCCTTGCAGACCCAGGCGGACGCCGCGAAACAGGAGGCGGGCGCGAAAGGTTTCGGGACTGCCTATTCGCGGCAGATCACCCGCTGAGCGGGGGATTTCCCGTTCTCAGCGGAGACAACTCAGGGCCCGACTTTGTAACACCTCCTCGGACCCTATAGACTCCGCCGTCGGAAAGGCCCCGCGCGCGACGGTTTACCCCCGCTTAACAAAGCTTTGCGGGGGATTAATAGGAGAGAGAGATACTGTGATCGAGGAGTACACCGCCCAACTTCAGGCCTGCATGTATCAATACTCGAGAGCCATTTACAGGTCGATTCGGGACCTGATCGACCCGTACGTGGCCGAAGAAGTCCAACTCGAGTACCGCCGGGCGGTGCTCGAGCAGTGCGAGCTGACGATGGAGCGGCTCGCGAAGGACCCCCTCTACTTCGCGAAGCCGGACCGCGCGCTCTTCCAGGACATCCGGCGCTACTTCCCCATCACGGCGCAAGCCGAGGTGGCGTGGGCCGTGCAGGAGGGCGTCGCCGCCGCTGCGGCGTTCATCGAGGAGCAGATCGAAGCCGGTGCCCTCGACGGCGGGGTGGCGCGCTGCAAGGCGACGACGCGGAAAGGCAAGCCCTGCCAGCGCACGCCGCTGCCCGAGCGGGACTATTGCCCCTCCCACCAGCACCTCGAGCGAAGCAAAGTCGCCGCGTAGCGGCACCGGCCCCCAGAATCAGCGGTTAGCGAGCGGGCGATAAGCTCGCGGGAGTGTCACACGACACCGACAAGCTGATCCGTCAGCTCTCCCTCGTCGCGTTCCTGATGGCGGAGCGCCGACCGCTCACCGCCCGGGACGTGAAGTCGAACGTCGAGGGCTACTCCGAGATGTCCGACGAAGCGTTTGCGCGCCGCTTCTACTCCGACCGCGCCGAACTGCTCGCGCTCGGTGTCCCGCTTCAGTCGCAACGCGACGAGTTCACGGGGGAGGAGCTCTACACGCTCCGCTCGGAGAACTACTTCCTGCCGAAGCTCGACCTCGAGGACGACGAGCTCGCCGCCCTGCAGACGGCCCTCTACCTGCTGGAGGGAAAGTTTGCGTACGCCGAGCCGCTGCGGCTGGCCCTGCAGAATCTGGCGCTCGGCCGCCCGGGCTTTGCGGACGCTGCGACCGAGACCGCGGTGCGTGTCGAGGTCCTCGATCCCGACTACTCGCCCGAGATGCCCGGCCGGCTCGGCAAGCTCGAGGGCGCCATCTCGAAGCAGCGCACGGTCAAGTTCCCGTACTTCTCGATCGCGCGCAACAAGGAAAAGGAGCGAACGCTCAATCCGTACGCCCTGCTGACGGACTTCGGTGTCTGGTACGTCGTCGGCGCGGACCTGGACGACGGAGGCAAGGTCAAGAAGTTCCGTGTCTCGCGCATTCGCGGCGACATCAGGTTCGCGACACGGCGCGAGCGCGACTTCCGGATTCCAACCGACTTCCGGATCGACGACTTCGTCGGCCGACCTCCGTGGCAGATCGGCGACATCGTCGGCGAAGCGCGCATCGAGGTCGGCCACGACACTGCCTGGTGGGTCGAGCGTGCCTACGGCGACGCAGGCCGGCTCGACGGCGACAGCTTCCTCACCCAGTACTCGAGCCTCGAGCAGCTCGCGTCGTGGATCCTGCGCCAGGACGGTCGTGCGGTCCCGGTGGAGCCTGACGATCTCCGCCGGGTCGTCAAGGAGAGTCTCGAGCGCGTGCGCGAGCGCCACAGCGGCGACGCGCCGAAGCTGGCGCGCGAGGCCGCGCCTACACCGAGTGACGGAATCGGCGAACGTCCGGCAGGGCCCGTCGTGCCTGAGCGTTTCGCCGTTCTCCAATCGCTGCTCGCGTACCTCCTCGACGCCTGCGGCGAAGAGCGCGACGCCGTCATTCCCGCGCGCGAGCTCGTCGAGCGTTTCAGCATTCCTGCGGAGGAGCTCGAAGAGCACCTGCAGCTCCTGAACCTCGTCAACTTCGGCGGCGGCTGCTACACGGTGTACGCCGAGCTGGACGGCGACTCCGTGCGCGTCGACAAGGAGCTGTACGGCGACAACTTCCGTTCTCCCCCGCGGTTGACCCCGCTGGAGGCCCGCGCGATCAGGCTCGCGCTCGAGTTCGTCGGTCCGATGATCGCCGCCGACGCCCACACGCCCCTCGACCGTGTCCGGCGGAAGCTCGAGGAGACCTTCGGACAGTTCGAGCTCACGCAGACCCCGGAGCCGCATGTCGGCTCCGAGGAGGAACAGCTCGTGGCGACGTTCAGCGGAGCGATCCGCGACCGCCGGATCGTCGAGGTCGAGTACCAGAAGGAGGGCGAGCAGACCTGGTCGCAGCGCCTCGTCGAGCCGTACTCGCTCGAGCGCAAGCTCCCAAACTGGCAGGTTCATACGTGGGACCGCACGCGCGACGCCGAGCGGAGCTTCCGGCTCGACCGGATGCGGAAAGCCCGGCTCACCGACAAGACGTACGAGCCGCGCACGGGGTTCGAGCCCCACGGTCTGCGCGACGCGCGCACCGCGCAGGTTCTGTACACGAAATCCGTCGCCCGCTGGGCGCTCGAACGCGGAGCGCGGCCGCTGAAGGACGGGACGGCGCTGGCCGAGATGCCCGTCGGCAGCCCGGAGTGGCTCGTCGGCGAGATCCTCTTCTACCGCGGCGAGGCGATCGTGCTGGAGCCGGAGGATCTCCGCAAGCGCACCGCCGAGCGGGCGAAGGAGCTCCTGACCGAGCTGGGCGTGTCGCGCCTACGCGTCCGGAGCTGAGTCCCGCACGCGGTCGTCGATTCGCGCCGCAGCCCACTCCGCCTGCTCGCGCAGGAGCTCGTCGTCCGAGTCGAGATAGGGCTCGAGCAGGGTACGGTGATCACCCCTGCCGGTGTTCCCGAGCGCGACGGCGGCGTTCCGCCGCAGGTACCGGCCGTCGTTCCTGGGCACGTACAGGCGATCGTAACGCCGAGCGAGATCGGGCCCGTCCTGCGCGAGCCAGTCGACGAGCGACACGTGCGGCTCGGCATCGCCGGGGGGTTGCACGCCCGCGCGGCGCTTCTCGATGCCGCGGTTCCAGGGACAGACGTCCTGGCAGATGTCGCAGCCGTACACCTGTGCGCCGAGCTCGGCCCGGTACTCGTCGGGGATCGGCGCCGGCGCCTGTGTCCAGTACGACAGGCAGCGTGTCGAGTCGAGCGTTCCCGGCTCGTCCAATGCACCTGTCGGACACGCCTCGATGCAGAGCGTGCACGATCCGCAGTCGAGCTCGAGCAGCGGAGTCGACTCGATCTCGACGTCGGTGACGAGCGTTCCGAGGACGACCCATGATCCGTGGCGTCGCGTGATCAACATCGTGTTCTTCCCGTAGAAGCCGACGCCGCTGCGTGCGGCCCCTTCACGGTCGACGTGCTGGTTGGCGTCCACGAGGACGCGGTAGGCACCGCCGAGCCGGCGGCCGAGCTCGTCGAGCCGCTCGCGCAGGACGGCGTAGCCGTCGTACCACGTGTAGCGCGCGAGGCGTCCCTCACCCGGAGCCAGCGGCGGTTCCTCCGTCCAGTAGCAGTGGGCGGCGGAGACGACCGTCCGGGCGTCCGGCAAGAGCGTCTCCGGATGGCACGACGTCTCCGGCTGCGCCATCGTGAAGCGCATGTCCGCGAACAGGCCGCGGGCCCGACGTTCGCGGATGTGTTCCTCGGTCTCGGCGTAGGCGGTCGCAGGCGCGGACCCGACGACGTCCAGCCCCACGTCCTCGGCGAGCCGCTGCAGCTCCGCTGCGGTCATGGTCTGATTGTGACGTGAAGGCGGTGAGGATCCACGAGGACGGCGGCCCTGACGTGCTCCGCTACGAGGACGCGCCCGATCCCGAGCCGGGCCCGGACGACATGCTGGTGGAGCTCCGCGCGGCGTCGCTGAACCACCTCGACCTCTGGGTCCGGAAGGGCCTTCCGTCCGTGCCCAAGCCGCGCATCCTCGGCGCGGACGGCGCCGGCGTCGTCGCGGGCACGCACGAGCGTGTCGTCATCAACCCCGGGATCGACCTCGGCGACGGCCGGATCACCGTCGTCGGCGAGCACTCCGACGGGACACACGCGGAGCTGATTGCCGTGCCTCGGGCGCAGGTCTATCCGATCCCGGACGATCTGAGCTTCGAAGAGGCGGCCGCCTTCCCGCTCGTGTTCGAGACCGCTTACCGAATGCTCGTGACGAAGGCCGGGCTCGCGGAGGACGAGTGGATCCTGATCTGGGGAATCGGCGGCGGAGTCGCGACGGCGTCACTCGCGATTGCGAAGGCGCTCGGCGCGCACGCCGTGGTCACGTCGTCGAGTGACGAGAAGCTCGCCCGCGCACGCGAGCTCGGCGCGGACGCGACCGTCAATCACGAGACGGATGACGTCGTCGCCACGGTGAAGGACGTGACGGGAGGCGGCGCGCACGTGGTCGTCGACGACGTCGGCGAGGCGACGTGGGCGAAGTCCCTCAACGCCGCGCGCGCCGACGGACGGATCTGCGTGTGCGGCGCGACGACCGGGCCGAACCCGCCCGCGCAGCTTCACCGCATCTGGTGGAAGCAGCTGACGATCTACGGCTCGACAATGGGCACGCGTGCCGACTTCGAGGCGGTCTATCACCTCGTCGCGTCGGGCCGCGTCAAGCCGGTGGTCGACGAGGTGTTCCCACTCGCGGAGGCGGCGGCCGCACACGAACGCCTCGAGCGTGGCGAGCAGCTCGGCAAGATCATTCTGCGGATACCGGATTAGCGGCTGACACCTAAAAGCGGGTCAGACCCAGAGGGTCTGACCCTTCGGAGTACGTGCAACTGCAAGGGCCAGACCCTTCGGGTCTGGCCCGCTCTTCGGGGCGGAGCGAGAGCTGGGCCTAGCCGATCCCGAGAATGAACTTCGCGTCGTCAGACATCTTGTCCGGCGTCCACGGCGGGTCGAACGTCAGCTCCGTCTCGACGGCCTCGACCTCGGGAATCTCCTGCACGACGCGTTCGATGTCCTGCTCGATCAGCGGCCCGGCGGGACAGCCCATCGACGTGAGGCTGTAGATGACCTTCACGCGCGGGCCCGCTACCTCGACGTCGTAGAGCAGGCCGAGGTCGACGATGTCCATCCCGAGCTCGGGATCCTCGACCTGGCGCAGCGCTTCCTTGACGTCGTCCTTCGTGGGCATGAGCTCGAGTCTAGCGACGGCCTACTGCCCGAGGAGGCGGACTTCCTCACGGCGCTCGCGGACGAAGAAGTGGATCCCGTCGACGAAGCGGACCCAGTTGCAGCGCGTGCACATCACCAGCGAGTGCGTCCGCGCGCTGTCGGCGAGGAAGCGAACGCCGCGCAGCAGATCGCCGTTCGAGACCCCGGTCGCAACGACGATCACGTCGCCCGCCGCGAGCTCCTCCGTCGTGAACACCCGCGCGGTGTCCTCGATTCCGGCCGCGACGGCCTGCTCGATCTCACGCCGGGACGTCGGCCACAGCTGCGCCTGGAGCTCGCCGCCGAGGCAACGCAGCGCGGCGGCCGACATCACCGCCTGCCGGGTGCCGCCGATGCCGACGGCGAGGTGGTCGTTCGTGCCGCGGATCGCAGCGGAGATCGACGCGGTCACGTCCCCGTCCTGGATCAGCTTGATGCGCGCGCCGGCAGCGCGGATCTCCTCGATCAGGTCGTGGTGGCGTGGACGGTCGAGCACGATCGTCGTCACGTCGGCCGGCCGGCGTCCGAACGCCTCCGCGATCGCGGCGATGTTCTGGCTCATTGGCTTGAGGAGATCGATCGCCCCGCGTGCGCGCGGGCCGACGGCCATCTTGCGCATGTACATATCGGGAAGGTTCAGGAGCGACCCCGGCTCGCCGACGGCGATCATCGACATCGCCCCGTTGCCTCCACGCGCGACGACGCCGCGGCCCTCGAGGGGATCGACCGCCAGATCGACCTGCCGCCCTCCGCCACCGATCTCCTCGCCGACGTGGAGCGGCGACTCCTCGTCGGCCGAGCCGATCACGATTCGGCCCTGAATGTGGAAGTTGTCGAGCGCCTTGCGCATCGCATCGGCCGCCTCGCTCTCGGCGGACTCGTCGTTCGAGCGGCCGAGCCAGCGGGCAGCCGCCAGTGCAGCCCGCTCGGTCGCGCGTGCGTAGGACTCGCACAGGCAGAGCTCGCGCTGCTGCTCGGGGGCCTGGACCTCGACCGGCTCCTGGATCGTGTCAGTCACGAGTGGCTCGGCCCGGGTCGCTAGCACCAAGCGAGGCAAGGACGCAGGGAGCGCTCGGGCTGATTCGCCCGAGCGCGACTGAGGACGCGGCATCGCGTCGCGTGATAGCGGGCCGGGCGCCGCGGGATGTCGCCGGTCGAGCCACTAGACCCGTTGTACCTGCTCGGCGCCCGCGAGGACGAGCTCGATCACGCTGCCGATCGCCGCGTCGATGTTCGAATTCTCGATCACGGGGACGTCGTGCCGGCGCGCTCGGGCGACGATGTGATCCTGGATTCGGCGGATGTCGGGAAGCCTGTCCGTGTACTTCTCGTGCGGCCGCAGCCCGTCAGAGGTCGCATCCCGGACCATGAAGTGGCTGTAGTGCGCATCGACGTCGTCGATTCTCAGCACGCATTGCGCGACGAGCGCGCCGTCGATGCGAGGCACCATCCCCGGGACGAGGTGCACGCCCTCGAGGACCATCGACCACCCCTCCTCGAGCGCGCGGTCGATCGAAGCACGCACGCCCACGAGGACGTTGCGCGTCTGCTCGAGGAAGCCTGCGATCACCGGGTCGTCCGCCTGCTCTGGCTCCCGCAGGCCGGCGGCGGCCTCGAAGCTCGAGAAGTGGATCGACGGCATGAACTCCTGCGAGAAGAACGCGCGCATCGTCTGCCGGACGAAGTCCGTCGACGTCACGCGCGTGATCCCGAGCCGATGGGCGGCCTCCGTTGCGACGGTCGACTTTCCGGTCCCCGTCGCTCCGCCGACGAGCAGGATCACCGGCAGGTCGAGCTCGCGCAGCTCGGCGAACTGCCGGAGCCTTCGCATCGCGCCGGCGCCCTGCTCCCCGCCGAGCACGTCGATTGCGAGCTCCTCCAGCCGCTCCAGCTCGAGTGTCTGCTCGCCGCGTTGCTCGAGATCCTTGTCGATTCGTCGCGCGAGCTCATACGCCCGGACGCCGGGAACACCTACGGCCACGAGCGCACGAGCCATCAGGCCCTTCGAGTACGGCTCGTCCTCTGTGCCGAGCGGCAGCGGCTCGATGTGCCGGCGCTGGTTCATGTTCGCACTCCGACGGGCGTGAGCCGCTCGAGCTCGGCGTCGAGCTCTGGCGAGACGACGTCGTTCGCCGCCAGCACGAGCTCCACACCGCGCGCTGCAGCAGCCTCTGCGACGACGTCGATCGCCGCGGCCTTCAGCTCGACGAGGTACACCTCCGCGTCCACGCGCGCGAGATCCTGACGCAGATGCCCCCGGTTTGCGAGGTTCGTGGAGGCCGCGACGACCTCGGCGTCCAGGTGGCCGGTCTCCGCAGGGCCCGCCGTGAACACCGCGACACGGCGGCCGCGCAGCGGCTCGACCGGGCGCAGGCGGAGGTCGATGCGGATCACCGGGACGTCCTTCAGGGCGCGAATCGGATCGACATCCCCGTCTCCCAGGACGACGACGAGGTCCGAGATCAGCACGCGGTAGGCGTTGAGATAGGCCGTCGCGTCCTGGCCGGGCCCGACAACGAGGATGCGGCGGTCGACGGCGACCGGCGGGATCGCCGCGCCGCTCCCGTCGAAGATAACCAGGTCCGGGTCGCGATCGGCGGCGAGTCGGGCGCCCTCCGCCACGTTGGAGTCCGTCACCGCGCCGGCGAGCCCTCCGCCTGCGCGGCGGCAGCCGATCGTGACGACACCGGCGAGTGCAGCCGTCTCCAGGTGGTCCGACGCCGCGTGACGCCCGTCGCGGGAGAGCTCGAGCAACGACTCGAGCGTCGGCCGAGCCTCGATCACCTCGGGCTCGGCGGGCCCACCCCGTCCCATTGCCACGACGACGACCTCGCGATCGCGCGCGAGTGTGCGCGCGACGTGGCCAGTCACGGCCGTTTTCCCGACGCGCTTCCCGGTCCCGATCACCGCGAGCGACGGCAGCGGGAACGGCTCGAAGGCCGGCGGATCGAACCGGAAGTCGGCGCCGACGTAGGGGATCCCTCCCGCCAGCACGCGGCTCGCGAGCCGGAACCGCTCGCGGGGCCCGAGCACGGGCTCGTCGGACAGATCGACGACGATCTCGGCGCCCTCGAAGTCATCCACGCGCGGCACGCCGTACTCCTCGCCACCGCGCAGCTTCTCGGTCCCGCCGGCGAGGTAGACGCCCACAACCTCGTAGGGGAGCGTCGCGAGCGCGTCGCGCACGACCGAGACGTAGTGCTCGCCGTCGATCACCACGACGGCTTTCATCGCTTCGTCGTCACCTCGCCTTCGATCCGAGCCGTGTACTTCTCGAACTCGAGCGTGTCGATCGCGAACTGGATGATCTTCTCCTGGCCGTGGAACGGGTACTTGCGCCAAACGTCGACGTGGCGGCCGGAGAACTCGATCACGTTGTAACAGGGCCGTGTCTTGCCGCGCAGGCGCAGAGAGGAGACCGTGCCCGCGTTGACGATGAACAGATCCTCGAGCCGCCAGGCGTACGGCACGTGCTTGTGCCCGGAGAGGACGAGGTTCACGCCCGCCCGCTGGAGGCATTCGATCGCGTCGCCCGCGTCGTAGATGATGTTCCGCTCCCGCCCGGTGCCGGGCACAGGCAGCAGGTGGTGGTGGCAGACGAACACGCGCAGGTCGGCCGGCCGCGCGAAGCACTCCTCGATCCAGCCGTACGTGCCGCGGCCGATCTGCCCGTGGTCGAGGTCGGGCTCGGTCGAGTCGACGGCCACCACGGTCACGTCTCCCACGTGAACGACCGAGTTGCGGTCGCCGAACAGCTCCTCGAAATGCACATACCCGACGTTGCGCGAGTCGTGGTTCCCGGGGATGACGACGACGGCCGTGCACGCAAGCCGGTCGAGGTAGGACTTGGCCTGCGCGTACTCCTCTTTGAACCCGAACGTCGTCAGATCGCCGGACACCACGACGATGTCCGGCCGGAGATCGTTGACCTCGTTGATCGCCCGCTCGAGCAGGTTCGGCAGGAAGTGCGGACCGCCGCAGTGCAGGTCCGAGATCTGTGCGATCACGAACGGCGCGCCGCCGTCGCGAGCTGCGCTCATGCGCGAAGTGTAGGGGCATCCGGAGCCGGTGCTACCCTGCTGGAAGGTGACTCTGGAAACCCCGGATTTCCAGGCATATCGAGGCCAGGAACCTCCCCGTTTCGCCAACCGCGCCGAGCTCGAGTGCGCGAAGGTGCTCGACTTCTACGGCGTCCCCTGGGAGTACGAGCCGACGACGTTCGTGCTCGAGGAGGATGAGGAGGGCAGGGTCGTCGAGGCCTTCAAGCCGGACTTCTATCTCCCGGAGCAGGACCTCTACGTCGAGGTCACCATCATGAAGCAGTCGCTGGTCACGCGGAAGAACCGCAAGCTGCGCAAACTGCGTGAGCGGTACCCGGACATCAAGGTCAAGCTCTTCTACAAGCGCGACCTCGAACGCCTGGCCGAGCGATACCGCCTCGAGCTCGCGTCGTAGTGGCTCGGCCGACGTCATTGTCGCGCTTCTCGGTCGCGAGCCGCAAGCCAGGCAAGGACGCAGGGAGTGCTCGGGCTCGTCAGCCCGAGCGCGACTGAGGACGCCGAATGGCGCCGTCGGATGGCGGGCGAGAAGCCCGGATGATGGCGTCGGTCGAGCCACCTTCGCCCCGTCATGAGGTGGGCGAGATCTACCTCTCGCGGGAGGAGCTCGGGCTGCGGGTCCGCGAGCTCGGTCGGGAGATCGTCCGCGACTACGACGGGCGCGAGCCGCTGCTCGTCGCGCCGCTCAAGGCGAGCGTGGTCTTCGTCGCAGACCTGTCGCGGGCGATCCGCATCCCCCACGCCCTCGACTTCGTCGAGCTGGCCTCGTACGGCGCCGACGCGGACACGGGCGGGCACGCGCGCATCCGCTTCCTGAAGGATCTCGACGACGAGATCGCCGGCCGTGACGTCCTGATCGTCGAGGACGTGATCGACACCGGGCTGACGCTCAACTACCTCTGCAAGACGCTGACGCTGCGCGATCCGGCCTCGCTCGCGGCCATCACGCTGCTCGACCGCCCGTACCGGCGGCTCGTCGACGACCTGCCCGTGCGCTACGTCGGCTTCACCGTTCCCGACGAGCTCTTCGTGGGGTACGGCTTCGACCTACAGGAGCGCTATCGCAATCTTCCTGACCTTCACGTTCTGCGGACGTCCAGCCGCTGAACCTAAACGGATGCGCCGGCCGAGCCGGCGCATCCTCTACGACCTACAGGAGCGCTATCGCAATCTTCCTGACCTTCACGTTCTGCGGACGTCCAGCCGCTGAACCTAAACGGATGCGCCGGCCGAGCCGGCGCATCCTCTACGGTCGGCATCGCAAGC
>Ga0209160_1002493_pt1 | contig 15314 bp, 13 predicted proteins | sample GraSoiAngelo_153_FD_186167 | JGI IMG/M metagenome (GOLD analysis project Ga0209160, IMG submission 186167) | Grasslands soil microbial communities from the Angelo Coastal Reserve, California, USA - 14_1009_12_40cm (SPAdes) (version 2) | ecosystem: Environmental > Terrestrial > Soil > Grasslands ... | reverse complement strand
GAGCGGCCACCGCCCGATGCCTTCCCGGCATTCGCAGTCAATCGGTCGCATACGCTTGTATCCCGTGCAATCCAGAGGAGCGCGCCATGAAACACTCCCGCTGTCGACGATTGCTGTATCTCGCGCGGATTGTGGCGATGATCGGTTTCGCCATCGCTTTGGCTGCACCGAGTCCTTCCAATGCCGCCGAAATCAAGGTGTTGACAACCCGCGCGATGAACCACGTGCTGACCGAACTCGCAGGCGCGTTCGAACGCGGCAGTGGCCACAAAGTCACGCTGATTCTCGCGCCCCCCACCGAGATCGTGAGGCGCGTCGTCGACGGTGAGATCGTGGATGTCGTCATGTCCGGCGCCGCTGTCAATAACCTCGTGCAACAGGGCAAGATCGCACCGGGTGACCGGCTGGTCCTCGCCCGCGTCGGTATTGGCGTGGCGGTTCGCGCGGGGGCGCCGAAGCCGGACATCAGCTCCCCCGAAGCGCTTAAGCGCACGCTGCTCGCTGCCAAGTCGATCGTCTATACCGACCCGGCCATCGGCGGAGCGAGCGGCATCCAGTTCGAGAAAGTGATCGATCGCCTGGGCATCGCCAAAGAGATCAAAGCCAAGTCGATCGTGAACGCCAGGGCCGCGATCAAGCCCAGCGCCGAATTCGTGGCACGCGGCGAAGCCGAGCTCGGCATCCAACTGATCAGTGAAATCGTATCGGTCCCCGGCGCCGAGCTGCTCGGGCCCCCGCCGGGTGACCTGCAGGCCATGACCGCGATTTTGGCGGGAATTCTCACGGCCGCACCCGAGCCGGACGCCGCCAGGGCGCTCTTGAGATTCCTGACCTCGCCTGCCGCCGCAGCGGCCATCAAGGCGGCTGGCATGGAACCGGGAGGCTCGTGACGGTCTCTCCGTCCGCTTCTCCGACGAGACCGGTGAGTGGGAAGTCGCCATCCGACCGCAGTTGACCACAGGCGGCCAGAGTGTCCAGGCTCGCGTCCGGAGAGTTGATCAGCCTGCCACCGGGGAGGATCGGACGTGGGTTGCTCACGAACGCATCCGCGTGAGACGCCTCAGCGGGAGTCTCAGCGCGTGACTGACCGAGAACCGCGCGTGCGGGCCGAAGGGGAAGTGAACGACACCGACGCCCGCCTCTGGCACCCGTGGCTTCGCATCAACCGCGTCCTGCGCGTGATGCTGCACACGCGCTGGAGCGCGGAGGCGTGGTCGCAGGTTCGCGCAGAGTTCACGAAGGCGCTCGCGCTGCGGAGCGAGATTCGGCGCGCGGGGTGGTTTAACTGAACTTCCGGGACGACCAGCTACCGCAATGGGCGACCCAGTACTACGTGGCTGGCCGTTTGGCCGCTCGTGGGTTTCTAGCGCCGATCCACGGGAACCTCCTGCACCATGCCGTCGAGATGTTCCTGAAGTACGGGCTACTCGATGTGGTAAGTCGCGAGCAGATGAGGAGCAGGCAGTACGGCCATAACCTGGACTGGCTGTGGGAGCGGTTCAAGGAGAAAGAAGGCGATCCGGCACTCGTCCGGTTCGATGCAACCGTTCACGCCCTGCACGAATTCGAGGAACTGCGTTACCCGGACAAGATCCCGAACCGCGCGATCATGATGGCGATCACCTGGCTGCGCGACGACACAGTGACGTCGTCCGGGGAGACGAAGGCGAAGCAGTACGAGGTCGTCATCGCGGACGTGGACAGGCTCATCATCGAGATCCTGAAGCGCGTCGGACTCAATCCGAAATTCTTTGTGCAGCACCGGGTGAGTCCCAGCGGGCGTGATGCCTTGCGGTACCAGAACCCGCACGCTGCCGACTGGCTGTCTTGACCTTGGAGAACAGGCCAGCGTAGACTCTTCAACCAGTCCATCACGAATGCGCAGGCCATCGAGCCTGCGCTGCCAACCTCGCGGCGAGAGCCGAGAAGGTGGCTCCGGTGACGAACCGGGATGGGGCGCGCAAGCGCAAGGGGGCACGGCCATGAGGATCGACTTCGAGGTTTCCGGCGGCGGAACGATCTACTTGTTTCGGCCCATCACCCGAGCGGCCCACGTCTGGGTCGACGAGCACCTGCCGACCGACGCGATCTGGTGGTGCGACGCGGTCGTCGTCGAGCACCGCTACATCGGCGAGATAGTCGGCGGCGCGATCGGCGACGGGCTGCTTGTCCGATGAGCCGTCAAAGGCCCGCGCATCGAGCCGTGAAGCTCCGTCAACGGAAGGAAGTGAAAGACCTGTCGGACTTCATCGACGCCCACGGCGGGCGCCTCGCGCCGTTGCGGGCTGACCGCTACCGCGTGAAGAAGCCTGCGCCCTCGACCGACCGGGACGCGCTCGAAGATCACCGAGAACGCGAGGTGCCCCCGCCGAGCACGGCCTCGACGGCGCTTCGAGCAGGCGCTCGACGCGCTCCGGCGGCTGCCAGAGCATCACCGTCGATTCGGCAGTCGGGTCACCATCGTCGAGCGCGGCCCGCAGTTGCTCGCGCGCGAAGACCCGGACGTCGCGCATGCCCTCTCCCAGTTGCTCACCGACGAAGGAGTCGACGTCCTACTCGACACGGCGACCCTGCGTGTCGACGGCACGCACGGCGCCTGGCGCATCACCGTGCGCGCCAACGGCAGCGAGCGCGCCGTCGAGGCCACGCATGTGTTGGCCGCAATGGGAAGAACACCGAATACGGATGGCATCGGGCTCGACGTCGCCGGAATTGAGCTCGATGCACGCGGCTACATAGCGGTGAATGACCGGCTCGAAACGAGCGCTGAAGGCGTGTGGGCGATGGGCGAGTGTGCTGGCAGCCCGCAGTTCACGCACGCGGCATTCGACGATTTCCGGGTCGTCTACGCCCACCTCACCGGCGGCAATCGTTCCACGCGCGGGCGCATCGTCCCGTTCTGCTTGTTCACCGACCCGGAGCTCGCTCGCGTCGGGTTGAACGAAACGGAGGCACGCCGCCGTGGCATCGCCGTGCGCGTGGCGTCGCTGCCCATGCAACGCGTGCTCCGCACCGAGACGACCGGCGAGACGCGCGGGTTCATGAAGGCGCTGATCGATGCGCGCAGCGACGACATCCTCGGCTTCACGATGTTCGGCGCGGAGGCCGGCGAGGTCGCTTCGATCGTGCAGACGGCCATGACCGCGCGACTCCCCTACACCAGCCTGCGCGACATGATCCTGGCGCATCCGACGATGGCGGAAGGCCTCAACGTGCTCTTTCGCGAGCCGCCGCAGCTCGCCGACACCGCGCAACGAATTCAGCCCCGCGACGAACAGCCAGTCGCATGAGTTCCTGCGCTGTGGCGGCGGGCTCCTGGGGAGCCCTGGGGCGTCCCGCGTCCGAGTGTGGGTCTGGGTCTTATGTTACGGGGACGGCGCCCACGGGCGGGGCGACCGCCGCCGGTGCAAATGTTTCCTGCGCTCCGGCGCCGTAAGACACTTCCGGACGTCCTATTATCTCCCATCCTCGACGCGAAGGAGGCCGACCTGGCAGGCGATCGCGGCGTGTACCACAAACCCACAAATCCAAGTTAACAGGTCCGGGGTGCAATCCTGTGTTCGTATTAGGACCCTAGATCACTTAGTTCCAGGACTTGCGGCAACTCGACCCCGCCCGGCCAGCACCCGTACGTTTGGACAACCCTCAGATTTGCGCGAAGCCGTGGTTCGACTACGGGGCGTCAAAGGCGAAACTCGAAACCCATTTCCTTTCAGTCGGCATCGTCGGCCACAGCGCGCACGGGCCGTAGAGCTTCTCCAAGCCCACCTTTTGAGCGAGCGCTTCCAAGCTCAACTTAGGCCGGTTATCGGTTATGGGCTATGGTGTGCCTTTGGCGGCCGTCGCCCCGCCCCAGAGCGAACCGGGATTGGCGCGATCTCCATGAAGCTTCATCATCCGGTCGAAGAGTTCGCGCACGGTCGTCGTCTCCTCGTTGAGGCGTAGGAAGTCCCGGAAGTAGCTGCGCGTTTCCTCGATGATCCGCGGGTGGTCGTTGTTCTCGGGCCGTTTGTGGCCGGCGATCACGGCGCGAGGTTTCAGCGATTCGAGTTTGTCGAGGGCGGCGATCCATTTGGGCCAGGTTTGCGGGTTGCCCTCCGCCATGTAGGGATGGACGCCGTTGTAGGCGACGTCCCCGGCCACCACCAGATCGATGGAAGGGACGTGCAGACTCGTGGACAGGGCCGTGTCGGTATAACCGGTGTCGACCAAGACCAGCTCGTGCCCTTCCAGTTCGATGGTGTTCCGTTCGAGTGTCTCGGGCACCGCGAGCTGTTCCGGGAGCTGGCCGGGAAAGCGCGAATTCCAGAAGCTGTTGAAGTAGGGCGGATCGAGCTCATGACGCATGGCTTCCACGATGTCCGGCCTTGCCACCGCCCGTGCATGGGGGAAGCGCTGCTTGAGCAGCCCTATGCCAAAGAAATGATCGCCATGGCCGTGGGTCGAGTAAATCGTGGTCAGGTTCTTGCCGCTCGCTACGACCCAGTCCGCCAGGGCCTGCGAGGCTTCGGCGGTAAGGAAGGTGTCGACCAGCACGGCATCCCGCTCACCGTAGATCAGCGTGGACGAATTGGGTACCCAGGCCAGGGACTCGTAGCCAGGCGGCAACTCCCGGTTGAGGCCAGGCCGCTTGGTGACGAACACCGACCACTGCAAGGGAGCGTTTTTATGGTTCGACCCGGTCATGAGAATTCCTCCGTGAGTTTCTGCATTACCTTCGGGTTTGTCGCCCCCTATTAAAGCCGCTTCACAACACTTTAGTTCAACTCTCTTTCTTCCGTGGGCGCCGGAGCGGCCCGCGCCGGCGCGTATCGCGCCCCGGACTAAACCGCCCGTTACTGGACGGTGACGCAGATTCCGCCAGTTTCTTTACTGGCATGGTCGGCTCCACAGGCCAGTTACTTCGTCACCGTCCGTCATAGATCACCGTGTTCTAGGGCCAGGTGTCCCGTGCAGACTCACATCGACACATTAAGTCAGTCGGAGAACGCGTATTCGTGAGGTCTTCACATACATCCTAAAGATATCCGGTTCCGCGGACTTGAGGGCAGCTTGGTCCAGTCGTTCGACCGCTTGAGTTCTCCACGTAGCGATTCCATCGAGGCCGTCTGCCCTACCGATCACGATTTTGAGTTTGTTCTCAAGGAGCTGTCGCTCGTAGCGATAGGTGTCCTCTTCTTCTCTAGCCACCAACAATCTGCTGTAGATCGAACAGTCCGTGTTGCCAGGCTTCAACAGTACGCCGTCGGTCTCCTCTTCGGCGAGACGGTCGGCCTCCATCTGGTTCGCGATGAACTCAGCGAGAAACTCACGCGCTTCGCAAATGACCGACTTGAGGGCCTCGGGTGTGATCTCAAAGAATTCTCGGGCTCCACTGGCCAAGGATCTCTTTGACCGCAGCATTCGGTCTAGATACGTTTCGCACAGCGAGTCGTGCTCCGTGTCGATGACGTCGAATTTAGTTAGCCGATAGGGATTCCCAGTGGCAAGCTGCCGAATTCTGGCCTCGACGTCTCCGTCTGTTCGACCGCTCTTGAAGAGATTCTCGTTGCCGCTTCTGAGAATGTAGACGTCGGCCATAAGCGAATCTCCACGAGTTTAACGGCTCAGGCTGTTGGTAGCCACCTCGGCGGTGTGCCCATACTCTCGATTGCCCTGATAGTAGAAGCTTACTTATTTTTGCCGCTTCATCACCTCGCCATTCCGCAGCTGCGATCGCCACGAGAGTACCGAGCTTTCGGTGCCCTCCAATATTACTTGCCGCAGCAGCGCTTCCACTTCCGCCCGCTTCCGCATGGGCATAAATCGTTCCGACCAACCTTCGTGCCAGCCGGCTTTACTCCACGAAGCGGCGGAACGCTTGCCACTCCGAAGCGCGACCCCGTAAGCTTGATCAGTTCTTGCGGCGTCAATGGCGACTCGGGAATACGGTTGATCGCATCGATCACGCCCTTCGTGTTCTCCAGTGCTCGTTGCGCCGTTGCCTGGATTGCCTCTTGCGCCCGAAATGTTGCTGGAAATTCGTATCGGACAATCGGGCCTGCCGACTTCAGGATCAACATTCCGCCGCCTTCCGATACAACCCGGTCGCCGGTCCTTAACCCCACTGATCCAGTCGTTTGGCTGGACAAATTATGATGCACAAAGTCACACAACTCATCGTAGTGTCCGCGAACCCACGCGAATCGACCTTGCTCCGCCTTCTCGCGCGCTCGTCGGCCCTGTCCTCTACACTGTGGACGCGACTGACCTCGAACAGTGGCGCTACTTCTCCTTCCACGTCGGGAGCGTGATCGAGAATCCCGGTGCGAAGGACTGGGACCTCGCGTTCCGCCGCTACCAGATCATCGCCAACGGTGGCCGTGAGTTCGTGGGCGGGGCGGGGATCGTTGATCTCGGCGAGGTCGCCTTCGCGGACGTGAAGACGGTGCCCGATGCGGGATACCTGGCGACCGAGGGCGTCACGGATCCACGCAATCCGGCCATCGCGAACTGGTACAGCTACGGCTACTTCTCACACCTGCTGCGCCCGAAGCCGCACGTCTGGGCCGTGCGCACGGCAGACGGCCGGTACGCGAAGATCCAGCTCATCAGCTACTACTGTCCGCGCTCGCAGCCCGCGTGCCTGACGTTTCGGTACATCTACCAGGGCGACGGCTCGCGCGTCGTGGGCGGGAACTAGATCGACTTCGGTGAAGCTATCGACCGATGGACTATCCCCCCGCGGGGGCTGGTGACGCATGAGCCGATGTTGCGTTGCCGTGCAACTCGCCAATTCCTGGGCAATTTTTGGCAAAACGAAGGGGCCGCACGGTGGCGGCCCCTTCCACCCTAGGATTGTTTGGTTGCGGGGGCTGGATATGCTGAATGCTACACGACCCATGAAACCTACTCGATCGATCTGAAATAGCTCGTCGACCATCAGTAAGAAGGTGCACTTCTTTGCGTACTCAGGTCTTCCAATAAATGATCACTTCGTGGGGGCGCTACCCGAAGGCGTCGCCGGCGCCGGGTTGATGACGCCGTAGCGATCGGCCTGGAAGTTGCTGGGATTGATGTAGGTCGCCGGCCGCGACCGTTCCGGGATCGATAAGCCGCGTCCGGCAAGGTGCCGGCCGCAGCGAGGAGCGTCGGCATCCAGTCCATCGTGATCATGGCCTGATCGGAGACCGATCCCGCCGCGATATAGCCGGGCCAGCGCGCGATCGTCGGAACGCGAAGGCCGCCTTCGAGCAACTCGTGCTTCATGCCGGAGAACGGCCAAGTATTAGAGAACCGCTCGCCGCCATCGTCGCTGGTGAAGACCACGATGGTGCTGCTCGCCAGACCGTTCGCGTCGAGCGCCCGCAACACTCGGCCGACGTTCACATCCAAGCTTTGCACCATGGCCGTGTAGGTTCTCTGCGTGCCGCCATCCCGGTGCATGATGCTTTTGATACGCTTCGACTCGGCTTCGTCAACCGGCCCCTCCCACGGCCAATGCGGCGCCGTGAAATGCAGGCTTATCAGGAACGGCTCCTTCGCTTTGGCATAACCTTCGACGGGCCGCACCGCCCGATCGCCGAGTAGGTTCGTCATGTAGCCGTGCCGCTCGACCGGTTTGAATCAACGACCTTTGGGTTGTGCGGAGGCGGCACCGTCAGCGAGCGGAATCCACTTCTGTAGAGTCGTTCCTAGCTCTTTGGGCTGCACCGGTTTCGAGACGTAGTCGTCCATACCGGCGACGAGGCACCGTTCGCGATCGCTCTCCATGGCGTTGGCGGTCATAGCGACGATGGGGATGCGCGCGCCCGTTCGCGCTTCGCGTTGGCGAATCACCCTCGTCGCTTCGTAGCCATCCATCTCCGGCATCTGGCAGTCCATGAAGATGCAGTGATAGAGGATACGGCCTGTCGCCTCGACGGCTTCCAGCCCGTTCGTCGCCACGTCCACACGGCACCCGAGCTTCTCCAGCATGCGGACCGCGACGCGCTGATTCACCAGGTTGTCTTCGGCGACGAGGACCCGGGCGCGGACCTGGGCCTGCGCTTCTCGCAGGCTCTCGCGCGTGATCAGGCGCGCCGGCTCCGGCCGGGCCGCCATGCCCATCACGGTCGCGATGCAGTCATACAATTGAGATTGGCGGATCGGCTTGACGAGGAACGCGCTGAAGCCTGCCTGCTCGGCGTCTCCGGCCGATCCTCGGTAGCTCACGGACGTGAGCAACACGAGGGGAACCGTCGCGAGAAGGGGATCCGCCTTGATGGCGCGGGCCAGCATCATGCCGTCGATCTCGGGCATCTGGTGATCGAGAAGCGCCAGATCGTAGGGCCGCGCATTGCGGTGGGCGGCGCGCAGACGCCCGAGAGCGTGGGAGGCGTCGGCTACACAGTCCACATGGATTCCCCAGGCGGTGAGCTGCGCCGTGAGGAGGGTGCGGTTCGTGGCGTTGTCGTCGACACCCAGCACACGAAGACGCCGCAGCTCGGCCAGGTTCACACGCGTGGCGGTCGGGGACGCCGGCCGCTTGGCCAGTCGCGCGGTGAACCAGAACGTGCTGCCCGTTCCGGGGACGCTCTCGACGCCGATCGCGCCTCCCATCATCTCCACGAGTCGCTTGGAGATCGCGAGCCCCAGACCCGTCCCTCCGTACCGGCGTGTCGTCGAGCTGTCGGCTTGCGAAAAGGACTGGAACAGCCACTCGCGGTCCTCGGGCGCGATGCCGATGCCGGTGTCGGTGATCGCAAAGCGAATCAAGGCGTCGTGATCGGTCTCCTCGACGAGGGTGCCGTGCACGACGACTTCGCCACGCTCGGTGAACTTCACCGCGTTGCCGACGAGATTCGTGAGGACTTGCCGCAGACGTCCGGGGTCGCCTCCCACCCACGCCGGGAGGTTCGCGTTCGGCAGGTACGCGAGCTCCAGGCCCTTTCCGTAGGCGCGTTCGGCGAGCAGCTCGAGCACGTCCTCCACCGTGACGCGGAGCTCGAAGTCGGTTTGCTCGAAGTCGAGCTTGCCGGCCTCTATCTTGGAGAAGTCCAGGATGTCGTTGATGATCGCCAGGAGCCCTTCCCCGGACCGGCGCACCGTCTCGGCGTACTCTCGCTGCTCAGCGGTCAGCGCGGTGTCCAGCAGGAGCCCGGTCATCCCGATGACGCCGTTCATGGGTGTGCGGATCTCGTGGCTCATCGTGGCGAGAAAAGCGCTCTTGGCGCGACTCGCCTCTTCGGCTATAGCACGCGCTTCGCTGGCGGCCTGCGCGGCCCGCGTCATCTCCGCTTCGGCCTCCTTCAGTTCGGTGATGTCCGTGTACACGGCGACGGTGCCGATTTCCGCGATCTGCCGCTCACTGATCTGGAGCCAACGACCGTCGCTGAGCTGCTGCACGAAGGGTCCACTCGGCTCCCGGTACCGCGCCAGGCGCTCCGCGACCCACGCGTCGACTCGGTCCTTGGCGTGGGGCACCAGGTCGCGCTCGGCGACCCGGCGGATGATCTGCTCGAATGGCGTCCCCACGAGGCTGTCCGCGGCGTTGTGAGAGGCGAGCTCACGGTACCGGCGGTTGCACAGGACGAGCCGCTCCTCCGTATCGTACAGAGAGAAGGCTTCAGAGATGCTCTCGACAGCTTCGAGCAGGCGAGATCGGCTCAGGCGCTCGGACTGCGCCGCGGCTTCCAGACGGCTATCGACGACGGTGACGAAGATGGCGAGCCCGATGATGAGGACCGTCGCCACACTGACCCAGGCGCCCAGGAACGTCGGATCCAACCCGGCGTCAATCGGTTGAGACCCGTCTCCCGGGAACACATACGACGCCGCCATGCCCGTGTAGTGCATACCGGCCACGGCACAACCCATCACCAGCGAGGCGCCGAGCTTGGTCCACCAGCGGCGGTGTACGCTGCGCTGTCCGCGGCTGGCCAGGAACTTCGTATAGAGGGCTGTGGTCGCGAGCACGACGGCGACGACGACAGAGACGACGAACAGCAGCGGATCATAGCGCATCACCGCGTCCATACGCATCGCCGCCATGCCGGTGTAGTGCATCACGCCGATGCCGGCACCCATGAGCGCGCCGCCGACGATCAATTTTCCGGCAGAGATCCTCGCCTGGCTGATGACGTGAAGCATGATCCCACTGGCAAGGACGGCCGGGGCCACCGACACCAGGGTGATCCAGACGTCATAGTTGACCCTGACTGGGAGTCGAAACGCCAACATGCCGATGAAGTGCATCGCCCAGACGCCGATGCCCATGGTCACCGCCCCGGCCGCGAGCCACGATCTCTTGGCGAGAGGCCTGTCGGCAGCACTTGTCCGCTCTGCGAGACCGAGAACGGCATAGGCCGCCAGCGAGGCGATGATGACCGAGAGCGTGACGAGCACCGGATCGTAGGTCGCGGCCAGCGCGAGCCCTGAATCGATAGTGCCGTCGAGGAATCCCCAGTGGTGTCGGAGTGACTCCATTTACCTGGCCGCGCAATCAACCCGGGAGGGCAATTGAGACTGGAAGCGCCATTTAATGGAACCCACTGGGAACAAGGCCGCAGCAGGACACGTGCCAGACGCGAGTGCTCTACTGATGGGCCGCAAGCTGATGAATTGCATGGCGCAAACGCGAGACTCTTGCTGAGCGCCACGGGGATAGTGTCAGAAGTGACCGGAATTCTCCGGAGGTGACAAGATTGCTTCCCGGGATTGGGAAGGTGGTCGCTGGGTTTAAGCCCGCCATCCGAGCCGGCACGGCTCGAGCAGCCCGAAACAGGCACTGGTTGTATCGGCGCATGGTGCGCTCGAACGTTGGTTTCGCAGGTTAACTTGCAGCGGGTTGACGGGATCAATCGCTCGAGGGCGAGCGCGCAAGGTGGCAACGGCAAGGGCGCGTCATCTCTGTGCCGTCCCGGCGACCGCCATGGACCGTAGGTTGACGAGGACGATCCTGGCCGAGAAGGCGCCGCCGTGAGCCTCCGCCGTAGCTCCGGTTTAGCATCTGAGCATTGGCGCCTCGGTCATTCGCGCTCGCAACGCATCGACCAGAACAGTCTAGCCTCCTGTACGAAACCGCTCATCACCAGAACATGCCCCTCTGATACATCGGACACAGAGTGACGCCATCTCGCGGTCCATTCCCCTCGCCAAAGGATGCGAATAGGAGGATCATCTGGTGGTGGCGGCGGGGCGTTTGAGCGACCGAGCGCCGGTGAGCGTCTGTTCGAAGGGCGGATGCCGAACCCGATCGTCGGGATCGCCGGACTGCACGGCGAGGGCCCGAGGGCGGCGGCCGTCGACCCCTTCGGGGGCGTGTACGCGACTCGCGACCAGCGCCAGCTCGGCCCGATCCAGTCCGGGCTCGGGTTCCCCCGACGGCTCGCTGGCTCGGCGTTGGGAGCGTTCTTCGGCTCCACGCACCACGGGGGCGGGTCTGGACGCCCAGTACAACGCGCTGACAACCTCAACCTCGATCTGCGCACACCGATTCCCGCGCACGTCGTGGGCTTCTCGTTCGTCGAGGCGGGCCAGCCACTCGTTCACGTGTATGACGCGCTCAACCGCGTGCATGTCTTCCCGGTCGACGTGGCGGACGGCGGCGACGCCGAGAAGATCGCCGAGATCCAGCTCGGTGGGCCGCGGATCCTGGTGGGAGCCACGGCGCCCGACGGCAGCGCCTCCGCGGTTGTGCGAGAAGACGGACTCTTGGAGGTCCGCGACGCCGCGACGTGGAGTCCTGTCGCCACGCTGTCCCTCGTCCAGAAGGATGCGCCTCTGGATCCCGAAGGCGTAGTCCTGGCATTCAGCCGCGACAGCTCGCGTCTGGCCTTCGGCATGGGGAGGCTGGTCACGACGTTCTGGATCCCGCGGAGAACGTCGACAGCGAGTCGCGCGTGAGACGGACGCCAGATGTCTGCGACGGCACAGGGCAGTTCTGCTTCCGACTTGTGGTCCCTTGTGGAATCAGCGGGCTTCGCAGGGCTCAGGCCAGCGGTCGGCGGCGTGTTCGCGGCCCGCACCATCGCCCTTGCTCGGGATTACCCGTCAGTATCGACGGCTATGGGGCGTTCTTCAGTATGTCGCTCCTCGGAAGTTTCGACCGGTCGAGGCGTGAGCGAGTTCTATGAGGCGACGAAAACCTGGTCGGCGCGTGAACACAGCGCCCGCATCCATTGACTGGAATGATACAGAATCTCGGCCGCAGACCGTTCTAGTGTTTCGCAAGTACGGGATACAAGAGACTCGCGCGGTGTTGCTGACGATGAGAAAATCCTCGAGAACGTTCCCGAGAAGTTGAAATGGGTTCGTCACGCCAAGGACCATGCGATCCTTAACGCGGCTCGCCCGTCTTCCGATCAGCAATTGTGAATCGAGCGGCCACTGGCCGATTCGGAAGATCGCGAACTCCGGCGGCTTAGTTGGAGCGACGCCGATTAGGCAGATGAGTCGCCCGCTGTCGAGATCGTTCTGCGTCTTGGTCATGCGGTCCCAGCGGACGAGGTACGCCGCTTCTGGGTTAAGGCCCAGGACCGCACCGTCTTTCCAGGCCACGAGCAGGAAGTCCTCCATCATGCGCACACGGTGCACCACAGCCGGCGGTTGTGGGCTCGTACACCAACCAGTGGGAGCCCTTGTCGAGTGGATGAAGAGCTCACGAATGTTGACGTACTTTTTCTTCGGGTCAGAGGTCATGGTGCTCGCGGTCGCCGCGGCCCTCCCGCTCTTGGGGCTCCGCGGGAGCCTGTCGGATCTTGCGGAAATGTTCGCAAGCCCCTGTCGTGGCGGTGCGCGCCTCCCTCTTAATTGCACAGCGATTACCTGAAGGCACACTACGCCGTGGACACCCGAAGAGACTAGACGCGGAGCGCATCGACGGCAAAGAGGAGGATATGCCACGACGCGTGACGACACTGGGATGGGCAGGATTGGGTGGGCTGTGCGTAGGACTGCTGGTGTATGGCCTGGGCGCGGCCCAGGCGCCCCAGACACCGCCCCCTTCAGGCAAGACGTACTTCCCTGTGGTCGAGCAGGACTTCGCCAAGGTTCGGGCGGATGACCTGGCGGCGAAGCCCACCGTGATGCAGCGCCAGCGGACATTGCTCGCCGAACGCTACGACCTCGGGAATCGTCCCGCCCAGGGCGTAATGATGTCCGGCGGAAGGAAGGCGGTCCAGCAAGGGGTGCGGGTCAAGCTGCCGGCGGGCCTGACCTGGGAGCGGCTGGCCGCCATGTCCCCCGACGAGATCCGGGAGAAAGATCTCTTCCCGCAGGGGTTCTTGCCGCTGCCGCGTCGCGCCGTGGACCCGGCGATTCTCGGTGGCGACTGGGATCGCGTCTACGGCTCACTCATCTTCGAGCGCACGCGTCCGTCGGCCGAACGGCTGCGTGAGTTGCGGCCCGATATCATTCTTGGCGGCACGGGATGGGACGTCGCAAGCTCGCTCGACACGCATGGGATCGATACCGACGCACTGGACTACTCCGATTATCCCGAATGGAGTCAATCCATCGGATTCACGCAGCGTGGGTGTCGTCTGCGTTGCTCCTTCTGTGTCGTACCGCGAAAAGAAGGCGCGGTCCGCGAGGCGGCGACCATCGCTGACATCTGGCGTGGTGAGCCGTGGCCGCGACACTTGTTGCTCCTGGATAACGATTTCTTTGGTCAGCCGAACTGGCGCGCGCGCATCGACGAGATTCGATCCGGCGGCTTCAAGGTCTCGTTCAATCAAGGCATCAACGCCCGCATGCTGAATGACGAGAGTGCCGCCGCCATCGCGAGCGTCGACTACCGCGACGACAGCATGAAGGTCAAGCGGATCTACACCGCGTGGGATAACCGCAAGGACGAGGCCCGCCTCTTCGCCGGGCTCGACGCACTCGTTCGACACGGCGTCAGGCCGGATCACATCATGGTGTACGTCCTGATCGGATATTGGCCTGGCGAGACGCACGAGGATCGTGACTATCGTCGTCGACGGCTGCGTGAGTTTGGCGCGCGACCGTACCCCATGCCCTTTGTGCGGACGCCAGAGCTGGTCGGATTCCAGCGCTGGGTCATCGGGGCCTACGACAAGCGGATCAAGTGGGACCGCTGGCAACGCTCGGGATACGAGCCGCGCAGGATCATCAGACGGACGCCGGTCATGCGTCGCGAGCCGGTGGCGTGAGAACGCCCGTCCCGCGTGAGTCCGTGGCTCGTGGCATCCATACGGCGGTGGTGCCTATGTCGTCCTGGGCTGCGAGACGTGCAAGAGCACCGAGAATGGCGGCAAACCCTGATGCCCGTGTCATGAGCGCCGTACTGATCATGTTCTGCTGGGGCTGCTGGCATCTCAGGCACTGGAACAATCCCCGTCGATCGTGCAAGAAAGGGACTAAGTGCAACCCAGTATCCTGACCTGCGCGGAGCGATAAAAGTCCGTGAGAACGCCCGTCCCACGTGAGCCAACCGACATGGTGCGCATACCGAGAGCGCCGTCGGAGCCCGACGCCAAATTCATCGCCGACCTCACGATCGCGATTCGGGCGGGCGCGCGTCCGTCAGTCGCCGCTCGCTGGCTGGGCGTGAAGAAGAACACCTGGAAGAACTGGCGTCTGCGTCAAGGCGAGCCCTACGACACCCTGCGCGCGAGTGTGCGTCACGCCGTCGCCCATCTCGAAGTCAACCTCATGGCGAACCTGGCGAAGAAATCCCCTGGCGTGGCGCTCAAAGAATTGCGGTCAAAGGCCGACTCGCCAGACCGCCAGCGCTACCTCGCCCGTATGGCGCATGAGAAGCCCTGGGAATTGCTTGGGCTGAAATACCGGGAAGAATTATTTTGCCGGGAGCTTCTCGCGACTAACGAGAATGCCTACGAAGCCGTGCTCCGTGTCGGGACGTTCAAGGCCTCGACGAAGGGCTCGCGGAAGAATCTCGCCTCCCGACTCATGAAGAAGCCGAAGATCATCGCCCGCGTCGCCCAACTCAAGCGCGAAGCCCTCGCGGTGGTCGAGCGCAAGACGCGCTTCAAAATGTCAGGCGAACGCGTCCTGGAAAAATACGCGAGCTTCATCAACGCCGATATCCGCCGCATCTCGCCCGTCGACGCGCACGGCATGACCATCGTGCCCTCGGACCAGTGGCACGACGATGACGCTGACGCCGTCAAGTCGATTAGCCAAACTCCCGACGGCATGATCAAGGTCGAACTGCATTCGCCGATTCCAGCGCTGGAGTTTTATGCGCGGATGTTTTTCCCCGATCAGGCGCCGCCCATGCAGGGTGGCGTGATTGTCCAACAGGGCGTGATCCTGATTCCCGACAACGGCCGCGATCCACTGCTGGCTCTCGGAGGCAAGATGACGAA
>Ga0209160_1002492_pt1 | contig 15318 bp, 18 predicted proteins | sample GraSoiAngelo_153_FD_186167 | JGI IMG/M metagenome (GOLD analysis project Ga0209160, IMG submission 186167) | Grasslands soil microbial communities from the Angelo Coastal Reserve, California, USA - 14_1009_12_40cm (SPAdes) (version 2) | ecosystem: Environmental > Terrestrial > Soil > Grasslands ... | reverse complement strand
GTTGGAAAGTTGGACCGAAAGGCGGTAATGCTCGAGCCCCGTCAGCTCCCGTCCTCGCGCGTGAAACGCCAGATCGCTGCCGCCGCCATCAGCCAAGGCACGTGCCACCGCATCGAGGTCCGCGCGGCGCGCGATGCGCTCGTCCGTGATTGCATGCAGCCGTGGCAGCGGCGGTCTCAAGAAAACTTTGCGCCCCCGGTCAGACGGGCGCCACGCAGCCAGTCTTGCGCCGGCATCCGCGCTTTCCCCGCGGGCTGGACCTCGAAGATCTCGACCGTACCACCGGCGCTGTCTTTCAATGGCCCTGTGGCAATGACGAGTGAGCCGTCGGCCGAGAGGATTTCGCCCGGCGCGCCCGTGCCGGGGAAGGGCGGCTCCATCACTTTCGGCGTGAACAGCTTTATCTCGGCATCCTGCAGCGCTGTCCAAGCACCGGGTCGCGGATCGAGTCCGCGCACGAGACGGCCAATCGTGCGGGCGTCTGTTGTCCAATCGATGTGCGCGATCTCGCGCGTGAGCTTCGGCGCGAACGTCGCTCGACTCTCGTTTTGCGGAACCGGCTTCGGCGGAGGGTCGCTTTGCTCGAGCATCGCCAGCGTCTCGATCAACGCCTGAGCGCCCATCTCGGCGAGATGCGCGGACAGCTCACCGCCCGTCACGTTTTGATCGATGCGATGCGGGATTTGGTGCAGGACCGGGCCCGAGTCCATCCCCGCGTCGAGTTGCATGATGCTCACTCCCGTTGTTTCGTGGCCGCGAATGATCGCCCACTCGACTGGCGCGGGGCCGCGTAGGCCCGGCAACAGCGACGGATGCACGTTGAGCAGACCGTGGGGCGGCAGTGACAACAGCTCCGGCTTGAGGATGTGACCGTACGCGACTACGACCCCGACATCCGGCCGCAATTCGCGGAGCCGATCGAGGAACGCGGCGCCGGTCGGTTTGTCTGGCTGGAGAACGGTGAGGTCTTCGGCTTCCGCGACTTCCTTGACGGGCGGCGGAATCAGCTGCGAGCGCGAGCGACCTTGCGGCGCATCGGGTTGTGTGACGACGGCGACGACGTCGAAGCCTTCGCCGAGCAGTGCGCGTAACGACGGCACCGCGAATTCGGGCGTTCCGAAGAAGACCACCCGCACTTAGAGCTCACCCGCCGGCTCCGGCGTGACCTCCTTCAGGTATCCCTTCTGTCCCTTGCGCGACTTCTTCCACTTGGAGAGCAGCAGGTTGCGCTTCACGGCGCTGAGATGATCGAGAAAGAGGATGCCGTCGAGGTGGTCGATCTCGTGCTGGATCGCGCGCGCCTTGTAGCCCTTCGCTTCGACGCGGAACCGCTTGCCGCTCCCATCCAACGCTTCCACGACGATGCGTGCGGATCGCTCCACATCACCGAAGATGTCGGGAATGGAGAGGCAGCCCTCCTCGGCCGTCTCTTCCTCCTCGCTGCGCTCGACAATCATCGGGTTGATGAGGGCGAGTGGCGGCGGATCTTCGTCCCCGACGTCCACGACAGCGACGCGACGCGCCACACCGATCTGATTGGCAGCCAGACCGACGCCTTTCGCGGCCCGCATGGTCTCGAACAGATCCTCCACGAGCTGGCGCACGTCGTCATCCACGGTCTTGACCGGCTTGGCGTGCTCTCGGAGGACGGGTGAGCCGAGGACGTGAAGCGGGCGAACGGTCACGCCTGCTTAGTCTCTGCCGGGACGCCCGCGGGGGGGGCGGTGCGGTTGGTGATGCTCGAAATGCCGCTGCGCAGCATGACGAACTTGGATTCGCCGCTGCGCACTGTGACCTGATCGTCCTTGATGTGGACGACCTCGCCGACGATGCCGCTCGACGTGACGACCTGGTCGCCGCGTTGCAGCGATGAGAGCAGCTCCTTGTGCTGTTGCTGCTGGCGGCGCTGCGGCCGGATCAGCAGGAAATAGAAGATCGCAATGAACAAGCCGATCTGGATGATGAAGGCGCTCATGCCCGGCCCGCCCTGGCCCGAGGGAGCAAAGAGTAGCAAAGACAGCAGTGCGGTGGTCGTCATGCGACTCCAGTGTGTTGATAACGCCGGCGCCACTCGCCGGCCCAGGCGGCAAAGTCTCCTCGCTGAATGGCGGCGCGTATTTCCTCAGCGAGACGGATCAGGTATCGCACGTTGTGCAGCGACAGCAGCCTGAGTCCGAGCAGCTCGCCGGCGGCGAACAGATGCCGCAAGTAGCCGCGCGAGTACGTCGTGCACGTCTCACAGTCACAGCTCGGATCCAGCGGCCCCTCGTCAGTGCGGAAAGCCGCGTTGCGGATGTTCAACGTGCCTTCGGGCGTGAACGCAGAGCCGTTGCGGCCGCCACGCGTCGGCGCCACACAGTCGAACAGGTCGACGCCGCGCTCGACTGCCGCGACGAGATCGGCCGGAAATCCGACGCCCATAAGATAACGGGGGAGTGCAGGCGGCAGACGCTCCTCTAAAACCTCCACTGTGTTGTACATCTTGTCCTTCGGCTCTCCGACGGAGAGGCCGCCGATCGCAATGCCCGTCCATGGACCTAATTCCATGACGCGATCGAGACATTCGGTGCGCAGGGCGGGCAGCGTGCCCCCCTGAATAATGGGCCAGAGTGTCTGCCCGCTGATCTTCAACTCATCGTGGCGTTTCTTACAGCGCTCCAGCCACCGCAGGGTCCTGTCGAGAGCGTCGCGCGCGGTGGCCTGGTCTGCACCCCCGGGGATGACGTGATCAAACGCCATCGCGATGTCGGCGCCGAGCTTCGCCTGGATTTCGATGGCGCGCTCGGGAGTGAGCATGCGGCGGCTGCCGTCCACGTGGCTCTGGAATTCGACGCCCGCTTCGTCGACACGACGAAAGCCCTCGAGTGAGAACACCTGGAAACCGCCGGAGTCGGTCAACAGCGGCCGATCCCATGCCATGAACTTGTGGAGGCCGCCGAGCTGCTCGATGACGTCTTCGCCGGGACGAACGTGGAGGTGATAGGTGTTCGCGAGGATGATTTGCGCGCCGACAGCTTGGAGATCGGCCGGAGACAACGTGCGGACGGTCGCCTGCGTGCCGACCGGCATGAAGACGGGCGTCGCGACGGTGCCGTGCGGCAGGGTGAGCGTCCCGGCCCGCGCGGCGCCCGCGGTCGCATCAACCCGGAATTCGAACATCAGATGATCGCCATCGCGTCGCCATAAGAATAGAAGCGGTAGCCTTCCCGAACCGCCTCTCGATACGCCTCCATCACGTGCTCGTAACCACCGAACGCGCAGACGAGCATGAGCAGCGTGGAACGGGGGAGATGGAAGTTCGTAATCAGTCGGGTCACGACCTTGAAATCGTACGGCGGTCGAATGAACAGACTCGTTTCACCGGCGCCGGCCCGGACCTGACCAGCGGCTTGTGCGGCTGACTCGAGAGCACGAACGACCGTTGTCCCCACTCCCCACACCCCACGCCTCACTCCCATTTTCTTGTTGATCCAGCCCGCCGCGCCATCGGAAATCTCATACGCCTCCGCGTGCATCACGTGCGCGGCGATGTCTTCGGTCTCGACCGGCTTGAACGTACCGGGTCCCACGTGCAAATCGATCGCGGTGACGACAATGCCGGCCTCGTGGATGCGCGCGAGCAGCTCCGTAGTGAAGTGCAGGCCGGCGGTGGGTGCGGCCACGGAGCCGTCATGCGTCGCATACACTGTCTGGTAGCGCTCGCGATCGGCGGCGGTCGGCGGCCGGCGGATGTACGGCGGCAGCGGCACTTCTCCGTACTTCGCGAGCGTGGCGCGCGCATCGAGCGCGCCGACGAAACGAATCCTTCGCAGACCCCCGCCGAGCATCTCTACGATCTCGACTGCGCTGTCCTCACCAAACGTGATGCGGCGGCCGGGCTTGAGTTTTCCTCCGGGATGCCCCATCGCGAGCCACGCGCCATCAGACAGCTCACGGACCAACAGGATCTCCGCGTTTCCCGTGTCCCGTTTCCCGTGCAACCGCGCGGGTATGACGCGCGACGTATTGAGGACCAGCAAGTCGCCGGCGGGAATCAGCGTGCGGAGATCGCCGAAGTGAAGATGTCGCGTGTTACCCGTGGCGCGATCGAGGACGAAGAGCCGGCTCGCTGCTCGGTCGGGCAGCGGATGTTGGGCGATCTGCTCCGGGGGGAGATTGTAGTCGAAATCAGAGAGGCGGTGCACTAGCGGTCAAAGATACTCGCCTGCTCCGCGGACTTTGGTGGGACAAAGCCGAAGTGCCGATACGCCGCGGGTGTGGCTACACGCCCCCGAGGCGTCCGCGCCAGAAATCCCTGTTGCATCAGAAACGGCTCGTAGACTTCCTCGAGCGTGCCTGGATCCTCGCCGACCGCCGCCGCGACGGTCTGCACGCCGACGGGCCCGCCCTCGAACATTTCGATGATGGCCTTGAGAATGCGCGCATCCATGTCGTCGAGTCCGAACTCGTCGACATCGAGCCGCTTCAACGCCTCGCCGGCGACGGCGGCGGTGATCTTGCCACCGGCGCGCACCTGCGCGTAGTCGCGCACGCGCTTCAGCAGCCGGTTCGCGACGCGTGGCGTGCCCCGGCTGCGCCGCGCGATCTCGGCGACGCCGGCGGCGTCGGCCGCAACACCGAGAATTCCCGCCGAACGGGTGATAATCTGCACCAGATCGTCGGGCGGATAATAATGAAGGCGCTCCACCAGTCCGAAGCGCGCCCGCAAGGGCGGTGTCAAGAGACCGAACCGCGTCGTCGCACCGATGAGCGTGAACCGCTCGAGCTGCATCGGCAGCGTTTGCGCGTGCGGGCCATCGGCGATGCGCACGTCGACGCGGAATTCTTCCATCGCCGGATAGAGGAACTCCTCCAGCGCCGGCCGCAGCCGATGCACCTCGTCGATGAAGAAGATGTCGCCCGCTTTCAGCGACGTGAGCATACCGACGAGATCGCCCGGACGCTCGAGTACCGGACCCGACGTCGTGCGGATGTCGACGCCCAGCTCTTTCGCCATGAGCAGGGCGAGCGTGGTCTTGCCAAGCCCGGGCGGGCCGAAGAAGAGCGCATGATCCAGCGGCTCCTTGCGCTGTTTGGCCGCGTCGATGGCGATTTGGAGCGACTCTTTGACCTTCGACTGGCCGACGAACTCATCCAGGCGCGATGGCCGCAGCGCGGCGTCGGTGAGGCGCTCGTTCTCGAGCGCCTCGGGGGTCGTTATTTCCGAGCGAGCCATTTATCCGATCGTTTACCTTTGGCCTGCGCGCGCCAGCGCACGGGACGGCTGTCGGCCTCGATCACGTGGAGCGTGTGGCAGCGGAGGCACACATCCTCGGCGCGCGTGGCGCCGGCGGGCACGAGCCGCCGGTTCGTCGAGCCGCAGCGCGTGCAGATCCACTCAGCGGTGACTTCGAGCGGGGCGGGTCCGGTCATCGGGTTGTGAGAATCTGCAGCGCTCGCCGCACCAGCGCTTCGGTTTCGCCGCTTGCTCCACCGTTCCCCGCCAGCGCCTGCCGGATCGCGCGATCCGCCTCGGGGGTCGCGTACCCCAGACGCTCCAGGGCTTTGAGCGCGGCTTCACTTCCGACGGGTGGCTCAGCGGACGGTGTTTCGGTGAACTCCTCGACCTTCTCGCCCAGCTCGAGCGCGAGTCGCTCGGCGGTTTTGCGGCCGATCCCGTTTACCGATGAGAGCAGCGCGATGTTTTTCTCCCGCAGCGCCCGCGCGCCACGTTCGACACCAAGCGCCGACAACAGGGCGATTCCGATCTTGGGCCCGACGCCGGTGACGCTCGTCAGCCGCTGGAAGAACCGTCGCTCGGTTTCGTCCAGGAATCCATAGAGCGCCCAGCCGTCTTCACGGACGACGAGCTCCGTGGCGAGCGTGACCTCCGCTCCCGCCGAGGGCAGCCGTTCCATGACGCCGAGCGGCACGACGACTTCGTAGGCGACACCTCCCGCGGTTTCGACAACGACGCGGTCGGCGGATTTGGCGGCGAGGCGGCCGCGGAGGCCAGCGATCATGACCGCAGAATGTAAGTGAGCGCCACGGCCACACCGTCCGCCGCGTCGGCTGGCGTTGGGGCGGTCTTCAGCCGGAGCAAACGCGCGACCATCGCGCCGACCTGATGTTTCTTGGCGCCGCCCGCGCCCACCACCGTTTTCTTGATCGTCGCGGGCGGATACTCGGCGATATCCAGCCCTTTCTGTTGCGCGGCGAGGAGCACTACCCCGCGCGCATGTCCAAGCACGAGCGTGGTGCGAACGTTCTTATGATAGAAGGCGTCTTCCAGGGCAAGCACGGATGGCTGGAGACGTTTGATGAGTTTGGCGATTTCGTGATGCAGCTCGGCGAGACGGTGAGGCAGCGAGTTACCCCGTCCAAAGCGGAAGACGCCACATTCGATAAGTCGCCCCATCCCGGGAGTGCCGTTCCCCGTTTCGATCACGCCATAGCCGGTGATCGCGGTGCCGGGGTCGACGCCCAGGACCCTCACGTCATCCCGTCACCGCCGCCATCGCCTCGGCGTCGATGTCGAAGTTGGAAAAGACCTTCGCCACGTCGTCCATCTCTTCGAGGCCTTCGACGAGCTGCAGCAGGCGCTTGGCGTCGCTGCCCTCGACCTTCACGGTGTTCTTGGGAACCATCGCGATCTCCGCGCTCTGCACCGGCAGCTTCTTGCTCTTCAACGCTTCCTGCACCGCATGAAGCTGCGCGGGCGGCGTGGTGATCAGATAGATGTCACCCTCCGTCTCCATGTCCTCGGCGCCGGCGTCGAGGGCGGCCTCCATCGTGGTGTCCTCGTTCGCTTTCGCATCCACCACGATCTGTCCCTTGCGATCGAACATCCATGCGACGGCATTGGTGGCGGCGAGGTGGCCGCCGTGGCGCGTGAAGACATTGCGGATCTCGGCGACCGTGCGATTCGCGTTGTCCGTCGTCACCTGAATCAGCAGCGCGGCGCCTCCGGGACCGTATCCTTCATAGGTCACCTCTTCGTACGTGACGCCCTCGAGCTCGCCGGTGCCCTTCTTGATCGCGCGATCGATGTTGTCCCACGGCATATTCTCGGCTTTGGCGGCGTCGATCGCCGTTCTGAGACGTGGGTTGCCGCCGGCATCGCCGCCCCCCTGCTTTGCCGCGATCGTGATTTCGCGGATCAGCCGCGTGAACACCGCGCCCCGCTTCTGGTCCGTGACCGCCTTCTTGCGTTTGATCTGTTTCCACTTGCTGTGACCGGCCATGGGCGCCTCCGCAATGCAACTTATAACTTGACCCGCGCGCGGCGCCACAGGTAGCATTCCCGCCCATGTCGCGCGCACTTCATGTTGCGATGCTGCTCCCGCTGCTCGCGCTGCTCGCCGGCTGCGAGCGCCCGGGCGAGAATACCGCTCAGACGCGGAGACTTGCCGGCAAGGCGCTGAGCGGCACGCTGGCCTATCCGCGCTCCACCCTCGTCAGCGTCTCGGCCGGGGAAGAGGCAGCGCAGCTCGTGCTCTCGTCGCCCGATTCGATCAAGGAAGTGGCCGACTGGTTCCTGCGCGCGCTGCCGCTGAACGGCTGGGACGTGAAGCGGACAGTCAGCGACGGCAAGGGCGGGGTGACGATCTACGCAGAGCAGGGGAAGCGACCGCTGTGGCTGACGTTGCATCCGAACGTGGGCGGCCTAGGCACGTCCTACACGATGATCGGCGTCATTCCGACGGATTCCACGAAACGGTAGGGGCGCCCCTACCTACTGCGGGTCCAGCATGTCCTCGAAGCGCATCCAGCGGCGGTAGAAGTAGAGATCCACGAAACCAGTCGGGCCATTGCGATTCTTCGCGACGATCAGCTCCGTCGCCCCATCCACACCGCCGCCCGGGTTGTACATCTCCTCGCGGAAAATCGAGAGCACGACGTCCGCGTGCTGCTTGGGTGCGCCCAGCACGCCGTAATCGTCGAGCGTCGGACGTTTGTCGGCGCGGTCTGCCTGAAAGCGCGGCAGCTGCGAGACCACGAGGAGCGCGACCTGGCGTGCGAGCGCGAGCGCCTTGAGGTGACGGAGCACGAGAGCGGTGTCCTCATCCTGCGTCGTGCGCGCTTTGGGCGATGGAACGAGTTGTAGATAGTCCACAACCACCAAGCCGACCTGTCGCAGCGGATCGAGCCGCTCGAACGCGGTCTCGAAATCCTCACCGGCTAACGGCAGAAACGTGAGCGGCAGGCCGCGTAATCGCACGGCCGCGCCGCCGACGCCGGCGCGTGCCTGGTCGTTTAGCTTGGCGCCGCGCAGCTCATCGACGGCCACTTTGCCTTCGATGGCGAGCGCGCGCTCCATGAGGCGCTCCTCATTCATCTCACCCGACAGGAATGCCACGCCGAGCGACTGCTGCGCCACGCGGAGCGCGATGCCCAGCGCGAGCGCCGACTTGCCGCTGCCGATGTCGCCGCCCAGCAGGATCAAGTCGCGGCGCCGCATCCCGCCGCCGAGCACCTTGTCGAGCGAGCCGAAGCCGGTGGGGACGGTGTCGCCGGTGATCTCGCCGGGACGCTGCGCGTCGACGCGCTGGACGAGCGCGTCGAGCGAGGGGCGTTTTTCGAAGCGGCGGGCTGGAGAAGGCATGGTCTATAAATGCAATCTGGCGCTGCGCGCGGCAACGGTGACGGCGTCCGCCGCCTCCGCGCCGAGCACGTCGCGCGCGGGCGCCGCGAGCTGGCTGAGCACGAGCGCCGCGGCGTCGGGGGTAGACGTCTCCAGATGCTGGCGCGCCGCCACCAGCGCGCGCTTGAGCGGTGCGGGAAGCGCGAGGCTGCCCAGCCGCGATTCGAGCGCCTGGAGGCGACGCCGGTGGTTCCTGGCGCTCACCGGGGCGGGGGGCAAGAGCGCTTCCGCGGCGCGCACGACGAGCCAGAGCGCGAACAACCCCTCGCGCTGCGGGCCACGCGCCGATTCGGCGATCAGCGTGACGAGCCGTTCTTCGGCGGGCGAAGTCACGCGACGAGCTGCTGCACGGCGGCCGCTACCTGGTCGGGCACGCTATCGACGACACAGCGATGATGTCCCAGTGGACAACGGTCGGTCCCCATCGCGGAACAGGGCCGGCAGGTGAGGTCTCGCTGGATCACGGTTGCGCGTGCCTGATAGGGAAAGAATCCGAACGCTTCGACGGTCGGGCCGAACAGCGCGACAACCGGCGTCCCGACTCCCGTCGCCATGTGCATCACTCCGGTATCGCCGGACACCAACACGGCGGCGCGTTGGAGGCATGCACCCGTCTCCTGGAGCGTCAGCTCACCCGCGGCGTTTACGACGCCGGCGCCGAGCTCGGTGACGAGCGCTCGATCGTCCGGACCACCGACGGCGACGAGCCCATACCCCATTTGCCGCAACCGATCCGCCAGCGCGCGCCAGTGATCGAGCGGCCAGCGTTTCGTCGCATGCGCGGCGCCGGGCGCGATCGCCGCGAGCGGCCGGTCGATGAGTCGGTGTTCGCTAAGCCACTGTGCCATCCGCTCGCGGGTTTCTCGCGCGAGAAAGAATTCCGGAGGCTGGCCATCCGGCTGCACGTCGAACGCGCGCGCGGCTTCGAAGTACCGCTCGGGCACGGGGACGTGCGTCCCATAGAGGTTGATCTTCGCCGCGATCAGCGCGGCGCGCGCGAGCTTACGTTTCGAGTAGCCGGACCAGCGCGTGCGGACAAACAGCCGCAGCGCCGCGCTGCGCAGGCTGCCGTGCAGGTCGAGGCCGTGGGTTGGCTCGAGCGCGCGCAGTCGCCGCGCCAGGCCCGTGATTCGCTCTCCCGGCTCGAGGGCGACGACCGCGGCGAGATGCGGGTTGTTCTCCACGAGCGGTGCCATCGAGCGCTTCGTGACGAAATACAGCTCGGCGTCGGGATGGCGCCGCTTCAATGCACGCAACAAGGGGGTGGTGAGAAGAACGTCGCCGATGGAGCTGAACCGCACGCACAGGACACGCGACACGCGGCCAATGTAGTCGCGCGTTGCCCGGCTTGGCCAGCGGGACTAGTTTGTCTCGACGATGCCGCGTCCGAAAAGCATTCTCTGGGTTGACGACGAAGTCGACGGGTTGGCGGCGCATCGCCGCTTTCTCGAGCAGCAGGGGTTCGCGGTGGCGCAGGCGGCGCACGGCGACGATGCGCTCGCCATGTTGCGCCGCCAGCCATACAGCATCGTGCTGCTCGATGAGCAGATGCCCGGCCGCCGCGGGCTCGACCTGCTGCCCGAGATTCGCGCGATCGACCCCGCGATGGCCGTCGTCATGGTCACGCAGAGCGAGGACGACGCGCTGCTGCGCGACGCGATCGGCACCCAGATCGACGATTACCTCGTGAAGCCGGTGCATCCGCGCCAGGTGCTCTCGGTCGTCACGCGGCTCCTCGAGGGTGCTCGCATTCGCCAGCAACGCCTCGCGCGCGACTTCGTCACCCGCTTCCGCGAGCTCGAGGGCCGGCGCGGGTCGGCGCTCGCGTGGCGCGAGTGGATCGAGCTGGTCGCGGAGCTGGCGCGCTGGGAGGTGCGGCTTGCGGCGGCGGACGAGCCGGGACTGCAGGAGGCGTTGCGTACCCTGCAACAGAGCCTGCGCAAAGACTTCTCGGGCTTCATCACTAAACATTATCCGCGCTGGCTCGCCGATCCCGAGCGGGACCGCCCGCCGCTCTCAGTGGACGTCGGCGCGGAATTCCTCGTGCCGGCGTTGCAGCGCACCGGCCGCGTGGTGTTCATCCTCATCGACTGTCTGCGGCTCGATCAGTGGGAAGTGCTCCGCGACCTCGTCACACCGCTCTTCGATGTCGAGGAATCGCACTACTACAGCATCCTGCCGACCGCGACGCCGTTCTCCCGCAACGCGATCTTCAGCGGCATGTTTCCCATGGAGATTGCCGCTCGCCATCCGGAATGGTGGGGCCAACCGACCGACGAAGAGAGTCTCAACGCACATGAGCCGGAGCTGCTGACCGAGCAGCTCCGGGAATTGGTCGGTGAGCCCGTGCCGGTGCGGTACGAAAAGCTGTTCACGGCCGCCGACGGCGCCGATTTGCTGCGTCGTCTGCCGGCGCATCTCGCGCAGCCTGGCGTCACCGCATTGGTCTTCAACTTCATCGATCAGCTCACGCACGGCCGCTCCGAGAACGCGATCCTCTATGAAGTCGCGCGCGACGCCGACGCGCTGCGCGGTCTCACGCGCACCTGGTTCGAGCGTTCGCCGGTGCTCGCGGCGCTCCAGGAAGCCGAGCGGCGCAATGTGCCCGTGTTGCTCACGACGGATCACGGGTCGATCCATTGTGATACGCCCGCCACCGTATTCGCGAAGCGTGACGCCACCGCCAACCTGCGCTACAAGTTCGGCGAGGATCTGCGCGCCGAGGACTCGGAAGCCGCAATTACCGTGGAGGATTTGAAGTCGTTCGGTCTGCCGGCGAAGGGACTGGGTGTGCGCCTCTTATTGGCGACCGGCGACCGTTTCTTCGTCTATCCAACCAAACTGCGCGAGTACCAGGCGCGGTATCGCGGCGCGTTCCTGCACGGCGGCGCTACGCCCGAGGAGATGATCCTGCCGGTCGCGCTGCTCACGCCGCGCGGCTCCCGATAATGGCCCACACCGGGGGCGCACGGCTGTTGACGCTGCTGCGCCCCTACAAGCTGCTCTTCGCCGCAACTATCGCCGCGACCGTCGTGTCGTCGATCCTCGACGGCTTCACGTTCGTCCTCCTGATCCCATTTCTCCGGACCTTGTTCGGCAAGGCGGCGCTGCCGGTGGAAGGCGGCACCCAGGTCGAAGCAGTGCTCAACCGGATCGCGGGACCGTTCCTCCAGGCGGGAGCGCCGGCAGTCGCGCTGCGCAACGTCGTCATCGTGCTGCTCGTCGCGCTGCTGCTCAAGAACCTGACGTCTTATCTCGCCTCGATCGGGAGCGTGGCGATTCAGGAGAACGTCGTCCGCGACCTGCGCGTGCGTCTCTTTGCGCATCTTCAGACGCTGCCGCTCGGCTATTTCCAGCGCACCCGCGGCGGCCAGATCATCGCGCGCATCATCAGTGACACGGATCAGGTGAAAACGGCCGTGAGTGCGGCCCTGGCCTCGCTGCTCCAGAACGTCGTCGTCATCATCGTCTACGTCGTGATTCTCTTCGGGCTCTCGGTACGGCTCACCTTGCTGTCGTTGCTGCTCGCGCCGGTGCTGCTGCTCATCATTCGGCCGATGATCAACCGGCTGCGCCGCCGCTCGCGCGAGCTGGCGGCCGAGCGGGGCGAGGTCACGAGCCATGTGGGTGAGATGATCGCGTCGGCAAAGCTGGTTCGCGCCTACGTCGCCGAAGCGTTCGAGCTGCAACGCTTCCGCGAGCTTGCCGAGCGCTATTGGAAGCGGGTCCTACGCGCGCAGCGCTACTCGAGCCTCACTGGCCCCGTGAGCGAAGTGTTCGGCGGTGTGATGATCGTGCTGATCCTCGTCGTCGGCACCCGGCTCGCGCTCGGCGCGTCGGCGACGCTCGATCCCGCGGTGCTGATCACGTTCCTCGCCGTCAGCTTGCGGCTGATGTCGCCGATCAAGTCGGTCTCGAACTACCCCGCGACCATGGCCGCGGCGGTCGCGTCGGCGGAGCGCGTGTTCGAGGTGCTCGACCTGCCTTCCGCGGAGGGAGACCGCCCCGGCGAGACGACCGCCGAGTTCAGCGAGCGCATCGAATTCCGTGGCGTGTCGTTCGAGTACGAGGCGGGGGAAGCGGTGCTGCGCGACGTCGATCTCGAAGTAGAGCGGGGGCAGGTCGTCGCGATCGTCGGTCCGTCCGGCGCGGGGAAGACCACGCTCGTCGACCTGCTGCCGCGCTTCTACGAGCCAACGCGCGGCGACATCCTGCTCGATGGTGTGCCGCTGACGAACTACACGCGCACGTCGCTGCGCCGGCTGATGGGCATCGTGTCGCAGGAGACGGTGCTGCTCAACGACAGCGTGCTTGCGAACATCGCCTACGGTCTGAAGGACGTGCCGCTCGAGCAGGTACGCGGGGCCGCGCGCGCGGCGAACTCGGACGAATTCATCATGCGGCTGCCGGAAGGCTACAGCACGCTGCTCGGTGAGCGCGGCACGCGGCTGAGCGGCGGCCAGCGCCAGCGCATCGCCATCGCGCGCGCGCTCCTGCGCGATCCCCCGATTTTGATTCTCGACGAAGCGACGAGCGCGCTCGACACCGAATCGGAGCGGCTGGTGCAGGAGGCCATCGAACGGCTGATGGCGCATCGCACCGTATTCGTGATCGCGCATCGGCTCGCGACAGTGCAGCATGCGGACTTCATCGTGGTGCTGGCCGAAGGCCGGATCGTGGAGCGCGGCAGTCACGACCATCTGTTGGCCGCGGACGGTCTCTACCGCCGCTTGTACAACCTGCAGTTCCGCACCTGACGTGCTGTCGGGATTCACGCTGGTGCGGAACGCGGTCAAGCTGGACTTCCCGATCGTTCCGGCGATCGAGTCGGTGCTGGAAGTCTGCGACGAAGTCGTCGTCAACGTCGGCAAGTCCGAAGATGAGACGCGCGATCTCGTCGCGTCGATCAAGGACCCGCGCGTTCGTATCCTGGATACCGAGTGGGATTTCACCAAGAAGAACATCATGCTGTCCATCGAGACGCAGCGCGCCATGGACGCGTGCCGCGGCTCGTGGGGCGTCTACATCCAGGCGGATGAAGTGCTGCACGAGCGCGGCGCCCAGATCCTCAAAGAGAGAATCGCCGAGTGGGATAAAGATGAAAGGGTCGAAGGACTACTCGTGACGTACCTGCATTTCTACGGCGCTTTCGACCGGATTGCGACGAGCCGGCGCTGGTATCGGCGTGAGGTGCGCTGCATCCGACTCGGCAAAGACATCCATCCGTATCAGGGCGCGCAGGGATTTCGCGTCGGCCCGAATGACCGAAAAATCCGCGCCCGGCCCACCGAGGCGGTGATGTTTCACTACGGCTGGGCCCGCCCCGCTCGCGCCATCAAAGAGAAGCTCGAGATCTCCAAGACGATCTATCCCTGGAGCGCCGAGCGTTCGGAACGAGAGCAAGCGCGTGGCTTCCTGGAATGGACGCCGCTGCTGCGGCACTTCACCGGCGCCCACCCCGCTGCGGCACAGGAATGGATTGCCGAGCGGAGCCACGATCCCGAGCGCGTGATCGGGCCGGTGCACTTCAAGCCCGAGCACCTGCGCTTTTACGTCTCGGATTGGGTCGAGCGGCTGACGGGCGCCCGGGTGTTCGAGTTCCGCAATTATGTGATCGTGTAGGGAGTGGGCCGGCCGGGGCCCAGCGCTCCGGTCGCGAGCAGGTTCCGATACAGACTCACGTACTGCTCCGCCATCGTGATGTGCGTGAAGTACCGCTCCGCATGCGCCCGGCACGCCTCTGGTGAGCGGGTCTCGATCGTGCGCGAACCCTCGATCAATTCGTCCAGCGTGTCGCCCAGCGCGCCGACGTCCGGAGTCACGATCTCGGGGAGGGCGCCGCGGCGCGTTCCAACGACGGGCGTTCCCGAAAACAGCGCCTCGATGAGGGTGAGTCCGAACGGCTCGTCCCACAACGCGGGCATCCACAGGCACCGCGCGCCGGCGAGCAGCTCGCCCTTGCGGGCGTCATCAACGTCGCCGACGTAGCGGATGCGGCGGCGGAAGCTGGGCCGCCACCCTCCGGCGACGATGAGGCGCCGGCCCGTGCGCTTCGCTGCCTCGATGGCCCAGCGGTACCCCTTCACGCTGTGCAGTCTGCCGATGAATAGATCGTAGTCGTTCTTCTGCGCGCGGAACGTGAAATCGGCGGGATTCAGGCCGTTGTAAGCGAACGTCGTCGCACCATGGCGCACTGCATGATTCCACGACAGGAACACGGTGTTGGGAGGCAGCGCTTCGCCAGCCGCGAGATTCCCGTGCAACGTCTGCACGAACGCAACGCCGGCGGGCGGGCGAGCCACGACGTAATGCGCGTGCAGGATCTCGGCGCCGGCCGGGACGTGACTGCGCACGTCACCCTCGCGTCCGAGCAGCACGGCGGCGGGCACGTCGATCACCGTGGCGCCGGGCACGCGAGTGCCTCGCGGTGCGAGCAGTGAGACGCGGTGGCCCAGTGCCGCGAGACCTTCGATCAAAGCCACGACCACGCGCTGCGTTCCACCGTATCCGCGTACCGGCAGAGGATGGTGCGACGCGATGACGATGTGCAGGGCTAGTGGCCCCCCCCTCCCCCTCCCCCTCCCCCTCCCCCTCCGTCTTGCGTGGCCCGGCCCTTCGGGAGTGCTCCGCTCGAGATGACCGCCTGATACATGCGGACGTACTCCGCCGCCATCACGAGATGTGTGAACCAGCGC